>Ga0075421_100004573_pt1 | contig 16704 bp, 12 predicted proteins | sample SoiMetdeltSBSDD5_FD_75292 | JGI IMG/M metagenome (GOLD analysis project Ga0075421, IMG submission 75292) | Bulk soil microbial communities from a Populus tree surrounding site in Tennessee, USA - Soil MetaG P. deltoides SBSDD5 | ecosystem: Environmental > Terrestrial > Soil > Tree plantation...
GGGCTGATTCGATCATGCTCGCCAAACGATCCAAAGACGGCCGAAGCCGGAGGGGGTCGTTGTTAACCGTCGGCTCGACCACGTGGTAGCTCGAACCGCGCTGCAGATGAATGCCGCCTTTTGCTATCACCGACAAATACATCGACTTCTCTGGCGGCGCCTTCTTTGCGTCAATACCAAGGAACGGCTGGTCGGCAGCGTTAAACAGGCCTTCGATTAGCCGCATCCTGGCTGCAGCCGCTGCGCTGCTGAGGGTGTTCCGATTCAGCAGTTCGTTGCTGATTAGCGGAGCCTTTGGATAGAGCTGATCGCTAAGTGCGGACAAGATGGCTGAGAGTCCATGCTCCCGTGGGGGCGCGACCCGCTTACCCTCGCGCATCCAAGTTGCGTTGCGAGCGCCCACATCCCTGATACCGACGCACATCTCTAACCGGTTGGCCAGCAATCGGTGCGCGCTCGCCCTCTGGCGTCCGACTTCCGTCGCAGTAAACGAATCACTCGCGAGTTCTGGGTAGTTGACTGATATCCAGTCCCAGCAACGGGCGTCCTGCAGTTCCGGAGCCAAACCGATCAGAGGCTGTGTTACTGAGACCAGCACATCGGCTCGTGCCAGACATGGGTCAGCCATCGCCGCCGCTACAGCTGCGCGTCGGTCTGCCTCGGTGTTGGCGAGGGCCACGACGACGACGCCGTCGGCTTCTGACGGTTCCTTGATCGCTTGTGATATGGCCCCTGCCTGGCAGACGCGTACCTCAAAGTACCGCAACGTCCCACGTTCAACGTAGTGACGTCTGGCGAGAAGTGGAGCTCGGTTCACATAGGGCTCGATCGCCGCTGAGACATTCTCAACTGGCCCCAAGGTCCGCATCGCGGTAGAAAACGCGGTATCTAGGTTCACGCTCGACTGAGGCCACAGTCGATAACTCATGCCAGCAGCGCGCCGAAACAAAAGCCCACGGTCTACCAGTTGACGAATCGCTGCGCCTATGGCCCTTCGATCGCGTGGTGAGAATGCGGCCTCGATTGCTCGCTCGGTTGGCAGCAGGTCTTCGGCGTCTAGCAGATTCAGTATTGCCACGCACTTGAGTACATCATCCGCCATCGACCCAAGCGGGGGCGCGGAATCTACTGTTTCGACGATTCGAATCCACTGGCTGCGATAGCTGCCACCGGAAAGACGGTGTCCGAACGTGGCTCGGACGTAGTCATAAAAGTTGGAGAGGCGGTACCAAGTGTCATGTGCAGAGGATTGGGCGGCAAATGCCTGGAGTCCGAACGGTTCCGATGACAATAGAAACCCGAAGAGAGATCGTTCATGCTGACCGAATCTCGCAAAGAACCGCACCAAGACAGGTAGGAGCGTAGGGTGCAACGGGTAGAGCTGAGCGGCATCCAGAGTCGCCGCGCCCGTAGTGGCGCCACCAAGCCAACCCGTCATGGCGGTTGCCTTCGCGGCGAGACTTGCAGCATCACGAATGTCGCTACCGAGCCGTCGGCTATCGACATTCAGCGCTCCGGCGACGAGGGCGGCTGTATGAGCGAGCGGTTGATCAAAAACGATCTCGTCGAATCGGCCGGCTACCTTCTCCCACTCGTGTCGGATAGCGGAGGGGAGACGCTCCGCATAGGCATTGAAGCCCTGGTGCAGCAGTCCAATCAACACGAGCGGTCGCTTGCCGCTCCGTGCGGCCGTTTCGGCAAAGCGCTGGAGCACAAACACGTCTTCAGAGTCGGGGTGCTGCGAAGCATGCTCTAACAGCTTCCCCAACTCGTCGATCACGAGAAGAACGCCCGCGCCGTCGCGTTCCGCACACTCCCGAACAGACTCCAACAGTGCTTCCAGTGCCCTAGCATTACCAGAGCGCTGAACTCGATCAAATTGAGCTACTAGCTTCTTGAGCGCGGTGCTCCAGTTCTTGGAGACCGACTGTCGACTGAGCGCCCGGCCGATTCCTATCGCCAAGGCTTGAACGAGCCCGTCACGTGAGCCCGTTAGCAAGATAGGCCAGAGTCGAGTCGTACCAAACTCCCAACCAATCTCTCCGGCTATCCGAGCGACGCCGGCGCCCGAACTGGCGCTTAGCAACCGCGCGAGGACGAGGGCGAACGAAGATTTGCCCACGCCGTAGTCACCGGTAATCCGCCAGGCGCGTCGCCCCGAGTCGACACGCAGGCCATCGCAGACCCGTCGGAATGCATCGGCCATCGGAGGAGTGACGATGTAGTGTTCGAGCGCCAAGTCGTCGTTAAAATCCCGCTCTAGCTGCACCGAGCGGAGGAATCGCGACGGCACACGGAACAAGTCCACGATCGAGGATCGTGCTTTAGACATGTGCGAGTCTCTCTTCGTATACGTCAGCAAGCGTCAGCCGACTTGAGCGTTTGGTCCGCGTCAACAAACCTTGTACGGCCGACGATTGATAACGGAATTGGGCGTGTCCTTTCGCCGACGAATAGAACTCCAGTCGTGCCCGGACGTCGTCTTCCGGCAGTTTGAAGATCTGGCCTGGAGATGTTGGTCCAATGGCGATCTCGCGAAAGCCTAGCGTTTCGTCTGAAGGCCTGAAACGGTCCCAATAGTCAGCTAGGCAGAACGCGAACAAGCGTCCTGTGATCTGTGGCTTTGGCTCTCGGCGGAACGAGTAGACGGTCTCCCATCGGCCATCCTTTGCTTTTCGCTCGCCAAGTGTACTAACCAGCTGGAGATCGACGAGCGGTCCGTCGAGCGAGTCCTCAATGCCAACGCTCGAATGACGCGCTCCACAATACGTGTGCAAGAAGACATCAAGATGTTGCCCCAGCGTCACCGAGGAATGCTCATAGCCGAGCCGTTGAGATTCGACCGCGAAGGCGTTGAGAACCTCAGAGCGAGTGAACTCCGGGTACGACCATTGATTCAGCAAGAACTGCCAAGCGAACGGTGCTCCCTGACGTCGACTTGACAGGTTCCAGTGCAGGAGCCAGAGAGTGCGCGGATCTTCAAGGTATGGATCCACCCCGTTTTTCCCGAATACGGCGCGTCCGAACTCGGTAATATCTAAGGCCCGACCCGCACCAGGCCGCACTACTCCCACAGCCTCGATCCAAAAGCGCAACGACCGGACCATGTTCTTCCCGAGTCCCAGCTCCACCATGGCTGCGTCTTCATCGGAGAAGCCGCATGGATCATGCTTGAGAAGGCGGTAGGCCTTCGGCAGCCACGCATAGCGCAGGGCAAAGGTCTCGTGTCCCGAGAACTTGTACGAGGAAGATGTCTCAGGGTCTGCGACCCTAGTCGTCATATCTGTAGCGCGTCTCGGACCAGCGTTATTGACGCGACCAATTGTTCTGCTGCCCAATGAATTTCGTCCTCTGTGTTGAACTTACCGATGCCAATGCGGAGGGCGCCTTCCTGAAGGACATCGGGTAGGCCCATAGCCTGTAGAACATGCGAGGGGGCCTGAGTGCCTGAGACACAGGCGGCGCCCGTCGAAATCGCCACAGCATTTCGGAGTCGACTGATGACGGCGTCGTTCGGGACGCCTGGAATCGATATGTGGAGATTGCCGCCGAGGCGATTGCGCTGGTCTCCGTTCACAACCAGGTCGGGAATCTCTGCCTGCAAGACGAGCTGTAGGCGGTCACGAAGGTCACGTATGCGAGTCTCGTCGGCAGCCATCTCCGTCTGCCGGAGGCGACACGCCTCACCAAAACCTGCAATACCAGGGACATTCGGTGTGCCACGCTGCCAGGGCTCATTCGATCCGGGTGGAGTATCCGTAAGGAGTGCTCCTACTCCCTTCGGACCATACATCTTGTGCGCGCTCAGAACGAGGTAATCGATCCGCTCCGTGCGAACTGATAGCGGGAAACGCCCAGCAGCCTGCGTACCATCGACAAGGATGGCTGCTCCAGCAGCATGTGCTTTCGCCGCGCATTCGGGTATGGGATAGATCGTGCCGACCTCGTTGTTGGCGGCCATTACGCAAACGAGATCGATCCCCGTCCTTAGCACCTGATCGAGTTGTGTCGTGTCCAGGCGGGCGCATTGATCAACGTCGATCCAGTGAATCTCTCCGTCTGTGATGGTGACGGCGCGCTGGACGGCGTGCATTACTGCGTGATGCTCTGCGCGGCTGACGGCGATACGTGGCTTTCGTCCACGAGTGCGCCACATAACGTCGTCAACAGCTCGACCGATCGCTTCCGTCGAACCAGAAGTAAAAAATACGCCTTCTGGATCCGCGTCTACCAGACTTGCGACGCGCTGAGCGGCTAGGCTAACGAGGTTTCTGGCGGCATCACCAAAGCAATGGTCCACACTGTTCGCGTTTCCGAAGTCAGTGACCATTGCGGCCATCACGACGTTGGCAACCCTCGGATCGACCGGCGTGGTGGCGTGATGGTCTAGATACACGCGCCGACCTGCCATCATGCCTTGGTCTCCTCGGCGTGGTCGGGTAAGGTTCGGATCGACGCTTTCACCAGCCCACGGTCTGGTGAGCCCCCGTCAACGACGAGAATCTCAACCGAGCAGCCAAGGAGAGCGAGCCAGTTAAGGAGCTTGTCCAGGGTTACACTGCCTGTCCGGCCGCGTAGCACCTTCGAAAGGGTCGGCTGATCTGTGCGGCAAAGGCGAGCCGCTTTTACCTGATTGAGTTGACGGACGCGCATCGCCCTGGCGATCGCGGCGACCAAGACCGTCCTGGCCTGATCCTGATCGTCCTCGCTAGACGACCGAACTGACGGTGCAGATGCGGACGGTCGCTCGTTCCGTTGAATCTGAGCTGGAAGCATACGGAGAATGGTGGTGGTGAGCCTATGGTAAAAATCCCATATCGTCAACAAAATCCCAGTAATCCGCATGCCGACACACCGAGCGGCCGAAAAGACGTGAAGTAGTATCTCGAAGCCCAGCAATGGGTTGAAACGGTCGGATTCGCAGATTTATTGCAGCATGTTCGTCGGAGGGTAGCTGGATTGGCCTTTAGGGTAGCAGCAAGGACGGTGCTCGAACTCGGCGCAGAGCTGATCAGCTCCGATGCTGTTGCGATCTATGAGCTGGTGAAGAACGCGATCGACGCGGGCTCGCCAGACGGCGTCGCAATCGAGTTCGGCATCGTGCTTCGGCACAGCGACTACGTTGACGCTCTTAGCCGAATCGATCTGGCACTGACGCAGACCGACGGGCGAGAGCGTACCGAACGTGAGCGGCTGCTCGCGGAGGCTCAGGCTGCAGTTCTCGAGCAGCTTTTGCCTGACGCGCCACGAGACGCACGCAAAGCGATGACCGAGGCTGTAGAGGGGGCGGAGTCTCTGAAAGGCTTGCGGCTCGCGCTGTCCGAAGCCTATAAGGACAACAATTGGATTGAGTTCCGCGACACGGGCCGCGGCATGTCACGCCAGGATTTGCTTAACGAGTATCTCGTTATCGGCACTCCCTCTCGGAAGCGGGCGGTCGAAGCGGCCGTCGGTTCGGACCGCGAAGTCCCGTACCTGGGCGAGAAGGGCGTAGGCCGCCTGTCTGTCATGCGGCTTGGATCGGGCTTGCACGTCAGGACGGCCACGTCGTCAGACAGACGATTCAATATCCTTGATATCAATTGGTCAGACTTTGAAGATCTGGACAAGCTCGTCGGAGACATTGCCATCGCTCCGGCAACGGGGAGCGCTAAACCGACGGCAGACTTCAGCGGTACGACGATCCGCGTCACCGATCTCCAGGCAAGCTGGTCGCCAGGTAGGATTCAGGAGATCGCGATCACAGAACTCGCACGACTGTCAGATCCGTTCTCGCGCGCCAAGCGCCGATTCCGACTTCTCGTCTTGTTCAACGGCGTGCGGGTCGACATTCCACGGCTGGATCGCGCGATTCTAGACTTGGCTCATGCAACAGCGAAAGGTCAATACGAGATCATTGATGGTCGCCCTCAACTGACAATCGACTTATGGAGTGGCGACCTTGGCAAGGGAAACCCTCCCGAGGAGAAGCGCATCTTCTTGGAGCGCGTTGACCTCCGGTCACTGCTTTCGGATCCGGGACGACTCGAAATTCCATCGTCAGCTCTGACCAGTGTTGGCCCGTTCTCCTTCGAGCTGTATTGGTACAACAGAAAGAACCTACGTTCAGTCGATTCCATCGGCGACCGCCAACGGATCCTACGCCTGCAACAACTCTGGTCAGGCATAATGCTCTTCCGGAACGGTTACCGTGTGTTTCCGTACGGCGACGAAGCTGACGACTGGTTGGGTCTCGATCGCAGAGCATTAGGGGCCGGCGGCTACAAGCTAAACAAGCTTCAATTTATTGGCCGCGTCGGGATCGGACGTGCTGAAAATCCCAGACTCGTCGATCAAACCAACCGTGAGGGCCTCAAGGACTGTGACGAGAAACAGGTCCTGATGGAGGTCCTCAAGTTTGTTATCCACAATCGGCTGAAACACTTCCTCGACGACATCGAGAAGCGACACACACACGTCGAACTCGACTTCGATGAGACTGAAAAGCGCATCAAGAATCTCGAACGGCGGGCACAATCCACCATACGGGAACTCGAACGTCGCCACTCGACCGCTCGGCCCCAGCTGCGTGAGCTGCTGGAGCTGTTTGAGGAGATGCGAGTGTATTTCTCTTCGGCAAAGGATCGAGCTGAGGAAATTGAGGACGAACGCGACCGGATGATTCAGCTGGCCGGCGTTGGCTTGATGCTCGAAGTGGTCGCACACGAGCTCGCGCGCTCGACTGAGCACACGATGCGGATTATCGACGACGCCTCTCCCGAGGATTTGCCGTCTGCCGTCGCTTCTCTGTTCAGTACCCTCCGAGATGAAATCAAGACAATGAACAAGCGGCTGCGAGTCCTAGATCCGCTGAGCATTACTGCCCGGCAGCGAAAAGAGACGTTCGACTTTGTTGAACTTGTGCGCGAGGTGCTCGAAGGTCATGCCGCGCAGTTCAGGCGCCACGGTATCATGACAGACATCACGGTTAGCGGAAGCCGAAAAACAATCAACATCCATGGCGTCCGAGGGATGTTCGTTCAGATTCTGGAAAACCTTATTCAGAACTCAGTTTATTGGTTGGACCTCCGCGGAGAGGATGAGGACGACTTCAAGCCTCGCATCGAAGTGACATTGGCGGCTACTCCTCACCTGATGGAATTCTTTGACAACGGACCAGGGGTCCAGCCCTCTCTCCGAGACGAAGTGTTCAAGGCGTTCTTTTCAACGAAGGGCAAGAGCAGGCGGCAAGGGCTCGGCCTCTACATCGCCAGAGACTGCGCAGCCCATCACGACGGTCAGCTGTACTTGTCCGATGAGCGCCGTCCGCACAAAACCCGGCTAAATACCTTCGTGCTCGAGATTCCGAAGGGTGACGAATGATTCCAGAAGTCAGAGCGCTTCTAGCACAGCAGCATGTGCAACGCGCCGTGATCATCGATGACGCTTACGACGACCGGCCCAAATCCGGAGACATCGACGATGCTGAATGGGACAGGTTTTTCGACGACCTGACGCCAGCGGATGAGCAACGTCTTGGGACCGCCTTCGGCCAGGACGCGTACGACAACCAGGACACGACTGAACTCCGGCGCAACGCGCTCTTCGTAAATGCCGTTTGGGGCGAAAGGGCACAGATCGCTGCGGCGACGGCTTTGTTTGGGGACTTTGAACAGCGACAGCAGACCAAGCGCGCGGAGTTGGAGCCGCTGCGCAACCTACTCACCAACGATCTAGGGTTGGCATGCGATGTCTTTGGTCGTGATGAAGCTGTCGCCATTGGCGACGCAGACATCGTCTTCCTAGACCTCTACTTGGGCTTGCTGGAGCGCGAGGATGCGGTCAATCGGGCAATTGCACGGGTAAAGGGTATCGTCGATCAGCGAAGAGCCGCGCCTCCAAACGTCGTGCTTCTCTCGGCCAGCAACAGGCTGACCGAGGTCGGGCCCAGGCTCAGAGATGAAGCTGAGCTCCTTGGCTGCCAGTTCCGAATGGTCCGCAAGAATGAACTTGCCGACACCGATCGGATGGCTGAGCGCCTCTACGACCTCGTTCGAAATAACCCAGATGCCCTGCGGATCAACGCCTTCCTCCTCGCGTGGAACGCGGCACTCGATGGGGCGAAGGCGCGGTTTCTAAAGAGCATCCGAACGTTGGATCTGGCCGACTACGCCAATCTGCAGTCGCTCGTTCTGGAGGCGGAAGACGAACCGATCGGCGACTACGTCCTCGATCTTTATGACCTACACCTTCACCACGAGCTTGAAGGAGACGAAGGGCTCGTCCGAAGCGCGAAAGCTTTGAATGAAATCAAGTGGGAGGAATACCCCCAGGCGCAATTCATGCCCAGCGACGAACTGATCAGAATGATGGATGGGGCGCTGTTCTACAACGAAGTCCGAACGAGGATCGAAGGAGAAATCACGAACGATGATCGCAACGTTCGCCTCGGCGATGTTTTTCTAGGACCCGCGCCGCCACAGCCGGCCGCCGCAGCGCCGCTCCCCGAGGCCGCTGCCCCGGCACCAGCGGCTGCCTCAGTCCCAGCGTTAGCCGCCGCCGAGGCACCGGTAGCCGCGGCTGAGGTACCACCTGCGGTCCCTGGCGGTCAGTCTGCAGCACTTCCTGCGCCTCAGCGCGCATTCGTTGTGCTTTCCCAAGCATGTGACCTGCAGCATGCGAATGCGGAGAATGTACTGCTAATGCGAGGTACCGTTCATCCATACTCGTCGAAGCAACATCATCAGAATCGCCAAAAAACTCCGGTGATGAAGGTAGGTGAGTTCAAGTATTCGGTGGACTGGGACGTCGTGGCCCCGGAGACTTGGGAAATTCAGAAGCTGCCCAAGAGAGCACAAGATGGATTTCGACGCGTTCGACGGTTCAGGACTCCTTTCGCGCTGAAGCTGCAACAGGACTTCGTCGGGAATCTCGGTCGGGTTGGCACCCTCACCGCGGTCCCTGGCCAGGCAACGGCCGCAGTAAGAGTCTACTTACGGCTCCGAGGCGGAACAATGCGTCTCCTGCTCGACAAGGGTGCCGAGAGCTCTGATGCGGCCTATTTGGTCGGGCGCAATGCTAAAGGTGAGGCGGTGGAAATGCTCTTGATGTCGCCTGCGCTCCAGGACGAATTTAGGCGTTCACTGCGCGAGGTGGCCGCCGACGATGTCCCGGTTGGGGGCGCTAAGGAGCTTCGCGACATCCGGGATGATCCAGCGTTTTATCGACGATTTAAGTCTGGCCTCAAGGTGAAGCGTGACAAACCCAAGGGCACGAGGCCATTTTCAGAGACGACTGATGACGTCGTTCAGATTGTGGCTGGACGTGCATGCACCAACGGGGGGGCGCCTCCGCCTGGATTCGCCGTCATTGTTGTCGAGATGGATCTTGACTAATCGAACGGCCAACGTGGAAATCCGACGCCGCGCTTCGGTAAGCTCCTGTCAGCTGCTTCACTGCTTCGCAGTAGGCCTCGACTAGCGCTGAACATGCCGAAGAACAACTGGAGCGATAAACACTGCTGCCTGATGGATCGTCAGGTCGCGCACTTCAGCCACCTGTGCCAGCGGAAGCCCGTAACTGACTGTGCCCAATCATGTCCGCGAGCCGCATGATTTAAGGCGTGGGCGCGTGCTCAGGACCATTTACGGGATTGGGGTTCCCGCGGTCCGACGCGGGCTTGGCGAGGTAAGTCGGAACAAAGGGAGCGACGCGAACAGCGATCCATGTGGATGGAGTGGTGGACCCGTTATTCCGATCTGGTAGAGGCGGACCTGTCGCTCGGCTGGAAATGGTCGGATTTATTTACGACTTTCCGTGAGGGGTGGCGGTGCGCGCACGACACGCTGACGTGGTGTCTCCGACGACAGCTTAGTTTAGAGGACCATCTAGGACGCCCACACCCTGAAAACGATTTACCTATCAATGACAATCTGAACGAATCGGCATTCTGCTCAATCAAAACCCGGTTATGAAAATCGTCTCCCATTTTTTAATTGCTTCGTCGTGACGGCCCCACGCCTCGAGATCTAGGGCGACTTTCGACTCGGCGGCATCAAGGTTCAGCCTCGACACCAAAGTAGCCAGCTCTTCAGAAGACAAACTCCTGTTTATCTGACTGGCCTGATAGACGGGATCCAAATACTGCTCGCCGACTAAGTGCGGCAAATAGTGAAGGACTGTAGCCACACCGGATGGGAAACTCTGTGGCTGCGTGTGAAGCAATATGTCACGACAGAGAAGTTCTACGTGAAATGAGCGAAGCAGGTTTAGATTATTCGCATTCCAGTGCTTCATCATTTTCACGATCGGCTTGAGGCGGCCATCAGTGGCTTGATTGGCCGAGGTCATAAGTTGACCATGCTGTACTGGATCTGTTGGGATCCAACCGCCTGTGTCTGTGTCAGGAATCCAATAGCCATCGCCCGTTCTCAGCCAGACAGGCACCAAATCGAACCCAAACTTAATCCCGGTGAGTTCGATGTTGACCGACCGCGACTGGACGGATATTTGCGCATTAGGGAGGGCCTTCCGAACAGCCCCAACAACCTCATTCAACGCTTTGTCTGGCGTAATACCGCCACCAGAGGTCACAGCCACTCGCGAGTTATTCCTAACGAGGATAATATCTATGTCTTTAAGAGGGTCTATTTTCGTATACCTGGCGTAGGAGCCACTAAGAAAGGAATCGTAAATCGTCAGATGATCATCGAGTTTGGCTCTTATAGCTTCTTGGAGCTTTGCTGCCTCAGAAAAGGTCTTATCTGGCAGCTCTAGGTTCGATTTAAATTTTAAGAACGCGTCGAGAGTCGTCATAAGTCCTTGCTATAGGCCCTAAGGTCCACTGCCGCAACGGTGCCAAGCTCCTGCAGACGGGCAAGCAGTCGCAGTAGGAAGAACACCAGGGACTTATCAGCCTTGGAGGCTGTAGTAAATGTGCGTATTTTGTCCGATTCGTACTCAGCTTCATAACTCAGACCTTTCAGAATGCACCCCAACTCCAGGCGATGTGTCGCATCATAAGATGTTAGTTTCTGGCGAATCTTTACAGGCCCGTTAGTGCGCCACCCATCATCCACACTCAATAGACCGCCTATGATGGGCGTCAATGGCTTCGGCTTATATACCCCGCCGGCATGCGGTATCGGCGCACTGGTTCTATGCAGCTTCCTTACCGAAGCGATCTTCTTGGAAGCGTAATCGAGAGTCGAAGCGTTTGTTGTAGGCTTAATCTCAAAGACTCCGTAGACGCTCTCAGCCGTGATGAATTTCGCATCATCCTGGTTCAAAATAAATGGCGAGTATTGCCGATCATAGATAACGACATCTATTTGCTCGCTGATCGCTCCCTTGGAGTCGACGACGAACGCTTGAGTCGCGCAATACCGCACAGGAAGATGCTCAGAAAGCATCGCGCGCCAACGCGATTCCGTGACAGAGCCCTGCGTTCCGGGATGACTGATTGATGATTTAGAAACCTTCAACTCCGACAGCAATTTATTTTGCAGAGAGCCGAAGATAGTGCCAAGGTCGAGCCTGGCGGGTTTTTTGTTCATTGGTTTTGGACTGCTGATGAGAGTACTTTCAATATAGATGCGGTTTGGAAAGTGGTCAACTACCAACGCCTCGAGAATCACTGATGGGTTGTTCCCGTTTGCCTACCACACGGGAGCATTCTCGAACGCCAGCATTGTGCAAACTGTCGACATTGCTGTGCTAAAAACGCGCGAAAGCCGCCTCTCGGGCGGCTTCGTTGTACGTTTTATGAAGCACAATAACGGTGATCTCTCGGAGATCGACAGAGCGACGGACCATAACGTCAAGTCCCGAGGGGGATAACTCTCCCCCTAAATAACACGGCTATCAACACCTACCGCCCAGTGGTAGCTATTGACGACGTATCCCTTCCCTGTGTCGGCGTCGATGTCCCAACGGTATGATGTACGAATTAATATTCATCTATGCACCATCAGGCTAGGCAGAGTCTCTACGAGACGATTCAGTCGATGGTCACGACGCTACCTGAAAACCCACGCCTTCATGATGATCGCCAGCTAATTTGGCGGCGACGAGAGGATGGTGCTTGGGACGGTAAGTACGAAACGCAGGCGATGCTTGACTTTGCGTGGGATCGAGACATCGGATGGACAACGCTTGCCGAACCATTTCAGCAAGCACTGCTGAATCATCACGCGGATCACGTTGGATTAGTTGGAACCCTGATCACGGGTAGCTTTCAAATGTCTGCGACGGAGCTGTTGCGGATGGTCGCCAACGAACTCTGGAGGCGACATCACTCCTTCCGAGTAAATGAGCGGGCAATAGGGGATATCTGCAGTGAGGTGGAGGCGTTCTTTGATTCCCAAGCGGTTCAGCTTAATCATCGCACCCCTCGCCAATTTTAGATCTCCACAACCTGAACCCATTGAGTTCTCACCAACGCTGCGAATTCAACGTTTGACTGATGCCGAAGTCACAGAGATATACGGAGGGCTTTTTCGTTTCGGATGCACAGCCCGATGGCCATGCACGAATGGGCGGTTTTCGGGGGGTGAGCGTGCGAACAATAGTTGGGGATCTGCCACAGATCCATCGAGACGAGCTTGAACCACTGCATCAATCGATGGATTCGGTCGTGCTGGCGCTCAGGACGTTCAAGAATGGCGCAGTTGGCTACGATTCAATGCATTTCAGTGGCACGCGCTTTTCACCCGCTGTGCGAGTTAGAACGGCAAGAACCTTTGGTGCCGAATACATACCAATCGGTCTTTATGAACTAGCAGACGCTCGAGCTGAATTTCTGGAGTACGCCACACACATGCGCCGAGGCCTTCATCCCGCGTTGGAAGTCGCGTGTTCTCGCTTAGCAGCTGCATCGATTAGGTCTGTCCCGTCGGACAAACTGATTGACGCCGTGATCGGTCTTGAGGCGATACTGCTATCGGCTATTGGCGGCCGCGCCGAATACCGTGGAGAGCTCCGATTTCGCTTTGCACTCAACTAGGCATTTCTCCAGCCCCCGGCGGAACGCCCGCGGGCGAAACGTGTCGCCCAAGACCTGGATGATCTGCGGAGCAAGATTGCCCATGGAGCGTTGGCCGACCGCCTTGAGCGCGTTGGAACGGATCGTGTAACTCTCGCACAGGCAGCAGAGCTTGCGTGCGACGTACTACGCGGTAATAGTGTTGGTCCCACACTTAAGTCGCGAACGCCAATTGAAACCTAAGAGAGTCCCCATTCAACGATGTCTGACATCAGAGCTTCGCAGTCTACCGCGCCGGAACAGCAGCCGTGATCCCCGCCCTTTATCTTGCGGAACGTCACGTCAACGCCGCTCTTGAGAAGCTCACCTACCAAAGTCTCGATGCTGCTTATAGGTACTGTCGAATCGTTTTCTCCATGAACCACGAGAACCTTGCCACGCCAACCCCTTAGTTCATCGAGCGTCGACGTGGACAAGAACGAAGCCCATCGCCGATAAGGATGACCCCACGCGAAATCGGTAGTGCTGTTCGGATCTGCCTTGATCCGCTCCCAAATCGCGTATACGTCGTCGTCGGGCTGCTGGGTCTCGAGCTGACGATCGCTCTGCGCCTTCAATTTTTGGACTTCGACCAACTCGAGCAGTTGGTTCACTCCACTTGAAGACAGCAGCACGACGTGTGTTATCCGTGTCTCGCGCCGCGCTAACGCCGCGGCGCACAAGCCTCCCTCTGAATGTCCTACTACGATTGTCCGATCTCTGGCGACCGACTCATCGTTCAACGATGTATGCAAGGACGCGCGCAATGCAGCGAGCCAGCGCTCGAGGGTGTGCTCGGTATGAAATTCTTGTGGACAGGAGAGCGTCGTACCTGTGGGTCCAGGCCAATACAGGAATGGGACACCTGGTTTCTCGACGGCCAGAATGCGAAGCCGACCTCCCGCAGCACGGCGAAGTAGATTCTGTGGTCCAGAGCGGAACCGCCCTTCGTGATCGACGCGAAACAGCGAGTGACACCCAGAACCCTGAACGTAGAGAGCGACTGGCAGAGGCTCGGAACTGACATTTGGGCGACGGGACAGAAAGAACCTTATGTGGCGTCCGAGTGTATCCGGAACCTCATATGACAGAAAGCCTGGATGCTCCTCTGATTCGACGCCGGAAGCGTGGCCCGACACTAGACACCGCTTTGTGAGCCCACTGTCACTCGATTGCCACCGACCTGCTGTGACAGCGCCAGGATCCACTCGCTCATTTGCCGAAGGAACAATTTTCCGATATCTGTCATCTCCGCGTGAGTGCTGAGAATCGTCTGGGCGCCTTCGAGATCACCCAATAGTTTTGTCAGTTTCGTCTGTTCCTCGCTGGTCCCGCACGAGAGCAGCCGACGATAGCGATACTCGGCAACGTGCGCAAAAACCCAAAGACCTTCGAAGATGCCAGGAAGGGGTCTCGGGTCAGGCCGCCATGGTACGGTAAAGCGCTTGTCTTCATTGAACGGATCGATAAGGAGTGGATCTAGAAGCTGAATTTGTCGCAACTTGATGTGCGCGTTCTCGTGAATCAGGTTTTCCACCATCGCCTCGGGGTCGATGAGATCCACGAACATGGCACCCTGTCGAGAGCTGACGGTAAACGCTCGATGCATATCGCCCGTTTGGACCATTGGAACGATGACATTGGTGAATACCATCAGATCCGCGTACTGTGCCGGCCAGATCTCGCGGAGGTGCACGAGAGATTCCTCGTAAGCCTCCGAAACAGGTTCTCGAATATAAAGATCATCCTTCGTGCCGAAGAATGTCACTCCCGTCGTCCGCTGGTTAGTCCCAGTATAAGCAGCTCGAAGCCATGGCTCGCGAGCGCATACTTCAATGCGGCCGCCGGCAACCAGCGGGGCGACGCCGATGCGCACGCTGGAACCCGCCGTCAGGTCATCTACCTCACGCGGTTCGCACGATAGTGCTTTGGTTGAAAGCTCGACCGTTTCGCCATCGTCGAGGACGAAGGACACCGTCTCTCCGGACACTTGCACGCGAACAGGTCTCTCTGCCCATTCTGGCCCGAACTCGAGAAAACGCTTTCGGCTGGGGCATCTTAAGCCTCCCTCGGCATCCGTCCAAACGGTCCAATCTCCCGAAAGGCGATCGTTCAGTACGAGCTCCGTCCACAGCAAGCTCGCGAAGGCTCGACCAAACTCGAGCTCGTGCTGCGGATCGTCGCCGCGACTTGTTCGACGCATCGCCTGGAGCCAATATCGAAACGTCGGATGGAGCACAACCGCTATCCGTGTGTCTTCGGACAGCTCCCGTAGTGCGAGGAGTCCGGCGACAACCTGCAGGCCCAAGGACGGCTCTACCGGTGCGCCTTCGGTACTCCAGCGACTGGCGGCTCTGCGAACGACTGCGCTAGCCTGGTCAATGAGCACCGCGGTACAACGCCGCTGAAGTGCTGCGGAATGGGCGGCGTCAACAGGTGGATAGACGCATCCCGCCAAATACTCCAGTTCGTTCATAAGGAACCCTCCAACGCAATTGGGAAATCGCGCGTGAGCTCAGCTGACACTCGCGCTCGAATATGTGTGATCAGGCGGAAGATATCATCGCAATACACAGATGGGTTATCGAAACCAGATCCGGCTCTGTACCTGTGCGGCATGTACCCACCACCGCAGACATCTCTCACCTGACACTCCTGGCACGTATCGCACAGCCGCTCGACGCCGTGCTGGAGGACATTCACCATATCAATCCCGTACAAGTCATCGAAGTCGTCGTGCAGAATGTTGAGCCCGAGCTTGGTGAGGCCGTTCTCGCAGCATTTGAAAGCGTCCGTCGGCTCGATCCCGCCGTTTGTCTCGACGACCACTACGCCGACCGGCCTGCCACCGATATTGTCCGTGCTCATCGGATACTCGAAGAGCAGACGCAGCATGTTATCGAAGTATCGAACACTCCGATCTGGCTGGTTCGCATCAAACCACCTATCAAAAAACCGAATCATCCAATCGCCGTAACTGAGCTTCCCTATCGCGGGCGGGTGGCTGTGATTCGCATGAGGCAGCGTGAGATCGAATCCTCGCACGCCGAGAAACTGCCAAAACTCGAACAACCCATCCGGCGAGATGTCAGTATTGATCACTGCCATGACGTTAGAAAATATTTCCGGGCCACGAGAGTGGCTCTGAAGTCGGCGGATGGCTGCCACTACCGCATCGTATGAACCCACTCCCGCATGATCAACTCGGAATCGATCGTGCCAGAATCTTGGGCCATCGACGCTCAAGCCGATGCCAACCGCTTCCGACGCAAGGAGCTCTATCCACTCGTCATCAATCAACACGCCGTTTGACTGTAGGCTGAACCAGGCCTCAATCCCTGAACCGAGCGCTTCACGAACCTCATTCATCCACTCCCGGAAACGAGACTTTCCGATGAGCAACGGCTCTCCACCGTGAAGAATAATGTGAGCGTGTCTGCGGTTATGCCGGCGGAGGTGATCAGTGATGCGTCGCCCGAGCGCGGCTGCAACTGCAGTCGGCATCACCCCAGGCTGGTCCCGATAAGTCTTGTCCTGCAGGTTGTACATGTAACAGTAGGAGCAGTTGAGATTGCAGCGGCTCACGATCTTTACGACGAACGTATCAAAAGGGACGGACTTTCGCATAGGGAGGCGCACTTCTAGATGTGAACCGTCTAGCGACGCCGGAAGGCGTGAGTTCGGTTGCATCGAACCTTCCAGAC
>Ga0075421_100004576_pt1 | contig 16697 bp, 9 predicted proteins | sample SoiMetdeltSBSDD5_FD_75292 | JGI IMG/M metagenome (GOLD analysis project Ga0075421, IMG submission 75292) | Bulk soil microbial communities from a Populus tree surrounding site in Tennessee, USA - Soil MetaG P. deltoides SBSDD5 | ecosystem: Environmental > Terrestrial > Soil > Tree plantation...
GCTTTGCCGTTGTTGTGAGGCTTGATGGAGCCGAAGCGGGATTCGATCGCTCCGACGATGCACTCTTTAATCACCGATCCGGGCAAGCCGTAGAGAGCGCCCTGGAAGGGATAGCGTGTATATACATTCTTGCTGTAGATCCAGGCTTCCCGATCCTGCCAGTGGAAATTGTCGCTGAGCAATACCTTGTACATTTCATGCACGTAGGGATCGTTCGAGAACATGATGTGTCCGGCGTAGTCGAAGGTGAAACCGTTGTCCTCGATAGAGCGGCACCATCCACCGATGCGGTCGTTCTGTTCGACAAGTAGCGCATCCTCTCCAAGATGGTAAGCAGCGCTCAGGCCGGTGGGTCCGGCGCCCGCGACGATGATCTTCCCTTTGCGGGCGGCGCCACCGGACTCACCGGCCGGCTTCAGTATTTTTGTAATCTGCTGCTCCATGCCTTTGGCTGTGGAATCCCAGGAGGTCTTCGAGAGAACGTCGCGCATCTTGGAGACTCTCTCGACGCGCTCGGCTTCCGACCAGCGAAGCGCCTTTTCACAAGCGGAGATGAAGTCGGCGTGTGTATCGCCGAGGTGAACGATCTGACCATAGGGGTCGGCGACGTCCGTGATCGGCGTGCTGACGATGGGTCGTTCAGCGGCCATGTACTCGAGGGTCTTGGTGGGGCTGATGAATCGGGTCGCTTCGTTTCGGGCGAACGGTAGGAGGCAAACATCCCATCCGGCCAGATATTCCGGTAACTGGGCGTAAGTGCGCTGGCCGAGGAAATGGAGATTCGGTCGGCGCGGCAGAATCGCCGGATCCACTTTCACCACTGGCCCGACCATCACGATTTGCCATTCCGGATGAGCGGCCGCCATTGCATCGATCAGGCCAATGTCCATTCGCTCATCGATCACACCGAAGAATCCGAGACGCGGATACGGCAGTGTCGCCTGGTCGGCGGCTTCCGGCGAATTCCTGGCGGTAGCAAAATGCGCGGCGTCCACACTGCTGGGAAAGCAGTGGACGTTGGGATGGCGGTTTTGTTTGGCGCGGAAGAGGCTGGGTCCGCCGGTGAAAACGATATCGGCTTTTTGAAGGAGCTGTTCTTCACGCTGCAGCAATTCGGGCGGGGCTCCGAGAAACGCCGAGAGCTCATCCATGCAGTCGTAAATGACACACTTGGGCTGAAGCGATTCGGCAAGCGGCAGCGCCATTGGGGTGTAAAACCATAGCAGATAATCGTCCAGCCTTTCTTCTTGGAGCAACTGCGCCAGAAGGCGCTTCAAATGGGGCTCCTGTTCGCCGGTGAAACCTGGGGTGCGAACGGGCGTGTGAGGTTTGCAGACGCATATGTTCGGTTCGGGCTCGCTACGCTCCCAGCTCAATACGCCGGAGGGATCACAAACAGGCTCTTCGATGAAGAACACTCGTCGCTTTTTCGCTAAGCGAGATATCAGATGCTGCGGTCTTTGATAAACGAAGTTCCAGCGGAGGTGCGAAAAGGTAATTATTACTTGTTCTGCTCCCATAGTGTTCTCCTTCGCTCGATTCAAAACAATGATTTAGGAGTGGCGCTCCGTTACAGTTGTTCCCAGAAGTGCAATTTCGTGACCACAGTAACCCATTAGGGATACGGCATTTAACCGGAATTTGCGACATGGTGAGGTGGCAGTTCTATGCCGATAGATTAGGTAGCGCACGCCCAAGAATATGTTTGAACGACCTATCCCGGTAACCGGCGAATCCACGAAATCACTTCTTGTAAGCGCAGCGATTCATGCGGCGCTGGTCATGGGAATGTTAACGGTGCACTATACTGTTCAATCGCAGAGCGAGCCGCGCCGCGAGCTTCGAACAATGTTGTTAACGCCGGCGATAACTCCGGCGCCGAAACGAATCGCGGTTCGAGCGCCATCCAAGGCGCGGGAAATCCAGGCGGCGCCGCTTCCGACCCCGAAACCTGCGATGCCGGCGCCACCATTGCTTGAGCCTCCCATTGTCAGGCCGGAAAGCACAGCGCCGGTGATCGCAGAATTATTGCCGAAACTACCATCTCCCCAGCAGCCAGGAAGTGTTTTGCAAACGGAAACCCCGGTGAGAGTGGCCAATGTGCAGATTGGAGGATTCGAAAGCGCTGCGACGGGCGCGATGCAATCGGATAGAACGAGACAATCTGTCGCTGCCGGATTTGGCGACGGGGGGACTGTTCCAACGGCCGGAGCGCGACGTGGAGTCGCGGCCGGAGCCGGATTCGGGGACGCGGGAACCACTGTTGTCGCTGCAGCGCGACGCGGCGTTGCGACGGGCGGGGGATTTGGGGACGCTGGTGTCGCCTCCGGGAACGGCAATGCGCATCGCTCGATCCGCGCGGGGGGATTCGGCGACGCAGTACCGGCGGCTCCTTCGTCCGGCGGCTCACGCCCGATAACGAGCGCGCAACCGGTGACCGCAGCGCAAATTCTCGAAAAACCTCGTCCTGCTTACACCGACGAGGCACGTCGGCTGCAGATCGAAGGTGAAGTCAAGTTAGAGGTTCAGTTCCGCGCCTCAGGCGAAGTTCATGTCGTGCGGGTTGTTCAGGGGCTGGGCCACGGACTCGATGAGAACGCCATTCGGGCGGCCCGAACCATTCGCTTTCTACCTGCAAAAAGAGATGGACTGCCGGTAGATTCCACGGCCACGGTCCACATTATTTTCCAGCTTGCGTCGTAAGGACTAATACTATGCTCAATACCATGCCTTCATGGCGCGGCCTGCTCGCCGTCGCCATCGTGATTTCGTCAGCGTCGCTAGTGGCGCAGGAGCGCAACGCTGTCGACGGTCTGCTTGACAGGATCGTGCAACACGAGCAGGAGTTTCTCAGGAATCTGCGAGCCCATAGCCCGATTATCGAGACTTACATTCAGGAGATGCCGGCCGCCGATCAGAACGACGATACACCTGTCCGGGACCACTACTTTCTTGGAAGGCTGATTCTCACCGATGCGGTGAACTACGAGTCATTCCTGACCCGCACGGACAACCAGAAGAGTTCCTGGCTGCCATTCGGGAAGGACAAGTCAACGGCGTTTCTTCCCAAAGGATTTGCTCAAATGACGGTGATCGACAGCTCGAACCTCAACCGGCGCAGCTACAATTTCGAATACGTGCGGAGGGAATTCCTGGGCGAAGTGCGATGCCTGGTGTTCGAGGTGGCGCCGCTCGACAAGCACGTGGGCGGGCAATTCATGGGGAGAATCTGGGTGGAAGATAAGGACTATCGCATCGTGCGCTTCAATGGGACATACACGAGCGGCAAAGCGCCATCGCGATTCGGCATGCATTCGAAAATGCCGCTCTATTTCCATTTCGATAGCTGGCGGTTGAATGTCGCTCCCGGCCAATGGGTCCCGGCATTTGTGTACGTCGAGGAGTCGGGGGCGGCGGCGAAAGATGCCCGGGCGGCCCGGTTCAAAGCGCAGAGCCGGCTGTGGGGTTTTAACGCCACAACCAGCAACCGGCTGGATGAGTTGACCAGCATCCTGATCGACGCCGAATCGCCGGTCGACGACAAGAGTGGAAGTAAGGACGTGTCGCCGCTCGAAAGTCAGCGGGCATGGGAACATCAGGCGGAGGAAAACATTCTTGATCGGCTGGAGAAGGGCGGGCTGCTCGCTCCCAAAGGCGACGTGGACAAGATGTTGAATACGGTGATCAATAATCTGATCGTCACAAACAGTCTTTCTGTGGACGCCGAATGCCGCGTGTTGCTGACGACGCCGCTCGAGACTTTTTCCATCGGCCGCACGATTGCGATCAGCCGCGGGCTGTTGGATGTGCTTCCTGATGAGGCCAGCTTGGCGATGGTGCTGTCACAGGAACTCGCGCATATCGCGATGGGGCATCGCACCGCAACCGAGTTCGCATTCCACAACCGTACGATGCTTTCCGACGTTGACATCCTGCAACGCTTCCGGTTCCAGCGCAGCGATGCGGAGATCGCCGCGGCTGGCGCGAAGATGGCGCAGATTCTGAAAGTCTCGCCCTACAAACAAAAGCTGGGCAACGCTGAGTTGTTCCTGAAGGCGCTGAGCAGCCGGGCGGATCGGCTGCCGAAACTGATTCAGGCGACGGTAGGCAACCAGTTAGCGAGCGCTGAAACGCTTGCGCGATTAAGCGAGTTCTCAAGCCAGACTCCGGCGCTGCAGGAAGCAAGCCTGGAGCAGATCGCGGCTCTACCGCTTGGTTCGAGAATCAAAGTCGATCCATGGACGAATCAGATCACGTTGATGAAGAACAAGCCGATTTCGCTGCTCTCGGCCCGAGAGAAGATGCCATTTGAAGCGACGCCGTTTGCGATTCACTTGACGCGGATCGAGCCGGCGGAAATCAAAGCGATGAAGTGACGCTGATCGGCTACAATGAAGGCCGCGATGCCGGTCGCAATTCAACATTTACATACTTACTTCCTGTTCGCCTTCTCCATGGACAGAGAGGCGATGGTGCTCGACTATCCGGAATTCTGGGCCAAGTATCCGAACTGGTTCGAAGCTTTGGATGCCTGGATTACGTCGACTCCGGCGAAAGGTAAATCCGCGCTGGCTGACGGCCTGGGACCCTGGCGGCGTTCTCCTTATCGGCAGTTCGACATGGACTCGGCGGCCTACCAGGACATGGTGTTCTTTCATCCCTTTGTACGCCGCGTATTTTTTGATAGCGCGGAATTAGGGGCAGGCGGAGGAGAGCACGAATCTCTGCTGCACGTCTACACCATTCCAATACAGGATGGTGAAAAAGTCTTCTACGAAGCCGAGGACGTCAAGGGGCGCCGCGCGTCGGTCGAGGTCACAGACCTGCGGTTGATGATGTTCGCCAACGGCGTGGGGATCTTGTCGATTGGCGTGGAGGCCTTTCACCGCACTGTGGAAGAAGTCCTGTGGATTAATGAACAGATGCGAAAGGTTTATCCATCCAGCGGCCGTCAAGTTCGTGAAGCGCGTTTTCCGAATCGGCTGCGATTCACCCTGGAGCGGGATGGCGCGCGCGAGGTGCTCGCCGAAGAGCGCTTCGAGAAGGGCGAGATGATCGGCTTTCAGCCGCCGCTGGCCAGCACGATCACGTCGCTGCTGTATTTCGCCAACTACCAGCACCAGGAGTTCGAGCCGGTGCTCGACGAGCGCACGATCGTTTATACCTTTCTGAACATCGACCCGCGGACCGTGCCGGCGGGATTCCTGCAGTCGGAGGAATACCAGGTATTGCTGAGCCGGATCCTGTATGTGGATCTGGCCGGGGCGGATTATCGCTACCAGCCTGAGTTCCTGAAGTCGCAAATGGATTCACAGGTATATCGGCGCTGGGCGCATCAAGGAACCTATTACGGCTTCACCAGCTACAGCAACGTCACGACGACCGTCGGCTCATTCGATTGCGACGAACATGATTTACGCGAGGGCTTTCTGATTCATCGCATGTTTCGGACGAAGTATTACCTGATGGCCGTGGTCACTCTGTTTTACCGGGCGACGCTATTGGGATTCTCCGAGCGAACGGCGCTGGTCTCCAAGCGCCTTTATCGCGACCAGGAGAACGGGAAGTTCAGCGGTGAAATCCTTCGTCTAGCCAACGATCTGCGCGGCGACTTCCTCCATTTCTCCAACTACTGGCATTTTGATGAGCTGGCAAACAAAGACGAGGAGTTGGAGCACTTCCGGCTCCAATGCGACCAGTATCGTACCGAGGCAATGAAGCAGGAGATCGCCGACGAGATCGATAAGCTTAACGCGTCGCTTCACAACTACTACCAGTTCCGCAACACCGAGGCAGTGAACCGGCTCGCGATGCTGAGTCTAATTTTCGGCGCCGGGGCGGTGCTCACGGGTTTTTTTGGGATGAACTTCGGCCGGGCGTTTGGAAAGCTGTTCTTCGAGCCGGACTATGCCACGCCATGGGTCCACTACGTGTCGGTCGGGATTGTGACTGTGATCGCGTTTGGAGCGATTGCGTTCGGGTTCTACGTGGTGTTTTCGAACTGGGTGGATTATCGCGACACCTTCACTACGCAGCTGGACAAATCGCAGCGCCAGATCGGCAGTTTGCGGCGTGTCGAAGGTCCAAAGTCAGAGTAAAGGGGCCTCAGTTGTGGCGCAGAGCCTGCTGCGGATCGATGCGGGAAGCGCGCCGGGCGGGCCACCAAACGGCGATCAGCAGCAGGGACAGTATCACTAGAATTGCGGCGCAGTACGTCGCTATATCGAATGCTTCCACTTGATAGAGCATGCCCGAAACCCATCTCTGCGCGTAGAGAACTGCGGCGAAGCCAAGGCCCAAGCCTAGCAGTCCGGAGCGCGCTCCCTGTAGCATGAATTGGGAGAGAATCTGCGCAGGGTGGGCTCCCAAAGCCATACGGATGCCGATCTCGCGGGTCCGCTCGGAAACCACCTGCGCGATTACACCGTACAGGCCGAGGATCGCAAGCAGCAGGCTGATCGCGCCGAAAGTTGTCAGCAGGGCTGACGTCACGCGCCGTATACCCAGCGTCTCTCCCATCCGTTCCTCGATGGACTTGACGTCATAGATGGCGACCGATGCATTAGTCTGGCGAACGGCTTCGCGAATCGCCGCTCCGGCCGGGGCAGTCGATCGCACGAGAATCCCGACGCTCGGGAAACGCCAGACTTGCGCAAGCGTATAGTAGACTGACGGCCGCGAGTTCGCTTCGAGCGTCGTTCCCCGGCTCGACGCCACCACTCCCACGATCCGCGCCCACCCGTTGTACATAAAGATCTCTTCGCCGATTGGATCCTGCCCCGGAAAGAAGCTCTCCGCGAAATTCGAATCCACAATACAAACCAGGGGAGTCTTGGGAGTGTCTGAGCTGGAGAGGCCCCGTCCGCGCAGCAGCGGCAGCCGAAGCACGTGGAAGTACTCCGGCGCGACCATGTATCCTTCCCCATGCCACATGGGTCCGCCCGACCGCTGCCGGTTGCGGATTTGAAAACCACTGGTGAAGCCGCCGCCCGAGAACGGAAGTGGACTCCCCAGCGTGGCCGACTCAAACGTCGGGTTCGACCGCAGCGCACTCTGAAGGCGGTCCAAAAACCCGGGATCATTCTTCGGTTTGAGAGTGTAAGCTGTGGTCACGTGATGCGGATCGAAGCCCGGCTGCGTCTGCTGGACTGCCCACAAGCTCCGCAGCAGGAGGGTCGTCATCACCACCAACACGAACGCTGTGGCGACTTCCGCCGCCACGAAAAGGTACTGGAATCCCTTCCGCCGGCTTCGCGCCAGCTCGAGCGATTGGCTTTGCCGTAGGAGCTGAATCGCCGGCGCAAGTCCGAACACTAGTCCGCTTAACAGAGCCAGCGCAAAACCGTAGATCAGCATCCGTCCGTTGAGAGAAACGAGCGGCAGCATGGTCCCGCCGGGAATCGTCAAGCGGGTGACTAATGAAATCGCTGCCGCCGCAAGTCCCAGTCCCGCCGCTCCACCTAACGCGCCGAGTAGCAAGCTTTCAAGCAGCAGTTGGCGCACGATCTGGCGGGTTGTCGCGCCGACCGAAATCCGTATCGCGATCTCGTTTCGCCGGGTCGCGGTACGCGCCAGCAACAGTCCGGCGATGTTTGCGCAGCCGGTGAACAGCACCAGCAGAGCCGCTCCCCACAGCAGCAGTAGTGGCTGTCTGAGGTCGCCGGCGATATAGCGGCCAAACGGGACGAGCTCGATCTTATAATTAAACTTCGACGAATTGCCTCCCGATCCTTCGTTGGCCTTCACTCCCGCCACGTGGCGATTCACGCGGTCGATCGCCTGCTCCGGCGTCACGCCGTCTTTTAACCGTGCGAACAAGCCAAGATTCATGACACTGTTGCGCTGCGAATCCAGCATTCGCTTCGGCTCGATGGTCAGTGGTGTCCAAATCTGGGCGCTCGCCGGAAAGCGAAAGCTCGCCGGGGCGACCCCGACGATGTGATGGGGCTCGTCATTCAACGTCACCACGCGACCGATCACCGAGGGGTCCGCGCCGAATTGAGATCGCCATAGCCGATCCGACAAGACGACGCTATTTCGATCTTCCGGCGTGAAGAACCTTCCTATAGCCGGATACTCCCCGAACACCTGGAAGAATTCCGGAGTGACCAGCCGCCCTACCACCCTTGCTGCTTCACCACCGACTTGCCACGTCCAGTACCGACCTTCTGTGGCCGCGACTGCTGAAAAAACGTCCGTCATCGACTGCGTTTCGCGAAACTCTACTGCCGATGTCTCCACTTTGCGCATGTTCAGCTTTTCCAGCGTGACCCGCGGCGACATCACCCGATCCGCGTGCCGCAGCCCCAGCGGGTTGAGAAGCGCCGTCTCGAGAACGCTGACGATGGCGGTGTTCGCTCCGACACCGAACGCTACGGTAAGGGTCGCCGCGATGGTGAACATCGGCTGTCGAGTCAGTAGTCGCCAGGCGAAATGCAAGTCCCGCAGCATCGAATCGAGCCAGGCGAGGCTCCACTGGTCCCTGCTCTGTTCGACGGCGGCCATGGCGCTGCCGAAACGGCGCTGAGCGGCGAATCGCGCTTCATCGGATGGCGTGCCGTTGCCGGCGAACTGCTCTTCCAGCATTTCACCATGCAGGCGAATCTCTTCTGCCAGGTCGCGCTCCAGGCGACGGCGGCGAAACCAGTAACTGAGTCGGGTCCAGAGTCTCATACGGCCTGCATCACGCGGGCGATGGCGGCGAGCTGGAAGTCGAAATCACGGACTTCCTGCGCAAGCTGCTTGCGTCCTGCGGGAGTTATTTTGTAGAAGCGCGCCTTTCGGTTGGTCTCGGAGATTCCCCATTCGGCCTCCGCCCAACCACTCATAAGAAGGCGCTGCAGCGCAGGATAGAGGGAGCCTTCACCGATCCGAAGGGCTTCCTGCGACACTCTCGTGATGTGCTGCGCAATGCCATATCCATGATTTGGTCCGCGCGTGAGCGTCTTCAGGATCAGCATCTCGAGGGTGCCAGGGAGGAGTTCAGGATTTGCGCTTATTGCCATAGGTGGTCGATACATCGACTGTCAATGTATAGACTAACGGTGGGGACAACGGTTGTCAAGCGAAGTTTGAAGGTTGTTGACGTCCGGCCTCCGCTAGCTTGCGAGTCAATGTGAATCGCGGAAATGACTGCCCGACACGGATGCCATTCAGAGGCGCGACCTTAGAGTCTGCGTGAAATACTCAACGAACAAGCTAAAGCTTGTTCCACAGTGATGCAGACTTTTTGATTTGACACTTGTGGAACAAGCTTTAGCTTGTTCGTCGGCGATCTCTCCGCTTTTTTCACACAGACTCGTTAGGAAGCGGAGGGTCGACGCAAATCCTGAGTGGTTTTTGGGCGAATATGGGCCTTTGTTGCGGCCCTCCGCTCCCTGACGGTCGAGCGACAAGTCGCGGCTCTGTAGAGTCGCAACCGGCCTTGGCACTGTGGCGCTTACCGGCCAAAAGCGTAGAGATGACCGGTGGTGCGGACGTACAATCGGCCGTCGAGAATCGCCGGGGTCGCGAAAATGGGCTCGCCGAGATCGTTGCGGGCAGCGACATCCAGCTTGTCACCGGCGCGAAGTACGGTGATGACGCCGTCGCCGGACGCGAAGTAGATGTTGCCTCCGGCGGCGACTGGGGATGAGTAATACATTCCCGCGGCGCCTAACCGTCCGCGATAGATTAGCTTCCCCGTCGCTTCGTCGAGAACCGTGACGATGCCGCCGTTCGTCACTGTGTAGACGCGGTCGCGATAGACCAACGGAACCGGCACTTCGGGAACAGCGCGCGCCTCGCTCCAGGCCACGCTCTTTTCGGTGACATCCTTGCCTCCGCCCATTCGAATGGCGAGCAAGCCTCCGGGCGCCGTCGGCGGCTGCCCGATGAACTTCTGTATGTTCTCCCACTCGGATTTGGAGAGCTGACCATTCTTGTCCGAATCCATCCCGCCGAAAAAGCGTTTGTAGGTGACGACCGCGCCGGAAATCTTTTCGCCGTCGACGCGACGTACAATGGCCAACTCGTCGGGAAACTCATTCTGGCTCACCTGACCGTTTCCGTCCTTGTCGTACTTCTTCAAAAGAGCATCCCAATCCGGAACGGGATCTCGCAGATCGGCCTCGAGGCCCCACGCGCCGACGAAGAGAGTATCTCCGTGAACCACCGGCGTTCCGGTGCCGTGCGATTGCACTTTCAGGCCCCACACTCTGGATCCGTTTCGAACGTCATAGGCAGCGATTTCATCGGGGCGATGCAGGATGACCTGGCCGTTCGCGGCAACAGGCGTGGAGTGGCCGCCCCTGCCCAATGCAGCCATCTTGATTTCCCAGAGAACCTTACCGGTTTTGCGCTCGAACGCCACCATATGGCGGCGGTCGCCGTCATCTCGCGCCAGGATCAAAGCATCGTCTACAAGGATGGGCGATGTGCCGCTGCCGAAGGTCGCGTTGGCGGTGGGCATCGGCTTGCTCCAGACTAGCTTTCCGTCGAAGCCGTAACAGAAGACGCCGGCCGATCCGAAATAGACGTAGACTCGCTCGCCATCGACGATCGGCGTTGCAGTGGCCGGACTGCTGACCGCATGCACTTCCTCGATCTTGGTCGCGGGGATCTCCTGCCGCCATCGCAGTTTTCCATTTCGGCGATCGAAGGCAAGGAGCTCGAGCTTTTTCGCGCCGGAGTCAAAGCTAGTGAGAAAGAGGTGATCGTCCCAGATGCTGGGCGATGAATGACCGGAGGGAAGAGCGGCGCTCCACAGCAGGTTTTGTTTTGGACCGAACTCAACGGCGGCGGCGGTTTCGCTGATCCCCGCTCCGGCCGGACCGCGATATTGGGGCCACCGGTTGGCTTCTCCACCTGCATGAAGAGCAATGGCTAGGAGGGCGACGCCAAGTCTTAGTGTCATCTCGTACCTCGATTGTCGAAGTATACAGCTTCAGGAGGACCAGTTCTCGCGAAATTCCGGATACAGGGTAATCCCTCCACAAACGAAGATGGTCTGGCCGGTGATATACGAGGCGTCGTCGGAAGCGAGAAACGCGAATACGGCGGCGATCTCAGATGGCTCGGCGGCGCGATTCATTGGGATATGCTTCTCCACTTCCGCGCAAGCTTGCGGATTGTCGATCCAGGCGCGATTAATCGGAGTCCTCACGGCCCCTGGTCCGACGGCGTTGACGCGTATGCCGCGGCCTGCGTATTCGAGCGCCAGAGTCCTGGTCAGGTTCTGCATGCCTCCCTTGCTGATCGAGTAACTGACATAGGTCGGTTTGGGAACAATCTGATGGACACTCGAATTATTCAGAATGACGCCGGCGGCGTTTCTGCTCAAAAAATGCCGCAGCGCTTCCCGCGAGCAGAGAAAGGCGCCGCGCAGATTGACGTCGAGGACGCGATCGAATTCGCTCGATTCGAGCTCATGGCTGGGCGACCCCTTTTGAATTCCGGCGTTGTTCACCAGAATGTCGATAGAGCCCAAGGCGGCCAGCGTCGCCGCGAACATAGCCATCACCTGTTCTTCCTTGGCAATGTCCGCCTGGATGATGACGTGCTTTCCAGTAGGATTGGCTTTGGCTGCTATCGCTCGTACGGATTCGGCTTCGGCTGCATCGCTTAAGTAATTAATGGCGACGTTCGCGCCTTCCTGGGCGAATCGAATGGCGGTCGCGGCTCCAATCCCCGACGAAGCTCCGGTGATTAAAGCATTCCTTCCCTTGAGTCTGGACACGTCCTTAGATTAGCCGTTAGGCCGTGTCGATTGGCGGCCAATCATCTGCCAGCCCTGCGGGCCCTTTGTCCAAACGGTGAAGACCGCCAGGTTGATTACTGTTTTGTCGCCCTTCTTTGAAACCTGGTGGTAGACGACTTTGCCGGTGACCATCGCCATCGCGCCGTTCACGCGAATGACCGTGTCGGCGAGGTCGATTTTTTCATAATCGACAGAGCTTTCTACCATGTGCTTGACCTGTTGCGCACGAGTTTCGATCAGTCCGTTCGAATGGCAATAGACCAGGTCGGGATGCAGGACTTTTTCGAGAGCGGCGCGATCTCTCTTGATGACCGCCTGTCTCCAGGTATCGAGCGCCGCCAGAATGTCCTTCTCGGCTGCGGCGTCGGTTGAGGCGGCAGGAACAAGCAGCGCTGCTGACAACAGAATCAGGATCAGTTTCTTCATAGGATTACCAATATAGCTTGAGTCCGAGCTGCATGCGGCGCGGCTCGCCCGACGTGTTGAGCACAACTCCAAAATTGGCGTTGTCCAGGTTAAAGCTGCCGGGGTTAAATCTGACGCGGTTGAGCAGATTGAAGGCTTCCGCGCGGAAGTCCATCGAGAATCTCTCGTTGAAGGCGAACTTTTTGGCAAGACTGACGTTCTCTTGGAAGTAGGGGAACGTTCTCACTTTTGGGTTGTGCCTGGTCGCGTTCCCAAAGTCTACGGGCTGGGTTGGGAAAGCAGTCTTCGGAATGAGGAACCGGTCGGTGGCCGGATCGAAGTCATCGCCTTTGATCGCTCCCCGCCAATTGTCGTAACCGTTGATCAGCGGCCGTGTATCGCGATTGAAGATGGCGAGCGGATTGTTTCGCGTCAGATTGATGGGGAAACCGCTGGCATATGTCATGATGCCGCCCAGGCGCCAGCCGCCTATCACGGCGTTGACGACGGCCGGAGCCGTGCCGAGCAGTTGCTTTCCGCGGCCTATAGGCAGCTCGTATACACTGCTCATCTTCAATGAATGGGTCTGATCGTATTCGCCGATTGATTTCTCGAGGCGGCGATTGTATTGGTCCTGTGTGGTACCGTTGCCTTCCACCGGGTTGTCGGTGTCGGTGAGGAGCTTGGAAAACACGTAGTTCCATTCGAGAGCGAGGCCATTGTGATAACGACGCGCCATCTTCACGATTAAAGCGTGATAGCTGGAGTGTCCGCTTTTGTCTCCGTTGCCTCTCACGCCGGTGATGACGTCGGAGAACTGCGGGAACGGCCGCAGAGCCTGATTGACGGTGCGGACTCGCTGCACGTTGGGGTCGGTGAAATTCGCGTAAGGTATCGGGACGCCGGCTGACCGGGCGGCGGCCGAGTTGATGTCGCTGCGGAAAAGACTGGTGGCTCCTGCGGCGCCAAATCGCTGAACGTAGGAATTCCAAACTGCGGTCGGCACCTGATTGATGTTGACGAGACTGCCCATCAGGTGAGTCCCGATATTAGCGCTATAGGCGACTTCGAGAACGGTGTTGCCGGCAAGTTGGCGCTGGATGCTAAAAGTCCAGTAGAGGCTTTCGGGCGCACGGGCCGCGTCGGACTGTGGATGATAGTGGACTTCGTCGTTGTTGGCGAAGGCTGGATCGAGTTTTGCCTTGGGATCGACCGAGATCGGCAGCGGATACGACGGCAGTCCAGCGTCCCAGTTGAAGGCAGGCGTAATGCCGGAATTCAGTGACGCGAAGTTGTATCTGCCGATGAAGCCGAGATAGTGGCCGCTGTCGCGAGCGACTGTGACGCGGTTGAAGGAGCGGCCAAAAGCGCTGCGGATCGTGGTCTTATCGTTGAGAGAGTAAGCCAAGCCGAGGCGCGGTCCGATTCCCTTGTACCATCCCGGTACCAGCGATCGCTTATTCTCCCTGCCCTCTCCGAATCCCGCGTAGATTTGCGCGCCAGGATAGTTATTGACAGCCGGGTTCGGCTTGGTGGGTGAGAAGTCGGAGTACCAGTCGCTCTTTTCGGTCGGCGCCGTGGCAAAATCCCAGCGTAAACCCAGATTCAACGTGAGGCGACGCGAGATGTGCCAGTCGTCCTGAGCGTAAAAGCTATAGTTGGGATACATCAATCGGTTTTCGCGGACTGTCTCGGTCGCGCCGGTATTGGCGTCGCCGAGGAGGAACGAAGCGAACGAACTACCGCTAGTGAAGTTCGTATTTCCGGGCACGCCCGTACCTAGGTAGCTGAAGCCGGCCTGGCCGGCAATATTCTGCTCGCCGAAACCGGTTGACTGCAGTATCTGGTACAGGAATCCGAACTTGAAGGAATGCTTTCCGCGTGAATAACTGAGATCGTCCTTGATCGACCATGTGGGCTGCTCGTGTCCGCTGCGGGCGCTGGTTCCCCAACCGCTGAATTCACTGAAGCCTACAACGGGGAAGTTGACATTGCAGTCCACGGCGTTCTTGAAGCAGAGCTTGTCCGCCCAATTTCCCTGATAGTTCGGCGAGAAGGTGTTTTTGTAGAACTCATTCTTCCCATACGAGAAGTTATTCAATAGTGTGGGGGAGACGATCCAATCGTGCGTGATCCGGTATGACAGCGCCTCGGTGAGCCCGATGCTGCCGGAGTAAAGCGGCAGGGGTAGACCCGGCGTTCCGTTACCGCCGAACTCGCCGCGATACCTGCTGATGTTCATGAAGCCGCCGATGCGATGCTTGTCGTTAAAGGCGTGGTCGATCTTGGCGCTGCCTTTGTCTTGCGGTTCGAGGACCACTCCACTGGTATTCACAAAATTCTGGTTGATATAGGCGAACGTGCCCGGCTGGCCCCCGCGATTCGGTTTCGCGAGTTGGCCGTAAGGGATGAGCTTTTGCGAGAAGGCGCTGAAGCGGTTCTTGGGAATCTGGTTGTTGGGGAATGGGTCGCGGATAAATCCACCGGCGGGATTGGCTTTGGTGGTAGCCGGATCGTAGATCGGGAGCTGCCTGTTATTACGGTCCACCCAGTTAGTGAAGTTGCCATCATACATTTCGGGAGTAGGCACGTGGAAAAAAGTGGAGTTGGCTCCGACGCGGTTGCGGAAGCCTTCATAAGTCAGGAAGAAGAATGTCCGGTTTCTACCGTTATAGAGTTTCGGGAGCACGATGGGTCCGCCGCCGGCGACGCCGAAGTCACTCTGCTTATAGACCGATCGCTTGGACTCGAAAAACTTTCGCGCATCCAACGCTTCGTTGCGCAGGAACTCATAGACCGTTCCGTGAAATGCGTTAGTGCCAGACCGCGACGAGAAAGTGATTACGCCGCCGGCTGCCTGACCGTACTCCGCCTTGAATCCTCCCGTGTCGACCGCGAATTCGGTAATCGCTTCAAGTGAGGGCGCGGCGTAGGCGATTTCGTTCGCTTCGACAGGGCGATTGGTCGTAATGGCGATGCCATCCAGAGTTGCATTGTAGGTTCTGGATTGCGCTCCGCCTAGTGACATTTCGGCGCCGCCGGTAGAGGTTACCTGCGCCGCAATCGTCACCAGGTCGTAGGGGTTCCGCAACGTGCCGCCGACGACTAACGGAAGCTGATCCACAAACTTGTTTTCGACCGAGGTTGTAACTTTCGCATTCTCGGTCTGCACGTTCAGCATCGCCCCGGAAACTTCGACCGATTCGGCGACTGAACCGACTTCGAGCGTCGGGTCAACGCGGACGGTCGAGGAGGCCGTAACAGTGACTCCGTCGCGGAGGTAGCGCTTGAAGCCCTGCGATTCCGCTGCGATTCGATAGTTACCCGGATAGACAGAGATGTTATAGTTTCCGCTGCTGGTCGACATGGTCGACGTAGGCACGTTGGTTTCGACGTTAGTCGCCGTGACACGTGCGCCCGGCACTCCGAGACCGGTTTGATCGAGCACTTGGCCGGTGATGTTGCCACTGGTTCCTTGCGCGTGTAGAACAGCGTCCCAAGTGCAGAGGAATAATAAGCTGAGAAGCGGAAGCAATCGCTGCGACCTAACAATCGTGGTTACCATAGACACACCTCTTTTAGTGAAATATCAGTGGAGTTAGTATACACCTATCCAAGGTGTTTGGTTCCTACGGCACAGGCAAAATTTTCGGCGGCTGACACGCTAGAAATCGGCGTTCATCGGTGTTCCTCTGTGGCCATTTTTCTGCGAATTTTGTTGGCGGCTAAATATTGAACTTAGTGGCCACAGAGGAACACCGATGAACGCCGATTTCTAGCGCCCGGGTAATCCGAATGTGAACAAGGAATGTCCGACGGCGATTGAAACGTACTGTTTTCCATCCACCAAATACGTGATCGGCGAGGCCGCGACCATCCCGCCGAGATACCTTTTCCAGAGCTCTTTGCCCGTCTTAGCGTCGAGCGCGAAGAAGTATCCTTCGCGGTTGCCCGAGAAAAGGAGGTCGCTGGCCGTGGTCAGGATTCCGGCGTCGCTGACGTCGCGCATCGTGTAGTCCCACACCTTTTCGCCGGTCGCCGGATTCAGAGCGCGCACTACGCCGTATCCCCACTCCGGACCCCATTTGATAAACGGATTCCTCTGGATGGATGGAAATGGGCCGCGCGCGGTGCCGCCGGTGAAGGATTTTCCGATCTCGTACTTCTGATCCCACATGAAATAGGTGGTGTGGTAGTCCTCCCAGGCGGTGAGATAGAACAGGCCCGTGCGAGGGCTGAACGACGGCGCGTACCAGTTTGTGCCTCCTTGCACGCCGGGCCAGACATCAGTCCCGCCATGACTGGGACCCTTGGCGGGCGCCTTGATCGGCCTGCCGTTCTCCGCAATTCCGGTGGCCCAGGTCTGTTTGACGAACGGTTTGCCGAGCAGGTATGCGCCATTGGTTCGGTCGAGCACGTAGAAGAATCCGTTTCGATTGCCCCACAGCATCGCCTTGGTCGGCTTGCCCTTCCATGTCAGATCGGCGAGCACCGGAATTTGCACCGAATCGAAATCCCACTCATCGTTGGGAGTGAACTGGTAATGCCATTTGAG
>Ga0075421_100004577_pt1 | contig 16696 bp, 17 predicted proteins | sample SoiMetdeltSBSDD5_FD_75292 | JGI IMG/M metagenome (GOLD analysis project Ga0075421, IMG submission 75292) | Bulk soil microbial communities from a Populus tree surrounding site in Tennessee, USA - Soil MetaG P. deltoides SBSDD5 | ecosystem: Environmental > Terrestrial > Soil > Tree plantation...
GGCACACTGCCGTCGTCACGGATGCGCAGGATCTTGCCGATGTGGGACGCCGGGTTCTGCGACGCGGGCGGATAGTTGCGATCGCCGAGCGAGACATAGAGGAATCCGGCTCTGTCCCACGCCAGGCGCGAGCCGTAGCTGCCGCTCGCCGGACCAAGTCCCTGCGGCGAGCCCGGTCCACCGTGATACGCGTCGGCGACGAGGATGTCCTTGACCTCGGTGAGCGTCGAACCGCCATCCCACTTCGCGCGCAGGACCGCTGTCGTCGCGTCGCCCGGACCCTTCGGGCCCGGCTTCGAGTAGGTGAGATAGATCAGACGGTTCTGCGCGAAGCGCGGATGGAGCGAGACGTCGAGCAGGCCGCCGAGACCGGTGGCAAGCATCTCGGGCAGCGGTCCGATCGGCGTCGGGTCGAGCACGCCGTTCTTGATCTGGCGCAGCCGCCCTGGACGCTCCGTGACGAGCGCGTTCAGGCCACCCGTCCCAGGCGGAGTCGAGGGGTCGGGGAGAAATGCGATGCCCCACGGGTGATCGAGACCCTTGGTGACGACCGAGACGTGGACGCGTGTGCCACGGCCGGCCGTCAGATCCCACGGACCGGCGCCGAGCGTGTCGACTGGGGCGGGACCGCGTCCTCGTCCCTGGGCGCCGCGTCCTCCTGGGGCCGCCGCTGCGGGCTGGCCCGCCGCTGGTGCCTGCTGCGCGATTCCTCGACTGTCCGCGGCCAGCATCACGAAGACGCCCAGCGCGACACACCATGACGCGGCGAGCGCCCGCGTCTTCCGCCATGAATTCATAGCCAAGAGCTTCTCCCTGTAGGAGGGTCCAGTATATTGCGGACGAAGCGGCCGCGAACGCTACAGAGTGATCCGCCAGCGGCCGAAACGCCTCGATAGCCGTGCGACTCCACACACGGCCGTAACTCGAGGTCCGCGCATGATTGGCAACCCGCTGAAGGTAGAGGACGTCATCTCGGAACTGCGCCGGGGTGGCATTCGCATCCCGGAGATTCAACGAAACTACGTCTGGAAACGGGGCCAGATTGCGAAGCTGCTGGATTCGCTGTACCGCGAGTTTCCTACGGGTTCAGTCCTGCTCTGGGACACGCAGGAGCCGCTCATCACGCGTGATCTCAACACTGGGCTGGGTGCCGGAGTTCGCGCCGACTTCGTGCCGAAAGTCGTGCTCGATGGCCAGCAGCGAATCACGTCGTTGGGGCGCGTGTTCGATCCGGAGACGCCGAAACCCGATCGCATCCTCTTCAATGTCATCGAGGAGGAGTTCGAACCGCACTCGCCACGCACGGCCGCGGATCCCCGATGGATCGACGTCACCGGGTTCTTCACCAGTGAAGAGAGCGAACTGGACATCCTCGATCGACTGGTCGATCGCCGGGTCATCGAACCAGGCGACAGAGAAGGCCGTAACGCCGTTCACGAGCGGCTGAAGCGGCTCAAGGGCATCCGGGCCTACCAGTACCCGGTTGAAATCGTTCGCGAAGACGATCTCGAGGTCGTCACCGAGATCTTCATCCGCGTCAACTCCGGTGGGACGAGGCTCAGAGAAGCGGAACTTGCGCTCGCACGTCTGGCCTGGAAGATCCCCGGAAGCATCGTCGGCCCGTTCGAGCAGATGGAGGACGACTGCCGCGAACGCGGATTCGACCTCGATACGCGATTCCTGATGAAGTCGCTCATCGCGATGGCGACCGGGCAGGCCAGGTTCAAGGATCTCAAGACGTTCTGGGAACGGCCCGTCGCGGAGATTCAGCGAGCCTGGGATCGGGCGGCGAAAGGACTCACGCTCGCCCTGGACTTTGTCGAAGGCAATATCGGTATTCCTGGTTCCGACTTTCTGCCCTCTCAGGCGTCGCTGATTCCGGTGGCGTACGTGTTCGCGCATCGCGACCGTCTCAGCGGCGACGAGCAGAGCGCGCTTCGCCGGTGGTTCCTCATTGCCAATACCTTTTCTCGATACGTCGGTGCGACCGACACCAAGCTGAATCAGGACCTGACGGCCCTCGGAATGGGAGCCAAGAACATCGCCGGTCTGCTCGAACACACGCTGAAGAATCTGCGCGCAGAGCCAAGGCTGACCGAATCCGACCTCCAGCGGGCCAGTGTGAACAGTCCGTTCTTCCCCTTGGCCTACCTTGCGGCGATTCAGCATGACGCCGCCGACTGGTTCCGCGGTATCAAGCTGCGGAGGGACTCGTTCACCGAGGACCAGGCCATCGAGTATCACCATATCTTTCCGAAGAAGCACTTGAATGCCCGGAACGTCGACCGGTACCAGCGCGACGAGCTGGCGAATCTGGCGTTCCTGACCATGAAAGCCAACCGGAGCATCCTGGCCAAGAAGCCATCCGAGTACCTCGCGGAGATTGCCGACGAAGCACCCGAGCGGCTCGAAGCTCAATTCGTGCCGATGGACTCCGAGTTGTGGGAACTGGATCGCTTCGACGATTTCCTGGCGGAGCGGCGAAAGCTCCTGGTCGCGGCGATGAACGACATCCTGGACGGGCGGGCAGGCGTTCGAGCTCGCACTGAGCAGAGATTCGGGCGCCGAAAAAAAGCGTCTGGCGAGTGAACGAGAGCCCCTGAGCGTGCCGGGATGTGCCGGCCTGCGGCGTGCCTGCGTATTGACTATTCTGAACATTATGACCAGAATGGTCTATGGCCAAGCACACGCTGACGGTGACCGCCACCGAGGCGAAGACGCGCTTCGGGCCGCTGCTCGAGGCCGCGATTGCCGGCGGGTCGGTCATCATCACCAAGCACGACACGCCCAAGGCCGTTCTGCTCTCGATAGCGGAATTCGAAGCACTTGGCGGGACCCGGCCGCCCGACCTGACTGCGTTGACTGCCGAGTTCGACGACGTGCTCGCCCGCCTGCAGACGCCGGCCGCGCGCAAGGCGTTGAAATCGGCATTCGCGGCTACGCCGAAGACGCTCGGCCGCCTCGCGGCCACTCGCCGGCCGCGGCGTGGCTAACGCCAGAGGTGTTCGTCCGGCTGAAGCCGGACACGACGATTCCCCCTGCATCTACGTCCTGGCGGGCGCAAACGGCGCTGGCAAGAGCAGCATCGGCGGAGCCGTCATCCGCAGGATGGGCGCCGACTACTTCAATCCGGACGAAGCGACGCAGCGCATCAAGGCGGCACGCCCTCATCTCTCCGAGCGCGAAGCCAACATCGCCGCGTGGCACGAGGGTAAGCGCCTCCTCGAAGCGGCGATTGCCGAGCGGCTGACGTTTGCCTTCGAAACCACCCTGGGCGGCGACACGATGACCGCACGGCTCCGCCAGGCCCTTACAAAAGGCATCGACGTGCGCGTGTGGTATGTCGGCCTCGAGACTCCCGAGCTGCACCTCGCCCGCGTTCGCGCTCGTGTCGCGAGAGGCGGCCACGATATCCCCGAGACCAGGATTCGCGAACGCTTCGAGCGGAGCCGTGTCAATCTGATTCGCCTCTTGCCGCACCTGACGGAGCTGCGTGTGTTCGACAACAGCGTAGACGCCGATCCCGCCTCGGGTAGATCGCCGCTTCCGCTGCTCGTGTTGCACATGCTGAAGGGAGCGATCGCATCGATCTGCGAGCTGCCGCGGGTACCCGGATGGGCGAAGCCCATCGTTGCCGCCGCGATGGCGCCGGCGCGGAAGTCTGCCACGTAGATGGACGAGTCTGAGATCGCGAATTGTGATCGCAAAGTTGGTTCACCATAGGGGAATGAGCGCTTCCGTTGACGGACAGCTGAGATTCGCGATCGCCGGCAAGCGATTGCTGGAAGTGAGCTACAAGGGCAGCGTTCGACTCGTCGAACCGCACGACTACGGCGTGCAGAAGGGGAACGTGCGACTGTTTGTCTATCAGCGCCGCGGCACGTTCGTCATGCCAGGCAAGAGCGCGACAGGCTGGAGAATGCTCGATGTGCCGAAGATCGAGCGCTGCGTGGTCACCGAGCAGACATTCAAAGGCAGCCGCGGCACGCCGGATCAGCATCACAACGTGTGGGATGTCCTCTACGCACGGGTGGAGTGATGGTTGATGGGTGGTTAGTGGTTGGTGGTTAGTGGTTGGTAGTTGGTGGTTACCACTAACCACTACGGGCTGGTCGGGCTCACGGTCGATCCGGCGAGACCCGCGCCCAGCGCGCCGTTCAGTTCCGGCAGATTGGCGCGCACTTCACAGTTGTCGGCCACCGTCTGCCCGGTGCTGGTGCCGCCCTGGAAGTTCAGGCCGCTCCCCATGCGGACGCTCATCGTGACGTCTATGCCGTTGAAGTTCTGATACCACTTGCCGTAGTTGCTCGCGTCGGTAACCAGATTGCTGATCTGTCCGAACAGCGTCGGCGCGACGTCGAGCAGGTTCGAGATCACGTAGCCACCGCCATCCGGCAAACGCGGATCGCTCGGCGCCGTGATGCTGAACCTCGTGTAGTTGTCGGCGCTCACCAGCTGGTTGTCGTTCACCGTGAAGCCGTTGAACGAGCGGCGCGAGTAGGCGACCTCGACCGACGCGCGGGGCAGGATCTGCTGCTGCACGGCGACGTTGACGCTCCAGTCCGACGACCGCACGCCCCATCCCTCGAGCAGCTCGGGATCGTAATTGTTGGTCAGCACGTTCTGGCCGAATCGTGCAGTGCGCGGCATCTTGGCTTCTGTACTAGTCAGTGTCAAGCGCAGCGAAAGGCCGCCACGCGACCGGGGACGCTGCGAGTCCGGCATAATAGGCGCATGGGTCAGGACTCGACTCGGGCCCAGCATCAGAGCCTGCTCAACGAACTGCAGGAGGAACGCGCCGCCGCGCTGGCCCGGATCAGCCGCCGTCTCGAGCGGCTCATCGCGCAATTGGAAGCGACCCGCGAGCAGATCGCGCACGGGCGCGGCGACGATCGGGCGCGCGACCTCGCCGCCTATCGCGAGCTGCGGAAGCAGGCCGTCACGTATCGCTGGTATCTCGAAGTGCAGCGTGAAGCAGTCGGGCTGCGCCAGCATCACCGCCTCGACGAGTTCTATCGGATTCCACCCGAACAACCCTGAAAATGGCCGCGCCTGCGTTGACGACGACCGATCGCGCCGAGCAGGGGCTGGCCGACCTCGTCGCGTCCGCACGGCAGGCGCTCGGCGACACGCTCGAGTCGATCGTCCTGTTCGGCAGCGCGGCCGAGGGACGTCTGCGGGCATCTTCCGACGTCAACGTGGTCATCGTGCTCAACCGCTTCGATCCACAGCGCATCGACGCGCTCGGCGAACCGGTGCGCACGGCGCAGGCGGCGATCCGGCTCGCGCCGATGATCCTGCTGCGTGACGAGATTCCACACGCGGCGGCGGCCTTCGCGGTGAAGTTCGCCGACATCGTGCGGCGGCATCGCGTGCTCTACGGCAGCGATCCATTCGTCGATCTGCCAATTGCGCGCGAGCGCCTGCTGGCTCGCCTGCTGCAGGTGCTCCTCAACCTCCGGCTCCGCCTGCGCTCGGCGTACGTCACTCGGGCGTTCGACGATCAGCTCGTCGCGGTCATCGTGCACGCGGCTGGTGCGCTGCGTGCGGCGGCGGCCACGTTGCGCGAGCTCGAAGGCAGCCCGCGTCTCTCGCCGCGCGAGTCGCTGGGGCAGGTCGTGAAGGAGCTCGGCGACCCGCGCTTCGTCGGCGTCGCCGCACAGATGTCGGCGGCGCGTGAATCCGGCGTGTTGCCGCCGGACCAGCCGCGTCACGCCGTGCTGACGCTCATCGACCTCACTGCCGCCATGCACGAGCGCGCATCGAGACTTCGCACCGGCGTGTCATGAACCCGTTCGATCTGCCCGGCCCCGAGTTCCTGGCGGTCTACGCCATGCTGGGCATCCTCGTCGTGTGGTCCGTCTACATACTCAAGCAGCGAGCAGAAGGCGGGGAACCGGTTCGCCTGCCGTCGATGGATCCGTATCTGATCGCCTATCTCCGCGGTGGCGCCAAGGAGGCCGTCGGTCTGGGAGTCGTCACGCTGATTGATCGCCAACTGCTCGCGATTGGCAGCGGCGACTCGGTTGCGATCCGTGAAGGAGTCAGGCCCACCCACGGCGCCAATGATCTCGAGCGCGCCATTCTCGACACGTGCGCCACCGCCGGGAAGCCGCAGGACCTGATGCGCAACGCTGAATTGCAGGAAGTGGCGCGTCGATCATACGAGCCGATGCTCGTGCGGATGCGACTGCTGGCCGAACCAGGCACGCGTCTTCGTCGTAACCGTGAAGCCGGCATTGCCGTCGTCATCCTGGTCGCAGTCGCGGCGATCAAGGTCGCGATCGGTCTGGTTCGGGACCGGCCGGTCTCGTTTCTCGTGAGCTCGGCATTGTTGTTTGCCGGGCTCACGTTCCTGGTGACGCGCGGACGCCGCACGGTTCTCGGCGAACGCGTACTTGCCGACCTGACGACGCTGTTCGATGCGCTTCGCGCGCGTGCCCGTGAGCTGCAACCGTATTCGTCGACGAACGAGCTGGCGCTGCTTGTCGCGGTGTTCGGTTTCGGCGCTGTGCCGCTGAGCGCGTTCCCATTCAAACGCGCCTTCATTCCGGCGCAATCGCCCTCGTCGGACGGCGGCAGCTCGTCCTCGAGCGGTAGCGCATCGAGCGGGTGCGGTGGCGGAGGAAGCAGTTGCGGTGGTGGAGGCGGATGTGGCGGTTGTGGATCATGAGGCGGAGTCTGCGGATCGCTTCGGCCTGACCTGGCAACCCGGGCTCGCCGCCGGCATTCTCGCCAACCTCGATCGCATTGACGTGGTCGAGGTGATCGCGGAAGAGCAATTCGATGCGCCGTCTCGATCTGCGCGCGCGCTCGAGACGCTGGCGCACCAGGTGCCGCTGCTCGTGCACGGCGTCGCGCTCGGGCCGGCATCCACCGCCGCCGTCGACTCCCGTCGTCTCGACCGGCTCGGGCGTCTCGTCGATCGCGTGAAGCCTGCGTTCTGGTCCGAGCACCTTGCCTGCGTGCGTGCCGGCGAGGTCGAGATCGGTCATCTCGCGGCGGCGCCGCGAACGCGGTCCACGATCGATGCCACGGCGGCCAATCTGGCGCGGGCGGCGGCCGTCGTTGGAACGCGTCCAATGGTCGAGAACATCGCCACGCTGATGACTCCGCCGGCCAGTGATTGCTCGGAGGTCGAATGGGTCGCGTCAGTGGTTGCCGCGTCAGACTGCGATCTGCTGCTCGATCTCCACAACGTCTATGCGAACAGCGTGAACTTCAGTTTTGATCCGGTCGCCTATCTCGATGGCCTCGATCCGGAACGCATTGGTGCGATCCACCTCGCGGGCGGAAGCTGGATCTCAGACGAGCGCCGATATCTCGACGATCACCTGCACGACGTTCCTGATCCCGTCTATCGCCTCCTCGTGGAAGTCGGAGCGCGAGTGCGGCGGCCGCTGACGGTCATTCTCGAGCGCGACGGTCGCTTTCCTCCGATCCGTCACCTGCTCTGGCAGCTCGATCGTGCCCGGGCGGCTCTGTCTGAAGGACGGAGCCGTTCATGAGACCGGAATTCGAGACGTTTCTCGCCCGGCTCTACACCGACGCGCAGTTGCGCGAGCGGTTTCTTGCCGACCCTCGGTCAGAGGCGCAACGTCATCAGATGACCGTGGAGGAGTGTGCGGCGCTCGAACGAATCGATCGCGTTGGACTCGAACTGTCGGCGCGAAGCTTCGCGCACAAACGGACGCTCAAAGCGAGTGGCCGTCGCGGGCGATCGTGGTGGCGGCGGTGCGTGGAGGCTGTCTTCAGGCGGCGTTGAATGGGCCGGCTACAAAGGAAAAGGGCCGCCTAAAGGCGGCCCCTACGTGTACCAAGAAAAGGGCCGCCTAAAGGCGGCCCCTACGTGTACCAAAGGGCCGCTCGGGGCGGCCCTGCGCGGCCACTACGACGCTAGATGCTGATTGATCCGGCCGCGGGCGACGAGGGCCGGGACGGCGCCGGTTTGGCCGGTTTCACGGGTCTGGCGGGCTTGGCTGGTTTCGATTCGACCTCTACGGCGGAGACTTTGGTCAGCGTTTCCTTGAACAGTCGTCCCGCACCGCCCATGGTCCACTGGCCGTCCAGCCGGCCGTCACTGGCGACCGAATACACGACGATTGCCGGGGCGCCGCCGAAGTAGCTGACCGCCAGCACCCCGTCCTGCTGAATGCCGACGCCCATGACCTGTTCGTCGTTTTCCTGTGTCCAGCGAACCAGGTATGTGTCCTGCCGTTTGACGATTTCAACGACGGCTGAATACGGGGAACCGTCGGGATTGGTGCCTTCGCAGGCGTAAAGTCCGCTCAGGTCGGAGCCAGGCGAGGGTTCGGCAATGGCCGCTACGGAGCCGAGCAGCACGAGTCCGAGGCAACTCGACAGAATCAATCTGGCCATCACGTTCCTCACTTTTGGTCTCTGCGACCCGCCGGGATGATTACCGCCAACCAAAGTCTGCGCCGTTACCGAGCAAGACGCGCGCCATTCCCATCCCCGCCTGCCTGAGTCACAGCACGCTGAGTTCGATACGGTCAGAATGAATCAGCGGATGTGCCAATCATAATCGGGTTTCGCTTTGCCGCAAGTGCGTACGCTCACGAGCAGTCGCATTGCGTGCAGACAGACACTTCCGCTTTTTCGTGATCATTGGTCGCGCCAGCGAGGCACTCGTGCAAGAAAGTCCTCATTGCCAAGCTCATGGCACAGTTCCGTCAATTCCTCGCGGCGCGCGCCACGCCAGCACAGATCGTCGAATGTCTCGCCGATCGGTGCGTCGTTTCGCAACGTCGCAAGCCGGCGATACAGATACGCGTCATCGCGATGCTCGCGCAGACTTGCCGCCAGCGCGGCGGCGCCGCGGACGATGAGACCCCAGTCGCGTTCGTGATCGGGGATCGCCTCGAGATGTCCGTATCGCACGAGGACGGCCGCGGCCGACTTGGCGCCCCACTTCGGAACGCCGGGATATCCGTCGGAGCTGTCGCCGACGAGTGCGAGCCAGTCGGCGATCGACGCCGGCGGCACACCGTATTTTTCGACGACCGCGATCTCGTCAATGAGCTTCCGGCGCATCCGGTCGAAGCAGACGATGCGCGAGCCGCGGACGCATTGGGCCATGTCTTTGTCGGGCGTGCAGATGAGGATCTGCTCGACCTCGGGCTCGTCGGCCCACCGCGCCGCCGCCGTCGCCAGGGCATCGTCGGCCTCGAATTCGACCATCGGCCAGGTGGTCAGGCCGAGCGCATGCGTGGCTCGCTCGGCCAATGGAAACTGCGCCAGCAGGTCTTCCGGAACGCCTTCGCTGCTCTTGTAGCCGGCAAAGAGGTCGTTGCGGAAGGACTCGATGACGTGATCGAACGCACAGGCGACGTGGGTTACTCTGTCTTCGCGCAGGAGCGAGAGCATCGACCAGAGGATGCCGCGCGTCGCGCCGACCTCGACGCCGGTCGGGCCCGTCGCCTTCGGGGCGCCGAAGTAGGCGCGGAACAGTTCGTAGGTGCCGTCAACCAGATGAATGTGCACGATGGATTATCGACTCGCTGGGCGGGTCTATAAAACAAGACTCGGCCTGTACTGCCCCCTCCTCGCAGTGTTGATCGTCGCCGGCTGCGCGAGCCGCAGGCCGCCGGACACGGCCCCCGAGGCCTCGACGTCACAGATCGCCGATGTCGAGGCGCTCATTCGCCACGGCTGCTATCACTGTCTGGAGCAGGCGCTCGCCGAAGCCGACCGCCTCGGCCTGGCGACTCCCGCCTTCGAGGCGGCGGCCCTCCTCGTGCTGCGTTCGAAGGAGCTGGGGCTGCCCACCGAGCCGTGGCTCGGACGCATGCGGGCGCTGGCAGGCGCCAACCCGGCGCTCGCGTCGTACGTCACGATGGTCGAGGCGATTCCGCCGCATCCGATGAGCGAAGACCGCGACATCCTTTTCGATGTGCGGGCGCGCACGCAGGCCCGCAATTCGCTCGCGGCATGGCGCGAATCGCTGTACAGCGGTGCGGCGTCGAACGTCTTCCGGATGTATCTCGACGTCGCGCTGATTTGCGGATTCGGCGCGCTGAAGGAGAACGAGCAGAGCTTCAGCGGCCAGGTGGACGCCGATGCGAAGGCTCCCGTCTACCAGTACCGCGTCGGCATCTGCGACAGCGGCCATGCCCGACGACTGCAGGCGCTGCGAGCCGCTGATGCCGCCTTTGTTGATGCCGATTTCGCGCTCGGACGCTACGCGCTCGAAGATCCTGTGAATCCCGATCAGGACGAGGCGCTGCGGCGTCTGCAATCCGCGGCCGCGGCGTTTCCACGCTCTCCGGCCATTGCCGTCACCGTCGGCAACCTCCATCGCCGCTGGGAAGAGTGGTCGAACGCGCTCGCCGCGTACGATGCCGCGCTGACCGTGTCGCCGGCGCATCCCGAGGCGCTCATCGGACGCACGATCAGCCTGTCGCATCTGGGGCGTCCGCACGACGCTATCGCCACGGCGACCACGCTGATCGATCTCGGCCAGTGGCATCTCGGCGAGGCGTATTACTGGCGCAGCTGGAACCAGCTGCGGCTCGAGCAGCACGAGCGCGCGCGCGGCGACGCCGACCGCGCCAAGGGGCTGATGGCCAACGCCGCGGTGTTGGTCTTGTCCGGCGTGATCGAATGGCGGCTGCGCAGGCTGGACACGGCGGAGAAAGAATTCGAGTCGGCGATTGCCATCGACTTTGGCGAATGCGAAGCCGCCCTCGATCTTGGCGTCGTCCGCGACGAGCGCCGCAAGTCGGCCGCGGCACTGGCCGCATTCCAGCAGGCTCGCCAGTGCTACGACCTGTCGATCGCCGTCCGTCGCGAGGCGATCGCCAACATCCAGGCCGGCCCTGGCTCCGAGGCCGCGAAAGCCCGCGAGACCGCCCGCCATCAGCGCGAGCTCACCACACTGGAAGAGCGGCGCGACGAAGCCGTCCGCGCCATCGCGGTTCTCGTCCCTAGCGGGAACTGAGCACGAAGAACGAGGTACGACGAACGCCGCGTGAGCTACGAAAACTTTCGTATTGACATCTACGAAAGATGTCGTACAAGATCGGCGGCGTGAGACCACGCCGCAAACCGACCGACGCCGAGCTCGCGATCCTTCGGGTGCTGTGGAGCCGCGGGCCGAGCACGGTGCGTGACGTCGCCGAGGCGCTCGGGCGCGAGGAGGCGTACACCACGGTGCTCAAGCTGATGCAGATCATGACGGACAAGGGGCTGGTGAAGCGCGACGACTCCGCGCGCTCTCACGTCTACAAGGCGACCTCGTCCGAAGACAAGACGCAAAAGCAGCTGGTGACCGACCTCCTCGACAAAGTGTTCGCCGGATCGGCCGCCAAGCTGGTGCTCCAGGCGCTCGACTCCGGGAAGGCGTCGCCCGAGGAGCTCGCCGAGATTCGGAAGCTGCTCGACGCACACAGCGCAAGAAAGAGCGGAGGAAGCCGATGAATCCGTGGATCGACGTCGCCGGCTGGACCCTCGTCCATTTCGTGTGGCAGGGGACGGCGATCGCTGCGATCGCCGTTTTTCTGCTCTGGCTGCTGCGCGGCCGGTCGCCGCAGGCCCGTTATGCCGTGGCCTGTGGAGCGTTGCTCGCGATGCTCGCATCGCCGGCGATCACTGTCGCCGTGTTGTCCCGATCGGTCGTCGTCATCGCGCCGCCGGCGGTGCAGGGGCGGTTCGACGCGCGGCCGGTTGCGGAACCGATTGCGGATGCGGTGTCCTTCACGATCGATGCGCTGATCGTTCGCAACGGCTCGAGCATCGACATCATGGCGGGCGGAACGAGAGCCTGGCTGCCGCTCGTCGTGCTGCTGTGGTTCGCCGGTGTGGGCGTGCTGCTTCTGCGGCTCGTCGGTGGCTGGTGGCGCATCCACCGGTTGCACCGCGCCGCGCGGGCCTCCGCGCCTTCGAAGTGGGGTGACGCGGCCGCGCGAATTGCCGCCACGCTCGGTCTCTCCTCTCGCGTGCACGTCGTGGACTCGCCGCTCGTCGACACGCCGACGGTGATCGGCTGGGTGAAACCGGCGATCCTGCTGCCGGTCGCGGCGTTCGCCGGGTTGTCGCCGTCGCAGGTCGAAGCGATCCTCGCTCACGAGCTCGCCCACATCCGCCGCCACGACTTTCTCGTCAACCTGCTGCAGACGTTCGCGGAAACGGTGCTGTTCTATCACCCGGCCGTATGGTGGTTGTCCGCGCGTATCCGAGCCGAGCGCGAGCACTGCTGCGACGAGGTCGCGCTCTCGGTGTGCGGCGATGCCGTCGGCTATGCCGAGGCGCTTGTCGCGCTCGCCAGTTGCCAATTGGATCGCTCGCCTCTCGCTGTCGCGGCGACCGGCGGCACGCTCACGGCCAGGGTCCGCCGGCTGCTTGGTGCGCCGGCAGACGATCGACCGCGTTCGTTCGGCACGATGGTGATTGCCGGCTTCGTCGTGCTGGTCGTGTGTCTGGCAGGCGCGTCGCGTTACCTGGTCGCCGCGCAACCTGGCCAGGCTGCGACGCAGCCGATTCCAGGTACCGCCAACGATCCCGCGGCATGGTCGATGATCTTCAACCACAACGACTCGACGATGCGGTTCATCGGCTTCCGGGGCCGCGATCTGATCCGCTTTGCCTATCAGGTTCCGGCGGCGCGCGTCATCGGCGGACCGCGGTGGCTCGACGAGCAGATACTGCAGATTGTCGTCAACCTCGATGTGGCACCGGGCGCCGACGAGATGCCCGCCGTCGTGCGTCGGGCGCTCGAAGACAAGCTGCGGTTGAAGACCCACATCGAGAAGCGGAACTTCCCGGTGCTGGCGCTCATCAGGGGTAACAATACCGGCACGTTCGGCCCGAATCTCCGCGTGTCCACTCGGGAGTGTTTTGACTATCAGCAGTGGATCGCGGACGGACAACCGCCGGATCAGCTGCCATCGCAACGGAACCGCGTGCCGGCATGCGGCGCAGAGTTGGACAGCCCGCTCGGCTACACCCAGTACGTGGCGATAACGATGCCGCAGTTCGCGCAGGAGCTGCGCGATTACGTGCACGGCTGGGTGATCACTCCCCGCGAAAGGCCTGCGCGAATCGGCCCAAATCTCGTCGCGCTCAAAGCGCCGGACATCGTCGATCTCACCGGCCTGCGCGGGCGGTACGACATCGAGCTCAACGCGTTCTACCCGACTGCGGCGTTGATGACGCGGTTCCCATTCCTGACCAATGTCTTCGAGCCGCTCGGGTTCACGTCCATTCCCCGTGCCCTCGCCGACCAACTCGGCCTGAGGCTCGTCGAATCAGAAGCACCCTACGACGTCATCGTCATCGATCAGGCGGAACGCCCATGAAGAAGATTCTCATCTCGACGCTCGCACTCTCGGCCATCATCGTCGTTCTCAACGCGCAGGATCCCGCACCCGTGCCGTACGTCGCGTCGGTGAAGAGGAACGCCGGCGGCTTTGGCGGACAGATTCGCATCATGCCGGGAAATATCTCGGTGAACGGTATGCCGGTGCGTCTCCTGATTCGGCAGGCCTTCGGTCAACTGCAGGATTTCCAGCTCATTGGCGGTCCGGACTGGATCAATTCCGATCGCTTCGATATCGAAGCCAAGCCCGAGGGTGGCGGGCCGATGACGCCGCAGGTGCTCCAGTCGGTGTTCAAGCAGATCCTCGAAGATCGCTTCGCGCTCAAGGTGCACAAAGAGACGCGCGAACTGCCGATCTACGCGCTCGTGCTCGCGCGTAGCGACGGCCGGCTCGGTCCCAATCTCAAGCCCGCGTCCGAGGAGTGCTCGACGCGCATGGCGTCGCGCGGCCGCGGTCCTGCTCCCGATGCACGCGGCGGAGCCGTTCGAGTTGGCGGGCCTCCTCCCGATGGCCGTGGCGGTCCGGGTCGGGCCGGTGGCCCCGGTGGTTCTCCGGGACCGCCGGATTGGGATGCGCCGCCGGTATGTGGTCAGCGCGGCGGCGGCTTCGGTCGCATGCGCGCCGGAGGCGCGACGATTGCGGACTTTGCCGCGATGATTTCCGGTACCGCTCAGCGCGTCGTCATCGACAAGACAGGTCTGAGCGGTTATTACGACATCGCGCTGACGTACACGCCCGCGGGCGATCAGTTACCGCAGGGACCGCCGCCACCCGGCGCGCCGGCGCCGCCGCCGATCGATCCTGACGGACCGACGTTCTTCACCGCCATCCAGGAGCAGCTTGGATTGAAGTTGGATAATCAGCGCGGTCCTGTCGAAGTCGTGGTGATCGACTCGATCAACCCGCCGACAGAGAACTGATCGTACGTAGTGTCCGGCTTTAGCCGGACCGTCATTTCCGATCCAGGTTGTCGAGACCGCGCGAATAGCTCGGACCCATCGCGGCAAGGTCGGATCGATAGCTGACAGTGTCCGCGGTGGGAAAGTTCGGCGGCACTTTCTGTGTCACCGCCCCAGTCGCCGCCCACTCCGTTCCACGCTGCAGCGTGACGACGAAGTCCACCGAGCTGATGGCGGCGATGTCGTGGCCCAGTGTGGTGTGGAACACGCGACCCTGTCCGTATCGCAGCACCATCAACTGCGGTTCGTCGCGGCCGGTGCCGGCATTGCCGGGGTCGGCGTACGCGGTCGCCAGCACGGTCATGTTCTTCCCGGGGCCGCGCAGCCTGGCATAGAGCTCGTCGCCCTGATGCATCCATACCGGCGGCAGTCCCTTCACGATCGGATGGCTCGAGTCGCGAACCGTCAACCGGAATGGCACCCGGCGGCCGTGGCTGCCGGCTTTGCCTGGCGTCGCGTCCGAGACCAGCTTGCCATCACGCACATACCAGTACGGTCCGGCCTGCTCGCTGCGGTTGCGCCATCCACCGACACCGATCATCTCGTTGAACGCGTCCCAGCCCGCGAATGCGTTGTCGGCGGCGTGCACCGAGACGAGCCCGCCGCCCTTCTTGATGTACTCCTCGAACGAGGCTTTGAGTGATGCTGGCCAGCGTTCGTCGGGCGCGTCGTAGTTCATGACCACCGCTTTGTATTTCGCGAATGCTGGCGCGAACGTCGTCAGCTCTCCATCAGCTGCGGGCGCGGTGACGACGGTCACCGCGAAGAGGCCGGTCTCGTCGAGAATCTTCTTCAGGACAGGTGTGACGCGCTGCCAGTCGTGATAGGGGCCGCCGCTTTCGCCGTCGAGAAGCATCACGGTGACCGGCGTGGCGGCGCGTGTTCCACACACGAACGATGCGAGGGCGGCGACCAGAAGTGCGAGAAGTGGACGTGTCATCGCAGACAGCTCAGGGGAAATGGAGGCATCGGGAACGGGCCGGTCAACCGGAGCTCGCCTCGTAACGCGGACGCCTGGCCAGCGCAGGGCTGCTCGAAGGTCAGGACCAACCGGCGAATCTCGCCGGTCGCGCTGAAGTCGGCTTCCGACACCACGAAGCGGCCAGTCGTTCCGTTGCACCCAGTGTTGTTGATCGAGATATCCATCTTCGGGCTCGTGGCGCTTCGAAACCGTGCCGTGATTGACATGCCGTTGACGTCGCACATAATACCGCGTGGTTGAGAACGGCGATTCTTCTGGCGCTGGGGGCCGCAGCGCTCACGCTCTCGAACTGCACGGCGTCACTTCCCAACCAGCCAACTGCTCCGGCCACCGTCGCAGCCTTCACGTTCTGTACACGTTTCCAACCGCGTCGGTGATCGTTGACCGGCAGCTGACGCTGCGGGCGGTCTCATTCGATACCGACGGCGGCTATCGCGACGTGACGGCGGACGCGGTGTGGACATCATCCGACCCGTCAACCATGGCCGTGCTCGCGCCCGGTGCGCTGCGGTCAGGTTCGAGGGCCAGTCGATCGCCGCGCGCACGAGCCTGGAATACGATGACGCCTTTGCGCACCGCGAGACGACCGCACACGTCCTGTTCGGGTATGGCTCGCCGCCGGCACGCAAGCTGGCCTACAACGTGCTCGGCGGCATCTCATATGTACGCGCTATGGATTCACGGGCGGCGCCGATCTGGTCTTCGCGCTCGGCAGCCGCGTCGCGGTCGTGATGCCGGTCAGGGTGACGATCGCCGCCGAGCGGGATGCGTTCACGTGGCCGGGCCGCACTCTCGTTCAGGGCGGCGCCGGCCTCCGTTACCTGCTGCGTCGCAGCGGTTCCTAGTTCGGGTGTATCGGGCCGAGGTTGTTGTTGACGACCTCGGTTGCAACCGCGCGTCCCAGGACGCTGCCGGCGCGCTGGTCGAAGCGCCAATGGATTCCGCCATAGACGCGGGCGTCGTCCACGTCGTCGGCGATCTGTTTCAACTGCGTGTAGTGCCTGGTGATGACCACGGACGGCAGCCCACCCAGTGCGGGCACGGTGTTGGTGATCGTGATGTCGTGGCCCGCGGCGCCGAACAGACGCCGCATCGCCTCGAGACCAGCGGTCGTGCCGCTGGCGTGGTTCGATGGATAGCTGGGAAAGCACGGGGTTGGGATGAACGTCGTGAAGCCGGGATCGCCATACGTCTTCTCGTTGCCATCCGTCGCGCCGTTGCGGATGCCCGTTTCCGGACGCCAGAAGTTGTAGTGATACTTGTTCATGAACGACGCCACCAGCGCGTCGCTGATCGCCATCTGGATCAAGGCCAGCGCTCGCGCGTTCTCGGGGAGCGACGTGCCCTTGGCCTCGGCGAGTTGTCGTGCCGCCATCATCAGCGCGAAACTCGGTGACGAAGTGGCGTAGAGCCTCACT
>Ga0075421_100004581_pt1 | contig 16689 bp, 18 predicted proteins | sample SoiMetdeltSBSDD5_FD_75292 | JGI IMG/M metagenome (GOLD analysis project Ga0075421, IMG submission 75292) | Bulk soil microbial communities from a Populus tree surrounding site in Tennessee, USA - Soil MetaG P. deltoides SBSDD5 | ecosystem: Environmental > Terrestrial > Soil > Tree plantation...
GGGAGGCGATCGCCTCGCCGTGGGGCGCGCCGTCGGACCAGGTGCTGTTCGCCGACATCGACGGGCTGCCCATCCGCTTCCTGCCGCGCCACGGGCGCGGCCACAAGATCCCGCCGTCGGCCATCGACTTCCGCGCCAACATCGACGCCCTGAAGCGGGCCGGGGTCACCGACCTCGTCTCCGTCTCGGCCTGCGGCTCGCTGAAGGAGGACCTGCCGCCGGGGCATTTCGTGATCGTCGACCAGTTCATCGACCGCACCTTCGCGCGCTCCAAGAGCTTCTTCGGGCCGGGCTGCGTGGCGCACGTCTCCATGGCCGATCCGGTGAGCCCGCTGCTCGCCGATGCGGCCGAGAAGGCGGCACGCGAGGAGGGCATCGCGGCGACGCGCGGGGGCTCCTACCTGGTCATGGAGGGCCCGCAATTCTCCACCCGCGCCGAGAGCGAGCTCTACCGTTCCTGGGGCTGCTCGGTGATCGGCATGACCAACATGCCCGAGGCCAAGCTCGCCCGCGAGGCCGAGATCTGCTACGCGACCGTCGCCATGGTGACGGACTACGACTGCTGGCACGACGACCACGCCCACGTCGACGTGGCCGCCGTCATCAAGGTGCTGTCCGAGAACGTCGACAAGGCCCACCGCCTGATCGAGCGGCTGGCGCGCTCGTTCCCTCGCGAGCATCCCCCCTGCCCCATCGGCTCTGACCGCGCCCTCGACGTGGCGCTCATCACGCCGGCCGAGGCGCGCGATCCCGCCCTGCTGGCGAAGCTCGACGCGGTGGCGGGTCGGGTGCTGGCAAAGACACGCTGACCGGGCAGGCCCTGCCCGGCGCGATCACGCGGCCTTGGCGGCGGGCGGCGGAATGGCGGTGGGCTGCTGGATGGCGGGGCGCGCGTTGCGCGGCCGCGGCGGCTGGAAGGCCATGCTCCAGTGCTCCTGGCAGTAGGGACGGCCGGGGGCGTGCGGCTTGCCGCAGAAGTGAAAATCCGGGTGCCGCGGCTCGCCGACGGGCCAGCGGCAGTCGTGGGACTCAAGATCGAGGAGCGTCTTGCGCTTGGCGACTTTCTTGGGGTTCTTGGGGGGTGTGCTCATGTCCATCCCGCCGCGTCCGCGCCGCCACATGGCGCCGTAACGCGCAGCGTCCCTTCCGATCGTTGATGCGATTGAAGGGAGATAGTGCCGCGAATGGCGTTTCGCATTCCCCAATTGCGGGGATGCGACCATTTGTGCATTGCAGCAACGCGGCCGAGCCAGCGCCCCATTCCCGGTCGTACTATCCCTCCGCGCCCGCATACGCCCCTGCCGTGGCAGGAAACATCGCCTTGACGATCTTGAAGCGGGAGATGTCCGCCGTCGCGTCCATGTGCAGGAAGATGGCGGCGTCGCGGAACAGCTTCTCGATGCCGAAATCGAGCATTACGCCGTTACCGCCGTGCAGCTCCATGGCGTGCTGGGCCACCTTGAAGATCTCCTCCGAGGCGAAAACCTTCACCATGTTGCAGAGCTGGCCGGCTTCCGGCGCACCGTCGTCCACGGCGCGGGCGGCGGTGCCCAGCAGCGCCCGCACGGCGGCCAGCCTGGTCGCCATGTCGGCAAGCCTCAGCGCCACCGCCTGGTGCTTGATCAGTTTGCGCCCGCCCTGGACGTAGCTCTGCACGTAGTCGGCGGTGCGCTCGAAGGCGGCCATGCCGACGCCTAGGTTCTTGGCGGCCTGGATGATCTTGCCGGGCCGGAAGTAGATGCCGGCGCTGCCCAGCGCCTCACCCTCCACCAGCAGGTGGTCGGCCGGCACGCGGCAGTCCTCGAAGACCAGCTCGCCGTTGTTCATGAAGCGCCCGCCCATGGTCTCGTTGCAGCGCGCGATGGTGAGCCCCGGCGTCTCGCGGGGCACCAGCAAGCTCGACGTGCCCTGCAGCATACCCGCCTTGGGGTTGGTGTTGGCGTAAACCACGAGCAGGCCGGCATCGTAGCCGTTGGAGATGAACTGCTTGCGCCCGTTGATGACCCACTCCGCCCCCTGGCGCTCGGCGCGCGTCTGCATCGCCGCCTCGGGCACATTGTAGGGCAGCCACCGGTCCGAGGCCCCGCGCGGCTCCGTGAGGCAATGCGCCAGCAGGAAGCCCGCATCGCCCACCAGCCGCGGGAACCAGCGCTCCTGCAGGTGGCGCGCCGCGAGCTTGCGCAGCAGCACCGAGACCTTCCAGTTCTGCACCAGCTTGTCGGCGAGGCCGGCATCGCCGCGCGCGATCTCCTCGGCGATGATGGCGAAGGTCTGCACCTCGCTGGCCGGGTCGAGCTCGGTGCCCCCGAACTCCTCCGGCACGCCCAGCGTACGGATGCCGATCCGGTCGGCGCCCTCCAGGATGGCACGCGGCAGGCGGGCGTCGGGGTCCATCAGCCACTCCCGCTGCCAGTTCTGGCGAATGAACGGCGCCACCACGTCGTCTACGAAGGCGCGGCAGCTCGCCCGCGCGATGCGTTGCTCCTCGGAAAGCCCGCGGTCGATCATATCCATGGCAGGTTTTCCCCGGTCGCCTGCGCCGCCCTGTCTCGGCCGGATCCTTGAGCTCCGATCGACTATGCCGCGATGAAGCGTGCGCCGTCACGTGCCCTTAGCGGGACGGCAGTCGGCAGTCGAGGGGTCGGCAGTCGTCCGCCGTGTCTCTCCCGACTGCCGCATGCCGATTGCCGACTTGAACTACCTGACCAGACCGCGGAAGGCGTTGAGCCCCTTGAGCCGGCTCAGCTTCCGCACGGTTTCGGCGCAGCTGCCCGCCGTGTCCTTCTGCACCCACTCGCGCCCGGCGCGCATCATCAGGCTGAACTGGACCTGGCACGCCTCGCCGGTGAAATCCCTGTCCACCGCATTCTGCACCTCCAGCGCGCGCAGGAACTGGCCCGGATCCATGGGCCTGAGCTGCGGACAAAGGCCCGACGCCACGTAGCGTGTGGCAAGCTCCTGCGCGAGCTTGGTGGACTTGAAGCAGCGCGTGTCCGCCGGTGCGCCGGTGAGGTCGTTGAGCTGCTTCTGGGCCGGCGTCTGCGCTTGGCCGTGCGCCGCCGCCGCCAGAATCGCCACCAGCGCCAGGGCTCGCATTGGGTGCAACACCGAGATCCCCCGCCATGAAACGTTGGGCCGCCTCACTCGAGCCCTGCCGAGCCCGCGATCAGAGCCTGCGGGCTCCGGGGCGGACGCCGTTACAAGACCTTTGCGGTGGAAATAAAACGCTGGCGAGGACGCACAGCAACCGCCCAAATGAGGTGTTGGGCGGCCCCGGCCCCGGCCAATTTGCTGCGTCAGGATGCGCAACGGGTGATCGAGCGCGAGCGGGTATGCCAAGGGACTGCCCTGCCAGGACGGAGACGCGGCCGAGAGGCTGAAGGCGGCGGTTTGCTAAGCCGCCGGGACCCGTGCCGCCCTACCCCATCCTGTCACTATCTGTCCGACTTTCCTAGGCTCTTCGGCTTGGCGAGCGCGTCGCGCAAGTCAGGTGGAAGCCAGCCCAGCCGATCTCAATGAGCGCGCCTTCACGCTCGCTCATCTCTGCGCATCCCCTCCGCAATCGATAGGCGCCGCTCCGCCTCGATCAGCTCGGCGGAGTAAACCTTGTGCCGCCAACTGTTGCGCGGTGCCTGAGAGACAACCTGCCGGCACTCGGCAATCTCCAATTCCAGGGCCGCAACGCGGCGCCAGATCGCTGCAGTAAAGTCGACGACGGTACCACCGCTGCGCGGCGCCTGAGGGACAACTCGATCGCGCTCGGCAACCTCCAATTCGAGGTCCGCGACGCGGCGCCAGAGCGCTGCAGTAAGGTTGATGACGTTCCCCATCGCTCCGAGCCGATCGTTGTGGGCCGTTGTGGGCTGAAGAGAGTTGCAGCTCGCCAACGCCCCCGTTGGCGAGCTGCGAACGACAGCCATGCGCGTCGGTGCGGGCGCCCCGCGCATGGGCTTCCCCCTGACACCCGGCCCCGGGTGAGGACAGGGCCGCTTCGTGTCGCCAAGCACTCTGCGACGAGACTCTTGCGCAACTTTGCCGGAATTGTATCGAATTGTGACAACAAGTGGTTGGCAAGCCGACACGGCGGAAGCCTCAGGCGGCTGGCTGGCAGTGCCCGACCGAGGACAAGGTCCCGAGTGCGCCTCCGATGTGATCGATCTCGCCGCGGCGGAGGGCAAGCGGCCGTGAAAGTCGGTTTGACCCGGCCCTTCCACCCACGTCATGCGACGTCTGTGCTAGTCGGGCAATCGTTCCCGGCGCAGCGGCGGCTTGGCTTTGGCTAACACGGTCGATTTGATCAACTCCTCAGCCGGCAACGGCACAAAGCCCAGCGCCAGCAGATACCCGCCTGGGCCAAGGGCATCGCTCGACATGAATTCCGCCGCCAGCCGGTCCAGGCCGGGAACCGCGTCAATCTCACCCTTCCTTACGTAGACGTAGAGCCTGCGAGTGCCCCTGTACGTGCCGCCGTAGGCATTCTCCTCCGTTGGCTCGGCGCCCTCGATCATCACGCCCCTGAGCGTCGCCTTGTTCGCCTGCAGGAAGCGGTAGCCGAAGACGCCAACCGCATTGGGATTGCGGACGAGCTCGCGAGCGATCACGTTGTGATCCTCGTGAACCATGACGAAGGGATGATCGCGGCGCATCGTGCGCACCCTGTTTCGCAACGAGCTATCCTGCGCCATCAGCCTGGCGAGTTCCGGCATGCTTTGGGCCCCCTTCAGAAGAAGGAGCTCCTGCAGCGACTCGCGCGTCCCCGAGGTTTCCGGCAGAACCCGCACGTCAATCCTCACATCGGGCAGCGAGCGGTCGACCTCGGACCACTTGCGGTGCGGGTTGGCGACGAATCCGCCATCACCGTCGGGAATGTCCCTGGCGAGGGCGAGAAACATCTGGCCGAGCGTCAGCCGTATGGGGGGGCCTGCCTTCGACTGTGCGACCACAAGGATGTCGAGACCGATCGGGATCTCGACGATCTCGTCGACGCCGTTTTTCTGACAGGTGTCAAACTCGCTCTTCTTCATGCGCCGCGTCACGCTTGCCGCGTTGGGATGGCGAGCACCGTTGCCGGCGCACAGGTAGGCGAACGCAAGCGTCGTGCCGGTGTGTTCGACGATCGGGGCCGGCCCGCCCGCGGCCTTGGCGACGCGCTTCGCCACCGCCGTGGTGAAGGGGTGCGCCGTGCCCGACCCGACGACCCAGATAGGGTCGCGCGCGGCCGCCGGAATGGCGAAACTCACCGTCGCGGCGACGACGGCTACGGCACGTAGAAAAGAGCTCATCCCCGTTCTCGCTGATAGGCAACAAGCAGCATGGGCAGGAGACTACGCCGGCAGCCGGGTCGTCAACGGACCAATAGGACGCTTCGCCGCGGCGAAGCCAACGCAGCGGTTCGCGGACCGCGAAGCAGACAAGGCCGTGTTCCCTTCGCCACACTCCTGCGGCATGCGTCACGTTGCTGCGATACGCCTCGGCCTGCGCAACTGCGCACGCTGCCTGCGGATGAGAGACTATATCCGCGGCCGTCCTTTAAGTGTTGCTCAGCAATCTCAGATCCGAAATGATGGCTGATGGGGGACGCTCCCCGCCGCTCATGGTGCGGGAGCGAGGAATTGCGAGACAAGACGATGTTGCGTGCCAATCGACCATCCGTGAGGGCGCTCTATTTGCAGGTGCGGGACGCATTGGCGCAACGCATCGCCAGTGGAGAGTGGAAGCCGGGATCTGTCGTCCCGAATGAGTATGATCTGGCGCGGGAGATTGGCGTTAGCACGGGGACGCTGCGGAAGGCCTTGGAGCTCCTGGAGGTCCAACGGTTGGTCTCGCGGCACCCAGGGCGTGGAACGTTCGTCAACGACCCGGCTTCCGACGAGCTGGCTTGCCGCTTCATCAAACTTCGCACAGCTGACGGAGAGGCCTTCTCTGGAGAGGTCACGTCGCAGACTGTCAGCGAAGGCTCGGCCGACGAGCTGGAGCGTGCCCGATTGCGATTGGACCGAGGCGATGGCGTCTACCGCATCCGACGGGTTCGTCGGTACAAGGGTCGCAACTTCATGGTCGCCGACCTGACGCTGCCATCGGCATTGTATCCTCGATTGGCCGACAAGGGCGACATCCCCAGTCGCGTCGGCGCGCTCGCTCCATGGAACGGTATGCTGCTCGGCAAGGCTCAGGAGCGCGTCTCGATCCGCGAAGCACCGGCAGGGGTCACCGATCTCCTCGGTGTCGCTGCTGACACGCCGGTGATGCTCTTGGATTGCGTCCTGTTTCTCCTCGAATCACAACGACCAGCGGCGTGGCGCATCGGCTACGTCCATCTGCCGGACGGCTACTACCTGGCCGAATGCAAATGAGCGGGCGCCGACGCCGGCATGGTCGCGACGCGAGCTCCGCCAAATCGGGGATGCAGCCACAATCTGGGCCTTCCCAGCCATCGTAAGCGTGCGGCGCCTCAGTGCCGCCGATCTTGTCGACGATGCTCCCTGGGCTGGTCGACGAGATGCGGGTCTTGTCATCGCAGCGGTGTGACGACCCGACAGAAGAGAAGCCATGATGCTCACCAGCTCTAGCATTCCGCCCTGGGTCCAGAGCAGAGACGTTCACTTCTGGATGACGCACGGCGCCAGGCCGATCGCCTGTGTCATCGCTGGGGAGGCATTGCACGACGCTCACCCTGGCCGCGATAAAGACGGCCCAGAATGGACGGAGGCGCTGCTTGACCTGTTCCGGTCTCTGCGGCCGAGCGTGGAGGCTGCGGCCGCGAGGAAGTTCGCGGCTGGGTCAATCAAGCCCGATGGGACCGTGGTGGTGCTTACGGGAGACTTGGCTTAGCTGCCCAGTGCCTCAGCCTGCTCCTGAAGCGCCTTCCCAGCTTCCCAGCATGCGTCGAGGCTCATGACCGTGGCAAGCGACTGGGACTCTACCGACGGGGGGCTCCGGCAGCGCGGCTACCGTCGGCAGGGTACAATGGCGGACGGTTGAGGGCGCTTGAGGGGCGGCTCAAAGATCGCAAGGTACCCGGCATCGCCTGTCAGCGTATGGAATGAAACCTGGCGATAGCCGACCGCAGCGAGCTCGCAGCGCAACAGGTCGGGCGGTGTGCCATGCTGTGGCGTCGGCCTGTCGAGATCTACGATGCCCACGCGTGCGCCGGGTTTCAGGGCAGGCACGAGATTGTAGAGAAACGCGTAGGGCTCGGCGATCTCGTGATACATATGGACGAGGATGGCCGCGTCCAGAGAGGCACCGGGGAGCCGTGGGTCGTGAGGCTCACCCAAAGCGATCTTGACATTCGTCAGTTTGAGCTGCTGTACGCGCTTCGCCAAGTCGGTCAGGTAGTCCTGGCGCACATCCTGGGCAACCACGGCGCCGGATGGCCCCACCACCCGCGACAGCCGGACGGTGTGGTAGCCCGAGCCCGCACCGACGTCGCCGACAACCATGCCCGGCCTCAACCTCATCAAACGAGCGAGTTGCTGAGCCTCTTCGTTTGCGTCACGCGTTGCCTCCGTCGAGCGGCTCGGGCTTACGATCTCCGCAACGGGGCGCCCGAATAGTGGAAAGGCCTTCGCTGGTACGCCCTTGGATGCAGGGGAGCGGATCTCGGCCTCTTGCGCGCTCGACGCCGTGGACACCAGTTGAACGACAGCTGTCAAGGCCAGGATCACAATGCAAGGCGAGCGATGGCGGCTCATCGAAACCTCCCGGTGCAGCCCACATGAGTGACTCCAGCCGAGCCGCTTAAGCGGGCTTTACGATGTCAGAAGAGCGGCATTCGTGGCGGTGGCTCGTCAGCTTCCGACATATGGGCCTGTCGTCACATCGCCCAGATTGCCAAGGACGATCCCCGAAGATCAGTTGCCAACAGGGACGAAGCAATGACGCTCCTAAAGAAGAATGTCGTCGGTCTCGTGCTGACTTTGCTGGGCGGGCTGGCCTTGGCGCATGGCATAGCGACGGTTCAGGGATGGGAAACGCTAATCGGTCTCATTTTGCTCGTCGTTGGCGTGCTGCTGCTGGTCCTCAAGATCGTGAGGCGAAACACACCGGCCTCGCCGTGATGTTTTTGACGGCCAGACGCCAGGGCCTCTTGATGGTCACGATCTTCGCAACACTCGCGCGTTCTCTCGTCACAGTGCGACGGCCGTAGCCAGCAGGAGCAGGGCGATGGTAGCCGCCGCAGCCCGAAGCACGTGCGAGCGCTCCCACTGGTCCCTCATCTCTCTCCAGTCGGCAGCGCCGCCCGCGCGGGCGGTATCAAAGAAGCGGGTTGCCACGCGCGAAAGGTCGGTGTTCTCCAGCCAGTACTTGTTCACGGGTTGCGTCATCACCCAGAAGATGCCCTGCACCGCCATGAGAGCCGCGAGGGCACCCGCGATCAGCCAAAACCGCGCAAGTCCGGCTGGCGTCAACACGAGCAGGACGAGCGCAGCGATGATGCTAACGATCTCTGCGATGCCACCAAGCGTGAAGCCGGGATAGTAGATCGCCTGAACGATCAGGTACTGCTCCTTGTTCAGCCGCAATTTGCCCGGCAACTCGAGCGCGTGCGCCAGCGCGAGGCCCATCGTGACGGCCGTCAGCATGATGGTCAGGACTTCCAGCGCGATGTACATGGCGGAGCTTCGTTTCGGCAACGCCTGGTGACGGCGGGGGTTCCGCGTCGGTCACCGGCTCGTCGTACGCCGCCGCTGCGCGCGACGCACTCCGGCGCTGCGCGGCGAGAACCGCTCTGCTCTCGCTCAGTCCAGCTTCTTCACTTGCCCGAGGCGTCGAAGCGATTGTCAAGGGCATCAAGGCGAAGATCCGTCCACGTCGGGGCCCTGGCACTGTCTACCATGAAAGGCCGCGGCGGGTATTGCGAGCCAAGCCGCCATTGTGAAGTCTCCCAGGCCGAGGCCATCCCCCGCTTGAGCTTGTGCACGGCGCCGACGCCCTCGTTGCCTGCCGGCCGGCCCGCTCGCCAATCCCGCCGAGCGATTTGACCCGCGACTGGGCGCGGGCACTGCCGTGCATCAAGCTCAGGGGGGACGCTGCGGCGGGCGACGCAATCGAGCAGGTGATGGCCGGGCTGTGACCGGTGCCAAGTCCCTATTTGTTCCGCTTGCCTTTTCGCTCCGGACCCTTGAAAACACGGCGCGGGAGACGTGGCCGAGAGGCTGAAGGCGGCGGTTTGCTAAACCGTTATACGCCGTCAAGGCGTATCGAGGGTTCGAATCCCTCCGTCTCCGCCAATTTTCTGCAGCCGAACAGCCACTTAGGTGGCGACTCCCGAAGCAGCGGCCTGGCTCGCAGGGAGCCCAGCCGCGGGCACGCTAGATGCCGTGCTGGCGTGGCTGCCGCTCCCGGGTGCCGGTCGGCGCGGGCGGCACCGCCAGCAGCTTCTGCTTCAGGTTCGCCTTGGCCTGCGTGAGCACGCGCGTCGTCTCGTCGGGCGGCAGCCCCGCGCTTCCGACGATGGCATTCTCCTCCGTTCTACACAGGCCAAGGGCAAATTCAGCGGCTACCGATCGGCTGGCCGTGCCCTGCACGGCGGACATGAACTCGCGTGCGATGCAGGCATGCCATTCTGCGGTGCGAAGCTTCAAGAGGCTGTTCTCCCTGCTGCCCACGGGCAAAGGCTCCGCCGCACAGCCTGCCAGCATCAGGACACCCAGCAATACCCGCATCTGTCGCTCCGTGGGTTGCAGGTCCCCACGGTTGCCCGCGTGCCGGTGGCCGCGCCATGACGCCGAAGCACCATCCCCGTAATTCTTTGTGGCCCCTATCTGATAACGGATATTCGATGGAGCTACGGCTGCCCTGGACGGTTCGGCGCCGGCAGGAGCCGGCCAATGCCGGCCTTAGGTCGCAAATCGAGCTTGGGCGACGGCGAGGCGGAGCGGCACTCGGACTGTCACGCCGCCACGGCAGGGCGGCTTGGCACCATCAGCACCGCCTCGCCTTCCAGCACGGTCTTGCCGGCAACCTCGCAGCTGCAGTCGAAGCGCGCGCGGCGCTTGGCGGGGTACAGCTCCATCACCCGGACCTTGGCCACCACCTGGTCGCCGATCCTGACCGGGGCGCGGAAGTTGAGGGTCTGCGAGACGTATATGGCGCCCGGCCCCGGCATCTCCGAGCCGAACACCGCCGAGATGTAGCCGGCCGTCAGCATGCCGTGGGCGATGGGCTCGCGGAATACGGTCTTGGCGGCATAGGCGGTATCGAGGTGCACAGGGTTCCAATCGCCCGTGATCTCCGCGAAGGCCAGGATGTCGGCCGCGGTCACGGTCTTGGCGAAGCTCGCCTCCATGCCCAGCTGAAGGTCCTCGAAGTAGTAGACCTGTCGCGTCATCACGTTCATCGCCTGCCTCTGGCCGAAACACGCTCATTTTGCGCCGCAAAATTAGTCGGTAAATCGGTGCACCGCAACAACCCGCGGTAGTGGTCGAGGTTGTCAGCCAAAAGCGCAGAAAACTTCGATGGTTACTGAATCCCGTTGGCAACGCATCGGGCTCTTCCATGCGCCCCGCCGGCGCTGCCTCGCGATGCAGCATATCGGCGAGCCGCCTAAAGCATGAGCACTGCACGCCGTTGCGCGCAGTGTGCCCCGGGAGTATAAGCACGCGCTCCCGCACATACTCTGAACGTCGGCCTGCATGGGAAAGCTCCTTGCCGGTCCGCGCTGAAAGGCCACCCATGAGCGCGCACAAGCCCCTGATGCCCAAAGCCACCGCCGTATGGCTGGTGGAGAACACGTCACTGTCGTTCGACCAGATCGCCGAGTTCTGCGGCCTGCACGTGCTGGAGGTGAAGGGCATCGCCGACGGCGACGTGGCGCAGGGCATCAAGGGCATGGACCCGATCTCCAACGGGCAGCTCAGCCGCGAGGAGATCCTGCGCGCCGAGAAGGACCCCGAGCACCGGCTGAGGCTCGCCGAGCGCAAGGTTGACATCCCCCCGGTGAAGACCAAGCCCGGCCCGCGCTACACCCCGGTGTCGCGCCGGCAGGACCGCCCCAACGCCGTGCTGTGGCTGCTGCGCAACCATGCGGAGATGAAGGACAGCCAGATCATCCGCCTGGTCGGCACCACCAAGCCCACCATCGCCGCCATCCGCGACCGCACGCACTGGAACTCGGCCAATCTCACGCCGCAGGACCCGGTGGCGCTCGGCCTGTGCTCGCAGACCGACCTCGACACCGAGGTGCAGAAAGCCGCGACCCGGATGGAGCGCGAGCGGGCGGAGCAGCGCAAGAAGCTTGAGAAGGCCGGCACCCTGCTGCCCACCGCGGAGACAGTGCCGGGCCTCGGCCCGCAACCCGACATCGATCTCGATACCGTTTTCTCTGGCGCCCCCGCGCGGCCGGCCCGCAAGCCGGATGAGCCCGAGGAGGAAGGCACGGAGCACGCCGAGGCCGGTGAGCAGGATGCCGAGGCAAGCGAGCGCCAGGAGATCAAGAGCGACCAGACGTAGGCTACGAGCCGTTTGCCCGCGCCAGCGCGGCGATAGCAGCCCCCAGCCGACCGCCTGCGCGGTCCAGGACGGCCCTGGCCACCTCCAGGTCGCACCCATCGAGCAGCAGCACGGCGAGCTTGACGCTGCCGTCGGCGCAGGCGAGCGCCTCGCGCACCTCCGGCCGGCTTCTCCCCGTGAGCTCGCGCACGATCGCCTCGCGGCGGCGCGCGAGCTTGGCGTTGGAGGCCTGCACGTCCACCATCAGGCCCCTGTAGACCCGGCCCAGGCGGATCATGAGCAGCGACGACAGCAGATTGAGCGTGATGCGCTGGGCCGTGCCCGCATTCATGCGCGTGGAGCCGGCGATGGGCTCCGGCCCGGTGTCGAGGAAGATCGCGTGAGAAGCCTCATCGAGGATCGGCGTGCCGCGGTTGTTGGCGATGCCGATGGTGAGGGCGCCGCGGCGCCTGGCCTCGCGCAGGCAGGCCAGAGTGAAGGGCGTGGTGCCACTGGCCGCCACGGCGATCAGCGCGTCGCGCGGGCCAACATCATGGCGCCCGACCAGCTCCGCGGCCTTGGTCATCTCGTCCTCGGCGCCCTCCACGGCCTGGAGCAGCGCCTCACGGCCGCCGGCAATGAAGAGCAGCAGACGCTCCGGAGGCCAGTTGAAGGTCGGCATCAGCTCGGCCCCGTCCTGCACCGCCAGCCGCCCCGAGGTGCCGGCGCCCGCATAGATCAGCCGTCCCTGCTCGCCGAGGCGGGCCTCCATGGCCGCCACGGCGTCTGCAATCGGCCCACGGGCGGCGCGCACGGCGGCGACGGCGGCAAGCTGCGCCTCGATCATGGCGTCGAGCGCGTCCTGCGGCTCCCAGGCGTCGATGCCGGAGAAGCGGGCGCAGCGGCGCTCGGTATCCATGGGCCTGTTGTCCCTGGCGTCCGGGGGAGCATCCGGGGGTCTGTCCGCCGCCTTAACCATCGTGCTGGCCTAACCCGTTCCGCTCGTTTGGATCTTTGCCGGTCAGAGCATAGATAGGCGGCATCGGGCGAGGGTTTGAGGTGGGCGAAGGGTTACTTTTTCTTGGGGTTGACGGCGGCGGCACCGGCTGCCGGGCGCGCCTGTCCGACGGCACTGGCGCTGTCCTGGGCGAGGGCATCGCCGGACCGGCCAATATCAGGATCAGCCTGGAGGAGAGCGTGCGGTCCGTGCGCGAGGCCACCGCGCAGTGCCTGGCCCGGGCCGGCGCCTCGTTCAGCGACCCGATTGCGGCCTGTCTGGCCCTGGCGGGCGCCAGCGAGCCGAATGAGGCCGCCGCTGCCCGGGCCGCCTTCGACACACGCTTTGCCCGCGTCCTGGTGACCACGGACGCGCACGCGGCCTGCGCAGGCGCCCACCGCGGCGAGGACGGCGGGGTGATCATCGTCGGCACGGGCAGCATCGGCTGGGCCGTCCTTGGCGGCCGCAGCTGGCGCGTGGGCGGCTGGGGCTTCCCGGTCTCGGACGAAGGCGCCGGGGCCTGGATCGGCTGCGAGGCCGTGCGCCGCGCGCTCTGGGCCCACGACGGGCGTGCCGCCTGGACGCCACTGCTGCGCCGCGTCTCGGCGGAGCTGGGCGCCGATCCCCACGCCATCGTGCGCTGGATGGGCGCCGCCCGCCCCCGCGACTTCGCCCGGCTGGCGCCGCTGGTGCTCGATCAGGCCGACCATGACGATCCCGCTGCGACAGAGATCATGCAACTGGCCGCCGGCCATATCGACACCATCGCCGCGCGCCTTGCCCAGCACGGGGCGACCCGGCTGGCCCTGATGGGCGGCATCGCCCCCGGCATCGAGCCGTGGCTGGCCCGTGCGACGCGGGCGCGCCTGGTGCCGCCGGCCGGCGATGCGCTGGATGGCGCGCTGCGGCTTGCGCGGAGCGGGAACGGGGTCAGACCCCTCGCGTCAACGGGAGCGGAGAGGAATGGGGTCAGACCCCTCGAGCCGACGGGCGCAGAGAATCTCAGCGCTGGTGGCGAGGGGTCTGACCCCGTTTCCTCCGAGGGGTCTGACCCCGGCCCCTGCGAGGGGTCCGACCCGGTTCTCTGCAAGGGCCTTGCCCCCGTCCACACACGCGTCAGGAGCGCACGATGAGCAGCGTGGAGGCGCGCATGGCGCACGAGATCGCCGAGGCGCCGCAGGCCGTGGCGCGCCAGGCAGCGGACCTCGCGCCACCTATCGCGGATCTGGTGGCGCGGCTGAAGCGCCGGCCGCCGCAGGTGGTCGTCACCTGCGCACGCGGCAGCTCCGCACACGCCGCCACCTACGCCAAGCACCTGATCGAGCGCAGCGTCGGCGCGCCGGTGGCCGAGGCTGCGCCGAACATTGCCAGCGTGTACGGCCGGCGCCTCAACCTCAAGGACCAGCTGTTCCTCGCCATCTCCCAGTCGGGACGGAGCGACGACCTGATCGAGATGGCACTGAGCGCCCGCTCCGCCGGCGCGCTCACCGTCGCGGTTGTCAACGCCACCGACGGCCCCCTGACACGCGCGTGCGACATCGTCCTGCCGATCGGCGCCGGACCGGAGCTGAGCGTGGCAGCGAGCAAGACCTTCGTGGCCACGCTTTCGGCCGTGCAGCGACTGGTGGCGGCGTGGACCTCCGACGAGACGCTCGCAAGCGCCGTGGACGGCCTGCCGGAGCGGCTGGCCGAAGCGACCGCCCTCGACTGGAGCGAGGCAACGGAGGCCTTGAGCCGCACCACGAGCCTCGTCACCATCGGCCGCGGGCCCACGCTCGCCATCGCGCGCGAGGCGTCCCTCAAGCTCAAGGAGACCTGTAACCTCCACGCCGAGGCCTTCAGCGGCGCCGAGTTCCTGCATGGGCCGGTGGCGCTGGCGGCGGCGCGCTATCCAATTCTGATGCTCATGCCGACCGACCAGGCCGCGCCCGGCATGCGCCAGCTCGCGGCCGACCTGCGCGGCAAGGGCGCCGCCCTCCTCGCCACTGAACCTGGCGATGCCGCGCCCGGACGGCTGCCCGCGCTTGCCCCCCGGCATCCCGAGACCGACGCGGTGTGCCTGGTGCAGAGCTTCTACGCCATGCTGATCCGCGTCGCCGACCGCCTCGGCCTGGACGTGGACCGCCCCCGCCACCTGCAGAAGGTCACGCGTACTCGATGATGGCTTGGCGAATGGCGAATGGCGAATTGGGAATAGGGCGCTGCAGCTGGTGCTTTGACCATTCGCCATTCGCCATTCGCCATTCGCCATGCGAGGCCGCGCGATGACCGAAACACACGCGGTAGCGGCTGGCACACTGTTCGACGGGATCCGCCTGCACCACGACAGCGCAGTCATCATCGACGGCTCCGGCATCGCTGCGGTCCTGCCACGGAGTGAGGTGCCAGCCGGCATCCCGGTCCATACCGTGCCGCAGGGCGCATGGCTGGCGCCGGGGTTCATCGATGCCCAAGTCAACGGCGGCGGCGATGTGCTGTTCAACGACGCGCCGACGCCGGAGGCCATTGACCGGATCGCCGCCGCCCACCTGCGCTTCGGCACGACCACGCTGCTGCCGACGCTGATCACGGACACACCGGCGAAGATGCGAGCGGCGCTGGGCGCGGTTCGCGAAGCTGCCGCACGCAATCCCGGCGTACTTGGCATTCACCTGGAAGGGCCGTTCCTCTCGCCCGCGAAACCTGGCGTGCATGACCCGGCCCTGTTCCGCGTTCCCACCGACGGGGACGCCACCGCCCTGATCGAAGGACGCACGGGCGTGATGCTGGTGACCCTGGCGCCGGAGCGCGTGCCGGCGGGCTTCATACGCCGCCTCGCCGCCGCCGGCGTCCGCGTTGCCCTTGGCCACTCCGCTGCGACCTACGCCGAGACCAAGGCCGCTCTGGCGGAAGGCCTGACCGGATTCACCCACCTATTCAACGCCATGCGCCCTCTGCAAAGCCGCGAGCCCGGGCCGATCGCCGCCGCCCTCGAGACGCCCGCCGCCTGGCTCGGCCTGATCGTCGATGGCCACCACGTCGCGCCGCCCATGCTGCGGCTCGCACTCCGCAGCGCCGGGCGCCCGATGCTGGTCAGCGATGCCATGCCGCCGGTGGGGGGGCGCACTTCGTGCTTCGTCCTTAACGGCGCAGAAATCGGCGTGCACGAGGGGCGCTGCACCAGGGCCGACGGAACCCTCGCCGGCGCTGCCATCGGCATGGCAGACGCGGTACGCAACTGCGTCGAGATGCTGGAGATGCCGCTCATCGAGGCCCTGCGCCTCGCCTCGGTCGAGCCGGCGGCGTTCCTGGGCCTGGCCGGCACGCTCGGCCGCATCGCGCCCGGCTTCCGCGCCGACCTGGTCGCGTTCGATCCACGGACAATCGCGATTCACCAAGCTTGGGTTGCAGGTCAAACCGCAACGGCGGTGACGTAACGAGGGGCCGGGGTCAGACCCCTCGCCTCCAGCGTGTGGGTGAAGCTCCTGCGTGGATGCGAGGGGTCTGACCCCGTCTGCCCCGGTCTGCCCCGTCTGACCCCATGTCGCAAGCCCCGCCGCCGCTGCCGCTTCAAATCGCCAGGAATTTGCTTTAGACACAGGACCGTATTCGTAAGTTGGAGGCGGGAGCGCCCGACGTCGATGGACCACCCCGAGCCTGAGAAGAGAACGCTGGCCACAGCGGACACGCGGCGCGTGCTTGAGCTGCTGCCGCACCGCTATCCGTTCCTGCTGGTGGACCGGATCGTCGACATGGACCGCGACGAGAGCGCCGTCGGCATCAAGGCCGTCACCATCAACGAGCCGTTCTTCCAGGGCCACTTTCCAGGCTTCCCGGTGATGCCGGGCGTGCTGATCGTCGAGGGGCTGGCGCAGACGGCCGGGGCCCTGTGCGTTCACTATATGGCTGCCACCTATAAGCCACAGCTCGTCTACTTCATGGGAATAGACCGCGCCAAGTTCCGCAAGCCTGTGCTACCTGGAGACCAGCTCCACTACCACGTGAAGAAGGTCCGCAGCCGCGGCCGCGCGTGGCGCTTCTACGGCGAGGCCAAGGTCAACGGCCAGGTGGTGGCGGAAGCCGAGGTCAGCGCAATGATTATTGATCGCGACGATGTCAGCAAAACCTGAGATTCACCGGACGGCCATCGTCGAGGACGGGGCACGCATCTCCGACGGCGTGCGCATCGGCCCGTATTGTCACGTCACGAGCGAGGTGACGCTGGGCGAGGGCGTCGAGCTGGTGAGCCACGTGGTGGTGGCCGGCCGCACCAGCATCGG
>Ga0075421_100004585_pt1 | contig 16685 bp, 14 predicted proteins | sample SoiMetdeltSBSDD5_FD_75292 | JGI IMG/M metagenome (GOLD analysis project Ga0075421, IMG submission 75292) | Bulk soil microbial communities from a Populus tree surrounding site in Tennessee, USA - Soil MetaG P. deltoides SBSDD5 | ecosystem: Environmental > Terrestrial > Soil > Tree plantation...
CCAGGGCCCGTGCCAGGCCCCGGGCCCGGACCGCCGCGTTGGAAGGGCTGTCCGAAGCCGCCGCGGCCGTCCTGTTGGCCGCGCCCGCCGCGCCCGTCGCCACGACCGGGTGCACCGGCCGGCTGACCACCACGTCCGCCTGGCGCCTGCGCGCCCCTGGCACCGCCACCGGCAGTGATGCTCATCTGCGTCGCCATGAACACCCACTCGTTGTACTTGTCGTGGTTGTTGTAGATGCGCAGCGACGTTGCCTTGCTCTTGCTGACGACGCCGATGATCCCTCCTGGTGCCTGACCCGCCGTAACCGGGTTCGACTGCACGCCGCGCGCCGACATCTGCGGCTGCTGTTGCTGCTGTTGCTGCGGCTGCTGTTGCGAGAGCGACGGTCCGCCGCTGCGCTGCGGGCCTCCTCGACCACCCGGCTGCACGGGCGCGGCATTGGCCGCCAGCGCGAGCTCCGGGCTGCCCGGACCGACCAGCTGAAAGTCGTCGTTGGTGATGGGATCCTTGTACTGCTTGCGCAAGAACCGTTCGTTGAGAAGGACGTCGAGATTGGGTGGAAGCGCGTTGCCGTACTTCTTCTGGAACAGCATCACGGCGCGTGCGTACTGCTGCCCCCGGAAGATCAGCTCGGTTTCGCGCTCGCGCTTCGCCATTGTCGAGAACACCGGAAGTGTGGTGCTCAGTACGATCGCGATGACGCTCATGGTCACCAGCAGGGCGGCCATGGCGTAACCGCGATCGGACGTGGCGTGCTCGAATCGCACGATCGTTCCTCGATGTTGCTACGGCACGACGATCGATGTGTTACCTGTGACGGTTCCGCCAGATTGCAGAGTCGCCGTCACGGTTATCGTATACGTGCCCGACGCGTAGCCATGCGTCGTGCTTGCGCTCGTGGTCGAGGAGCTTTGTCCATCTCCCCAGTTCCACAGGTACGACGACACGGGAGCGTTCACAATCGCCGTTGCAGTGACCGTCGTCCCCGATGAGATCGAGGCGCTGACGGTAATCGTGACGGCATTGACTTGTATCACTTGAATCGACGTGGAAGTCTCGCCGTTCGCATCGGTTCCCGTGAGTCGTGCCGTGTAGGTGCCGGCCTGCGCATACGAATGCGGAATGGTCGTTGAGCTGCTCAGGGTACCGAGGCTCTGGCTCGAGTTGTCGCCAAAGTCGAGTGTGGCCGAGGTCAGCGTCGCCGAACCACTTTCCCGCGCCGCCGTGAAGACCGCCGGTTGACCGGCAGCGACGGCCGCGCAATTGTTCGCGCCGGCGACCGTGCACGTCAACACCACCGACGGGCCTGGTCTGCCGGTGACTGTCGCAGTCGCGGTCTTTGTTCCCGCCGCCACCGTAATGGTGGTCTCGCCGTTGGTCGCCAGCGTCACCTGCGCCTGCCCCTGGGTATTGGTCGGCGCGGTCGTGGCGCTCAATGTGCCGCGGTTGACACTGAAGTTGACCGGAATGCCAGACAGCAGCCGGCCACCGGTGCCGAGAGCGGTGGCGGTGACAGTGACCGTGCCTCCGCCGGTCGTCGATACGCTGGACGGATTCGCGCTGACCGTCACTGTGTCGACCGCACCGGCGCCGACGGCGATCTGCACGACGTTGCTGCTGTTCGTCGTCGGCGTCGAGGGTGTCGTCGTTCCCGGTGTCGTCGTCGTGTTGCCCGGCGTCGTCGTCGTGCTTCCACCCGAGCCACCGGACGTCGCGCGGACTTCGGCGATACCCGAGTCATCGCCGGCCATGAACGTCGACGTGGCGACTCCGTTGCGAGTCTGTGCCTCGACGGGATCCATGCGTCCGAGCGATGTCGTGAAGCGGACCTGCGTACCGTTCTGCACGGGCGTGCCGCTCGATTCAAGAACAGTGGCGGTTACCGTCGTGGTGCCGCCGATTGACACGACACGGCTCTGCGCGTCAATCGTCACCGAGGAATTGGTCGGCGCCAGCAGCGGCACTCGATCGCAACTCGTGGCGATGAGCATGACCAGGACGCCGAGGCTGACAGTGATGCGACTGAACATCGTCTTTACCATTCCGCATAGGGGCGGCCATTGGATCCCGTTCCTTCGGCGCCGCTCTTGACGTTCCAGATTCCTGTTTCAGCCGAGGGATTGGCTGCATCCGGCTCCGACATCGTCGTCTGCCATGTGTCCACCGACAACGTGAAGGGATCCGGCTTGATCTCCCGCAGATACTTCTCGCTCACCAGTGCGTCGAGCGAAGGCGGGTACTTCTGTTTGTCCGCGTAGTACTCGTCGATCGCCTTACGCATCTGAAAAAGGTCCTCGCTCAGGGCCGCTTCCTTCGCGCGGGTCACGCTCGTCCCGTACAGCGTGAGACCGATGCCGGCAAGGATGATGGCAATCGTCATCACCACCAGCAGCTCGATCAGCGTGAAACCCCGGCTCCGACCCATCTTTCCTTCGCGCAACATCACTACCAGTCGCGGTACTTCGTACCGTCGAGGCCCGTTCCCTGATACGTCGTGTACACGTCGTAGACGTTCTTGCCGCCCCACGATTGCGAGTCCGGCCGATCCTGATACGCCCGTTTCCCCCAATCGGTGGTGTTCGTCATGGGATCGATGGGAATCTTGCGCAGGAATTTCAGCTTCTTTCCGCTCGCGTCGTTGGCAACGGAGACGCCGTTGACGAGGGTCTCGAGATCCGGCGGGTAGCCCTCGTTTCCCGGCTCGAGCTCGGTTTGTGGAATCTGGCCGGCATCGACGGCGTCCCTGAACTTGTCGATCGCGGTCCGCATTTCACGCAGCGCCCGGCGCAGCTCCACTTCTCGCTGTCTTTGTGCGGTGACCTGCGCCATGGGCATGATGGTCGATGCCAGGATCATCAGGATCCCCGTCACGATGACGAGCTCGAGAAACGTGAACCCGCGCTGGCTGTTGGTCATCTCACTGTCACCGCCGGAACAGCCGCGAACTGCAGCGCAACCGGAGCGCCACCAGGTGCCGACGCCGACCCGGTCACCGTGAGGTTCGCCGCGCCGGGCCCGACGGTCTCGAACAACAGCGCGGCAAGCAGGCCGGTACCCGCCACACCAGTCACGTCACCAGGCCGCACGATCGCGATGTCCAGTCTGCCCGACGATGGATCGCCCTGCTGCGTAAACGATGCCTGAATGCCGCCGGCTCGGAGGAACGGTCCTTCCTGCGCGACACGTACGCGCAGCACCGCCGGGTTGTAAGTCACTGTCAGCGACACGCTCGAAATCTGCGACGCGCCGGTGATCGAGATCGGCACCGTGTAGGGGCCCGCTCCGACGCGGAACTCCGGCGGCACCGACACCAGAACTTGACCACCGCCCGGCGCCATCGTGGCTCCTGCCGGACCAGTCGCCGCATTCGCCGCCGGCGTCGGGCTTGCTGCAGGCTGGATTGGCACCTGCGGCGAGAGCTGCGCCTGTGGCTGGGGCTGGGGTGGCGGTTGAACCGGCTGCACTGCCGGTGAAGGCTGCGGCTGCGCCGCCTGTGGCTGCGGCGCGGCGGCAGGCCCCGGGTTTGGTGTTGATAGTGGAGCCGCCGCCCCGGCCCCCGCCGGCGGTGCCGCGGCCGGTGCCGCGCCTGCAGGAGCCAGGAGCGGCGCCGGGCCGCTCAACCCGAGATTGGCCTGCGTGCCAATCCGAATCGGTCCTACGTCCTCCGGCGTGAGCTCGTGCGTCCGAACGATGCGCGGCGTGAGCAGCATCACGATGTCGCTCTGCGTCACGTTGGTGTCGTTGCTCGAAAAGAGCTGCTTGATGACAGGTACGCGGAGCAACCACGGGAAACCATTGAGCAGTCTTCGCTGATCCTCGCGAAGCAGTCCTGCGAGGAGCGACGACTCCCCTTCACGCAGCCGCAAGACCGTCGTGACCTTTCGTGATCCAAATGATGGCAGGTCCTGGCCGGCGATCACCACGCCGGGACCGAGTGTGCTGCTCTCGACGAACAACTCCATCCGGATGTCGCCCTCGTAGGTGACCTTGGACGTCATCCTCACGTTGACGCCAACCGAGCGATAGTTGAACGAGGTCAACGGCTGCGAATTGGCGCCCCCCGCCGCGACGGGCGTAAAGGTCGTCGACGGAACCGGGATGTCCTCGCCGAGGTTCAGTTCGAGCGGCGCGCCTTCGGCGCCGCGCAGCTGCGGCTTGGCAATGACTTTCGTCTCGCTGTCCTGTTCCAGAAAGCGAATCACGGCCGACGGCACCGCCAGGTAGAAGTCGTTGGTGCTGACGCCGCGAGTGATGGTGTTGAGGTTGAACGGCTGCGCGTTCAACGACGCTTCCCCGCCCGTCCCCGTCGCGCGTGGGTCCCGTTCGGGAGAGAACACCGCGTTGATTGCGTAATTGCCCAAGTCGATCCCGTACTTCTTCGCGCGGCCGCGGTTGACCTCGAGGATCTGGACGTCGACGATGATCTCGGCGCGGGGCTTGTCGTTGCTCTCGATCATCCGTTCGATGATCGCCATCATCGCGGTCGTGGCGCGGACGTTGATGACGCTGGCCGTCTTGTTCGCACTGATCACCGGCGCCAGCTGCTGTCCGCCAATCGGCCGAATCACCTGGTTCAGCATCTGCGCGAGCTCGAGCGGATCGACGTGCGAGATGTAGAAGTTCTGGACCAGCTGTTCTTCGTACTGCGCGCGCTTCTGCGCGTTGTCGGGAATGATGATGATCGTCTTGGGGTTCAGCACCTTGTAGAACAGCTGATTGCCCGTGACGATCTGATTGAGCGCTTCTTCCAGCGTGACGTCGCTCATCGTGACGGTGTAGACGCGATCCTGGAAGGTGCTGTCGAACGTGATGTTGATGCCGGTGGTCTTTGCGATCGACCCGAAGATGTCGCGCAGGCTCGCCTGAATGAACGAAATCGGCGCCATCACCGTGTTCAGGTTGAACAGCGCCGGGGGACCGCCCTGCCGCGCCTGTTCGCGCAGCTGCGCCACCGAATTGCGCGGCCGCGAGGACTCGATCTGATCGCGGAGCGTGCGTTCGAGCGACGCGACCTTGTCAGCGAGCTGGCGATTCGGCGGATCGAATTCGCTGGCCCGGCGATACTCGCGCAGCGCGTCCTCGATCTGTCCGCGCGCTTCGGCGACACGTGCGGCATCGAGGTGGACTTGCGAGGCGCTGATCATCGCCCGCTCGTAGGCGATGCGGTATTCGGCGTTGGAGGGGTCCTTCTCGACGGCGCGGCGATAGTGATCAACCGCCGTCTCCCAATCGCCGGCGCGCGCCGCATTCTCTCCACGGCCAAACGCCCGCCCGGCGGCACATCCGGCCACAAGGCTGGCGATGGCGATCAGCGCTGCAATTCTGACGTATGCGTGTCTCATTGTCCTGAGAGCCGGATGGTCTGCCGGCCTCTCCCGTCCAGATAGACGAGGTCGGCCGAGTCATTGCCAACCCGCAGCAGGCGATAGCGACCTTCGATGACGTCGCCCTCTTTTCCGTCGAAGACATTGCCCCGGCCGTCGCTCAATACCGCGACGCGGCCAGTTGAATCTCTCGGCTGCAGGAACCCGATGAACCTGAGGGGGATCGGTGGTGGCGGCGGTGGCGGCAGCGGACCGGTCGGCACCACCTCTGTGGGAGCCGGCCGCCGTACCACCTGCTGTCGCACAGGCGCCGCCGCGGACGCTCTGCGCTCGAACCTGAACGGATTGCGCTCGGGCGTGCCGAGATCGCCTCGTTCGCGCTGCAGGAGTTCCAGCCGGATGTCGGCGACCGAGTCACCGGCTCCGGCCTGTCCACTACGGGCGGCGCCTGCCGGTGCCGCTCCGGGCGCCCCGGCTCCCGGGCCGCTCGATGGCCACATCCAGTAGCCAACCAGGCCGCCAACCAGCAGCACGAGGAGCAAGGTCAGTCCTCGCGTTCCTTTCATCGGCTCGCGCTCCGATAGTACGTGGACAAATCCATGGCCAGACGCAGCGACCCTTCGTTGGTGCCCTCAGCCAGGGAAATGTTCTCGATGACCACAAACTGCGGTGCGGTCTCGATGGCGTGGATGAAGCTGCGCATGTTGTTGTAGGTGCCGTTCAGCTCGACGTTCACTTTGAGCTTCGTGAGCGTGCTGTCACGCTCCGCGAGCGGCTCATACCGGCTTCCTTCATAGGCAAGGCGGTACTCCTGAGCCAGCCGCTGCACGCGGCCGTACGTCAGACGCCGCGCGCCTGACAGATCCTGCGCCAGCACCTTCGAGTAGAACGTCTCGAGTTCCTTGGTCGCACGATCCTTTCCTGTCAGCGTGCCGTTGGCGCGGTTGAATTCCGTTTGTGCGGCGGCCCTGGCCTGTTCGGCGGCCAGCGTGCGCTGTTCGATGTTGGCGACGCTCTGATTCCACGGCCGCACCACACTGACGTACAGCAGCACGTTCAGCACGAACACCGCCCCGATGATCACCACCGCGCGTCTGTGCTCCTGAACGACGCGGCGAACGAGCCTCATGCCATGTGTCTCAGTCACTGGCCGATCCTCCGCGCGTGGCCGGCGCCGCCGCGACCGGTTTCTCCGCGGCCGAGCCGGTCTGCGGCACGTAGACGCCTTCGACCAATGCCTCGAACAGTCCGTCGTCGGCGGCCTGCTCGTCGGTGGCCAGCACGTTGCGAAACGCGCCGGTCATCTCGAGCGCGTCGAGGAACTTCTCGAGGTCGGCCACCTGACGCGCCTCGACGCGCATCCCGACGATCAGCTGGCCTTGCCTGTCGATGCGCGGCTGGACGGCGGTGACGCGCACGTTCTCGGGCAGCGTCTTTTCGAACTGTCCCAGCAGATCGCTCCACGAGAAGGCCCGCATCTCGATGAGCGTCTTCGCTTCGCGTGCGGCGGTGGACACCACTTCGAGCTCCTTGGCGTCGACCTTCGCGCGCACGTTCGCGGCATCGGCACGGAACTTCGCGGCATCGTTCTGCGCCTGTACGGCCCGGGCGCCGAGCGACCGCTGGCTGGCCGCGAGCCGCACGAGGCTGATCACGTTGAACATCGTGAACAGGATCGCGGCCGCGGCGCAGGCGCCGAGCGCGGCCTGCACGACGCGAATGTTGTAGAACGGGCGGGTCGCGAGATTGGTGCGCAGCATCAGACCGTCGCCGCCTCCCGCCGCGTCCGCAGCAGCATCCCCACGAGGGGTGACAAGGTGGCCATCAGTTCAGGTGTCGGTTGAATGCGATCCGTCAGCGTCGCACCGCGTGTCGGATCGATCGGCTCGACGACCGAGCCCATGTGCTCCTCGAGGTTGCGACGCGCCATGTCCACCGCGCCCTGGGTCTTGCCAAGACCGCCAAGCAGGATGCGGGTGAAGCCGCGGCCATTGAGCCGGTCCTGGTAATACATCGCGGTCTGGTGAACCACGTCCTGCAGCGCTTCCTCGTCGCCTTCGGCGCGATTGCGGAAGAAGATCACGTCCTCATGGCGGAGGATCACAATCGACGTGTACTCCGGCCGCATATGGACGACCAGCCAGTCACCGGTCGCGGCCGGTCCGGCGCTGAGAAACAGGTTGACGACGCCGAACGTGGCGAGGTCCACCAGGCCGGCTTCGATGCCGGCCTCCTCGCAGACTCCTTCGTACTCCCGAATCACCTCGCGACGGGCGGCCACGACAACGAACTCGTTGCCCTCGGCGCCGCGCGTCGCCGCGCTGTACGTCACGCACGCGTCGTCGATCGGGAACGGCGTGGACTTCTTCATCTGCCAGCGAATCAATTGATCGAGATCGTCGCGGCGGGCCGGGGTCTGATCGAAGCGGACGAGTGACACCTTCCCCACCAGATCGGGAATGACCAGCGCGACGCGGCGCGGCCTCACACCGACGCTGTCGCAGGCCGCGCGCAGCGCCCGCACGACGACTTCGCGATCGGGCATGTTCACCGCTGTCAGCGACGGCGCTACGGCGCCGCCCGGCATCGGCTCGACGGCGTAGCCTTGAACGATGGCGTTTTGCCCGCGTCCGCCGAGGACCGCAATGGACACCGCCTCTGGCGCGATTTCGATCGCGGCATCGAGCGGCGGGCTCGCCAGCCATGAAGCGAGGAGGCTCATTCGACGAACGTTACCTTATTGATCTCACGAAGTGTTGTCAGACCCGTGAGGACTTTTTCGATCGCGGATTCTCGCAGGAAGCGCATGCCCTCGTCGTGGGCGGCTTTCTTCACTTCCGAGGCAGGGCGCCTGTCGAGGATCATCTCACGGATGCGATCGGAGAGATTCAGCAGCTCGCAGATCGCCGTGCGGCCCTTGAAGCCTGTTCCACCACACTCGATACAGCCGGCGCCGTCATAGAACGTGTGCGTCCGGGCAAGGTCAGCCGGCATACCGGCTTCTTCCAGCGCCTTCGGATCCACCGGTGTCTGACGCTTGCAGTGGTAGCAGATCAGACGCACGAGGCGCTGCGCCATCACGCAGTTCAACGCCGACACGAACTGGTAGGGTTCGACGCCCATGTTGAGAAATCGGCCGAGCACGTCCACGACGTTGTTGGCATGAACCGTCGTGAATACGAGGTGGCCCGTGAGGGCCGATTGGATGGCGATCTGCGCGGTCTCGGGATCGCGAATCTCGCCGACCATGATCTTGTCGGGGTCGTGCCGCAGGATCGACCTCAGCCCCCGTGCAAAGGTCAGCCCCTTTTTCTCGTTGATGGGAATCTGCGTGATGCCGCGCAGTTGATACTCGACCGGGTCCTCGATGGTGATGATCTTGTCTTCGACTGACTTGATTTCCGACAGCGCTGCGTAAAGAGTCGTCGTTTTTCCCGACCCGGTCGGGCCGGTGACGAGCACCATGCCGTAGGGCTCACGGATGTACTTGCGGAACCGTCGCAGCTCCAGTTCCGGAAAGCCCAGAATGTCGAGCTTGAGCTCGGTGAACTGCTCGCTGATCGACTCTTTGTCCAGGATACGGATGACGGCGTCCTCTCCGTGCACGCTCGGCATGATCGACACGCGGAAGTCGATCGTCTTGCCGGGCATCCGGACCTTGAACCGCCCGTCCTGCGGCACGCGCTTCTCGGCGATGTCGAGCTCGGCCATCACCTTCACGCGCGAAATGATCGAGCTGTGGAACTGCTTGCCAATCGGCCGCATGGCCGGCTGCAGCACGCCGTCGATCCGGTACTTCACGTGGACGGCGTCGTCGCCGGTCTCGATGTGAATGTCGCTCGCGCGGCGCTGAATGGCCGTATAGATCGTCGAGTCCACCAGCTTGATGATCGGGCTGATGTCGCTCGTGAGCCGCTCGACGGTCAGGTTCTCGTCGCCGGTCTCGTCTTCTTTCAGGACCTGAAGCTCGAACGCCTCGGTGGCCTCTTCGAGAACGCGCTGTGAGCTCTCGCTCTTTTTCAGGATCGACTGAATCGCGGAGGGAGCACCGACGGTGACCTTGATCGGGGTGCGGAGGATGATGCCGAGCTCGTCGATCATCGGCAGATCCGTCGGATCGGACACGACGATGATCAGGAACTTGCCTTCGCGGCGATGCGGCACGAACCCGTATCGCAGCATCAAGTCCGCGGGAATCGATCGGAAGAGATCCTGGTCGATCCGGAACTCCTCCATGTCGATGAACTCGAGCCGGTAGCGCTCGGCCAGCATCCGCGCACGGGCGAGCTCCTCGGAGTACTCCTCCGGATTCGGCAGCAGATTCGCGGATGCGGTTGCCATGAGTACTTAAGCCCCCACCACGGACGTCAACTCGAAGAGAGGCAGATACAACGCCAGCACGACGGCAGCAATGACGATCCCCATGAAGACCAGCATGGCCGGCTCGATCAGCTTCGTGACCCGCTCCACTTCGGTCTCGACCTCTTCGTCATAGAACTCGGCCAGGCTGTTCAGCATGTCCTGCAGCGCACCGGTGGACTCACCTACCTCAACCATCTTTACGGCGACGTCAGGAAAAACCATCCGGGCTCGGAGCGCCCCTGCAAAGCTCTGACCCTCTTGAACGCGGTGGCGTACCTCGTCCAGGGCATCGCTCATATATCGGTTCGAAGTGGACCGAACAGCAATCTCGAGGGAGTTGACCAGCGGAATACCCCCGGCGAGGAGGGTCGAGAGCATCCGTGCTACTTGAGACGTGAAGAACTTCCGCGCGGTCGCCCCTGCCCAGGGGATCGCCAATATCCACTTGTCGAGCACCGCCTTTTGCGAAGGCTGCCTGAACCAGAGAACCGACGCCACGCCCACTGCGACGAGGGCCGGCCCGAGAACCAGGATGTTCGAGGCCACCGCATTGGAGAACCCGACAATAATCCTGGTCAACAGGGGCAACGGTCGGTCGAACGTGGCATAAAAGTCCGAAAAGGCCGGAATCACTCGCAGCACGATGATGCCGATGAGGATGGTCATCATCGTGATGAGGATGATGGGATAAATCAGGGCCGAAATCGTCCGCCGGCGCGCGGCGCCAATCAGCTTCTCGTACGCCACGTAGCGCCGGATGACGGAGTCCAGGTTGCCGCTGCGCTCACCTGCCAGCAGCGACGCCGAATAGACAGCCGGGAACATATCGCCGTGCGCGGAGAACGCGTCGGACAGCGCCGTTCCGCTCACGACCTTGTTGTGGATGCCATCCAGAACTGCTTTGAACGTAGGGTTCTCGACGCGTTGGCGCAGGATGTCGAGCGATTGCGCCAGCGGCATGCCAGCTTTCAAAAGGGTGGCCAGTTCCTGATTGAAGACGAGGAACTCCTGGCGACTGACGCGACGGCGGCGGGTCCCCAACGATATTCCGGAGACGAGGCCGCGAGGCTGCAGCGAGAGGACGTAGAGGCCCTTTTCCTCGAGATCCCGGCGGAGCCGAGCCTCTGTGTCGGCGATGTAGATGCCTTCGACTACCTCGCCGTTGGCAGTGCCGAGCCGGCAGCGAAATTCCATGTGCTCAGTTTAGACCTCCAGTTCTATTGTTTCGGCTCGACAAATGCGTGGAATACCCGAACACCGAGTTCCCGAGGGTCCAAGCTCTTCAGTTGAGGGACACTGGCCGGCACGAAGGTCTTGTCAACGGAGAGCACCACGTCAACTGTTTCTCCGCCGCCCAATTGGGCAGCCGTCAACGGAATCCGGCGCAGTTCGCGTCGTCCAGGCTGGAGGCTGAAGCTGTCGACGACGGCATCGCCTACACGCGCCTCAACCTTCTGCGGCTCCGGAAACGCCTGCACAGGTTGGTCGGCGTCCAGAATGAACGTCACGTCCTGCTTGGGGTTGCGAAACGAGAGCGTCCCCTGCTTCTTCGACCACTGCCACTCCACGCCCGCCTCACCCGATACCTCGGCGTCGTGCCAGCCATCGCGGAAGACGATGAAGAGTGCGTTGGCCGGCAGCTGCATATTGAAGGTGCCGACACGAATCGAGCGGTCGCCGGTGTTTTCACCACCGAGCGGCAGCCGCTGACCCGACTTGACGGAATAGAGTCCGACTTCGATCTGCGCGGGGCCGACATACGGAAGCTTTGGGACGAACATCGTGCGCGTGTACTCGACGCTGGAGCCCGGCTTCCACTGCGTCGTCGGTGTTGAAGGCTGATGGTCATCGCCCCATAGCATCGAGCGATCCTTGTCGAGCACGTGAACGAAGACGGTGTAGTCCTCGCCGAAGGCCGGCGCGTCCGAGGCGACCTCGAACCGATACGTGACGTCGATTGGACTGCCGACGGCGGCGTCCATGCGACTGAGCTTCATGGACGGCGTCGCCACCGGACGTGCGTCATCAACTTTTCGTGAGCACCCGGCAATCACGCCGAGCATCACGAGCGGCAGCAACAGGGGCGCGGACTGTCTTCGCATTCGACCCGGAATGATACTATCTCCGGCGCATGGCATCGGAGGCACTGGGGATGGTGGAAACCCGCGGATTGATCGGCTCGGTGGAAGCGGCCGATGCGATGGTCAAGACCGCGAACGTGGTGCTGGTCGCGAAGGAATACATCGGCGCGGGCTACGTGACCGTGCTGGTGCGAGGCGATGTCGGCGCGGTGAAGGCAGCCACGGATGCCGGTGCGGCTGCGGCACGGCGCGTCGGCGAGCTGATTTCGGTGCATGTGATTCCGCGCCCGCACGCAGAAGTCGAGCGCATCCTTCCCAAGTCGTAACCGGTAGCGCCCGAAGCCGGCGATACAGTCATGGCCGCTCAGGAAGCCACACCCCAGACCGACAAGGATCTCGCATCGATATCGGAGGCGCGGACGCTCGCTCGCGCCGCGAAGCAGGCCCAGCCAGTCCTCGCCGAGTTCTCTCAAGAGCAGATCGATCGCATCGTGAAGGCGATGGCCGAGGCGGTGACGCCGCACGCCGAGGCGCTGGCCAGGCTTGCCGTCGAAGAGACCGGGTACGGCGTGGTTGCGGACAAGATTCAGAAGAACCTGTTCTCGTCGCAGAGAGTTTACGAATTCATCGCGCCGATGAAGACCGTCGGTGTCGTCAACCGCATCGAGGACCGGAAGATTCTGGAGATCGCCGAACCGTTCGGCGTGGTCGCCGCGATCGTGCCCTCGACGAACCCCACGTCAACCGCGATCTACAAGGTGCTGATTGCCCTGAAGGCCCGTTGTCCGATCGTGATCAGCCCGCATCCCTCGGCTGCCCGCTGCATCACGCGATCGGTCGAAGTCATGGCGGAAGCAGCCGCGCAGGCTGGCGCGCCGAGCGGGGCCATCGGCTGGATGAAGACGGTCACGCTCGAGGGAACCCAGGAGTTGATGAAGCACCGTGACGTCGCGGTGATCCTGGCGACTGGCGGCATGGGACTCGTCCGGGCGGCCTACAGCGCCGGGAAGCCCGCGTACGGTGTCGGGCCGGGCAACGCGCCCTGCTACATCGAGCAATCTGCCGACCTGTCGAAGGCGGCGTACGACATCGTGCTGGGCAAGACCTTCGACAATGGCGTCCTGTGCTCGTCCCCCAACTCGGTCGTGGTTGACGAGGTCATCGCCGAAGATGTGCGGCGCCGGTTCCAAAGCGAGGGCGCGTACTTCATGAATGACCGCGAGATGGAGGCCCTCGCGAAGTCCCTCATCAGTCCCCAGCGGCTCCCCAACCCGGCCCTGGTCGGGCGGTCCGCCGCATTCATCGCCGAAAAGGTCGGGATCAGCGTGCCTGACGGAACTCGCGCGCTGATTGCCCCGCTCAAAGGCGTCGGACGCGACTATCCCCTATCTATAGAGAAGCTGTGTCCCGTCCTGTCGTGGTACGTGGTCAAAGACTGGCGCGAGGGCTGCGAGCGGTGCATCCAGATTCTGCGATATGGCGGGATGGGGCACACGATGTCGATCCATTCGCAGAACGAGGATGTCATCCTGCAGTTCGGGCTCAAGAAGCCGGCGTTCCGGATCTGCGTGAACACGCCGACGACGCATGGATCAATAGGACTGACAACCGGTCTGGACCCGGCGATGACACTGGGATGCGGTGGTCCGGGTGGCAACATCACCTCCGACAACATATCGCCGCGGCATCTGCTCAACCTGAAGCGGGTGGCGTACGAGGTTCGACCGGCGATTGCGTCTTCTCCACGTGAAGAAGCGGGCAGATCCACCGCTGCGCAGCCGAAAGCGGGAAGCACTCCCCTTCCCAAGGTTCCCGTGGTCGCCGTGCCGCACACCATCTCGGCTCAGGCGCTGGCGGCGAGAATCGACAGCTTCCTGGCGTCCCGCGGGTACAAACCTCCCGAAGGCGAGCCGAGCGCGGCTTCACGCGATGACGGCACTGAAAAACCGTCTCGCGCCGATAACCCTGCCGAGTTTATTTGTGAGGACGACGTACGGGCGGCGCTTCGAGCGGGCAGAAAGCTGCTCGTCGGTGAACGGACCATCATCACGCCCGCGGCACGAGACCTCGGGGAATCGGCAAAGGTCTTCGAGCAAGCGGGCTGGCCGCGCTGACCTGATCTTCATAGTTCTGCCGGGCACTGCCCGCCGGCTTTTGACCCGTCGATCAGCTGGATGCTAGAGTACGCTGACGCCATGCCGACTCCTCACCGCGGCCTGTCGTGTGGTATCTGCCTCGTCGCGCTGCTCGCGGCAGGGTGTGGTACGAAGAAGTGGGCGCCCACTTCGCAGTCTGCGCCGGCGCCTGTCGTCGCGGAGACTCCGGCACCGCCTCCAGCCCCCAAGTCCGATCCCGTCGCCGATCTGATTGCCCTCTCCGACCAGCACTTCGAGGCTGGCCGCAAGGAACTCGAGGCCGGCCATCTCGAGATGGCGAAAGCCGCGTTCAACCGCGCCCTGGAAGTTCTGCTCGAATGGCCCGGAGGCGCACGCTCGGAGCCGCGGATCCGCGAGCACTACGACCGCCTGGTCGAGCGGATCAGCGCCAATGAGGTCACGGCCCTCGCTCAGGGCGATGGATTCACGGAAAAGGCCTCGGAGCCGGCGTCGATCGACGAGCTCCTGGCGATTTCGACCTTCGAGCCCCCGCCCGCCGCGAGCAAGGAGACCGAGCAGGCCGTGGCCGAAGACCTCAAGGCGATCGTCCACGACATCGATATCCCGCTCAATGCGCGGGTGCTCTCGTACGTGCAGCTCTTTACCGGACGTTTGAAGGGATACCTCGAGGAAGGCCTGAGCCGGGGCGCACGCTTCCTCCCGATGATTCAGGACGTCTTCCGCGCCGAAGGGCTGCCGCTGGATCTCGCGTACGTGCCGCTCATCGAGAGCGCATTCAAGCCAAACGCGCTGTCGAAGGCCAAGGCCAAAGGCATCTGGCAATTCATGCGCGGCACGGCACTCGAGAACGGCCTCAAGCACGATTGGTACATCGACGAACGCTCGGATCCCGAGAAGGCCACCCGTGCGGCGGCCAAGTACCTCAAGACGCTCTACGGCATGTTCGACGACTGGCACCTGGCGCTGGCGTCGTACAACGGCGGCCCGGGACGCGTACAGCGCGCGATGAAGCGCTCAGGGCATGAGGACTTCTGGAAGCTGAGCTCGACGAAGCGCTTTCTCCCGCGTGAGACGCGGGACTACGTACCGCTCATCCTCGCTGCGGTCATCATCGCCCGCAACCCCACGCAGTACGAGATGAACATCGTGCCGCTCGATTCACCGGCGTACGAGACCGTGACGCTGGCGAGCGCGGTAGATCTGCGGCGCGTCGCCGAGTGGGCCGGAACGCCGGTGCAGACCATTCAGGATCTCAATCCAGAGCTTCGCCGCTGGACGACGCCGCTGCGCGCCACTGATTACGAGCTCAAGGTTCCAGAAGGCACCGCCGAACTGATCAATGCGCGCATGGTGGAGGTTTCCGCCGACGATCTCGCGCCGCTGAACCGGCACACGGTGAAGAAGGGCGAGACGCTCCTCAGCATTTCGAAGAAGCTCAAGGTGAGCCGCGCCGACCTGGCAGAGGCCAACTATCTCTCGTCGAAAGCCACCCTGAAGACCGGCCAGCAATTGATCATTCCGCGTGCGCCGACACTGCTGCTCGCCGCCAACACCGAAGCGGTACCCCCTGTAGCCGACACGCCGGCGATTGCCGCCGCACCAGCTCCGGTCGACGCGGTTGCAGCAAGCGGTCCGGCGCGCCCGGCGGCGTCTCGTGTCGAGAGCGCGCCCGAGAAAGTGATTCATCGAGTTCGGCGCGGCGATACCCTGTTCTCGATTGCCAAGCGCTACGAGACGACGGTGGACGAACTCAAGGAATGGAATCGCCTGCGCACCAACGCCATTCAGATCGGTCAGCGCCTCACCATCTTCCGCGACGGCGGACCCTCGACGAATTAATCGCCCGTTCGTAGAGGCGGACCTTCAGGTCCGCCTATTGGCCCGGTCCGCCCAATTCCCGAAGCAGCGGCTCCGGATCAGGACCACGCCCAAGCGCGTGCGCCTCGCATGCCGCGTAGACCGTGATCAGTCGACGGTAGAACGCGTGCCGGTGAGCGTCGGGTTCAAGTCGCGTTTGTGCCAACGGCTCGGCAAAACCCCGGACCACGTCTTGCCAGTTGCCGCGCCGATCGCGCGAGACGATGTCGGCGTGCGCGGCACGCAGCGCAGCGCCCAGGGCCGCTGAATCGGACACCTCGAGTTGATACACCGCGGCCCCGAAGACGTCGGCCATGGTCTGGAGAATCGATCGATTTGCCGCGGCTCCACCCGTGGCGTGGATCGTATCGATCTCCACACCCATCCACCGCGAGTGCAGCGCCATGCTCATCATCTGCGCGTCTACGAGAGCACGCACGTCCGCGCCGTATCCGGTGCCAGGCGCACCATAGCGGCGCACGCCGGCTCGGGTCACTGACGGCGTGATCTCGGGCTCGAACCAGGGAAGCACGATGTGGCCTCCCGGCGGAGTCGAGTCGAGTGCCTGAGAGAACTTCGTCCAATCCAGACGCAGATCGTCGCGGACCCGCTCACGCGCCAGTGATCCGTTCTGAAAGCATGTCAGGCCCATGTAGTCGCCGGTGGGTGCGCCGAAGACGTGACCGGTGCCGGTCGCATCGACGCGCGGTTCGCGCATGAGGCCGAACACCGTATCACTGGTGCCCAGAGACACCGCGACCCGGCCTTCTCTGACCAGCCCGGTGCCGATCAAGCTGCAGGGGTTGTCGCCGGACCAGGCGACGACCTTCGCCGCCGGCAAGCCGTACCGCTCCCGCCAGTACGGCGAAAGCGTTCCAACCACAGTGCTCGATGGGACGATGCGCGGGAGCCTGTCGAGCAGTTCCGGCGCTGTCGCGTCGACA
>Ga0075421_100004587_pt1 | contig 16683 bp, 28 predicted proteins | sample SoiMetdeltSBSDD5_FD_75292 | JGI IMG/M metagenome (GOLD analysis project Ga0075421, IMG submission 75292) | Bulk soil microbial communities from a Populus tree surrounding site in Tennessee, USA - Soil MetaG P. deltoides SBSDD5 | ecosystem: Environmental > Terrestrial > Soil > Tree plantation...
CGCGGTAATGCCCTAGAAAAATCTTCCACGCCGGCCTGAAATAGACGAAGATTGGGCGTGGAGGGGAGCTATGGGCAAGCAGCGCAAGACGTGGACGATCGAACAGAAACTCACTCTGATCCTGGCAGCGTTGCGTGACGAGCACAGTGTGGCGGCGCTCGCCCGCCAGCATAGAGTCAGTGAGCAGCCAATCGACCGCTGGAAAGCGCCGTTGCTCGAGGGCGGCCGTCAGGCGTTGGGCGGGGCGAAGGCGCCCGGCACGGATCAGCGGCTCCAGAGCGAACATGACCAGCTCAAGACGCGCCTGGGCGAGAAGGCGTTGGAGATCGACATCCTAAAAAAGCTCTCCAGCCTCTGAGCCTGGCACGGGTCGCCGCGGTGTATGCGCCAGGACAAACCAAGGTCTCGCTCAGAGGCTTCATGCGAGTCGTAGGGATGCCGTATTGGCGACTGCGGGACTACCAGCGAGCGGCGACACGCCGTCAGCCGCGTGAGCAAGGTCAGCAGGCCCTCCAGCACGTGGTCCACCAAGCGGCGTTGGCCCAGCCGACCTCTGGGTACCGACGCCTCTACCACGTGCTCAAGGCACGCGGGTGGGGCATCGGTCGTGAACGCGTGCGGCGGCTGTTGGCCATGCTGGGACTGGCCCACGAGCACCGTGGGAAGAAACGCCGGGCCACACTGGCCGCCACCGCCATGGCCGAATTCCCTCCGGGGCGGCGCGTGCAGATCGATGCGACGCGCCTCATGCGTGGTGACGGCGTGACGTGGGTGTACGTGGTGGAGGATGTCGCCTCGCGAGCGTGCCTGGCGGTGCGTGTGGGCCGTCGCTTCAGCCAGGAGCGGGCGGCACACGCACTCCTGGGAGGGCATCGTGCCTTGCAACAGCGGGGGATCACCACCGCACTGGTGATCCAGAGTGATGGCGGTTCGGCGTGTACCTCAGCCCATGTCCAGCGGTGCTGTCAGGCCATAGGGTCCTGGGTGCGATCTCGAGTCAATCAAGTCGGGGGCATGGGGCTGGTCGAACGCCTCAACCGAACATTCACGTATGACGTTGTCTTTCGGCACGAGGTGACGACCGCACTCGATCTGAAGGCGCTGGTCCCACGGTTTCAGGACTGGTACAACCAGGAACGCTTGCACAGCAGTTTGGGGTATCAGACGCCGTGGCAATGGTTCTTGGCCGACGCAGCAATCCTCACATAACGCATGGAAGAATTTCTTGGGGCACTACCCGCCTTGTAACCAGCGCCCCCCTGAAGCGTGGAGGGGAGGCCGGCGGCGGAGCGGTCGAGGGAAGGGCTGCGAAGACGCACGGGCGCGCGGGCAGCGGACGCGCGGCCCGCGAGGAACGGGTTACCCGCGGATGAACCGTTGCGGTCGGGCGAGGAAACGGATGGGACCTGACAGGTGCGGGGACCACGGAGGGGCGACCAAGCCTGGCACGGAGGTGGACAGCATGGGAAGGCTCCTTTCTCTCGCAGCAGGAGAGCCGCTGTGGCGGCGTGCGCATCGGACCATTGGCCACGGACCATACGGACGCATCAGCAGGCCCTCTCATACTCCCTCAGACATCATCATGTCAAGAAGAATGCGGGCCGTGCCTCGACCCGGGGATGCACCGTCCGCCGGCCCCACCACCAGCGTCCAAGGCCCAGGGGGTCAGAGCGGCGCACGCCCCCGACACAAACGGCCCATTTTGGAGCACGTGTTGTCTCGGACGAGCTCAACACCTGCCTGTTTCCCGTTCAAGGGCCACTAGTTGTAACGGCGCGATAACATAAACCGTCCTGCCCAAGAACAGCGCCATTTTCGACCCATATTCACTGAGAATATGAGGGCACTCAAACCCACATTAGCTGAGAACGAACCCACGCTCATTGAGAACAGCCCGAGAACATCCGGCTGGAATCCTGATTAGCGAGAATGACAGGCGAACGCTGAGCACCGACTCCCATCATGCTCGCGTCAGCTGCCAGTCTTAGTGCGGGCCCATTCCATCCCCGAAATGACACCTGCACCAACCAGCGCGCCAAGGACGCCGAGAATAGGTATTGCAGGGCCAAGAGCGGTTGTGAGCGCAGCCACAGTTACCGCTGCACCGGGTGTAGTTGCTATACCGAGCGCGAGGCCAGCCCCTGACAACGCGCCATTCGTGTCCTCCTTAACAATTCCCCATCCTCGCGCGGGCTCAGGCTTCGGTATTGGCGCGGCCTGCGGCGTGGTCTGCTCAATGCCGAATATAGCGTTCTGCGCACTATTGTGCGCAATCCCAGAAACGGTCTTCGCGAGGCGGCTAGTATCAGCATTTAGCCGGACCTGATTGTGTATTGACTGGAGCTTGGCCGCTCCCTCCATCAACTGCTCAATGCTTTGCCCAAACCTGTTGTCGCACACGGTGTCGATCATCATCCGCATGTGCGGCATATCACTTAGCCTCAGTGCTTGCTGCTGGGCGAGCATTGAGATCATCCGCTGCATGTACTCCCGCTGATCACCCTGCACACCAGGATATTCCTGATACATCTTCTGCACCATCATTCGATGGAAGTCGGCGGCGTACATCTCAAGTGGAGGCAGGTTCACACCCCCTTCAAATGGCTGCGGGGGATGCGCTACAGTCTCCTCACTTTCAAGGCGCTTCAGGAGCCGTCCTTTCAAGTCGTCGTAATCTGCGTCAGTGAGGGCACCCCGTTCTTTCAGATCGAATGTTGATCGAAGCGTCTGCACAATGCGATCGAACTGCTCTAGATCATCGGGATCATTAGCCATGTCAGTGTCTCTCCTATGAAGGAGGTCCTCAACACAGTTACAGTGCGATTGCTGCACCAGAGCACAAGCGGCATCTACAATAGTGCCCTTCATTTCCAAAGTCGATATCTGTCGTGCGGGAAAACGATCGTTTTGTCGTACGCGCATGACACCATGTCTCTGCCCTCCAAACCCGCATATATACGGTCCAACATACTCGTTCGGAAAAACAATGTTCGCTTTATTCTCATTAGACGAGTAAACTGCACGGTCACACATTCAGGAGGGTGACCATGCACGTCGGGTACGCACGCGTCAGCACCAGGGAGCAAACGATCGATCTGCAGGTCGACGCCCTCACACAGGCCGGCTGCACCAATGTCTATACTGAGGTCAGCAGCGGCGCCCGTGCCGAGCGGCCAATCCTCGCCCAGGTGCTCGAGATGCTGCGCGCAGGCGATGTCCTGGTCATCTGGAAACTCGATCGGCTCGGCCGCTCTCTCAGACATCTGCTCACCATTGTCACGGACTTGATGACCCGTCAGGTGGGCTTGAAAAGCCTCAACGACCCGATCGACACCACGACGCCCCAGGGACGCCTCATCTTCAACCTGTTTGCCTCCCTGGCCGAATTCGAACGCGAGGTGATTCGCGAGCGCACCCAGGCCGGGTTGTCGGCGGCACGGGCCCGAGGGCGCCTGGGAGGCCGCCCGAAAGGCCTGCCCCGTAAAGCCGAAGCGACCGCATACGCGGCCGAAACCCTGTATCGCGAAGGTCGGCTGAGTGCTCAGGACATTGCCGACAAGCTGCACATCTCCAAGAGTACGCTGTATGCCTATTTGCACGCGCGCGGCGTGCCGATCGGGACCGCCCGCGGCCAACCCGGTACGCCACCCACCACCACACCGGTCTAGGGGAGACGGGTGCCCACCAAACAGATCTCGGCGGAAGCCCTGCTGGAGTTGCACCGCCGCCTGATGACGCTGCCGCCACGCAGCCACGAGCGGCGGCGGATCATGCAGGACACCGCACGCCTGTATGGCGTCTCTGAACCCACGCTCTACCGTGCCCTCGCGGCGCGGGGACGGCCGAAGATCGTGCGCCGTGCGGACCGCGGCACGCCCAGGATCTTGCCGCAGGAACAGTTGGAACGGTATTGCGAACTGATCGCCGCCATCAAGGTCCGGACCTCCAACAAGAAGCAGCGTCATCTGTCTACCGGTGAAGCCATCCGGTTGCTGGAAGAGTTCGGTCTCGAGACTCCGGACGGGTTCGTCCAGGCGCCCAAGGGCCGCTTGACGAGGACCACCGTCAACCGGTATCTGCAGCGGTGGGGCTTCGACCGCACCCGTCTCCTGCGGCAACCGGCCGCGGTCCGCTTCCAAGCGGAACACAGCAATGATTGTTGGCAATTTGACTTGAGCCCCTCCGACCTCAAAGCGGTCAAGGCGCCCTCGTGGGTGCGGCCGGAGGTCGGCGCCCCGACGCTGATGCTCTTCAGTGTGGTCGACGATCGCAGTGGGGTAGCCTACCAGGAATATCATTGCGTCTATGGTGAAGACGTCGAGGCCGCGCTGCGCTTTCTGTTCAACGCGATGGCGCCGAAACCCCTGGATGACTTTCCCTTTCACGGCATCCCCCACATGCTCTACCTGGACAACGGCCCGATCGCGAAGAGCCAGGTCTTTCAGCAGGTGATGCGCTATTTGGATGTCGACGTCCGCCCCCATATGCCACAGGGCAAGGATGGCCGACGGGTGACGGCGCGGTCGAAGGGCAAGGTCGAGCGCCCCTTCCGTACGGTCAAGGAGATGCACGAGACGCTCTACCATTTCCATGAACCCAAGGACGAAGCTGAGGCCAACGCCTGGTTGATGCATTTCCTGATGCGGTACAACGGCATGCAGCACCGGTCCGAGCCACATTCGCGTCTGGACGACTGGCTCCAGCATCTGCCCCCGTCCGGCGTCCGCACGATGTGTAGTTGGGAACGCTTTTGCACCTTCGCCCGGGAACCCGAGCGGCGTAAAGTCGGCATCGACGCGCGGGTATCGGTGGCCGGCGTGCACTACGAGGTCGACCCGGACCTGGCCGGGGAAACGGTCCTGTTGTGGTGGGGCCTCTTCGACAACGAGCTCTATGTGGAACATGGCGGGCGGCGGTTCGGCCCCTATCGCCCCATCGGTGGCCCGATTCCTCTGCACCGGTACCGGGCGTTCAAGAAAACGCCAACCCAGCGACGCGCCGAGCGCATCGAAGCGCTCGCCCTGCACCTGGCACTACCCCGCGCCGCATTGGAAGGCCATCCCCACGCGGGCGCGTTCGCGCCGACCACGGAGGTCCCAGCCATCCCCTTCGTGGATCCCGATCCCTTTCAGGAGTTTACCTATCCAAGCGTGCTGATGGCCAAGCGCGCCATTGCGGACGAGCTGGGGCTGCCATTGGCCAAGCTGTCCCCTGCCCAACGCGCACAGATCGACGCGATCCTCGCGACCACGCTGAAGAAGACCGAAGTGATGGCACAGATCCGAGCACACATCCACGCGGCCATGCAAGGAGGCACGCCATGTTGAGCGAGGTGATGGAGCACTACGGGCTCGTCCGGGACATGATGGGACAGGCGGCGTTTTTCGAGACCGAGCATGCGCGGCACATGCTCCGGGAACTCAAACTCGCGATCAAACTCGGCAAGCTAGTGGTCCTGTCCGGCATCGGTGGGTGTGGCAAGACGACCATGCTGCGGCGCGTCCAGGAATCCATCGAGCAGGAGAAGGAGATCCTGGTCTCGAAGGCGCTGTCGGTCGACAAAAACCAGATCCACCTGGGCGGCTTGATCGTTGCCCTGTTTGCCGACTTGGCCACGGATAAGGATGTCAAAATCCCGACTCAACCAGAACGGCGGGAACGCGCGCTCCGCGATCTGGTGAGGAGACGCCAGAAACCCATTGCCCTGCTGATTGATGATGCGCATGACCTCCACCCCAAGACGTTGCTCGGCTTGAAGCGGTTGATTGAAGTGGTCCGCGACGGGGGCGGGACGCTGTCGGTAGTGCTGGCGGGTCATCCCCGGCTCAAGAATAGTCTGGAACGGCCAGCGATGGAAGAAATTGGCTCGCGGGCCACGATCTTCGAACTAGACGGCATCCGCCAGGAGAAGCCCCGCTACATCAGCTGGCTGATGCAACAATGTGCGGCGCCGAAGACCGCGATCCACGGCATCGTGACGGAAGAGGCCCTGACGCGCCTCGCGGAGCGGCTGACCACACCCCTCCAGATCGAACGACACTTGAACCGCGCTCTGGAAGAGGGCTACAAAGTCGGCCAAAAGCCGGTCAGCGCCGAACTCATCGATACGGTCATCGCCCAGGATATCAATGATCTGGAACCGCGATTAACGCGCCAAGGCTACCACATGAAGGCATTGACTGAGCTGCTCAGCGCCAAGCCCGCCGAAATTCGCCTGTTTCTCCGGGGCCAGCTTGCCACGAGCCGGACGCAGGAACTCCACAGTGGCCTGCTGGCCGCAGGCATCGCACTCTAATCGGTCATTCTCACCGCCTGTGGGCAGACCCCGATGTTTGTGGGTGGTTCTTACATAATGTGGGCTCATTCTCAGCTAATGTGGGTTTGGGCTGGGTTCGATTCTCACGGAGTGTGGGCACGAAAATGTGTTGTTCTTGGGCAGGACGGTTTATGTTATCGCGCCGTTACAATTATTCGCCACCAAACTCTCCATCAGAATCAAACACCCACCACGTTGGCGTGCCCGCGAATCGCCTCCACGGATTTGGGCGTGTTGTGTGGCAAAATTTCATTTCCTTCCCTCACACGTAGTGCGTAAAATGGCCCCACACGTCTGTGAACTCAGGAGGTTCCCATACTACGCTGCGGCAATAGCGAAGGAGACTGCCAGATGTCCCGATGGAAATTCCCCCAGTGTGCCATGATGACGTTCACCGCCATGCTGGTGCTTGCCGGTTGTGTCTCGCAACAAAAGTATGACACGCTGGACGCACAATATCGCCAACTCACCCAGACGATGTCGACGGAGATCGCCAGCAAGCAGATGCAGGTCACACGATTGCAAGACGCCATCAAGGTGACGATCAACGAGGAACTGCTGTTTCCCTCCGGCGGCTGGGAAATGCCAGTGAACGCGCAGCGGACCCTCAGCAAAATCGTCCCGACCCTCGCCCCCAAGCAGCAAAACAGGGTGATGGTGAACGGCTATACCGACAATGTCCCGATCGGCCCGGGGCTCGAGCGCCAGGGCATCACCAGCAACCAGATGCTGTCACAGAAGCGGGCCGACAACGTGATGCAGTTCCTGATCTCGCAGGGCGTTAAGCCTAACATGGTCTCAGCGCAGGGTTTCGGCGAGGCAAGCCCAGTGGCCTCGAACGACACGCCGGCGGGCCGGGCGCAGAACCGGCGCGTGGAACTGACGCTGGCCGGTTCGGGCCAATGAACCAGCGGTTCAGGTGTGGATCGATGACGAGGCCATGCGGGTCGAGCAGGGGGATGACCTCCTCGTCTCCTCGCCCCGTGTCTACGATCTCAGGCCACGTCGAATCACGGCCGTGGCGGTGCAGGGGCGGCAACAATACCGCCACGTGCCGTCTGGCACAGGCCATGGTAACGACGTGCAGCCTAGGCTCCCTGTATGGGGCATGCCCTGCCAATGCGCCTGTGTTGATGATTTGCAAGATTACACGTCCAAATCCGTGGACATGATTCGCGGACACTCCAAGGTGTAGGACCTCCATCTGTTTCTCTAATGTTGATGTTATCAACATTTATAATCAGCCGTTCCTGGCGCTTGGCCGCCAGTTCTTGCACAGCATAGCGATCGAACCGCGGCGAGCGTTTCCCCCGGCCGATATCGACCCGTTTGGCGACGGTGAGCTCCCCCCTTGGTAATGAGTCGGTCCAGCGTCGAGGACGAAATCCCCAACTGTGCCAACACCGCCTGCCGAGTGAGCAGGTGGCCCATTCCATGCCCATTGGTGTTCATACGACCCTCCCTTCCCCCAGTGCGGCCAGGTGGTCGAGCGTGGGTTTCAATAACTCTAACGTCGCGTCAACCAGCACCCGCGCGTCGGTCACACTCTCGAGGACGCACTCGAGGTGTTGGGGGGCCTCGCCGGCATCGTACAGGCTCGTGCTGGCCATCCGCAGCAAGCGCTCGACGTGCTGGACCCGCGTCTCGATGTTGCGTAGCCGGCTATCCATACAGTGCACCCTCCTCCTCGAGGCGTGGGCGTCCCTCGCCTCGCCGGCGCTCCCACCACGCGTCCACCGTCCATGCCCCCTGCTCGAGGTAGTCGAGCGCGATGTCCGCCAGCGCGGCGGCGCGCGCCATGGTGGCCGGGACGTCGGGCGGCTCCCCGATCAGTTCGGCGACCGTGTTGAGAAGGGCCTGGGCCCGGTGAAACGTCAGGTTGAGATCGTCGACCAGAGTGAGATCCTCAAGGAATAAGAGCTGGAGTTGGCTCAACCGCGGGGGCTCAGGCATCACGACCTCCCTTGGATGCCCGAGACCCGGGCCGCGTCGCCACTCGAGTGAGGACGTCGATGAGTTCCGATTTACGCTCCCCGGATTGCTGCAACACCCGGGCGGCGCGGAGGACCCACGCCCGGTCTTCGCGCTCCAATGTCGACCAGAGGTGCCGCAACTCATGCCACGCCCGGTGCTCCGACGGCCGGGGTCGTGGGGTTCTGGACGTGGTACCGACGGCCGCGGTCAGTGATTCGAGGGCTTCGAGATGCTCCTGGACCGCCTTGAGCTGATCGAGGCCACTTCGCAGCACGTGGCCTATGTGGCTGGGAGAGATCCGCGGCCAGTCCTCGTGATGATCGCCGAAGTGTAAATGTTCGACCACGATCAAGAGCAAGGCAACCGCACGATCGTGCGCGGCATGCGCATCCCAAATGATGTGCCACGCGAGCTTCAGGTCGGCGAGACTGTGGGGCGATTGAGGAGAGGTCGTCTCAGGTGAGGCGTGGGGATTAGCGGTGTGGGTCGTCATCGTCGCCCCCTTCCGGCTTTGCCGCCTGGTCTCGGAGGCATTGGGTGAGCTCGCGACGGAACCGGGGATCCCCCTCCAGAGTCTTCATCGTCTCGAGGATCAGCCCCCGTTGTGTCTGGTTACAGGCCGACCAACGCCGCCGCAACGTGTGCCACATGCGCCGATCCTCGGGCACCCTGGGCCTGGCGTCATGACTCATGACCTCGAGGTCTTCGAGGAGGCTCGAGAGGACCTTGAGATGGCTGAGCGCATCCGGCAGCCCGTGGGCGAGGTTGATGGGGTCCGGCCTCATGGCGTCGTCCGCATGCATGCCCGTCAACATGAGGAGTTCACGGGTGTTGCGCAGGACGGCGCTGATGCGATCGCGTTGATATTGCGCGTCAAACACGAGGGTCCGGACGTCCTCGAGATCAGGGGTGATTCCGGTGGAGTCATCCGGGGGTGGTGAGGAGGGCACTGCAGCGTTGCCGTCAGGTTTCTTCATCAGGATCGCTCCCTCGCAACATACGTATAAGTATGCTAAGATAGGAGCTGGTTCGCCTCTCGCGAGGTGACCAACTCGGCGGGCGGGACGTCAATTTGCTTTCCAGGGCTATTGGGCGTCTCGCTCGCGTTCACTCGGCTTAATACTCTGTAGGGTCATCCGCTCGCGTCACCTCCTTCCTCAACGATCACGGTCTGATACACTTCCTCACGACAATCCGGGCACACCCGCAGGGTCCATAGTACCCCGCCGCCGCCCTCGCCTTCGTCACTGAGCAGAGGCGTCTCGCCATCCCAGCCGCAGGCGTCACAGTGATAGCGCTCGCGGGTCATCGTTCGCCTCTCCCCTCACGCATGCCGATTGTCCTCGCGTTGTTGAATATCCCTCATGAGCCACTGGTGCTCGGCCGTGGTGATGTACCCCTTGGTGGCGAGCCAGGCGGCATAGACCCGGGCCTGTGCGGTGTCGAGGACGAGTTGTGGTTCCTCCCCCTCGTCCTGGGCCTCGTAGAAGAACTCCTCGGGCATGCCCTGCTCCCCGAAAAACTCATTGACATGCTGCTGCCAGCGCGGCTCGATATCGGCAAATTCCATCGGGCGACCCCCTTCACCACAATATTTCCGGCCACGATACGCCCACCTGGCCCGCTCACCGTTGGACTGCCCCTGCTGCAAGGGGGAAGCCGTCAGATTACTCATGCCCCGGTCCCTCCCCTAGTGCATCGTCCTGGCGTTTACGTGGACGCCCGCTTCGCTTCTTAGGATCTGGTGGCGGATCGATCTGGATTAATTCTTCGAGCGGGATTTTCAATTTCTCGTGGAGGAGCTTGACGGTTTCCAGTCCCACACCGGTTTTACCATGCCAAAGTGCCCAGCATTGCTGCCGGCTGAGCCCCGTCCGGTATGTCAGCTCTCGGATGGTGTGGATATCATAACGCTTGAGGAGGTCAGGTAAGGTCATACGAGCGAATTTAGTGTTCATCGAGCCGTCCTGTCAACGATTTATATACAATGTAAACCTATACATTGACAAAGTAAACCCTAAGATATACATTTAAAATGTCAGTTGGGGAGGTTACAAAAGTAGGGGCCACAGGAGCACACCAGTGCCGCAGATAGGGATGCTGACCAACAGAGGGGGTGTCACTGGGGTGATGGGTTCAGGAAGGGCCACACGGGGTGCTAGGAACACCCCGTGTGGTGGAGTGCCAGCCTCCCGACGGGGGAGGCGGACGGTTCACGGTCCATCGCGTATTATAGAGGAGTCTCGGTATGGTACAAGCGCTATTTCCGTTTGAGCTGCCCGCCGTTCCCACCGACAATCCCGCATTGGAAGCGGCGGATGCCCGTGCGGAGATGGCTGACGCCATCCGGGGCCAGCTCGACCCCGATGATGTTTTGGCCGAGCTCGACTATCTCTTATCCGATCTACGCGGCCGATCCCACCCCCTCTATGCCCTGGCGAAGCACTGTGTCACGGTCGGCACCACCGCCGAGACTGGGAAGCGCCCCTCCGTGAGCGAATTCGTTGGGGCTGCGTTGGAGCCTTGACTGCAGACGGCCATCGAGCGCCTGGTATTGCGTGTGATAGGGGAGGACTAAATGGAGCCCCGACGCGACGTCCATGACCAGGTGGTGCTCTTCCTTCAGCAGGAATTCCGCGGCCGCTTCTTGCTCGCCGATCCCGCCGAGGTGTGTACGGTGGGCTTCCTCGAACACCTCGCCGACTTCATCGCCCAGCAGCGCTGTGCCCGCTGTGCCGAGGCGGAGACGAAGATTGTCGCGCTGACGCGGCAGGTCGCGAACATCCAGCGTTGGCTGCGTTGGGCCACCAGGGCGTACCGGAGGGGCCCACGATGAACCAGTCCGCATCGATCGACCAACTCCTCCCGGCGTTATGTGCGGCACGGGCGGCATTCGGCCCCATCCCCAAGAATCAAACCGCTTTCGTCAAGAGTGACAAAGGCTCGTACTCCTTTCAGTATGCCGATCTGGGAGCGATCCTCGACGTGGTGACACCTCCCCTGACGGCCAATGGCTTGCTCCTGGTGTTCGGCCTCCACGACATGCCCGATGGCACACTCGAAGTGAGCAGTCGGGTGTATCACTGCGCGAGCGCGCAGTACCTCGAAAACACCCTCTCCGCGCCGAAACCGACGAATGCGACCGCGATCGGCAGCCTCATCACCTATCTGCGGCGGTACACGAGCTGCCCCCTTCTCGGCGTTTGTGCAGAAGAGGATGACGACGCGAGCGCGGTGGAGGGGAACTGCATCACCACGCAGGCGTCCAAGCGAGAGACCACCACGGCGTCTGTGCTGACCAATGGGAATGGGCATCCACCGGCGCCTCCGAAGGCTGAAGGGGTGGAGCGCCCCACGGAGAAGCATATCGAGGCGTTATGCACCCTGGCTGCCCAATGCCACGAGGACCTGGAAGTGTTTGAGCAGCGCCTACGGACGATTATGGGGCTGAAGCCTTCGGCAAGCGTGGCACGACGCCTTCTGCCCCGGACCATGACCATGGCGCACTATATGGATGCGGTGGCCTATTACCAGCGGCTGCTGGCGCAACTCGAACGGGTGCATGAGGGTGCAAGCCATGACCTCGGACAGACCCCGGATCATGCCGGCCGATCCGAGGACGTCTCACTCCCCACTCCGACGACCGACCATGCCTCTCTGGATGGGGACGCGGCGGCGCGGGATGCGCTCCGAACGGAAGCGCTGGACTGGGGGATCAAAGCGGCCGAGATCGAGTATATCCTGACGCACCATGCTGACCTCGTGAAGGCCCGTGCACTCTTGTGGCGGGCGCGGCGTCCGGGGGCTGAGACCCTCGTCACGGCAGGGTCATAAAGGAGATCGCATAATGGATGAGCACGAACTCATGAAGGTGGCCGACGTGGCGAAGTTGCTGAAGTGTTCGGCGGGCTCCGTCTACCATCGGGTCTCACGAGGGCACATCCCCTACCGAAAGCTCGGGCAAGAGCTCATCTTCTTTCGTTCGGAACTGGAGGCGGCGTTACGCGATCTCCCAGGCCTCACCCTGAAGACATTGCGTCGCGTGCGTGGGACATGAGTTGTGCGGAGGATTGTACCTTCTCCCTGAGGCATACTGGGCAAAGCCCGTCACAACATCCTTGACCTCAGTGCGCACTGAAGACGACCTTATGGTCCCACGCTGAGCATGATCGCCTCTTCGCTGGGTTTCGCAGCCCCACGCCAGGCATGAGCCGACCCTATTCGGGTTCCACCGGTTGGCTCACGGGAACGTGGCTGGGGATGAAAACGGTTTGTCGGCGTCCACCACGAACATGACCAGCGCGTGCAGATCCGTGGCACCGCTGCTGGAGACTTGCATCGGCGTCTCGGCCCCATGGCCCGTCTCGGGCTGGCCGACCTGCACCTGCATCACCCCATGGGGCGTCCGGATGCGTTGCTCCCCGGCGAGGACGTAGAACGCTTCGGAGCCCGGGTGCGTATGCACGGCGGTGAGACTGCCGGGAGGGCCACTGGCTTCATTGATTCGCAGGAGATACTGCGCGGCCATCACCTGAGGGAGTGGTCCCACCTCGGCCACCTTGGTGCCGCCCGCTGAGGCCCCACCCGCGGCGCCGAGCGTGAAGAGCCATACTTTGCCCCCCGCTTCCGCGGCTAATCCCGTGGGTCCCGCGGCGGCCTGCGCGTGTGCAAGCGTGGGGAAGTGCTCGATACGCCAGAAGAGTGGTCCAGTCGGTAACTCCGTGACTTTCTTTTCAGCCAGTGCTTTGACGACAAGTGCCGGCTGCGCCGTGGCCGACCATGGCCAGACGCAGAACCCCGCTAGTAACACCGCGATCACTCCGATGAGCATCTGTGGCAAGGGGACACCTCCTGACGAGCGAAAGGTTCATCTGCGTTGCCGGACTCACTGCGAGACCCACCCATGGCGGATCAGGCCGATGGCACCCTGATCCGGTGCGATGGGGCCGCGGTTCGCGTCGCCTCCCCAGTGCTCCACGAGGCGCGATCAGAGCACATTATATCGTATGCGCGGCGACGTGTGCGCGCCTCTGCAGACGGTCGGCTTCCGTGCGCGCACCGGCGTAAAGAATGTCGGGACGAGGGCTGTACTGGGCCCATCCGTGGGGGCAAACCGGGGGGTTTTTACCTCCAGCTCTTGTGGGGCTGGAGGGCCCTCACGGGTGCAGTCCCATCGTCGTGGTGACGGCAATCTATATGGGTTAAGGCGTCTTCGCCTGGATCAGTTTATGAAGAGGGTGGATAGACGGTATAGAGTAAATTTGTCGCGTGGTCATTGAGAAGATTGACGATTTCAATAGCCTTCCCAGTCGTCGTTCCCTCCGCGAGCTCAAATCCTAGCTCCGCGTTCGAAGGTCAGTTGATCGCTTGGGGTGCCCCGATTTCAAGGGTAAGCCATGGCGTCCCGTTAGGGTCCTTCGCATCAAATAGGCACCGTATTTAATCGTCGTCGCTTCCTCCATACGTCCTCCTTCCATAGCTGGGGTGACCTCTAAAGAAGATCGGCGTCATTCCCCACTGGCGGACAGGTCATGATGACGAGGTGTGGCCCTGTGGGTCTCTCACCCGATCTCTTTGCGCAGCACATCGAAGATGAGGGAGAGATTATCCATGCATGGATTCCCTCGCGCAGATAGCATGCGATGTAGGCTTTTGCTGGGCATATGCGTCGCCGTCGCCAAGCCCTCAAATCCAATAGTGCCATGGACAAGATCACGCAGGGTCAGGCGGGCGAGCGCCGGCTCACCCTGGACAAACACCATTTGGGCTTCGTCAAGGAGTGTTTGGGCAAATGCGCGATCACGTCGAACGCGCTCGATGACCGTGTGTCGTGAATTACGAGTCAGTGCCATGATTACCGCCTCCGTCGCGGCTGGTCCTTCATCATCTTTTTTCGCGCTTTGTACTCATCGAATAACATTCGGGCCTGCTCGATGTCATCTTGTTGGCCCCGCTTGGTTCCGCCGCCAAAGAGCACAATTAAGTGCGCACCATCCCTCGCGAGGTACATGCGGTAGCCAGGTCCCCAGTCAATCCGATACTCTCCGATACCTCCTCCGAGCCACTTAATCGCTGATGTATGCCCGAGTTCCAATCGTCCTCTCGCCGTCGCCACCTTTGCAGCGGCCTGAACATCCAGGCTGTCGAACCACCGTTGGAACGGGTTCGAGGCATCGGCTCGAATGTACTCGATGACCCTGATGTGCGTAGCTCCTAAGCAGTAACATATAAGTTACCTGATGATGGTAATATACTATCGGTCCCTCGATTGGGCAAGTTTATCCCCTAGGGAATCTGACAGGCTCCGTAACACACATGGCGAAGGCCGTGTGTGGGGTGGCCACTCGTGCAGCTACCGAAGGATGAACCCACCAGTTAGACTTTCGCTCACGAGCGCTTATGAACTCATCACGGATCATCGCCGCTTCCCATGAGCCGATACCAGTAGGGAGTGGTGGCTGGCTCCGCCGATCCGCTAGCCAGCTTATGGTACAAAACCCTGGGGTGATGAGTCCGATGTACCTATACTCATTTCATATGCTCGAGATGACGAGGAACGCCTAGCCGACCTACTTTGTCATCCAGACACCTCCCGAGGGAGACCCGATGCCTACCGACGAATCACCGCAGCCGAAGCGCACACGCATTGACCTGGAGATTACCGCACATATGGCCTGGTCACATCCCCCCCATGGTGCCGCGGATCTGTCGTTCCGGGAGCAACTCGAAGCCCGGTTACAACTGTTTATCGTGATGAGAAAGGCGCAGATCGAGGCGTATGTCACGCAGGAGTTTGGCGCCTGGCTCGTGCAAGAGGGCCAGGCCGATAGTTGGGACTGCTGAGGCGCATGGGGTAGCCGAGCGTCAGCGCATTGATCGTTCGTCGCGCAAATCCCCATGCCGTGAGGTGCTGCTCTGTCCCCGCTGTGACCATGAACCGCGGCTGACCAGTGATGCCTTCCATCCAGGATGTCATGACCTCCTCTCTCGACTCACGCATCGTCGTGCTCCCTGACGTGCACCCCCTGACTGGGAAGCCGGATCAGAGGCTCCTGACTATGGGTAGACCCATGGTTAACCTCCGTCGTTGTTGATGCGGAGCTCTCGTGACGTCACCGGCATTCATCAGGAGCGTCACACGGGTCCTGTCGCGACTGTGCGGTGGCTCGGGCGCAGGCCTCTCGCACATAAGCATGGAGTGCCTCAGGGGTGCGCTGGAGGTCCCTGAGGTATCGTGCCCAGTGTTGCCGCTGGACTTGCCAGGCAACCCCGGTGTCATTATCCATGTGACCTTAGAGTCTCCCCAGCAGGAGCAACACCAACACAATGATCAGGACGACTCCCAGGATCCCCCCCGGGTAGTACCCCCACCCCGCGCTATAGGGCCACGTCGGTAAGGCGCCAATTAACAGCACGATTACGATAATGAGCAGGATCAACCCCATCGGAGTCCCTCCTCTGCAACAGCCATCCAGCGTCTACCAGCACAGACTGCGATCACCTCTCACGACCACGATCACCCCCTGCTAGACGAGCCACCCGTCGTAGGTGATCGTGGGTTCGCCAGGACAGCTTTATGCTTCACCTACCTGATCCCTGAGGGTGTGCATGAGATCCTTGAGCGTGCACCCCAGCCGCCCCCGAGTGTCTTGGTCGTATGACCTCGCGCTTTTTCAAGATAAAAGCGGCGAGACATGTCAGTGATATGGTCTTGTCGCATAAGGGCTTACGCTGCCTCACCCGCCACTCGGTTGGCACACGCCTGTCTCGGACCGCAGGGGATCTTCTTGGTTTTCTTACACATGTGCGTACGGCAGCGGCGTAGGCGTGGTGTCTCACCGTGAGTCACCGCAAGAGATACCAGGCCGCGCCGATCAGGAGGCCGATGCCACCGATCGTGCTGAAAAGACGGATGAAATAGCGCTTCTCGGCGTCCCGTAAATAGGCCCGGAATTGACTCACTTCATGTCGAAGGTCGCTCATCATTCGCTCGTGACTCGAGAGCCGGCTTTCGATTTGGGACTGCAGCAGTGAGACGTTCGGCATCATGGGTTTCGGGGCGTGGGCGAGTGCCTGCATGTCTTTCCGTAACGACGCGAGTTGTGTGTCCAGGTGCGTGCGCTGGACCTCCGGACTCAGGAGCTGTCGCACCGCCGTTTCGATGATGGCAGACTCGCTCGTCATGGGCCGTCGGTCCACCTCGGCTTTGAGCAGCGCGCGCACCTCACGGCTGAGTCGCATGCGGACTTGCGGGCGGTCCTCATGGCCATTGGCGGAGTGCATATGAGCCCCTTTCTTATCGACGGAAGAGGTCGGCGATCGTGGTCGCTCGTGACCGGAGACCATACGACAGATAGTCCCGACTGATGCGATGCGGAACCCCCGTCACCCCC
>Ga0075421_100004588_pt1 | contig 16682 bp, 8 predicted proteins | sample SoiMetdeltSBSDD5_FD_75292 | JGI IMG/M metagenome (GOLD analysis project Ga0075421, IMG submission 75292) | Bulk soil microbial communities from a Populus tree surrounding site in Tennessee, USA - Soil MetaG P. deltoides SBSDD5 | ecosystem: Environmental > Terrestrial > Soil > Tree plantation...
CTGAAATCTGAAATCTTGATGGTACCGTGGCCGAGGGGCTAGGCTGAGGTCTGCAAAACCTCCTACAGCAGTTCGAATCTGCTCGGTACCTCCAAGGTCTCTCATGATTGAGAGACCTTTTTATTTCAATAAATAGATCGAATCAATTGGGTAAGTACCGTGTCCGCCGCGGCGGATAGGCCGAGGTCTGACAATTGTTTTTTATTTCTTTACAGGCTTTTCCTCTTCTGGCTTGGCCCCGGCGCCACGTATCCTGACAAATCTTTTGAGGAGATCGAACCAAAAAGGAGCTCCCAGCGTAACGGCGAATGCAGTAACGATCCAACCAAGAATTGTCTCTGGCCAATCCCACCCGATGCCACTAATTTTCTCGGAAAACGTATCTCCTTTTACGACATCCCATCCAATTCCGATCGCATTGTTTGCCTGTTTTATATCATTATCAATAAATGCCTTAATTGAATCCCTTTGACGCTTAAAATGTTGAAGAAGGATCGAATCGTTTCTGTTTCTTTCAACAGAGTCTGTTGCCCTTGCTAAAGAATCCATGTCGGGTCTTCGCTTATATTTCTGCATCATCGAATCATAATTCTGATTGGCTTCCATGAAGTCTGTGGCCTGTTTTACCAATGCTGCCCTTGCCTCTTTATCTCTTGCCAGCCGGGTAAATATGGATATGGAGTTTACATTGAAAGCAATGGCTAAAATAAGCCCTATAATAAGAAGCCGGTTTTGCGTCATTCGTTTGTACGCTCCTGACAGCCGGTCCATAGAATTGTTAAACCATTTTTGAATTTGTGTGTCCAGGTTTGTGGTCGCTTTTTCAATATAAACAGTTAATGATTTTTTCAATTCCCCGTCCGGAAGCAATCTTATTTTCTCTAGTTCAGTTACGTCCCTGCCTCTCCCAAGGTTTACATCCGGCAACACATCTTTCAGCACTTTCGAGAACAAATCCGGGTCTATGTAGGAGGGAAGCCGGTCGCGTCTTGAAAATGAGATTTTCTTGATCAATGGATGATCATAAAAATCTTTCGCCAGTTTATTTCCAAGATGAAAGTCATTCATCATAACATGGATACTCCGGCGCAAATATTTACCTCTTATATTTATCCACGTCGCAAAGAGCTCGAGGATAGCCGTAGCCAGTATGCTGTAAAGCAGAAAAATAAAGATCATGCCGATAGCTATATCCAAATAGACGCTGTTAAACATGGTTGCTTATTTAAAATGAGTTAATGTAAAATTGTAAGCATTTTCAAAACAGATCATCTCCACTACCTTGTCGGGATTATATGGGTTATTATTTAGAAATAGATAATTGCCGTTACTTTCTTTGATAATACTGAGGAAACGCAATAACTCAGCTTTGAACGCATTGAATTGTTCGGCAGTTGAAAATGCATTAAGCGGGTCTATCAAGCCATCAAAGTCTGTTCCCAGGCACAGTGTTTTCCAGATACGTTCCGGATTCGTGGTTACATTGGCTATGGATGAGGACACCATAGCGATTATACACCTCGATACTGTATTCATCCAATATTTTAACGAAGTATCTTTTACATTTTTTTCGCCCATAATCCTTTGATCAAAGCTTAAACCAATTAACCCTCCTGATTCGACAATTACTCTTATGTCTTCATCACACAGGTTAATATTCCATTGATAAAAGCCGTTTGCAAAGGAATCATCCTCTTCATTTTTCATTTCTGCGATCAGGTGTGCTAATTCAATTTTTATCCCTTTCTCAGTTTGTCCATAATAACCACAATGGCTTGCAATGACCGGTATTGGATTTTCAGGATGGCTGGCATTGTAAGGAAGTACAATGCGGTTATAATAATGACTGCGTGAAAGGGCTGAAAAGTGTTTTACATCTATCAGTATCCGCCTTCCCGCTGATGGATCGGGTTCATTCTTATCCGTAATAGATAATAGTTTCCTGATATATTTTTCTCCTGGCTCTAAAAACCCCTCATTCATGAGCGGTTTTGGATCAGCTATCTCCATTAACAATTTTGGGAGACTGTGCGCATGCCCGGCCAGGTGGTTGCTAAAATGATGGGAGAACGTAATGAAAAATACATTCCACTCTTCCTTTGTTTTTTTAATTCGTTGAAGGATCGTTGCTTCATCTGCTAACTTAAGATAGTCCGGACTTGCAGGATCAGTTTCTAATGCAAGAGAATGAAACCCTTCCAAACTAAACACAACTGCGATATCGTCGGTTTCTGCAATTACTTTACCAAGATGGGCATTATTTTTTATCAGCTGATACTTTTTTGTAGTCCCCACAGCCGGTGGCACCGGACTTGCGTTTTCAAATGTTCTATAAAAATCGTGTTCCAGAATCAATTCATTAAAATAGTTATACCCGGGATCCTGAAAATGATTGATACGTTTAGTGGAAAAACTCATGATCCATTTTTGTACAAGATCCCTTGCCCAACCTTCATTATTTAGGATTTTACTAAGTGGCCTGTTAAAGGGGCGTAAAACAAAACCGACAATTTTTCTTAGGAACCTGGGCCAATTTAATAGCAATTGATTAAGTACTCCATCCACTACTTCTGCATTATATCCTTTTTCACGGTTCCCCATAAAGAATCCTTTTTCCATGGAATACAGGGCAGCAAACACCAGTCGTACTTCGCCTCTTGTGAGTGAAGAAAAATCTGACTGTGAATAAATCGCACGTGCCCCTTTCTTCATCAGTTTCTGTTTCTTCTTATCAACCACAATGTTCCATATGTGATTTTCCGGGTTACCAGGTGCATCGAGATCGGAATTACGAATTTTGTTAAATGACCAGAACGCAGGATGGCAATGAAGATCGGCAAAAGGCATAAAAAATTAATTTTTAATAGGTGACTATTAATTTCAAGTCGTATTGGTATACACTATGGGTTGCTACTAATTGCAGAGACGTTTAGAAAGGATACAAGAATCTAAAATAAGAATCTTCAATTTTTATTAAAACGGTAAAAACATCGTTTTATAATTTGGTTGTTATGTGATCGCGTAGTCTAAAGTTTAATTTTTTTTTTGATATAGAAAAATAGATTTTGAAAAAACGCCTCATTTTATCAACGACTTGGAGATCCATACGGTTTTTGCAGGTGTGAGTTATGTTACACACCATCTCACATGCAATCCAGCTAGTTGAAACGAAATTTGGAAAGAAAAATATCTTTTCGCCTCTGTGCGACAGGTATGGTTGTTCCATCAATCAGTTCCACATAGCCGCCACGCCCGTCTTTAAATTTTTTTTTTATAAAGCCCATGTTCACAATATATGAATGATGTATCCTGAAGAAAGAGGTTTCCGGAAGGCAGCGTATAAAGTTTTCCGGATAGTATACATCAAAGCCTTTAAGCATTAACCCGACATTCGTATGAACTGCCGACCTAATGATAACCTTTTTTTAGTTGAAGGTGCCAAATCACTTTACCACTAACATCGTCTTGCCGTTGGAGTGAAAACCAAATTCATGACCATTTTCAAAATTCCTGTACTCATGAGGAATTAAATCTAAGAGTGGTTTTTGATAAAATTCAGCAAGGAGAATTAATCGTGTAATACAAATATCACTTTCTCCCCGCTCTATGTTACCATAGGCTTGCGGAGTGATATTTAATAATGATGCCAGTTCCTTACTTGTTTTGTTGTTTTCAATTTTGAGTTTTCTTAATTGCAACCCGATTAGTTGCAGAAGATTTGTTTTGTGATGAGTTCTCATAAATAGTAGATCAGGTTTAAGGTTAATGTGAAAGCACAACTTTCAAAAAACAAGTTAGGCTTTCAAAATGGTTATCAAAAAATTTTTTGTGGGATTGGATCGTGGCTAATTTCAATATCGAAAGAAAGAAATTTTTTTTTGATTGCAAATTTTGAGTGTACAATTTTTTTCAAAAAAGTCAGGAGTTGATGATTGTCAACGTTGCGCTTTGACCTGACTTAATTCAGACTCTGGTAAGATTTTAATGTAGCAAGCAAGGTTATAGAGATTGAAATCTCTGTACAGGCTGATTATTGTGTCGTGGCAGGACACCTAAAGCATAAAGGTTCATTTAAATGAAAGTGTTAATCCATAAAGACATTTTATGAAGAATTCATTAGTCTTATTAATAATGGCAATGTCATATGTAAATATGGTCGCCGCCCAGGAAAACCTGTCTCAAAATGATACTGCAATCAATGTTTCCCAAAGAGCATTAAATAAGATACAATCCACTACTGCCGGACTCGATAATGAGCTGGTAAAATTTACCGATCGGTTTCTGAAGCGTATGGAAAAACAGGAAAAAAAGATAAAGCGAAAGCTGGCAAAGGCTGATTCGGCTTCCTCGGAAAAACTATTTGCGGATGCGGACAAAGAGTATTCAAAGATGAGAAACATTCTTTTTGGAAAAGAGACAGTCAATGTCAATCGGGCAGGAGAATATTTAGCTTTTGTCGATAGTTTAAAAATGAATCTGCAATTTCTGACTAATACTGGTTACAGCAGCACAAATGCAGCCAGTATTGCCAAATCATTAGGCTCTTTAAACTCGGTTCAGGACAAGCTGAAGTATATAAGTGTGTTTCAGAGATATTTAAAGGAAAGAAGGCAACTACTGCGACTGGAGTTGGATAAATATGGATTAGGCAAGTATTTAAAAGGATTGAATAAAGATGTTTATTACTATTCTCAAAAATTAAACGAATATAAATCCATACTCAATGATCCGAAAAAACTTGAATTAACCGCATTCCGGGCCCTTCAGAAAATTCCAAAGTTTAAAGAGTTTTTTGAAAAAAACTCATACATCGCTTCTGTATTCGGTATACAAAATTTTACCGCTTATGCAGGTGCTTCTTCTTCGGCTATTCCTGATTTTCCCGGTCTGCAATCAAGAAACCAGGTTGACAGGTATGCGGCCAATGCATTTAATGGTGGAGCAGGGGGAAGTGGAAATTCTGATCCGCTCCAACAGGGCCTGGGCAAATTAAGAAACGAACTAGATCAATTAAAAAACAAAAGCAGCTCATGGGATGAAAATGCTGAAATGCCGGATTTCAAACCCAACGAAATGAAGTCCAAATCATTTTTAAAAAGACTTGAATTTGGAACCAACCTTCAATTCGGGCGTCCGAATGCACTGGTTCCCTCAACAGCAGATATCGCAGGGCAAATAGCTTATAAGTTTCATCAGAATGGAAGTTTTGGAATAGGAGCATCGTATAAACTGGGATACGGAAATCTCAGGAGGTTTTCAATTTCTCACCAGGGTGTCGGTTTAAGATCATTCCTGGATTATAAATTAAAAGGTCAATTCTATATTAACGGAGGCTTTGAATATAATTATCATCATTCTTTCAGAACGATTGAACAATTGAGAGACTTCAGTGCATGGCAAAGCAGTGCATTGATCGGAGTAAGTAAGAAATATAAAGTCAGCAAGAAGGTTAAAGGTTCGATCATTATCCTTTATGACTTCTTGTATTACCAACATTCACCACGTACGCAACCATTGGTTTTCAGGTTAGGATATAATTTTTAAAACCCTTTTTTATGAAATCACTTAAGAAGACAGCTTCTATTCGGCTACCTCAACTTGCATTGATGACCTGTTGCATTTTCATTTCTACAACAGTTCGAACCCAGGAACCGGGTCAAAAAATAAACCGGACCATCATTCTTGATTCAAACACGAAAGGAGTAAAAATTGATCCAAAGATCATTAAGAACTTACCCGTAATAAATCCGAAGCAGGCAAATGATACGGCAGCCCGTACAATGAGTGTGATGGGTACTCCGGCAGATTCCCGCACGGGGGCGATGGAGGCAGTTCTTCCTACAGTGGTAATGCCTGCTCCCAACAGTGCTGTACTCACAAGAATGATCTCTGATAACGTGGACCTGTATACTGGTAAGCTGAATATAGAGATACCGATCTATACATTAAAGAGCCGGAACATTGAAGTACCCATTTCAATCCAGGGTAATTGCAATTCCATAAAGGTAAATGATATCGGAAGCTGGGTAGGGCTTGGTATGCATCTTAATGCAGGAGGAATGATTACCAGAGTGATGAAAAATCTTCCAGACGAATTTACCTGGAATTTTAGCGGAAACAGAATAATCAATCCGACTTCCTTCAATTTTCGCGGTTATGGTTATTTAAGTCTTAATTCCATGAATATTGAAGCTGCTTCATTTGATCCGCCAATTGTTCCTTATGCGGCGTATGGTGTTCAGCAAATGCGGGATATCATCAAACGCGGGAATTGGAATACAAGAAATAATTTTCCTGACTATGGACTGGATCTTCAGCCGGATGAGTTTTATTTCAATTTCGGAAAACATTCCGGAAAATTTGTCTTCGATCGAAACGGGCAGGTTGTACTAACCAACAATGCAAACCTGATCATCACACCAACCATCATTAATGGTAATATCACTCAATTTGTTGTCACTTCGGATGATGGGTATAAATATGAATTTGGGAATTATTCTTTAAATGCGGTTGAAGAATCAAAGCTTAAAACTGACTCAAAAACTATTTTGTTTACATACAGGTGGACCGGCTGCTATGCCGCGGAAACGATAAATGTTGGTGGTACTCCTATAACTCTCAATAAATATATTTATGAATCATCGCCGATAGTAATGTCATATCTTGCGCCGGTACCCTATTGTTATGGTGGATGTACCAATGTTCCGGGAAGCCTTATGGATTTTTATCCAAGCGAAAACAATCACCACGCAGAATATGTAAATTATTCTTCTACCTGGCATCTTACTAAGATCACATCGCCTACGGGTGATATTGTAACTTTTAACTATGTAAACAATGGGACAATAACCTACCTGTCAGACCGGACTTTTTCTGCAAGTGGTTATGAAGAGCAAAACAGGTTGATACAGGCGGGGCCTTATAATTGTAATAATGGACAGCCATGGGTGCTTCCTTCTACTTGGTTTGCTTCTTATGCACCGCCAAAGCAAAATATCCCGGTGTCGGATTTTTGGCATTATCCAACTTTTTCAGATTACACCATATCTGCAAGCACAATTGAACTTAGTTCCAAAAAATTACAAGAGATTGTTACCAGCCAGGGATATAAAGTTGAATTTATCGCCAATACATCAAGGCCGGAGTTGCCAGGCGATGAAAGACTGGACAAAATTGTCGTTTCAAAAAATGGCGAGTTAATAAGGGAATATTTGCTTAACTACGATGTTGTTTACAGCAATGAGTCGTACGAACAAAATAGTTTTAGTTTTCGCCGACCGGTATATAACTATTATTCCAATGGCCCCTATTGTTGTGTTTCTTTTCAAAATGATACAAGGACCGAAACAGGACCTTATTTAAATTCATCCGTTCTCGCAAGGATGTATTTAAAGACAATAACTGAAAAAGGCGCTAACCAGGAGACAATACCTCCGATTTCATTTGAATATTATAATATAGCTGATTTGCCGTTCAGAACATCAAAGAACCAGGACAAGTATGGATATGCCAGAGATGTTACCGTTCCGCCTGTTTACAATAAGCTTCTTGCCGGCGTTTTGAAAAAAATAACTTATCCCACCGGTGGAACTAAAGAATTCCTGTATGACGTAAGCGGTAACACAACCGCATGGAACGGATTAAAAGTTACTCAAATAAAAGAGCAGGAATCTCCGACGGCTTCTGCAATCCTTAAAAACTATACCTATGGCGTTTTCCAGCCAATAGACCAGGCAGTTGATTTATATTATATGTCTGATATAGGTGTTTATTACAATAGCGTGTTTTATATCATCGCGATCAAACGATTTGCTACTTATGGAGGAAGAGTAAATCCTGAAATGCAAACCCGTAGCGCGGCAGGTGGATATTCATTTGCCGAGGTAAGCCAAACAAATAATGGGAAATACAGGGTTGAATTTACAACCGGCGCAAACACTCCTGATACAAAAACAAACACGATGCTTGCGTCAGGTCTGAATGGTGGCTTTATTCAAAATCTATCTACTACTTTAGGACAGGATTACCCATTTCCCCAGGCCACCAGCAATGATTGGAAAAGAGGTTTGCCGACTGCAGAATATTATATTAAGCCTGATGGAAAAAATGTTAAAAGCAATCATTACGAATACGATTTTACCAGTTTTGCGAATGGAACAGGCAGCGCTTATGGGTTAGCGGTAACGAAATACAATGTTGATTTCGGAACCAGCTGGAGCTGGTCGCTATACGGAAGATACACTCATTACCCGACCTGGCAGCTTTTGAAATCAAAAACAGAAAGGGACTATCATTCTGATGGACTATCTTATTTGGAAAAGAAAACAGATTTTTCTTATAACAAGATACCTTATAGTAATAGGGAGTTTATTTTTCAAAATCAGATCACCCAAACCAGTAATAGTAAAGGTGAACAGGTGGTTCAGAAGTTTAAATTCCCATTAGATTATGCGGCTACATCTGATGTTTTTGGCCAGGGCATCGCTTTTTTGAAAACAAAAAATATTTTTAATGCTGTTGTTGAAAAATATCAATTTACCCAGGATCAATCATTCAATAATAAAAGATATACAGAGGGAGTACTTAATAGGTTTCATACCGACAAGCCACTTGTCAAACAGTCTTATATCTTCCAGCCGGATAATACTGCTACTACATTTACAGAATCGGGCGTCAGCGGAGGATCATTTGTCTACGACGCCGCATACAAACCTGCTTTGAATTTTAATACGTATGATTCTTATGGTAATATAGAGGAGCAAAATGAAGAATCAGATGGAAAAGAATCTTATATCTGGGATTATAATAAGACACACCCCGTTGCTAAGGCAAGCAATGCTTCACTAAACGATGTCGCTTTTACAAGCTTTGAAGCTGATGGAACAGGCAACTGGACGTACAACCAGGCCTATGTGCAACAACAGGAAAAAGGGATGACAGGAAAAAAATATTTTGAAATTCCCGTTTCTGATAAGATAGCGTCCGCTCCATTAATACCTACACAAAAATACAGGGTGACATTTTGGTGCAAATATGCGGATCCTATAATACTCAAGTTTATCAATGGAGGGGGAACACAAATTATAACGCCAAGTTATTCAACAACCATTAATGGCTGGAAATTTTATGACGTAACTGTGGAGAATGTTACCAAAATCGAAATTGCAAAGTATGCCAATGTACCAAAGGTTATAATCGACGAAGTTCGATTGTTCCCTGTAAACTCTCAAATGGTGACATATACATTCGATCCATTGATAGGAATGACATCCCAATGCGATCCCAATAACAGAATTGTGTACTATGAATATGATGGCCTGCAAAGATTGAAGCTCGTGAAAGATCAATATGGAAATGTTGTAAAAACTTACGAATACAATTACAAGCAATAGATTCAAACAAGCTTAAAAACATTCACTATGAAAAAGTGGAAATTATTATCGATTTGTCTCTTTTTTATATTCGGTTTTCAGTCTAAAGGATTATCACAGTGGGGTGCATATATAAACGGACCGACCTCTGTATTGCCCAACGACCAAAGTTATTATTTCGCAACTTTTAATTATTGGCCACCATATGCATCAAATATCCAATGGACCGTTTTTGGCGGCACAATCATTGACCAAAACACAAACACTAATAATGGAACCATTTATTGTTATGTATTATGGGACAACGCTCCGGGCCAGGGTTATATCAGCATATATGAGGATCTATATGGGCAGTCTGGCGAACTCTATGTGTCCATAGGTGATATGCTCGATCCCGGCGCAATAATGACCTCGGATCCTTATTTCAATTACACCAGCAGTATTCCTACTATTAACGAATGGCCTGCCGTAGGTGGATCTTGTGGCGGTGCATATAATTATGTGTGGGAAAGATCCCTCGATGGTGGTATGAACTGGACAGAAATTGGTAACGGCCAGTCATATCCTAATGTACAGCTGAATGATAATTGCCAGATCAGGAGAAGAGTCGATTGCGGAGGAACAACCAACTATTCAAATGCTTTGGAGTTTACATACAGGGCTGCGAATTGGGAGAATAGGAATTATATCCGAACTAATGAAATATGGTATGCCGGTAAAACAACTTTTGTTCAAGCCGATAATCTACCTATCGGTCCCAAACAGCAAACCACGATTTATTTTGATGGCTTAGGAAGGCGGGAACAGACTTTGATAATGGGAGCTTCACCAGCTAATAAAGATCTGGTAAGTCCTGCGGAATATGATGCATTAGGACGTGAACTCAATAAACACTTAGCCTACCAGGCAGGTACCGGTGATGGAAAATTTAAGTCAAATGCTATTTCGGAGCAGCAGACTTTTATGACTACAAAGTATCCCGGTGAAAATCATTTTTATGCTGAGACTCAAATAGAGGAGAGCCCTCTGAACAGGCCAATTAAAGCGTTGGCTCCTGGTTTGAATTGGGGAGGCAATAATGTTGGTATTGGCACCGGGTATGAAGTCAACAAGACTATTGACGCAGTAAGAATATGGAAGATCGATAATTTTTTATCAACGGCGCTCCCGATTTCATCACCCACAGACCTGTATCCGGAGAATACGCTTTACAAGACTATCACTACAGATGAAAGAGGCAAAAAGATTGTCGAATATCGTGATAAGGACGGAGTGATCATCCTGAGAAAGCAGCAAAAAGAGGATGCATTCCCGTTGCTTGAAGAAAATCATAAAGGCTGGCTTTGCACTTACTATGTATATGATGATTACGGAAGGCTGAGGTATATGATCAGTCCCAAAGCTGTTAAGCAAATGGATGATGCCGGTAGTTGGGTGTTGACTCAGCAAATGGCTGATGGCTTATGCTATAAATATGTATACGATGGAAGAGGCAGATTGATCGAGAAGAAATTGCCCGATGCAGACGCCACCTATATGGTCTATGATCTTCGTGACAGACTTGTTTTTTCACAGGATGGAAACCAGAGAGCGGGACGGACAAACTCCTTTGCATATAGAGAGTGGACATTTTTGATTTATGACGGCCAAAACAGGCAAATCGTATCCGGCGTATTGATTGATGATGGGTATTATACCCGGCAATATTTGCAAGGTGTAATGAATAACCCGGCTTATTATTCTGCGGAAAAATCAATTACGGTACAAACCGATATATCTGAGCAATTACAGGCTTTTAACCCAGTGCCGATTTTCGTTGGAAATGGACTCGCCATTGATTTTTACCAGGTAAAATTCAATGCAGTTAATTATTATGATCAAAACCAGGGAAGCTATAGCGGGGCTGTCTTACCTTATTCCGCAGGCTTTGAGAATATCGATCCGGAGATGCCATCGAATAGAGTAACGGGTCTGCTAACAGGAGTAAAAGTGAGAATACTTGATGGTGGCAATAATTTCAGAAAATCGGTGACGTATCATGACGAAAAAGGAAGAGTCATTCAAACTACAACTAAGAACGCATTAAACTTTGATGTAACTCTTACGAATCAATATGATTTTACAGGGAAACTCAGGGCAACGGTCTATAAGGAGTATAAGGCCACGTTTGTGATGTATCTGCCTCCTTTCTATACGCCGGTTTATAACTACGAAACTTATACAATACAATCCAAATATGAGATTGATCATGTGGGAAGATTGCTCAGGACAAAGAAAACTTTCTCAAAAAATGCCTGGTCAGATTTGCAGCCAGATGGCGGCGGCGGCACCTTCATAACTACAGGTGAAAGAACGGTTGTTGAACATGCCTACGATGACCTAGGGCAATTGGCAAGCAAAACACTTGCTCCGGGATATAATGGCCCTAACGGTGCATTTATTGAAAAACTGGATTATGATTATAACATTCGTGGTTGGATGACCGGTATCAACAAGGCTTATGTGAGCAGTGCTTCGGCATCGGGTCATTTCTTTGGAATGGAATTAGGTTTTGATAAGGCTGGTGATGCTGGGTTTACAAATACCTTAAGAAATGGAAACGTTGCCGGTATGGCATGGAAGACAGCCGGTGATAATGTTGCTCGAAGATTCAACTACCAATATGATAATGCCAACAGGCTGATCAATGCGGATTTTAATCAAAAAAATACTCCTGGCGCGGGGTGGACGAAAGACAAGTTTGATTTTTCTGTACCTGTGATCCAGTATGATGCTAATGGTAATATCACACGCATGGAACAGCAAGGTGTGAATTATACGGGCATCATTCCAATGGATAAGATAACCTATGACTACAATACCTACAGTAATAAATTGAATTGGGTCGCCGACGATGCCGGCGCTGTTGAATATAAACTTGGAGACTTTACTGATAAGAACAGCGGTATCGGTAATCTTGATTTCACCTATGACGAAAACGGAAACCTGAATAAGGACAATAACAAGGAGATATCAAGTATCACATATAACTATCTCAATCTCCCCGAAATCATCACAATTACAGGTAAAGGAACGATCCGCTATATATATGACGCAGCAGGCAATAAACTTCAAAAAGTAGTAACTGATAATACTCCAACAACGGGCCAGGTAATAACCACAACCACATATAGCGGGCCGATTGTTTACACGGGCAATGATCTGTACTTATCGTTTGAAGAGGGCAGGGTGCGTTATGCAAGAACAGCAACTACTACTACGCCCACTGAATTTACTTTCGATTACTTTATCAAGGACCATCTCGGAAATATCAGAATGATATTAACCGAGGAAACACAAGCAAATCCTTATCCTGTTGCCACTATGGAAACTGCAACGGCAGCTCTGGAGGATAAATATTATAAGATCACTAATCGTACGGACAAGCCGGTTGAATTACAGGGCAACAGCCAATACGACGAACGATATGGTCAAAAGATGAGCAAGCTTTCAACGATGGGTGGCAATCAACGTATAGGGCCCTCCATTTTGTTGAAAGTAATGGCTGGTGACGTGTTGCAGGCAAGAACCGATTACTATTACAAAGACAATGGCACGCAGGTAAATTCTACTTCATTATTAACTGACCTTGCCAATAATCTAATTGGCCATTTGAATGCGGGACAGGCGGGTGGTGCAGCAAAAATGCAATCGGGGGCAATCGGAACAGGGGTTCAGGCTGATGGAGTTGTCAATAGTTTGATCACGACACAAAACAGTCAGTATCCCGGTGACAGACCCAAAGCGTATCTCAATTACATTGTCTTTAATGAAAGGTTTGAAGCAGTTTCGAAAGGATTTAAGTTAGTTGAGAACAACGGACCATTACAACCGGCGCTTGTATTAAGTGACATTCCGGTAAATCAGAATGGATGGATCTATGTATTTGTAAATAATGAAAGCGAGCAGGCTGTATACTTTGATAATTTCCAGGTAATACATACAAGAGGAAATATTCTTGAAGAGAACCATTACTATCCCTTTGGGCTTGTAATGAAAATGATCTCTCCGCGAGCCTTAAGTGTTAACCCGATAAACTGGCATAAGTTCAATGATAAAGAATTACAAAGCGGGGAATTCTCTGATGGAACAGGCCTAGAAACATATGATTTTGGTGCTAGATATTGCGATCCGCAGTTGGGGAGATGGCATGGTCTTGATCCCATGGCAGATAAGTTTCCAAACGCTTCTCCATACAGTTATGCAGCAAATAATCCGGTGCTTTTTGTTGACAAAGATGGAAAGTTTGTCAACCTGATTCTGAAATATGGAATTAATGTCGCCATTAATATAGGCATTCAGATGATCACTGCCTATATGTTCAACCCAAATGTGCGTTCATGGGGTGATGCCTGGGATGAAGCAAGTGTATGGGATGCACTTTGGGAAAGTGCTACAGATATGTTGGGGAGCCGGGCCTTGCGAATGGCTGGAAATGCAATCCAGGGAATATTCCATTATATCGATGATGTCGGTTTTAGAAATGTAACGGGAGGTGGGTTGCTTAAGGCAGGTTTCATGGGTATTCTGGAGCCAATGGTTTACAAGTTCATCGGTAAGTATGGAGCACTTGCTGTTGAAAGGGGGTTGAAAAAACTGGGACTAGACCAATTTAGCATTAACAAATTACTGGGTCGACCTAATTTAAATCTACCGGCGGTAGCTCAAAAAAGTAAAAAGTTTCCTACAGGAACCTGGGTTTTAGATCAGGCGAAAGCGTATCAGAAAAAATTTAGTGGCAATCCAGATCTTAGCTTTGAGCTGAATAAGGTAAGTTTTGACGCGCAAAGAGGGAATATTTTAATTGATGCAAAATATGGCCACGGAAAATCTATATTTGATGAAGATACATACGACGTAAAGAATATGGCAAGAGCGAATAAATTAATCGATCAGGCTAAACGTCAAAGAGATGCGATTGCGGGTACGGATTACAAAATAGAATGGCGGATTTCATCGCCGGAAGGCGCAGAAGGCATACGCAAACTATTTTCTGATAACGGTGTTAGTTGGATTACCGTAATATATCACGATATTAATAAACCCTATTAATGGAAAGATTATTTATCGGCGCCTATTGGACAGCGAGGAAGGAAACTATTCATTCTGCCTCCGTCAAAATTTATAACGTATTAAAGGCTCTGACAAAAATTGAACCTGACTTAGCAAGACTAAAGTTCACTACTACCATTAAATCCGTTGATCGCAATTTTGATCTCAATGATCAGGAAAAGGATTTAGTTGACAAACTTTCTAAAGGCATACTGGAAAATAAGCGTTCTGACATTCGTCGTTACTATCCAGGATTAACACCAACTTTTGACTTTCATGAACCAGTGGGTTTTGTTGTGTCTTTCGAAGTAGTTCATATTAAGAAAATGCAAATCTCGATCGTTATTGGCGATTACAGTGAAGCTGGCGCAATCAATAATTTCCTTTTGAAATTCCCTAGTGAATACAACTATGATTATCTAAAAATAGATTCTTTATTTAAATGTATTGTTCAGGATATGGAGCCTAATTGGGGAATGGTCGTCACTCGAAAATTTTTAGATGAAATTAGTAAGCAGTCACCCCCCGAGCTTTTTATTGGTTGGATGAATTATTTTTCGTCAAGACAAGTTTTACAAAAAATTCCGTCTTCAATAAGAATTGAGGACTTTCGCCAGGGGATCTTAACTTACACTACGGCATCGGGTGAAATATTTTCTTCAGAGAACAAAATTCATACTGGCAACGCTTTAGAATTTATTCAAAATTTAAGACAGTCGAATATTAATCGGGATTATTTTGAGAGATCTCTGAATACAAATAGCATATCGTAAGAAACAGATTTTTGTTATTGACGAAAGTGACTTTCAATTATTTTTTGAAATTCAAAACTGATGAAACTAGAACTTATTCCTGTTTATTGTGAATAATGGGGGATTTCAAGAAAGGGATTTTATTTTCAGACTGAAACCACGGCATGGAGATTCATTTTGATGAATATAATAGTGGCGTCGATTTTACCTATTCCCGGGGGAATAAAATATCTCTTTAAAAGCAAAAACGATGGCGGTTTGGATATATCGTCAAAAATCAATCGCATTTCAGGAGGATCGTGAATCAGTCCCCATCTTGGATATCAATTTACACCCCAGTGTCCTGATATTTATTGTTAACACACACAGCGACCTGTCGGTTCGCCACAGCCGTTAACCAAAAAGAAGTAAACAACTGGTATTTTTGGTAAAAACACAACCTTAAATTTAAACGGACGCAATCCCCGGGATAGTTGCTAATTCCGCAATGAGTCCGATTGATGGTTTGCATCTATCAGTGATGGTAGACGTAATCTTACTTTTTTAAAAAAGTGTTGATTGACCCAACAAAAAATAATGAAACTTATAACACTATATCGCCCGGTTGGTCAAAAAGAAATGGATTTAATAAAAGAATCGGGATTTAAAAGATTTCCGCCACGCCTTGAATGGCAACCGATCTTTTATCCCGTAATGAACAAAGAGTATGCTGAGCAAATAGCAAAACAATGGAATACGGAAGATGAATTTTCGGGATTCGCCGGTCATGTATTATCATTCGACCTGCCGGGAGACTTTATAAAAAAATACCCGGTACAGAATGTCGGTGGTGACATACATAATGAGCTTTGGGTACCGGCAAATGAACTGGAAGAGTTTAATAATAATATTGTAGGCGAGATAAGAATTGAATGTTCATTTTATGGCGACAAGAATAAAAAAAGATTGGATGAAAGATGAACTTAGACATATAAGTAAAATAATCAGCCTGGTTTTGCGACATAAGCCGGAGGAAATCGGTTTAGTACTTGACGAAAATGGTTGGGCAAAAGTTGATGAGCTTATCATTAAAATGAATAAAAAAGCAATCGTTGTCGATAGGGAGACCTTAAATGCTGTTGTTAAGACCAACGATAAAAACAGATTTACGTTTAATGACGATGGCACGATGATCCGTGCAAACCAGGGACACAGTATAAATATTGAATTGAACCTGCCCGAAGCAATTCCGCCCGATATTTTATACCATGGTACCACTGCAAAGAACCTCGATAGTATATTTAAAGATGGACTGAAAAAACAAGGAAGGCAATATGTTCATCTGAGCGCAAATGCTGAAACGGCAAAAGCCGTCGGTAGCAGGCATGATAAACCGGTCATTTTAATTATTACAGCAAAAACTATGTATAATGCCGGGTTAAAATTTTATTTATCAAAAAATAATATTTGGCTTACTGATGCTGTACCA
>Ga0075421_100004590_pt1 | contig 16679 bp, 15 predicted proteins | sample SoiMetdeltSBSDD5_FD_75292 | JGI IMG/M metagenome (GOLD analysis project Ga0075421, IMG submission 75292) | Bulk soil microbial communities from a Populus tree surrounding site in Tennessee, USA - Soil MetaG P. deltoides SBSDD5 | ecosystem: Environmental > Terrestrial > Soil > Tree plantation...
ATTGTATCTTTGTGAAGGTTATGATGCCTGTCAAAAGTTATCGCTAAAGTTTCTCCGGTTGATATCAAGATCTTCTTGAGGAGTAAGACCAGGTTTACGTTCATGCAAATACTTATGCACTCTGCTGTCTATTTTCTGTTCATGTTCTTCTCTGACATGATGTAGTCTATCTTTTTCATGAATGAACTCTCTGCCACAGTCATTGCATTTTACAATTGGATGATGATGAATGTGCCTTGCATGATTGATCAGATCATCATACTCTGCGAACTTTTCTCCGCATTGATCACAAACAATTTTTTCTTTGTGGTGATGAAGAATGTCCAAACAACTTCTATATGTAACTGGAAGTTGATGGCTATTAATAGATTGTACTTGTCTGTCTATAGAATGGAGGGCACCCTAACCCTTCCGAACTAAGCTTCATTTCCAAGTTCCTTTTGTCATGATTTATTGCTAGAGTACATGTCTCTCCAAAAATTACCCCATTTATCCCATCAAGAAGCCCCATCTTGCAGTATATGTTTCGGTGAGAGATTGTTTTACTCCTTTTAGAAATTTGGAAGCCGTTCAAGATGGAGTACAATTAATTCCTAATAACATAAGAAGGGGGGCCCAGAAGGACTCGGCAAAATCTTTAAAATTTGGACTCAATATGAATCAGCTGCACAAAATGAAAATCATGGTTCAGTTATTTTGTCCATAGCCATGTTAGTTATTAGATTGCTATTCGTATATGGATGTGTTAAGAAAAAAATGATAAAAAAGAAGCAACCTAGATAGGTTATCGATTTTGGTTTTTGAGAGTTTATTACTCACATCATAGTCCGAGATATCCCTAAAGCTATGTAATTTCTAAGTTAAGGTAGAGCTCTATTGAGCAAGAGTCTGTTGCTTAATAAGAACCCTAAATGCTTGATCTGACATTCCTTTACTTGCTTCAATCATTTGGAATGCATCATTTCCTACCATATATCTCAAGTCAGGATTATCGATTGTCACCGCGTTCAATATCACTTTCGCTACTTCTTCTGGTGGCGTAGCTTGATCAAGAACACGCGGCACTGTTTTCTGGATTGTCTCGACCATTGGTGCATAGGGTGAGCTGGGCTCTGCAGCCCTTTGTCCTATTATACCGTTACTTACGAAATTGCTCCTGATAGCACCCGGCTCTACGAGTATGATTTTTATGCCAAAAGAGTCCGTTTCATAGCGCATAGATTCTGATACGCCTTCAAGCGCAAATTTCGTACCATTGTATGCCGGAAGGAGTGGGAATGCAACTCTGCCAGCCATTGAACTTACGTTTACTATTGTTCCTCCTTGCTGTCTTCTCATAATAGGCAGCACCGCCTTCATTACTCTTATAGCACCAAACAGATTCGTCTCAAACTGGGCCTTAATTTCATCCATCGAGAGATCCTCCAACGCTCCAAACAGTGAATAGCCTGCATTGTTAACTAATACATCGATCCGCTTTTTTTCATCATTAATTCCATCGATAGCATTCTCCACTGATCTGTCGCTGTTCACATCCAACTCGACCACTCGAATTGGCAGTTCACCTTTGTCAGAAATATTCCTTATTGCCTTGGCTTTGTCGAGATTTCTTACTGTGGCATACGTACGAAATCCATTTTTCGCAAGTAACAATGATGTTTCAAATCCTACTCCACTGGAACTTCCAGTCACTACAGCTATTTTTTCTTGTTCTTTTGTCAATTTTTTTGTTGACATACCCGATAGGATCTCATTCCAATTATTATCCTTGTAGGTAGCGCTGCTCCCAATGTTGGACAGTATGCTTTTATTTATGTCTAACATCTGTAGTGTAGGGAATTGAAGGTAGCTACATTAGACGAACTGGACGGGAAGATACTCCACTCTTTGTCAAGGAACTGTAGGGTATCTTACAATAGCCTGGGCAGCGAGATAGGTTTGACTACAAAGAGCGTAAAGGCTAGAGTTAAGAAAATGCAGTCTTCTGGTGTAATAGATGCTTTCATTGTCAAAGTGAATCCTCTGGTGCTTGGCTACAGCAAGTCTTGCATGTTGGTTTTGAGGGTTAACAGCAAAGCCGCTGAGGAAAAACATATCAGGCGAAGTCTTAGTTTGTTAGGAGACATACTTTACACAGGACATATCCTTGGTAATATCTCAACATTCAAATTGGCTGTCAAAAAAGAGGCTGAAGAGAAGCTTGAACTATTAGTCGATGTGATTGGTCAGAATCTGCTGATACAAAACCAAACAGTTGTATTTCAAAATGTTAGAGAACAGCCAACTTATACTGACTTCAAGATAATGAGATGTCTCCTTGATAATCCTCGAATGGAAATCTCAGATATTGCAGAAAAAATCTCAATGTCATCAAAAACAGTTGCTAGAAGGCTTGGGAAGATGATCGAAAACCATGTTCTTGATTTCACGGTACAGTGTAACTTTAAAGCTATACGTGGATACATCGTGTCTGTTGTCTCGGCCGACACCGAGAAAGGATCTTATAGAAAGGTACTTGAAAGGAGCTACGAGGATCTTAATGATTCCTTCTGCGCTTACTCTCCGATGCTCAGTGATGAGCAAGATGTGATTTATTGGCTTTTCTTTAGCAAGGATATGTTTGCTCTGGATTCAGTCATCAAAAGAATAGAATCTTATCAAGGTGTTAGGAAGGCGGATGTCTTTATCCCCATTAGTATAGAATACCATAAAGAGGTAATAATAAAGCAAATTGAGAGAAGGCTTGTTGAGAAAAGAGAAGGAAGTCTTGGGGCCAAAGAAATTCCTAATGTTGTTGCCTAGGAGGAAAAACCCAGTGACATGAATTCTCGTCAGTATAGGCCGTAGCGTAAGCTAGAACCTTTGGCGCATGTCAATATATGCACACCAGGTCAAGAATGTGACTGGTGCATACGTCATGCAAATCAAAGCCGGGCATGCGTGGACTCTGACACAAAACAAGCTCCTAACAGGAAATCGAATGCAGAAGCATTAGCAACCCAGCAAAAGATATGAATAGTAAAACTACCTTCAGTAGTACAATTAGTTAGCCAAGGGTGGCCGTCGTCGAGGTTGTGGTTTTCCTATTTAGTTCACCACTCTAAAAATTGAATCGCCTTTCCCTTTACACCCTTCCCATGCTGAAGAAAAGTCATTATAAGCTAAACCGCATTACTAGTAAGCATTGGGTTCATTTTTTTGAACGTTTTTTATTTTAGGCGGGCCCAGAGGGACTCGCCAGAAAAAACTTCTTCAAGAATGAGACCCGGTGCAACCCGAAGTCTGGGCTCGCGGGGCTGCAAGCTGATATCGGTTCTTTCTAACGACTCAAAATCAATAGATGTGGCTAACGAAAATGCTTTTGTTAATAGTCACAAAGAGACGATTTGAACTATCACTTCATCATGACATACGAGTGAGAATATTGCGTCTTAAAATAATGGGAATGAAAGGCTCCAGGGAGAGAAAGTTTCTACCATATTCTCGAACCAACTTTCGGGGTGAGCATCTTGCATGATACGAAGTGATATAATTGACCTCGTCCTATATTGTATGAAGAGTTACTAGATACACCGTAAGTGGCTTCACCATCACCACTATCTTTTTGCAGATAATGAATTATGGTATGCAATTAAATTAAGTCATTTTGAATATAACTATTTAATGACTTCATCTACGTCGTCCTCTTCAGTCCCTTACTCCGATGCAAAAGAGATTTGCAACCAAGTATTGCAGCTTGATAAGTCAATCAGATTTGCAGGTATTGCTAACAAATTGGGAACTCTAATTGCCTACAAGTTACGAGAAGGGCTTGATCCTCTGTTAAACGAAGAAGAGATTCAGAATAGTATAATGAAAACTGTCCTTCGCATGAAAACAAGGGAAGACTATGAATCAAAGTTAGGACATGTGATTTACACTTTTGCACTGTACGATAGTGTGAAGAGGGCTAGTATTCCCATAGACCATCCAGATATGGCGGTTCTAATGGTCTCATTCGACATAGCGGCTGACCAAGATACTATAATTATGGACAAAATCCTGCCAGTCTTAAAACAAGCGAAACCTCATGAAGATCTCAAGCATGACTAGATAGAGAATTGAATTTACCGCATTCGGTGCTATTTATAAACTTTCTTCGCCTTCTTCTCTGCTCGTGAACAAATTCATAGTTTGAGTCGGTACAATGACATGGTGAACTCATCAGGATTTGGATAAAAAATCATTTGAATCCAAAGAACCATTGAGTCTTGTTTTTGAACTTTTTTTTATTTTTAGCGGGCCCAGAGGTACTCAATAAAAAACGTTTAAAATTAAAACTCAATGCTCTCAGAATATGGACCCGACCGGTGCGCTTTGAAATCAGTTTGTTGAAAAGGCTCAGAGTTGGAATAAGACATAACTAAAAAGTCTTTCTTTTAACAATTGAAAGGGTTCTGTGGGATTCAATATTACATAGTTGGGGGGTTCTATGATATTTACGATTATTAGGCGATGCCCGAGGGCGCGACTAAACTTCAGTAAGCAAAACTGACTGCCTCAGAAATGACCTTGGGTAAACCTTATTTTATTTTTCAGGTTCTGCTGACTGGCGTCGGATGATTGCTGCCAACACATATGATGCTTCGCCTTGTGTCTTTGTGTAAGACAAATTGCGCGGGCTAATCTCGTATTCGCCGTGGCTAGTTGATCACTTGTGGAAAGAAAATTTGACGATAGCAAACTATAACTTAACAGAACACTAAGTGGACTTCCTTAACAGAAAATCGACTATCTTAACAGAATATGTTAACCTTGTCTTTCAGGCAGGCTCAAGGAGCTCAAGGTGTGAGATTCAGAACAGCCTGGCCATGCTCGAGGTCTGCTGGAACTGACACGTGATCGTGTACAACCAGCCATTCGCCATCAATTCGCCGGAAGCACGCTGTCCAACGCAACCACAGGTCGGTCATGTGACCGCTAGCCAGCGTGCCGTTCACGTGGTTGAGGCTGTGAACGAAAGCCAGCTCGCCGTGCGTCGTGACGTTCAAGTCGCGTACCTCGTAGGCGAAGGGGCCAGTATATGCAGCGAATGCTTTTTGCCAGGCTCGACGTTTATTGTCAGCCCCGACGTATCGCAGGGGCGGAACGATATCGAATGAAACGACGTTGGGTGCATAGAGGGAGATGACGCCGTTTATGTCCTTTGCGCGAAGCGCCTTCACACAGTCCTCTACGCGCTGTCGAATGAGACCTTCAGCCACGGCTTCCTCCTCACGCCCGGACATGGGCACATGATGCGAATCTTCACTATATATCTTCATGCCCTAGACGCGATTACCGCATTTCGTTATCTTGCAGGCTAATTTTTATCCGATCGCCATCCAATATAACATCATATTTTTTTTGGTCGTATGTCCTGATATAAGACAAGAGGTTATAGGCATGTTCCACGTTTTTCTTCCAGACATCAGGAAGGCCTTCCGTGGGTGGTGCTATTCCATTTGCTTCTCTGACCTTTTTGCCTGTTGTGCAATCAAATTGTGCTCCATGAAAGGAACACGTCACAACATTCCCATTTATTGCTCCCATAGAAAGTCGCGCACTGCTATGGCCGCATCTGTCATCAAAAGCATAGTATTTTCCATTTATGTTGGCTATTGATATTTCCTTACCATCAACCTCGACATGTTTCATCCTTGCTGCAGGTATCTCTTGGGTGCTTGCTACCTCAACTAATTTTTCTTCAACCATTTTGATTTCACAGTATATTATTTTAAAGGTCAATATATCAAGGACGTCCACAAGAATTCGAAAATATTATACTGTGGTACATTGTGTTCGGATCAATGAAAACTGGACAGAAAACGACCACCAGAACGATTCGCCTGCCAAGCAACATAGATAGTATTCTTCAAAGGGATGCTAAAGAAAAGAGAACAACTGTCAATTCGTTAATATCCGCAACACTAACAAAATATGCGGAATGGGATAGGTATGCAGAGTCATTTGGATTTATCTGCCTGCCTCGAAATGGTTTCAAATTGATAATCGATTCGCTGAACGAAGAAGCAATTAAGCGAATTGCGGAAGAAATTGGATCTAGGCAGCCAAAGGAACTAATGATGTTTATTTTCAAGAAAATAAGCCTAGATAATTTCATCTCTCAGACTTCACTATTCTCTAGATACTCAGGATTCGGAACATATGAGATAGAAAATGATGAACGAAATTACACATTTGTAATACATCATGAACTAGGCAGAAAGTGGTCTACTTTTTTAGCTTATTTAGGATCACAAGGATTGAAGAGTACTTTAGGCGTTGTGCCCAAATTCAATATAACAGAGTATTCTGTCGTATTTGAGTTCTTTGTCCCTTAAAATATTTCGCAAGTTTAGGGCAAGCCCATAATGCTTGGAACTTAGAATGTGAGGCTTCTTGCAGAATTAGTAGTATTAGCGTAACCTAAGTCATCTGTGGGCTATTGTTAATACGAAACATGGGCCCAGGAGGTTCCTGCAGAAAAAAACTTTAAAATTAGGACACGATGCAATGAGCATTCAATTAATTCCTAAGCTGTGTCAAAAGCAACAAGGAAATGTTTTCCACTGAGGGCTCTGGCCATTCAAGATATTCTCAGAAGAGGTGTTATTATTTCTATTAGAGGGTCGTTGACAGATATCGGCTTTTTGATGATGGATTTGACTCACTCATAGAAGGAAAACTTATTCGAACTCGTTTGGATATATTTCAAAAGCAGAAAGGAAGCAAGAAGAGATCGTAGGATGTTGCCGTTTTATTTTTCTGTAGAATTCAAAGCCACCCAGACCCGGGATCTCTTGCTCGATGCCCCGATATCAACTAGTTCTTTCGGCTTCCATATTCTTACCAATCTACCTTTACTTTTACTACTTAGAGTGGACCAGTCCCCAATGGGCAGGTTTATCCGAGTCAAAGCAGCAGTGGGAAGCCTTTCTTCATTCTCCGTCAACATGATCACCAATTCCTCTATGTCAGGGTTATGACCCACGACTAGTGCTATCTTGAAATCTTTAGCCAGGATCCTCAATGCATCCAGATAGGCTCCTGTGCCGCCTAGGTATAGAGAGTCGGCATAAGTGATTTGTCCTTTATAGCAACACGACTTGGCTACTCTAGCTGCTGTATCGCGGGCACGCACTGCAGTAGAGCTCACGATTATGTCCGGCACTAAGTCTTCTTTTTGCAACAACCAGCCCATGAGGGCTGCATTCCGCTTCCCACGCTTCTTTAACGGGCGGTCATGATCGGAGGCGTCCTTATCTTTCCAGCTTGACTTGGCGTGTCGTAAGAGAAGGAGTGTTTTCATCCAGCATCCATGAAATATTATAATCAAAACCAGAATTTAATTTTGTCCAAAGCCTCTGTAGAATGGTTTGTGAGATCTACTCTGTGGTTTTTTGGAATACCTAGACTGAAAACTAGACCCCGAGAGGGAAAACTTATTCTGATTGAAGAAGCACTATTTATTAGGCTTGACCAATCTTAGTGCTGTTAACCCTGGAAAGAATTTACCCCGAGAAATTAATGTGGTCATAGAGATCGCAAAGGGTAGCACCATCAAATATGAAATAAATCCAGAAAGCGGAGTAATCTATGTAGATAGGAAACTGTCTGCCTCGATGATCTATCCAGGCAATTATGGCTTTGTACCTCAGACTAAAACGGACAACGGCGATCCTGTGGATGTTTTCATACTTGATAGTGGTGAACCTTTGATACCCTCCTGCGTAATAGGCGTAAGACCGATTGGCGTACTTCTTACGGAAGACCAGGATGGCAGGGATTCAAAAATTATTGCAGTACCAGCAAAAGATGAGGAATTTTCTGATATTCGCGATATTAAAGACATTACGGAATCTGCGCGCAAGCAGATCGAGCATTTCTTCAAACACCATAAAGATCTGGAAAAGGGGAAATTCATCAATATAATGGGATGGGGCGAAAAAGAAGTTGCAATGGGAATTATTGTCGAGGCAGCTGACAAGTATTCTGCTGAAATGAAACAAAGAAAATAGTATTTCCAGAATATCCAAATCCGTATTATCTATCCTTATCCTGACATGATCAGCTGAATCCCTATTGTAAACAGCAGGATAAATAGTGTCTAAATAGTGTGCAGTTTGACTTGATCAAGCTTAAATTTTCATATATTATACCTTAATCATGGAATACTACGAGTTAGGAGACAGTAATGATGTATTACAAGACAAGTCTATCATTGCTAAAGAATACGCAGATACAGTATTGGCATATGATATGGAATAATGCAGCTTCAAGGAACGAAACAGGAGTAGGTAAGGATGGACAACGCAGACTTTGAAGCACAAAAATTGACGGCAAGGAGTCCTGAAGAGATCTGTCGCCTTTTCCAAAAGTACATGACGAAAGGCGATATTGACTTGGTCCTAAGCTTGAACGACAAGGATGTGGTCTTCCTTAATCATTCAAATGAACCAAAGAGGGGCAAAGAAGCCTTGAGAAATGAGCTGGCCCCTTTTGCATCCGCGAAGACCAGCTTTGACTTCAATATCAAGCAGGTCATCCAAGCCGGGGATATCGCATTGACGCATACTGAATGGAACGTTTCCTCACCCCACCAAATGTTCTTGTATGCGATTGAAGTGGCCCGCCGCCAGTCGGATGGAAAATGGTTGCAAGATTAAGCGAGCCGACGATAATTCAAAAAAGCAGTTATGGATAGGGATAAAGTCGCTGTGCGGTCAAGCTAACCCAACCCCAAGTATAGATCGCCGCCAGCTAAAGCTCTAGGAGTCAAACTTTTACTTGTTGACCAGGCTTGGTGCCAGTCCCCAAAATTAGTTCCCATGTGAACATCACGGGTCCGCCAAATGGGAAAATGTTATGTAGAGATTGTATAACGTCGCTCTTGATGGTCTGTTTTTTCTCCTCGGGCTACTGTTAACTCGTCGGTTCATTGTTGCAGCAGCAAAAGGAGCAAATGAATTGCTTGGTTATCAAGAACTACCGAATTTAAATAAAGCCGTCAACATAATCATATATGAGCCCAACAGTTCAACTGAGCACCGAAAAGAACAAGCAGATTATCCGTAACTTTATAGAAGATACGCTAAACAGCCACGATGTCGCAAGTGCTGATAAGTACTTTGAACAAGGTCCGGAAACAGAAAGATTCAAACAATATCGTCGAAGGTTCTGGGAACAATTTCCAGATTCGCATACGACAATAGATCACATGATTACTGAAGATGATAAAGTACTTGTCATGCTGACCACAACTGGTACAAACAAGCAAACAGGCAATAGATCAACAATAAAGTCTGCTGACCTGTATAGAATCGAGAATGACATGGTTGTAGTGCATTGGGATGTAGTAGATAGGTCAGGAATCGCATGATTGTGGCGATATTGCAAAGCCTTCAACTTACCCTGAACATATACTCTGACTGAGATAAGCTTGTAGTGTTACCTCTATGTGTTTCGGATAATTAGTCTGCAGGCAGCACTGTTAAGCATTGGGTCCATTTTTTGAACGTTTTTTTATTTTTAGGTGGGCCCAGAGGGTTTCGGCAGAAAAAACTTCAAAATTTGGACTCAATTCAACTAGAACACGGGGTCAGCGGAAGTCGAACCAATCATATAGGTGGGCTCAGAGGTTGTTAGCTTTAAAGATTTTGGTCTACACAGGCCCACGGGGTCAGGCCCTAGCCTGTAAAGGGGTTTGATACCTTGTTTTATTAATTATAGAGACAACCTGAGATTGCAGTGTCATCTATGGTAAAGATATGTACGATGAGGTTTATTATACGTCACCCGAGTACCACTATTTGCAACGAGTCATTTCTATCAAAGCGAAATGTTCAGGAATAAATTCAATTGAATTGGTGAAGTTTTAGACACCATAGCTCGTTTGGGGATACTTACAAAATATTACCTGAAACTCATAAACTAGGCCGGATTTCTACATTAGGTCATTTATGTATTCTATCGTGATGGACATTATGAAACCTGCATACCAATATGGACTTAATTGAAAAAGGAAAATAAATCAAAAAGCTCGCTAATTGTCGAATGATCACATACATCTAACTTTCGGCAATTTTTTATAAAACCTTCTGAATTGGGGATCATGTCCTTTTTAATAAAAGGAACGTTAACCGATTCTGAAGGGAATCTACTCTCAGGCTATACTGTCAAAGCGTTTGACGAGAACGCATGGTTCGCATTTCAAGACGATGATATAGGATCTGCAGTTACACAGGATGATGGTACATTTCGTATACCGTTTACCAAAGACGCCTTCAAAAAACCAGGTGAATTGGACGAGGAAGAGCCTCAAGTCTATTTAGAAATATATAATGAAGCTGAAACCTTTGTAGGGAAAACGGAAAAGCTAACCCAGCCTTCATCCAATGACAAGAAGGGAGAAGACAAGTTTGAGGCTGTTGTGATAGGATCGGGTTTCGGAGGAACAATTCTTTCAATGTCTTTGGTCAACAAGTTCGCAGATGAAGATAAGAACAAGAAGGATACAGATAAACGCAAAGTATGCATTTTGGAGCGTGGTCAGTGGTGGGTAAGCCATGAAATACCTGTCAGCCCAGGCAGGTATTCAGTTCACTCCAAAACAAAAAAAAGGTTGGGAATACGAGAGTATCTTGAAAAATATGATGTTCCTTATCATTTTTGGGCTTTTCCAAATAATGTCAATGGCCTGGCAGAACTCTTCAATATAATAAGAACAGTGAATAGAAGAGGACTATACGATTTTAGGCCTTCGAATAGGGTACATGTAGTTTCTGCAAGCGGAGTGGGAGGTGGTTCTCTTGTATACGCAAATGTCACCGAGGAACCTGATCCGGTGGTAGTAGATTTCTGGAATTCAAAGTATGGTCTTGATATAGATTACACTAATCTCAAACCTTTCTTTGAAACTGCAAAGGCTTTCATTGGAGTAAACAAAATAACAACCACAACGGGGAATGGTACATTCAAACTCGCAAGAACAAAGGTATTTCAAGATGCCGCAGAAAAGATTCGTCTAGCAAATCCGAGTATTGTGATGAATAAAGAAATTAATCCCGCAAGTGACAACATAGAGGACATCTATGCAGTAAATCTTTCGATTACTGATCTTCCTCCTCAAAAAGATGTTTCAACGATATTCAAGGAAGCAGGATCTGACTTTAAGACAGCTTTCAATAACATCAAAAATGATGCCAAGCTGCAGGTGAAACTTGCTGAATTCATGCGCAAATATGCTGTCGAAACTAATATTTGTGAAAGGCGTGGACGATGTGTTCTTGGATGTGTTCCTGATGCTCGACATACTAATGACAAGAAAATATTCGATGCGATGTCCGATGAGGCCAAGAAAAATTGCCTTGAGGTTCGTGCGTTGTGTCAGGTAAACGACATCGAACCTCGAAATGATGACTACAAATACAGATTATACTATACCGACTACAGTATCAGAGATGTAAGCGAAGATAGTTTCAACTTGAATGGCTCTGATAGTAAGGAGTACAAACTAACTACAAAATTCTTCAAGTGGAGCGAGAATGGTAAGGAAAGAGCCGTTGACGCAAAGATAGTCATAGTTGCTGCAGGCGCTGTAGGATCAACAGAATTACTTCTCAAATCTGCAAATACAGACAAAAGAGCGAGAAACAAGAACCTACAATTGAGTGAGATGCTTGGGAAGCGCTTTTCTACAAATGGGGACCTGCTTGGCGTCATTCAACCAACAAAGATGAATACGGAAGAAGTGAGTAGAGCTCCAACTGTGACATCCGCCATTAGATTTAGAGAAAGTAATGACATCATATATACAATTGAAGACAGCGGGTTGCCCACAATGTTTGCAGGCATATCTAGCATTGTTTCAAATGCAGATCTTATGAAGAAGATGATGGCGCTCATCAGTATGGGTTATGTACAGGATCTGATGAGGATGCTAAATCAGAACTCGCCGATTCCTATTCCCAACCCAAACCTTCCTTTGGCTGTTTCAGAACAAGACCTAGCACACCTTATGCTCCTTTCAGGAATGGGCACTGACAGTGGAGACGGTCAGATAAAGCTAAAGCATTCCTGGGATGCGAATCAAATGCACTCAGTCGATATTGAATTTGATTTAGAAAAACAGAAAAATCTGTTTTCTAAAATGGCGAGCTCAATGGAGCACCTTGCAGAACATATTGGTAAAGGAGGAGCAAAGAGCCTTTCAATACCCTTTTGGGATCCCGAAGATGCACAAAGGAGCTCAACAGTAGTGCTCCACCCCCTGGGTGGATGCATAATGGGAAAGGACAATACAGAAGGAGTTGTTAACAGCTTAGGTGAGCTATACGACTGCAGCAACGCTGGCAACAAAAAAGAGACCTACAAAGGGATCTATGTTGTAGATGGTGCGATCGTGCCAACATCTCTGGGTGTTAATTCATCCTTGACGATATCCGCACTTGCTTTTCGAATAGCACAGAATTTGGTTGGAGACAAACATCTGCCTGTTGAAATAGTGGAAATTGACGGTGAAAAGCATTACTTGCCAAAGTGATTAGATTTTGTTAATTGTAGTTGCAAATGTTCGAGACTTCCTAGTATGCATCGTAGAGCATAAGTTCTATCTTCAAATAAGTATTGGGTCCATTTTTTGGACGTTTTTTTAAATTAGGCGGACCCAGAGAGAGGGACTCGGCATAAAAAAACTTTAAAATTTGGACTCAATATGCCAGTGAAAATCTAATGCCCTTTTTACGGTGCCGTCATTATGTTCCTCTTCCTATGGTTATTGATCCCAAGCTTGCTAAAAATACATGTCGATTCTGACATACTCTCCGCCCTGAAGGGCTGGAGGTTCTACTTTTCCTTGTTATATTCGTAGGCTGTAAAATTGTCTCAATATTAGGTGAGCCGACGATAAGTTAACAGAGCCTTCTACAGTGTCTTTTATTAATTCTGTTGTGTCTCTGAGTACTTGAATGGCTCGTGATAGTGACAGCAGTGCCAAACAAACAGTGACGTTTACCGAAGCCGAGAAAAGGTTTCTTAGGCGGAATGAAGTATGCAGAGTAGCCACGTCTTATAATGATGTTCCACATGTTACTCCAGTTACATATATTTTTGACCACAACGACTCCTTTTACTTTGCCATAGACTACAAGTCGAAGAAGTATAGAAATCTTGAAAAGAATAAGAGGATTGCGTTAGAGGTTGATGACACCTACAAATCCTCTGTAAACAACAAAGCCGTTGTCGTTAGGGGAAAAGCAGAATTCATTGAAAAAGGGGAGGAATTCCGAAGACTGTACAATCTATTTTATAAAAAGTTTGAGTGGGTTAAAGATGACCCATTCAAAGAAGGAGAAGCACCTTTTGTGAGAGTAAAGCCTCTTCATAAGGTAAGCTGGGGATTAAAGAAGTAACAACACGTTTTTTACTATAAAATAAACTACATGACACCTGTTCAATAATACTGATATGGATGCTTTTTCATAAAGTGGACAGCTCAAATTAGCAAACTTTCCCAAAATCCTGCAACACATAATTTTTCGCTCTTGTGATGTGGTACAAATAGATTTTCTCTGGATAATAGGCCAAGATTTGAGTGTGCATGACTGAAGAATGCAACATTAGACAGCAGATGTTATTATCCTCCCTCATATTTCGTTATCTGAAAGATTCTTTTGACAGACAGGATCTATGGCTATGCTCCATCTAACCAAATCCCCAAGATGCGGAAGACACTAGAACAGAGAGTAATTCTGCAACTGGATGAAAGAGCAACGAGGTTCGAAGAAACTATAACCTTGCTGGCACTATTTTTGAAAGCGAAGCCAATAAAGAAGGTTAACGGCAAGAAGACATGATCATGGTGACGAATAGCGAACAAGATGGGCTTTTAGTTGATTCTATCGACTTCTGGATTGACACCATTGTAAAATTCTACAAAGATCTTCAAATGGACAGCTTTACATTCTGGCCAGCAAATGAAAGCTCTGAACAGGTAGAGCTTTTTGCAAAGAAGGTTGTGCCAAGAGTAAAAAAGAGAATATAAAAAAATTCTCTATTGCTAAAAATAGTTCAATACTGCAATCATAAGAGATGATGGAATAACAGTATATGACTAAAGGGTATGTAAGCGTAGCCGTCGGCATTTGGATAAGAATTCATTTGAATCTCAATTCTGAAGTCTGCTTAGCAGTTGCCTCTTAGCTAATATAATGTGGAGCCATGACGGCACCTCTTACAAAACCTGTTCTTGAGGACCAACATTGTTCTGAAACTGGAGTAATTCGAGAGAAAAACTTTCTAATTAAGGCACAATTTGCGGTACTAAACTATTCCATAATTGAAGAGATAAGGAGAGGAGATCTAAATATATGTCTGGCACATTTCCGATAATGGATATATTCAAGTATTGGCTTGAAAATGTCAACATAAAAAATGAGGTGATATTGTATTCGCAAGATGAGCCCAATTGTTATCGTTTTTGCTCTACTAGTGATTATTTTCATAACACCGACAACTTTACAACCTTCAATAGCTACCGCCAATTATACCCTTGTTCCGTCAAATCAAACAACAAGTACAGTAGTTGATAAAACTACTAATGTTACTCTTAGAGGAATATTTGATGACCAAGGCTACCCAGGAATCTGGAATCAACTGCTTCAGCCTGCCCTTGATGAACTCAATAGACGCCATCCTGATATGAACATACAGATAGAGTATGCTGAATTCCCTTATCCTGAAACAAGAAACCAAATCTTAGATAGATTATCAAATGGCAACGATTCCGTAGACATTGTATCTGTAGATCAAATATGGCTTGGTGAATTTGCAGAGCTAGGTTTGGTAAGAAATCTAACCAGTGAATTTGAAGAATGGGGTAGAACTTATGATCTATATGAAGCAATTATTGATGGCTGTGTCTATAATAACACAATATATGGTCTGTGGCTATTTACCGATATTAGGGGTATGTGGTACTGGAAGGATATGCTGCAAGAAGCAGGAGTTGATCCAGAATCGTTGAAAACTTGGGATGGATACATTTCTGCTGCAGTAAAATTGAATGATTTCTTTGGTGACAGAGTAACACAAGGAGTACATCTTTTAAGTACTTCATATGACCTAGATATGTGGTATCCATATCTTTGGATGCTTGGCGGAGAAATACTGGAGCTACGTGAAGGTCATCCTACACAAGGTATCTACTGGTTTCCATCATACAATAGCTCTGAAGGAGTGAGAGCCATGGACTTTCTGAAGCAGCAGGTAGATGCTGGAATAGAACCTCAAAAGGCGCATGAGGGGGGAGCTGAATTTGTTAACAGAACCTTCGCCGTGATGTTAGAGGGTTCTTGGATGACATCCTGGTTTCCAAGAGAATCTTGGCCAACATTGGAACAGCAAGTTGGGTTTATTCCTATGTTTCCCGTACCTAACCAGACAATTTCGACCTCAACTATGATGGGAGGATGGATGTTAGCTGTACCAAGTACATCGCAACATAGCGACTTGGCATGGGAGTTGATAACGATAGTGGCTCAGCCTGAAATACTGTCTCCATTTCTAGAAGAAAATGGCTATCTGCCGACACAGCAAGAGTTAGGGGATGGTCCATCTTCTGAACCACTAAAAGAATCAGTCCCATACTTTGAAGAAATGGTTTCAATGATTCCATATGGCAGAAATAGACCAAATATCCCTGAATATCCGGAGATAGGTGAACATATACACCAAGCTATACAACAAGTATACAATGGATCTGCATCACCAGAAGATGCCCTTAACTTAGCAGCTGCTAGGTCTGCAGATTTGTTGGGATGGTAGTATTTGACTACAAACTTGTCTGAAAATTCGTTTGAGTGTAATTTCAAATATAGTAGCATTAGCGTCTTGAAGCAAGAAGAGATTCCATTAGGCTAGGAGCTAATCTCTAGAGCCTGATTAATTGCGTTAGCTCTTTCGTGTTTAATTGGTAAAAAGCTGGATCATCTATAGATTGTTATTGTTGTATAAAACCATGGGCCAAGGGGGTTCCGGCAGAAAAAATTTCAAAGTATAGATCCGATGAACATATGGCAAGAAAACAATAAGATCTAGGTCCAGTCATAGTATTCTTGCCTTATTAGTTATAGATTTGTACTTGTGTGGCTACACTAGTTAACATTGCAATGTTGACCAAGAATCTAGCATCTGCATATATACACTGATACTGTATATGCATCATTTGGGTCTGCGTAGCATTGGAGCTATGGAAGGCGATGTTCCTATCTGAATGGAGCCAAGTAATTCGAAACCATGTCGTTTGTAGAGTGGAATATTACGTGGATTTGAAGATTCAAGATAGGCAAGCTTGTTGTCGCGATCGAACTGCATAAGTGTATATTGCAATAACGCTGAACCTAATCCCTTTCCTTGTTGAGACGGGTCGACACCCATAAGCGGCAAATACCAATGCGGCTCGCTTGGATGATAGCGACCCATCTGTTCAAATACTGCAAAGAAATCCTTTTGAATCTGATCAGATACCGTACGTTGCACTAGAGTTATCAGTGAGTCTTCGTCAGGGTTTACATTTGGTGGCAGCCACAATGTTGCACCAGAATAACCGTCAACATAGTACGCACTTCTGTGTGCAAATGCCCTGCCACCGAACGCTTTGA
>Ga0075421_100004593_pt1 | contig 16675 bp, 14 predicted proteins | sample SoiMetdeltSBSDD5_FD_75292 | JGI IMG/M metagenome (GOLD analysis project Ga0075421, IMG submission 75292) | Bulk soil microbial communities from a Populus tree surrounding site in Tennessee, USA - Soil MetaG P. deltoides SBSDD5 | ecosystem: Environmental > Terrestrial > Soil > Tree plantation...
TAAATCGCGGAATTTCGTTGTAAGTGATCGCTGGGTCCGTGGTAAGCGTGTCGCCAATACCAAAACCGTCGTGACCGACCAGCCCGATCACGTCACCCGGATACGCCTCGTCCACCGTCTCGCGTTCGTTAGCGAAGAGTTTGTGCGAACTGCTCAGACGCACCTTCCGGCCCGTGCGCGTGTGGATGACCGTCATGTCGCGCTCGAACTTTCCGCTGACCACCCGCAGGAACGCGATGCGATCCCGGTGCCTGGGATCCATGTTCGCCTGGATTTTGAAAATGAACCCGGAAAACTCCGGATACTCCGGCGCCACGCAGCCGGCGATGCCGGGAGGCGAATTACTCCCCTCACCCAACCTGACGGCCACCCTCTCCCCATCCGATGGCGAGAGGGACGGGGTGAGGGGCGCAGAGCCTTTCCAGTGCACCTCCCCAGGCTCGGATCGTGATATTCTCCTCGTCTCCGTGGCGACAAATCCTTTTCGCCCGCGCGGATCCGGCGCGTGCTTTAGAAACCCGTCCAGCAAGAGCTGCACGCCGAAATTATTCACGCCGCTGCCAAAGAACACGGGTGTCAGTTTTCCCGAGAGCACACCGGGCTCGTCGAAATCCTCGCCCGCATGATGGAGCATTTCCAACTCCTCTGTGACCTTGGCGTAAGTGGCGTCATCCAACCGCTCGCGGATCACCGGATCCGCCAGGTCGCCGATCGACACGGGCGCGCGATACATGCCGCCCACCGTGCGCTCGAACAGATGCACCTGCTTCGCATGCCGGTCATACACGCCTTTGAAATCGGGCCCGTTGCCGATCGGCCAGTTCACGGGAAACGCGCCGATGCCGAGCACCTTCTCCAGTTCATCCAGCAACGCCAGTGGCTCTTTCGTCGGCCGGTCGCATTTGTTCATGAACGTGAAGATCGGGACGCCGCGCTGCCGGCAAACCTCAAAAAGCTTTCGCGTCTGCGACTCGATGCCTTTGCCCGCGTCGATCACCATCACCACGGAATCCACTGCCGTCAGCACGCGATACGTGTCCTCGGAGAAATCCTTGTGACCGGGCGTGTCGAGCAGGTTGATGCGATACCCGTTGTAGTCGAACTGCAGCACGGTCGAGCTGATCGAAATGCCGCGCTTCTTTTCCAACTCCATCCAGTCGCTCGTCGTCGCGCGCTGATTTTTACGGGCCGTGACCGAACCGGCGAGTTGCACCGCACCGCCGTAAAGCAGCAGTTTCTCCGTGAGCGTCGTCTTGCCCGCGTCCGGATGCGAAATGATGGCAAACGTCCGCCGCTTCTGAATCTCTTTCATCAAGTCCACAAGGGCGCGGACGGTAACAGAACGCCGGGTGGGAACAAGACGGGAATCAAGTTATCTTCGATCGGCCTGCTCGATCAGTGTCAGAATTGCGATGGTGTTCAACGCAGCCTTCGGCACGAAGGATGAAACCTCCACGTATTCCGGCAGCTTTGAGCCGTCAGCGCTGCGTTCCGAGCAATGATCATTGTCGCCCCACGGACCGAGGCCATCGAGCGTCGGCACGGCGTCCCAAATCAAATTGCCATCGCTGAGGCCGCCGCGTTCCTCGACGTTCACTGGAATGCCCAGTTGTTTTCCGGCCTCCTGCCAGAGCGCGGCAAGCCGGTCGGTTTCCGGATTACGCGGCCAGGGACGGCTTTCGCTGAGGATCTCCACCTTCACGTCGCAGGCGTAACGGTCCGCGACGCTGCGAACTTCGCCGGGGCCGGCAAGCGCCCGCAGCGCGGCTTTGGCCTGCTGGTAAACTTCCGGCTTGAACGCGCGAAATTCTCCCTCTGCAATCGCCTCATGCGGCACGCGATTCAACACCGTGCCTCCCGAGACTGTGGCGACATTAAATGTCAGGTCGCGCGAATAGTCGCTGAGCGCCTCGATGCGCTGAACAGTTTGGGCGAGTTGCAAGATGGCGTTGGCGCCGTGCCGATGTTTCGCTCCGGCATGCGCGCCGCGTCCAGTGACCGTCACGCGCCAGGTGCCCCTGCCCTTGCGTGCGACAACCATCAGCCGTTCGTTGCCCAATCTTCCCTCCGACTCGAACACCAGCGCCGCCAGCGTCTCGCGGTCGAAGCGACGGCGGCAAACCTCGCTAAAATCGTGCGACAGGGTTTCCTCCGACGAATTCCAGAACAGTTTCCAGGTCACGTCCTCGAACACTTTTGGCGCTTGCGTCCGAATAGCCTCGAGCGCGAGCCACATCATCGCGGTGCCGCCTTTGATGTCGTGCGTGCCTGGGCCGTAGATGCGATCGCCTTCCGGTTGCCAATGGAAATTGTTCCGCGCCTCTTCCTCCGGTGGAAACACGGTGTCGAGATGCGACACCAACGCGATGCTCTTCGAGGTGCGTCCACGCCGGGTGAGCACCAGATGATCCCCGTAACTCGGATTCACGGATGGGACGAACTCCGCCGCGAATCCCAACGACGAGAAGCGCTCCGCAGTGAACCGTCCCAACTTGTTCACCCCGTCGCGATTGCCGGTGAAACTGTTGATGCCAACCATCTGCCGCAACGTCTCCAGTGCGGTCGGCATTTGTTTCTCAAAAAAACGCGTTAAACCCTCTCCGTTCAGCATGGGAGGCAGCGTGGTGGTCGTCCGACCTGGAGTCAATGGCCATGATCGATTTCCCAGCCTGGCGGAGGCTCACGCAAAGTCCGCCAAGGCCGCAAAGGATGCGAAATATCCACGCGGGAAAACAACCGAGCGCATCTCAAGATTTTTGTAGGCACGCAGACATTCGGCCGCTTCCTTCCCCACCCCGTCCCTCTCCTTGGTGGGGGAGTGCGCAAGGGTGGGGAACGCAACGCACCCAAATGCACACGGGAAATAAAGATAGTGTGATGCGCCTAAAACGAACCGACCAGTCAGCGAGCGACCTGGGGGGAAATGGTTTTTTTTACTGCTTGGCGGCCTTTGCGGTCTTCGCGTGATCATGCACTGGGTGCATCAGCTACTAACAAAGAATCACGACTCCGCCAAATTGGCTCGTCAACTGACCCTTCTAATGATCTAATATCCCGCATCTGGGGTGCAACGGGGCGTCCCAACGAACACGCGGCGCAACCGCCAAAGAGATCAAATCAAGACAATGAAACGTGTGAACTCACATCTCACGTTGCTCGTGTCTGCCATCATGTTGAGTGGGCTGTTTCACACCGCGCCAGTCTTGGCCGCCGGGTGTCCCACGCCCACGTTCGAAGTCGCACACACTCTGGAGACCGCACATGGCATAACCTTTATCGAGGCCGCCGATTTCAACGGAGACGGCAAGTCGGATTTGGTGCTCGTGAACGAACAAGATGAGAGCGTCTCGATCTTCATCGGCGGTGGCGATGGGGCGTTTCAGCCGGCTCTTAGCCACCGTGCAGGACCCGGGTCGATCAGTCTCTCAACTGCTGATTTCAACAGAGACGGCAAATTCGACCTATGCGTCGCCAACTATGGTTCGACGAACGTATCCCTGTTCATGGGCAACGGTGACGGCACGTTTCAAACCCCTGTTAACTACGACGTAGGGTCGAACCCTCTCTCTACTGCGACAGCCGATTTCAATCGTGACGGCAAACTCGATTTGGCCGTCGCCAACCATTTCTCCGGCAATGTGTCAGTGCTATTAGGCAACGGCGACGGTACGTTTCGGAGTGCAGTCAATTATGGTGCAGGCCAAAGGGCGGCATCCGTCGCGACGGGTGACTTCGACAGCGACGGCAGGACCGATCTGGCTGTCGCGCACGACTTTATTTATGTTTCGATTTTATCGGGCGCAGGCGACGGCACGTTTCAGTTCGCTGGTCGCCATAATGTCGGTTGGAATCCGAGGTTTGTGATCGTGGACGATTTTAACGAAGACGGTCGACAGGATCTCGCTGTCGCAAACGCAGGCGTACCCCCAGACTACACAAACAGCACCGTCTCGGTTCTTCTCGGCGTTGGCGACGGCACGTTCGACAACGCGGTCAACCACGAGGCTGGACCGCACGCCCGGCGTGTGTCGTCTGGAGACTTCAACGCTGACGGTAAACGCGATCTCGTAACGGCCAATTTTTTCCGTTCCTCCAGAGATATCTCGATAGTGGCCGGAAACGGTGACGGCACATTCCGACCTGCTGTTCACCAATATGCGACAGGAGGAGGTTCCCTCTCGGTAGCAACGAGCGATTTCAATCGGGATGGCCGGCCAGACTTGGCTGTCGCCTCCGAGCTTCCGGATGAAATCTCTGATAGTGTCTCTGTTCTGCTGAACACCTGCGCCTCGGCAGCTGTTGACGTCTCCATTGTAGGCCGCAACAACAATGTCACGATTTCGTGGCCATTTCCGTCCACAGGCTTCGTTCTCGAATCCACGACCAACCTAAGTCCGCCGAACTGGCAACCCGCCGTCGAAGTACCTGCGACGAACAACGGTCGATTTGAAGTCTCCGTGTCACTCAACCAGGTGGAGCGCTACTTTCGCTTGCGCAAACCCTAGCCGCGTTACTGGCCAACCACGCCTCTTTGCTCAGAGCTTCTCCCCGCCCACGTTTCGTCGGCCCAGCCCGAATTCGTTGCCCATTCTCACGACCTTGCCGTCACGTAAATGGACTTCGATAAACTTTGAGCTGCTCACAGGATTTCCATTTTCGTCCTTGAGCGTCGCCACGAGTTTCTTGGTGCGCACGTCGAAAACATCGGATGTGTGGCACCAGGCGTAGCGACCGTCGAGGCTGAAACAGATCCATCCATGACCGCCGACGCTCAATTCGACGTGCGCTTTCGGTTTTGGCGGCATTTGCGTCGCATCGAAAATGAACAGTTTCCTGCCCTCCTGATCGCTGATCCACAATTCCGTTTCATCGGGCGTCAGGCCCGCCCCATGGGTGCGGTGCGGAATCGGCGCGTCCCCGGCGAACACGCGGTGAGGCACTTCGCCGGTTTGAAGATTCACGACGTCAAACCCGACGTGTTTGCCGAGGCAGACGTAAGCAAAGCGGTTACGGCTGTCCACCGTGAACGGGAACACGCCCGACTCGCCGACACCCGGAAACTGCCTGACGACGACGCCGTCGGCGGCGCGGAACACGGTCAAGTTCGTTTCGGTGCCCAGATAAACGAACTGTCCGTCCAAACTGGCAATGCTGTTGTGCGCCTGCGCCCCGACGGGGATGCGCTTCAGCACCTCGCCGTCCTCGGGGTTGACGGCCAGGAACCCGCTGTTCGTCCCTTTCCACCACCAACCGGTGGGCACATAAAGTCTCTTGCCGTCCGGCGTGATGCATGTGCGATCGCAACCGGCGTCGTATTGCCGTTCCCAAAGGACTTTTTCGGTCTCCAGATCGAAGGCGCCCAGACGACGGCTCGTACTGGAGTAGTACACGGCGTGGGTCTTCGCGCTGCCGCAAAAGCCGCGCAATCCTTCCTTGAACGGCACGTTAATGCGACGGACGAAGCGATGACCCTCATCGATGTCGAAGACAAGGATTCCCGTGCCGGACCGGCCTTCCGTTTGAGCGCCGTCGGGCGTGCTCAGGTAGAGATAGTGTTTCTCCGCCGCTACCGCACGGAGAGCGAAGACGACGCAGGTGACGGCAGACCAGATAAAGAGAGAACGGCGCATAAGCGAAGTCTTGGCCGTTAAGCGAACTCCAGTCAAGGCAGGTAGTGGCTCAGTTTATAACATCCGGTGGGGCGAGAGTCCTCGCGCCTTCGCGCGCCATAACGCTTCGGCGCGCAGGCGCGAGCCGGCTCGTCGGCGGCCTCGCCCCACCAAACTGCGCCACTACCTCAAGGCGCGGCATTTGTCCGGACTTGATCTGGTGGACCGGACCGCGGCCGCGAGTCGTTCCAGCACTTCCACGGTCGTCTCCCAGCCAATGCAGGCGTCGGTCACACTTTGACCGTAGCGTAGTCCCTGTCGCCCATTGATGATGTCCTGGCGGCCCTCGATTAAATGACTCTCCACCATGACACCGCAGATCGTACGCGAACCACCGGCAATCTGGCTGGCAACGTCTGCCGCCACGACGGTTTGTCGGCGATGATCCTTTCCGCTGTTGCCGTGACTGCAATCCACCATCAGACGCGACGGCAAACCGGCCTGACCCAGGGTGTCCACCGCGGCCTGAACACTCGCTGCGTCGTAGTTCGAACGCTCCCCCGTCCCACGCAGAACCAGATGGCAATGCGGATTGCCGGTCGTTGTGATCACAATCGCCCGTCCGTCCATGGCGATCGAAGGAAACTTGTGCGGCTGGGCGGCGGAGAGAACAGCGTCCACGGCGACTTGCACGTTGCCGTTCGTCGGGTTCTTGAAGCCCACCGGGGCCGACAGCGCCGACGCCATCTGCCGATGCAAAGGGCTTTCCACAGTGCGCGCGCCGATGGCTCCCCACGTCAGCAACTCCGCGTAATATTGCGGTGTCACAAGATCGAGAACTTCCGAAGCCGCGGGTACGCCGAGCCGTGCGCATTCCAAAAGAATTCGACGCGCATGGCGCAGGCCTTCGCGAATGTTCCCGTGCCCATTGAGGTCGGGATCATAGATCAATCCCTTCCAGCCCATCCGCGTCCGTGGCTTCTCGAAATAGACGCGCATGACGAGGAACAAGGCATCCGCCACCCTGGGCGCAAAGTTGCGCAAACGCTGAGCGTACTCCAAAGCGGACTCCGGTTCGTGAATCGAGCATGGCCCCACCACGACCAGCATCCGGTCGTCCTTGCCGAGCAAGATGTCCCGGACAACCGACCGCGACCGGGCGATATGCGCAGCTTCCATTTCGTCCGCGGACAATTCTTCGTGCAACTCGCGTGGCGGCGGCAGCGGCTCTTCGACGGCGATGTGCAGATCGGAGATCTTTGTTGGCACGGCTTTGGTGTTCGAGACAGAGCGTAACCCAGCCAGGAGGGTGTGGGAAATCAATTGAACTGCCGAGAGCATGCACGCCAGTCATGAAACAGTCCGGATGCCCACAAAACCGGCTGCAAACAGGGCCAAAAAAGATGTTGTTCGGCCCATTCCAGCGGCTATTCTTTCGAACGTTGGATGGCCGCACCCTGTCTGAACACACAAACCGGACTGGCTGGCATTCCGCGTTGGGACGGGTCCGACTTGCGGCCGGCTTTGCCTCGTGGTCGAGGCGATTGGAACGAACAAAAAACAAAACATAGAACAGCATGAAAAAAACCCTCACCCTGCTCACGACTGCTCTGGTGGCGACCTGCCTGTACGCCGGCGAGTTCCCGGACATCAGCATCACGGAACTGAAGACCGCGATCGAAGGCAAGAAAGTCACCGTCATTGATGTCAACGGCTCCGACTCTTACAAGAGCGGCCACATCCCGGGCGCCCTCAACTTCGAAGCGGTCAAGAGCGACCTCACCAAGGCCCTGCCGCAGGACAAGAACGCGCTCGTGGTCGCCTACTGCGGCGGACCCACCTGCAAAGCCTACCAGGCCGCTGCGAAAGAAGCTGAGAAGCTCGGCTACAAGAACGTGAAGCATCTCTCAGCGGGTATCTCCGGCTGGAAGAAAGCCGGTGAGAAGACCGAAGCCGCCAAGTAACACCGGGCGGAGGATTCCTTCACGGGCGTCTCGTGGCAACATGAGACGCCCGCTTCATTTTCAGGAGTAACCGGGCGCTGCCATCTCCTGGAGTCTTCGTAGCTGCCAAGGTTTTTATCGTCTTCGTCCTCGAATTCTCCATTCGATTACGAGAACGAGGACGAGGACGATTTTTCGTCGCGGCGCCGCGCTGCGGCCTTCCCCATTTATCACCATCTGGCGGGCAAGTCCCGGAGTGTTTCCTTGAGAGTGCCCCGGATAATTCCCTTCTCCACGGCAGGGAGGTAGGCGTATTCCTGGTCGGGCTTTTCCACGTTCAAGGCTTCGCCGAGCCGCCGATAAACGCGCTCCTTCATCGCCGGTGGCAATCCCTCGAACACGGGGCTGTAGATCATGTAGCTGCACCGATGCTTGAAGAGCCGCGTGCGCAGGTCGAAATCTTTCAACGATACGCCCTGTGTTGTGATTCGCCGGTCGCGGAGGAAATCGCTCTTGAAGGCCGCGTCGCCCTCGACGCCGTCCGACGGCAACACGATCTCGTCGGCGAAAAGCAGGTAGCGGACAAGCAGACGCGCTTGCTTGTCCAATTCTTCCTCATGCTCACTTGTCAGCGCCCCCTGCCCTGCGTGGAGATAAGTGCGGGCGCGGTAAGACGCTTCGAGAACCCGGTTCACAAAACCGGCCTGATGCTCGTGCAACAATTGCGGCAAGACGTCGCTGGTCGTCACCGGATAGCGGTCGAAGGCAAATGATTTGCCCGGTTCAACCGGATTTTTTGCCAACCCTTGGGGAGAAAGCTCGCCGACCAGATTGCCCCAATGGTTTGTGATGCCGTGTTTCCCCGTCACATACCAGCCGCCAAAACGCTTCTCGAAGGGAATGCCGTGGCCGGTCTCTTCCTGGCGATACGCCGTGAGACTCCCTCCCCCGGGACCGGGAATAACGGATTTCACCACCAGGCCGGGCACATGCCGGGTGTCGGCGCGGGCGTGGCAATTCATGCAACGCTGGGAACGCTCGATGCGCAGCGGCCGTTCGTCCTTCGGAATGTCGAAGATATAGAAGATGCCGCCCAGTTCCGGATCGAGCGACACGATTTCAATCCGTCCCCCTGGAATGTAGCCGACATACAGGTCCTCGTTGAAATAAAGGGCGCGCGGATTTCGTGGCGAGATGAGGCCCAGTTGAAGACTGGTCGTGGAGAACACCAGCATTTGCGAAGTCGCCGGAACGCCCAACGTCCTCAACAAACTCATGAGAAAGGCCTTTTCGCCGCCACGATCCAGCGCGATACGCCCCGACTCCAAATCATCCTTCAGCCGGGTGAACCGATCGTTCAGAGGACGCTGCCAGTAATTATGCGGCGGTTGATCAATCTCATCGTAGCTCGGCAGCGCGAGTGCGGTTCTCGCGCTAAACATCCAGAGCAAGATGATCAGAGCCCGACGTATCATCAATGCGCATAGAGTAAGCTTTCGATGCCCCAACGAACAAGCCTCCGATTTGAACCAACCCTATTTCAGCACCGAGGTTCGCTCCTGAATCCAGGCCAGATCCGCATTCCGCGGCGAAACGACGTCATGCCCGATCTTTACGCCAAGCCTGGCCGTACGGATTGTCCGCGGGTCGCGCCAGCGATGCGCCTCCGCGTGACCGTCGGCAAAGGACGCCACGCCACCGCGGTTATGATGCGTCGCCGGAAAGTGAAAGAACTGGTCCGTAGCCCTTGGGGGAAGTAACACGATAAAGGCCGGCGTGCACAGATTCTGCGGCGTGACATCCATGGAGACGAACGTGTTCGCTCCGGAAAGAATATCGGAGGACTTGCGGAAGATTCGGTATCGCGATGAGGTGTGCTGGTTCACGCCGGCGTTCGGAGCGAGATAGACGTTCATCGAATAGCTCCGCACCTGCGGGATTGGCCTTCCCTGATTCACGACGTACGTTGTCCGATCCGACGGACACTTATAGATGTGCTTCGTCGCCAGGTACCGCGCGAACGCCGCATACTTCGGGTCAACGAGATACATTTCGTTGGTAAACGCCGGAAGAAAGCTGTGGTAGTCTCCCAGCACCCAGAGCCTCTCTCCCTGGCTGCCTCCCGGCTGTTGCGCGCCATTGGGCACCAGAGCCTCATTGTTGTCCGCGCTGTAAAGCACCCAGGTCACAGCCAACTGCCGCTGGTTGTTGAGACACTTGGTCCGATAGGCCTGGTCCCTGGCTTTGGCCAATGCAGGAAGCAACAGCGCGGAGAGGATGCCGATGATCGCAATCACCACGAGAAGTTCAATCAGCGTAAATGCCCTCGCTTCATGCTCTCGAAAGAAGGTGGTCATGCCTGCTTCTATACGATCCATCCTGTAATTGCACCTACAGATTTCGGCCTGCGACCTGAAAGCGGATCCGTTCGCCGCGACCGGAATGACATTGGTTCTTTTTTCGCACACTGGCAATTCTGCGAATGAGTTTGCCGCTTGCACGGTAGTGATCCTATACACATCGCGAGGATTTGGCGCGGCAGGCGTCCTGCTGATACACCGACCGATGGCTGGCAAAAGCCCGGCAGCTTCCCTGGAAAGCCCACATCCTGGTGTGGGAGCAAATCAACATCGTGAACTGAAGTTGTATGAAGACCGGATACCTGATCGACATGGACGGCGTCATTTACCGGGAGAACCAGTTGATCCCCGGCGCGTCGGATTTCGTGCATGCATTAACTGCCAGCGGCACGCCATTCCTCTTCCTTACCAACAATTCGGCGCCGACCCCCGAGGATCTCACCGTGCGGTTGAACCATCTGGGCATCCACGGTCTGTCGGCACGGCACTTCTATACGTCCGCGCTCAACACGGCCGATTTTCTCAGCGAAAGCGACCCCGATTGCACGGTCTTCGTCATCGGCGAAGGTGGCCTCCTCACCGCCCTGCACGAACGGAAGATCGCCAATGACGCCATTCAACCCCGTTACGTGGTTGTGGGTGAAGGCGCAGCGACGATGGAAAGACTCGCCAAGGCCCACAATTGCGTCGAGCGGGGCGCCCGCCTGCTGGCGACCAACCCTGACAACTGGTGCCCGGTGTCGAGCGACAAGACCCGCCCGGGCGCCGGCGCCACGGCTGCATTTCTCGAAGCGAGCACCGGCCGCCGCGCCTACTACCTCGGCAAGCCGAACGGTTACATGTTCCATCGCGCCCGGCGCAAGCTTGCCGAACTGGCCCGCAACGAACCGGAGCACGTAGTGATGATCGGAGATACGATGGAGACCGACATCCGCGGAGCGATTGAGGCGGGCATCCAATCGTTCCTGGTGTTGAGCGGTTCAACACAGCTTGAAGTCGTGGGCGACTATGTCTACCAACCGACGCGGGTCCTGCAAAGCGTCGCGGACCTCACGGAAGAACTGAAGACGGGCAAGGCCTCAGACCGTCTCAACAGTCCCGTGTTTACGGACAAGATTTCTCACGGCGCCAGGTCCGGCCACCGGCATCAGACGGATGTCTTCGCCTTGCATAAGCCGCGTCCGCGCCCCGCGATGACCAAGTAACGGGAACCGAAACGCGACTAACTAACCTCGTTCCGAGGGGTATCTCGTCCTTCCGCCATATTCTGCGACTGAAACCAAAATGCGGCTTCCTCAGTTCACCGGTACTTGTTACGGTCTGCTCCAGAAGAACTGCCTGCGATGAAGACGATCTTCCCCCTCTTTGCAATTCTGTTCCTGTCGGGTTGCGCGTCCGTGGAAGTTCACGAGCAGCGGTTGGTATCGAAACCGAACATGCTTTTCTCGCGATCGGCCGTGTATAGTTACTCTTCCAGGATCATGCCGCAGCTTCAACCCGGGCTGGCGGCTTCGGGCGGGGCGCAGCCGAGCACCTGCACGGTGTGCCGGTGAAGGCTCGCGTGAACAGGCAACCCCGTCCCTGGCACCCGGCTGTTTTGAGCGCGTTTGTTGCGTCGGCCTTGCTCACCACCGGCCAGACCGCAACCGTTCCAGCCTTTGAGCTTCCCCGCTGGCAAACCGGCGAACCGGCGCGGCTTGAGGATTTTGCGGGACAAGTTCTGGTGCTGGACTTCTTCGCGTACTGGTGCGCTCCGTGTGAGCCGGCTTCAAAGGAAATCGAAAAGGGCGTGCAGCAGTTCTACGCGACGCGCCGGGGCAATCCTCATGGCGTGCCCGTGCGCGTGCTCTCGGTGAACATCGAGAGTGACTTCCCGGAGCGAACCGCTGCCTTCGTACAAAAGACCGGCATGAGTTTCGTTGCAAACGATTTCTCCGGCGCCCTTCTAAAGCAGCTCGGCGGAGAAGGTATTCCCTTCCTCGCGATCGTGGACGGCACGCGGTCGCAGTCAGGTGCCCCCCGTTTCGAGCTGGTGTACCGCCACGCCGGCTTCGAAGGTCTGCGCCGGATTCGCCAGGTCATCGACGGGCTCGGTGCCGACGCTGTTACGCCGAAGGCGGCCAATTCAATGTCGCCAGAATCGCCGGACCTTGATGAACAAGGCCGCGGTGCGCCATGGACACACGGCATCGGAGCAGACTCGGAATTGGTCCGGGCTTCGGACATTCTGCTTTCCGACAGCCGCTTCAGTCACCGCCTGGAAAAGGGTGGCACCGAACTGGAACTGGCGTTCGCCTATGCCTCGTTCGACATCGAGTACCAACCCTTCACGCCCGTCGATTTCTTCGGTTTCAGCGAGGATTTGCACGAAGACCGCTTCACTGGTCAGGCCAGCCTGCGCCAACGCCTGGCTCAAACCTTCACGCTCCTTGCCGCCGGCGGACTCTACGACGGCTACTCGGACTACCGTCGCGTTTGGATTTCGAACCGTTATCGGCAGAAGTATGACCACCCGGATTTTCCACGCGTTCCCGGGTACGAAACCCCGGACCCAAAAGGGTACAATCTTTCGATTGGAACCCGGTACGAATACCTTCCGACCACGGGTTTCGCCGAACTGAAACTCGGTTATGCCCGCGATCAGACCGCGCCCGGCTACGAGGACGGTTTGGATACAAACGGACAGTTCGTGCTGCTCAAAGGCCGCGAACGCCTCGACACGCGATCGCTGGCCTTGTCATTGGAGAACGTGCTTACCAAACGCCTCCGCGCTTTGAACGAGTTTGGGGTCAGCGACACGACCGGGCGCAAGCCACGCTTCACTTACCAGGGCTCGCTCAACCTCGCCTTGGCCGAACGGTGCGTGTTGCGCGGCTATGGCGGCCTCTCCAGGGAAGCACCGCAGTTCGACGGACACTTTTTTGGACTGATCGCCGAATACGAAGTGACCCCGAACTTCCTGCTGAGTCTCACCGGCCGTTACTATCGCGACAGCGGTGAAATCGAAAACTCGTTGCCCGTGACGAGCGCTGCGCCGCCGTTGCGGAGTTGGGAGGTGGGCGCGGGTCTGCGTTACAACTGGTCGCGCGCCTCACTGAAGCTCCAGGCAGGACCGGTTTGGACCGACTACAAGCCCCAGCCTGGGATCGCCGAGGAGTTCACGTTTCTTTACAAGGACCGCAACTGGGTACTTGTGCAGTTGGCCTTTTCGGTGCAATTGTAGCCACGCGTGCTTGTCAAATCGCTCTCACGAAATCCGCGCCCGGCCGTCATTCGAGCGGTTTGCCTCCTGGCCCTCCTGTCAGCCGTTCCCTTTGCGAGCGCTCAACCCTATCAAGTTGGCCAAATCGTCACGACGAACTTCAGCCTGGTGACCCGATTCGCATGGACGAACGACAGCGGCCAGGTCTTCGCGCCCAACACGCCCCTTCGCTTGAACGACTTTGCCGGGAAAATCGTCCTGTTTGAATTCTTCGCCGTGTGGTGAGGGAACTGCCAGGGGGCCATCGGTCAGATGGTCACTAACATCGGACACTGGTATCGAGACCGCAAAGGGACTTCCAACGGGATTCCCGTGTTACATGTCGTGGCGAACCTGGAACGCGACGCGAGTTGGCAGGCGCAAACAGACACATTCCTCCGCGCGAGAGGGGTCAGTATTTGCGGCAACGACTACACCACCACCAACGTCAACCTCGTGCGCAACCTTTTCGCTCCCCCCACTCCGAGCAATCCGAATCCCCGACCCGTCTTCGCAGTGATCAACTGCGTCTCCAATTCGCCGAGCCATCAGCAATGGCAACTGCTGATAAATCACATCGAGGCCGGGGGCGGTGCCAAGAACTATTCTGCCAACATCACCGCGTGGCGCACGATCATCGATTCGGTCCAGGCGCCTCCTCCGGCAATTACCGACGCGCGATTGAGCAGCGGCATGTTCGAGTTCACCATTCCCGGCCAGCGCGGTCGCACCAATCGAGTAGAGCACAGCGCCAATCTCCTGGATTGGGTAACGCTCACGAACGTTTTCGGCACGAACGGTCCGATCAGCATCCGTGAACCGGATACCGGGGCGAATTCGGAGCGATTCTATCGCGTCGTGCGGCCGTGAGGTGGCGAGCCCACCGCAACGAGCTTTCTGGCTCAGCTTAGTCTACATGCAGTTAGGGAATTCCCTTCAGCCAGGCTGGGACGAATCACTGGAGGGTGAGGTTATCCGAAGCGCTCGAAAGCTTCTCCTTGTCCCCGGGGCTGCGGACGGAGTCTCGGCACAAGACAAGACAAGAGTCTTTTGAGCCGGGGTGAGGGCGAGCGTCTTGTCTGACTGAAGCGTTACGGCCTGGTCTGTCTCGATGGAGTAGCCTCAGACCACGGTTGCACGACAATCACCGCAGAAGAGGTTTTCCGAAAATCCCGTGTCTGCGCTTCATTGTGATCTGCTTTCGACGTCGAGAGGTGAGCTTCGGGATTCTCGCCCACAGGACAAGGCCTTTGCAAGGGGATTGCCGCAAACCGGTGACAAAAAAAGCGAGGCCCGGCAACCCGGGCCTCGCTCTGAATGAAACGGGCTGATCAGTAGCGATCGCGACCGCCACCGCCACCGCCACCGTACCCGCGACGGCCACCGCCACCGCCAGCCGGACGTTCTTCACGCGGGCGGGCGATGTTGACCGTGAGGTTGCGGCCGTCGAGGGACGCGCCATTCAGGGCGTCGATGGCCTTCTGCGCCTCTTCGGGCGTGCTCATAGTGACGAAGCCGAATCCCCGCGGACGGCCGCTCATGCGGTCCATCATCAGGTTGGCCTCGACGACCGTGCCGTGCGCCGCGAAGGCATCCTGCAGATCGTTTTCCGTGGTGTTGAAGGAAAGATTTCCAACAAACAGTTTAGTACTCATGTGATGTTTTACTGTCCAGACTAACGCTGCGCTCACCAGACTGTTCCCGACCATCGGGTTTCAAATCATCACTGAAGCAAGTTCACTTGAGGATTTACCATGCCGTGGGATTGACAAGCTATCTAACAGTGCGCGAACGATGAATCTTTTCGGGGAAATAGCAATCCCTATTTTGGGGAAATCTTAACACCACTTTTCGGCGCGAACCGCCGGCTGGTTTCTCGCAACCCTTCCCATCACCCGTTGGGTCGGCCCCATCCATTCTGACGGAGCCTCGCTTTCCTGATCCCCTCGTGAATGGCTTTTGTCCGATCTGCACAAACATTTCCTCCCCAAACCGCGCTTCAACTGGTATCAGCAGCGGGCATGCAGATCAGCAGGTTCCGCTGGTGGGTCGCCGGGATGTTGGCCGCAGCGACGGCACTGAACTATTTGGACCGCCAGAGCCTGCCCGTGGTCATCGGAGAAATTCAAAAGGAGATTCCCTTGACGGACCGGCAGTTCGGGCAACTGCAATCCCTGTTCCTCCTGGCCTACGGAATCATGTACGCCGTCGGCGGACGGATCATCGATTGGCTGGGCACCCGTCTCGGATATGCGCTGATGATTCTCTTTTGGTCGGCGGCGAATTTTTTCCAGGGAACAGTTCATACCGTGATGGGCCTGGGAGTTTTTCGATTTCTGCTCGGCGCAGGAGAAGGCGGTGGTTTCCCGGGATCCGCCAAAGCGGTCGCGGAATGGTTCCCGGTGCGCGAGCGCTCGTTCGCATTCGGCATTTTCAATACCGGGTCCAGCATCGGAGCGGTGATTGCGCCGCCCTTGATTGCGCTCATCGTGCTTCAATTGAATTGGCGCTGGGTTTTCTTCATCACCGGAGGGCTGGGAATTGTCTGGGCGATGTTTTGGCTCAGGTATTATCAATCGCCTTCCGCACCCGGTTCCACTCCGACCGCTGGAACGAGAGTGAAGGTGCGCTGGATCCATTTGCTGCGCTACCGGCAGGTGTGGGGATTGATCATCGCCAAGTTCCTGTCTGACTCGGCCTGGTTCTTTTTCATTTTCTGGCTGCCCAAGTATCTGAGCGATGTTCGCCACCTGAATATCAAGGAAATCGGATACTACGCCTGGGTGCCCTATGCGTTTGCCGGTCTCGGCAGTTTCGCTGGAGGCGGGTTGAGCGGAATTCTCCTTCGCTACCGATTCAGCCTGGATCATGCGCGAAAAATCTCCCTGGGCATCAGTGCGGCCCTCATGCCGGTGTCTTTGCTCATCGTTTCGTCCCCGCTCAATTGGGCTATCGTCTTTTTCAGCACGGCGATGTTCGCCCACCAGTTCTGGTCAACGATCATGCAGACTTTGGCGGCCGATCTGTTCCCGTCCAACGTGGTCGGGTCAGTGGCGGGTCTCATGGGCGCCGCGGGCTCTTTCGGCGCGATGCTTTTCAGCTTTATCGCCGGGTCGATCATTGCTGACTACGGCTACGCCCGCGTCTTCCTGATCGCAGGGTTGGTCCACCCCATTTCCTTTATCGTCCTCCTGGCGGTGGTGCGCAGGATCGAGGAGCTGATTTCTCCTGGTTAGTTTTATCTCATTCCCGCCCCCTCCGACCGCTACGGGCCACATCAATGCGCAGAGCACTGAATTCGTTGCACTAACTCATGAGTTACCGGCTCGCCGAGAACAAAGATCCATAGATTGTGCGGGTCGCATCCGCGGTCAAAGAGTCGAGTGATCGTCCTTATCCTGGCACATATTTGCGTTCAATGTCTCGGGCGAAACCTCGCGTTCCCAACGGCTGATGACCACCGTCGCCACGCCGTTGCCAATCAGGTTAGTGATGGCGCGGCACTCGCTCATGAATCGGTCG
>Ga0075421_100004596_pt1 | contig 16669 bp, 16 predicted proteins | sample SoiMetdeltSBSDD5_FD_75292 | JGI IMG/M metagenome (GOLD analysis project Ga0075421, IMG submission 75292) | Bulk soil microbial communities from a Populus tree surrounding site in Tennessee, USA - Soil MetaG P. deltoides SBSDD5 | ecosystem: Environmental > Terrestrial > Soil > Tree plantation...
GCCGTTGCGTGTACCCCCGTCGGAGGTTTTGTTGAGCCCCATCCTCGTGCGGCCTGTGCGCGAGCAGCTCGAGCACGATCGGGTGATCCGCCTGCTTCAGGCAAAGTACAAGAGAAAGTTCGACGTCGCGATCAACCCCGGCAACGAACAGACGGCACCCGTCGGGCCGCCAGCGTCTCCGTGGTACCCGGACCTCGTCCTTCAGTCCGGCGAGCGGAGCAAGAAACTGCTGGGTGTGGTTGAGGTTGAGACCGCGGAATCGTTGAACAACCTCGAGGCGATGTCGCAGTGGGCGACATTTGCGAAGCTGCGTGTGCCGTTTCACCTGTATGTCCCCGCTGCCGGCGTCGATAGCGCGCGTCGTCTCTGCAACGATTTGCAAATCGAGGCTGCGGAGATGTGGGCCTATCACTCAATCGGCGAGCAGATCAGGTTCACTCTCGTCTCTCGCACGGGTCCGCCCGAGCGGCCGCGCGAGGCGCGCGAGGCCGCTCCACCTCGGCCGGTGACCCCGCCTGCACCCGTTGCCCGGCCCAAGACCGTACGCGCTGCGGCCACTCGCCCCTCCAGGCGGCCCAGTGGAGCGAGCGCGACGAAGTCTCGCGTGGTTGCAGCGAAGAAAAAGACGGCGGAGGTCCGCCGGGCAACGAAGAGGCCGGCTGCGCGACAGTCCTCTCCGCCAAGGCCTCTGAAGCGCAAGTAGAGCGCTGTGCCGTTCTTGCGCGTGATCCGTGACAAGCGTGGCTACGAGACCACCTATCTGATGCACCTCTATCGTGAGGGACATCGGCAACGGTCACGGATCTTGTACGTCTTTCGCTCGCCCGGCAGCGTGAGAGTAGGGCGTGCGGCACTCGAACCTGAAGTGCTCCGCCAGATCGAAGACCAATACCCCGACATCGCCTTCGACTGGAAAGACGTTCGTGAACATCAGCAGCACATCGAGATGTCTGCCGAGCCCCGACGTCGTAAGCCGCTGAAGCGTGAAGAAGCCGAAGCGCCAATGCCTGAAGCGGCACCCGTGCCAGTCCCGGTTGTTCAATCACCGAGCCCATCTCCAGGAGCGGTGCCAGCTGCCATAGAGGGCGCGACACCTGACGATCAGATCGCGTTTCTGGGCCGGTGGTACGCCATTATTCGCGAGCGCATTCCGAAGCGGACCTCGGATCCTGTGCGTCAGGAAGCGCTGTTGGCGCTGACCGAACGGCTGAATCCTGCGGCATGGACGGACGCCGATCAGATCGCCGTCGGATTGCAGCAAGCGTCGGAAGCACTCGAGCGTTTGTCACGCGTCTTCTCCCGTCGCCGTCGCCGGGTACGCCGTCGCAATGAAGCGCGCCCCTCGTCACCTGGTTCCACGCAATCCGACACTTGAGCGACGTTATCGAAAGGGTCGTGCTCGCCCTGGCCGATGTCGGACCATGGGCGCCTGCCTTGTTCATCCTGGCTTACATCCTGGCCTCGGTGACACTCGCACCAGCGTTTCTGCTGACCTTCGCGGCCGGTGCCGTCTTCGGTCTGTTGCGTGGGACGCTGCTGGTCTACGTCGGCGCCGTGCTCGGGTCATCGGCGGTGTTCGCGATCGCGTCGCCGCTTGCTCGCTCGAGACTGTTGCGGTGGATGGACCGCGACGCCCGAGTGGCCGCGGTCCGTGCTGCGGTCGTCGGCCAGGGCACATGGGTCATGTTCCTGCTCCGACTCTCACCGGTGGTTCCGTTCGTGCTTCTGAACTACGCGCTCGCGTTGAGCGGCGTTCGGTATCGTGACTTCCTGGCTGCGTCGGTCGGCATGTTGCCGGCCATCGTGATGTACGTCTATTACGGGAAGGTCGCAGGCGACGTCGCCAAGCTGGCGGCCGGCGTTGCGCCGCCACGCGGTCCGGAGTACTACGCGCTGCTCGTGGTGGGACTCATTGCGACGATTGTTGCGACGACCATGGTGACACGCGCGGCCCGCAAATCGATGGGCCGTACGGCAGCGTAGCACCCGGCCTACGCGCCTCGAAGGAGCGACTCGAGTTCATCGGGATGCGCGGCGCGCAGCATCGCTTCCCCTCGATCGAGCACGCCACCGAGCACGAGTTTCGCCAGCGACTCTTCGAGCGTGAACGACCCCGACTTTCGTGTGATGGTGATCTCCTGATTCAAATGCTGCAGCGCGTTCTTGCGAATGTGCTGCCGCGCACCGTAGCTGACCAGCAGGAGCTCCGCCACCGGAACGAGGCTGCGCGTTTTTGTCTGGACGAGCGACTGTGTCAGGACGCCGGCCAGCGCCATCGCCAGTTCCTGGCGGACGGCGTTCTGCCGCTCCACGGGGAACGCGTCGGCAATGCGGGCGATCGCGGCGGCCGCATCGGTGGCGTGAACGGTTGCGAGCACGAGGTGGCCCGTTTCCGCGGCCGCGAGCGCGATCCGCATCGTTTCCGGATCGCGCATCTCTCCGACCACGATGACGTCGGGAGCCTGTCGCATGGCGGCTCGCAAGGCCGTCGGAAAGTCGGGTGCATCTATTCCAATCTCGACTTGTTCGATCACGCTTCGGCCATGACCGTGCTCGTACTCGATCGGATCCTCCACGGTGACGATGTGCCGCGCATGGCTGGCGTTGATCTCGGCGATGAGCGCCGCGAGCGTCGTGGTCTTGCCCGAGCCCGTCGGCCCGCACACCAGGACCAGGCCGCGTGGGAGTGCCGCGAGCAGCGCGATATCGTGTGAGAAATGCAGATCCGAGACACGCGGTACTCGCGTCGGCAACGCGCGGATCGCGGCCGCCGGACGTCCGCGCTCGCGGTGGAGATTCATCCGAAATCGGCCGAGGCCTTTCAGGGTGAAGGCCAGATCGATCGCTTCACCGTCGCGGTACCGATCTCTCAGACGAGTCGGGACGATTGGTGACACGGCGGCCTCGATATCCTCACCACTCAAACTGTCGCCGCGCAGTCGCAAGATCTCACCCTTCACGCGGGCGAGCGGGGGAAGGCTTGCGACGAGCAGGAGGTCGCTGCCGTCCTGGTCGCGAACCTGCCGAAGCCAGTCTCCGAGGTCGGGCGTGTCGCTGGTGATCGGCGCAGAGCGAGCCGACGTGATCTGGTGGAGCTCAGAGACGAGCCGATCCAGGTCGTCGACGCGGTGATTGCGCGTATCGGACATCGTGCAAGGATTCTATTGAACAGCTTCCACTAGGACCGTGTGACGAAGCGGTTTTCGATCGCGAGGATCTTGTTGACTCGCCGTTGATGCCGTTCTTCGCGCGAGAAGCGCGCGCCAAGGAAGGCATCGACGATCTCGCACGCCAGGGCCGATCCGATGACCCGGGCGCCGATGCAGAGCACGTTCATGTCGTCGTGCTCCACCGCCTGGTGCGCCGAGTAGGTGTCATGGCACACGGCGGCCCGTATGCTGGGAAACTTGTTGGCAGCAATCGAGACGCCGGCGCCGCTGCCGCAGACGATGACACCGCGTTCGGCCTGCCCTTCGAACATGACCTGAGCAACGGCTTCAGCCGAGTCGGGGTAGTCCACCGGGGCGGTCGAATGGGTGCCGAGGTCGATGACCTCGTGGCCGTTGCGCGTCAAGTACGCACCAAGTTGTTGTTTCAGCTCGAAGCCGGCATGATCGGCGCTCAGTGCGATTCGCATGGCTCGTCAAGGGTACAACCAACCACGGGGGCTCTGACCAAGCCGAATCCTCGGCCGCGTCGTCAAATGAAGCGCGGCGGAGTATACTTTGACCTATGCGAATTGTCGCTAAGTTCTTGATCGTCGGCGTGTTCGCAGGCATTGCGACTGCCTGGAATCCTGCACAGACACCGGTCGCGCAGGCGCAAGCGCAGGCGCCTGCCCAGGAGGCCCCGCCGGTGCAGGCGCCGGGCGGCCAGCCAACATTCCGCGTCAGCGTCGATCTCGTCACCACTGACGTCATCGTTCGCGACCAGCGGAACGACCAGTTCGTGGCTGATCTGAAGCCCGAAGAGTTCGAAGTCTACGAAGACGGCGTCAAGCAGCAGCTCGTCTCGCTGGTCCTGACGCACGGCGGGCGAGTCTACAACCAGCTGACGCCGCCCCCGGCGCCGGTGCAGGAAGGCATCATCCTGCCGACCAATCGGCCAACCAACGACGCCGCTGGTCGTGTGTTCCTGATCTTCATCGACGACCTGCACCTCGACTTCCGAAGCACGCCGCGCACGCGAGAGCTGATCAAGAAGATGCTCAAGCTGCTGATTCATGAGGGCGACATGTTCGGCATCGTGACGACCGGTTATTCGTCGATCTCCGAACAGTTGACGTACGACCGGCAGGTGCTCGATTCGTTGATCTCGAAAGTCACCGGTGGCGGGCTCAAGGCGAAGGAAATCATCGAAGGCATGCAGGGCTCTCAGGGGCCGACCGAGCTGCGCCATCGCGCTCACGTCGCGTTTTCGACGGCCTACGATCTGATGAAGAACCTCGAGAAGCTGCAGAATCGCCGCAAGGCGGTCATCTACATCAGCAGCGGATACGACTTCAATCCGTTCGAGCAGTCTCGCCTCGAAGAACAGGCGCAGCGCATGCACGTCGAGTCCGCGGATCTGCAGAACGATCCGTTCTACCGCACGCAGCAAAGCTCGCAGTTGCTTGCCGAAGCCGACCTCGTTCGCGAACTCGCCGAGCTGACGCGCGCGGCCAATCGAGCGAACGCAACCCTCTACACGATCGACCCACGCGGTCTGATTGCGGGTCAGGATCTCGACGACGAGGTGCCGACGCAGGAATGGAACGCGTACGTGCGTGACACGCAGGACAGCCTTCGCGTGCTTGCGGAAGAAACCGGTGGCATTGCCGTCGTCAACCAGAACGACTTCGACAAGGCGCTCAAACGGATCGACAACGAGACCAGCGACTACTACGTGCTTGGCTACTACTCGTCGAACCCGGATCCGCTCAAGCGCCGGCGTAAGGTGGACATCAAGACCACCAGGGCGAACCTGAGTGTCTGGTCACGCGGCGAATACACGCTGCGACCGCTTCAGGGCGTCGAACAGCGACAACCAACGACGAACTCCGCGCTTTCGGGCGCGGAGTTCTCACCCAATCTTCGACGGACGCACCAGCGAATCGAGCTGCGGTCGCATCGTCTCGAAGACACGCATCACTTCAGTGACCGCTCGCGGCAGGCGTCCCATCTTGGGGTACAGCCATCCCGTCTGCCGATCGAGCGACACCCCGGCAATTCGACTGCAGAACAGTTGACGCGTGCTGACATCGGCCGCAGCAGCTTGCCAGGGGATGATGCTGATACCGAGGCCGCTGCGCACCATCGCCTTGATGATCTCCACGTTCTCGGTTTCCATGATGACCGGCGGTGTGATCCGCTCTCGCCCGAAGAAGTCCTCCACGATGCGTCGGGTGATCGAGCCCGTTTCGAAGAGCACGAACGGCTGCTTCTCGAGGTCGGCCGGGACGATCCGCTTCTGCGCTGCAAGCGGATGACTTGGATAGGTCACGAGCAGCAGCTCTTCCTGCAGCATCGGGACAGAGACGAGATCCGAGGCCTCGATCGGGAGCGTGAGCAGGCCCAGATCGCCGGCACCCGATCGCAGCATCTCGATCGATCGCTGCGTGCTGCCGACCGTCACCCGCATGTCCAGGTTGGGGTGGATTCGTCGCACTTCGGCCAGGAGTCTTGGGAACACGTACAGGCAGACGGTCATTCCGCCGACGAGTCCGATCGACCCTCGCAGGGACTCTCGTGTATCGCTGATCGCCGAGACCGTATCCTGCAGGTCTCGAAAGACGCGGTGGCTCAGCTGAAGGAGTGACTCGCCCGCAGGCGTGATTCGAATGCGGCGGCCGATGCGATGGAACACCGGCTCACCGAGTTCTTCTTCGAGAATCAGAATCTGACGGCTGATCGCGGACTGTGAGACATGCAGCTTCTCTCCGGCGCCTGTGAAGGACCCGGTTTCCGCGATCGCTCGAATGATTTCCAGCTGCCTCAGGTCCATCAGTCCGTTAGGCGGAGCCCCTTGGCTGGTCAGCATACATGCGCGCTCGGCATGAATCTACTTGCGACGATTCGTCTGAACGATGGGGACGGCTGGTGTGAGCGCAGTGCGAGTGCGTTCGACGGCCTCATCCAGATACCCTTCGTCCATCTCGATGCCGATGAAGCTGAGGCCGAGTTGCGCGCAGGCGACCGCCGTAGAACCGAGCCCCATAAACGGATCTGCCACCAGTCGTGTTCGTCCCAGCCCGTTCATCCGCAGACACATCTCGGGAAGCTTGGGCGGAAAGGTGGCTGGATGAGGCCGGTCCTTGTCGCGGCTCTGAATCGTTTCGTAGGGGATGAACCAGGTATTGCCGCGACATCTCACGCCCGAGGCCGCCGCCTGCCATCGTCCGATGTTGGAACTGTCCTGATACCGGACCCCGATCGCCTGCCGGTCGATGGGTGTCTGACCTCCAGCGGTGAAATGAAACACGAACTCGTGGCAGTCGTGAAGGAATCGGCGACTGTTGATGGGTTTGTAATGGCCGACAGCGAGGTCGTCGGCGAGCTTGCTGTTCGTCCCCGCCAGCGACTTCTCGATGGCGATCGACTTGATCCAATGAATCGTGTTTTGCAGCTGCAGGTAGGGACGAGTTGCCTGCGCGATATCGATCGCGGTCCATGGGTCGGTGGGCTTCGCGCCCACGTTCAGAAACAGCGAACCGTTCTCGGCCATGGCTCGCGCGGCGCGGCTGACCCACTCGCCGGTCCACTCGAGATACTGGGCGCGCGGCATCGTGTCGTCGTAGCTGCGATAGCGGATGCCGAGGTTGTACGGCGGTGACGTAACGATCGCGTCAATGGAGCCCGGCGTGAGGCGCTCCAGAATGTCTACGCAGTCGCCGAGATAGAAGCTAAAAATCGCGCCGTTCGATGTTAAGCGCGTATGAGGTTTAGGGATTCGCGACACCACGGAGATTGTATCCGTGGTGCTTCGGCAGCGAACCGATATCGCGCGTCAGGAGGCGCGAAGCGACGCGACAGTGGCCAGCGATGGAGCGGTGCGCTCGGGAATCGTATGATTTCTGCGATGCACGTGGACGTCGCACTCTCCGCCCTTCTCCTCGACGTAAGAGACTTCGCGGCTCGTAGCCAACTCGCGATAACGACCTACAACGCATCCACAGGTGAGCGTCCGAAACCCAAGGAGCCTTACGAGACTCATTTTCCTGTCCCCCGCGGATCTCTTTAGCAATTCATGTGCCGCGCTTCGAGCGCGAGTCGCACGAGCTGGCGTCACGGGATTCAACGAAATATCCGGTGAGAACGAACTCAGAGTTGGCCGTACGGCGCGAGCCGTGTGTGCTATTTGGGTGCAGGTGTGTTCCAAACACACGCACGTTGGATCCGATTCCAAAGCGTTGGAGCAGGCGGTGGTAGGCTTCTCCATCAAGATGATCTCAGCGCACCGTTGGACCGCTGTGCGGCTCGGAACGCGGACTTTGTCGTCGTCGTGCAAACCGCATCGCGGTCCCAGCTGTGGGAAGCGCGGCAAGAAGACGGTGCTGAGGGTGTTACTGGGCGCGTTGGCTGTCGCGCATGCATCAACGCCCGGGATTGCGCAAACGGGCGTTGCGGGTGTGCCCGCCGATCCGTCTGTGCGGCGGGCGCTCGAATTTGCTCGCGCCACGGAGCAGGACACGATTCGCGAACAGATTCGCCTGTGCGAAATCCCTGCGCCTCCCTTCGGCGAGGCGACGCGGGCCGCCGCTTACGCCAGGTCCATGCGCGCCGCCGGCCTGACGAACGTTCGCATCGATAGCGTCGGCAATGTCCTGGGGGAGCGGCCGGGCCGGAATCGGAAACCGCATCTGGTCCTGAGTGCACATCTGGATACGGTGTTCCCCGCGGAGCTACCAGTAAGTGTCACCCGTGACAAGAATTGGCTTCGCGGCCCGGGCATTTCGGACGATTGCCGCGGCCTCGCGGTCGTGCTCGCCGTGGCTCGCGCCCTGGGCGCGGCCAAAGTTCAGACCGAGGGGCCGATTACATTCGTCGGCACCGTGGGTGAAGAAGGCCTCGGTGACTTGCGTGGAGTCCGGGCGCTTCACGAGAGCACGTTGCGCGAGCAAATCCACCGGTTCGTGTCGGTGGATGGTGATGGGTACGCCATCACCAACGTTGGCGTTGGCAGCCGCCGCTACCGCGTGACCTTCCGCGGTCCGGGTGGGCATAGCTTCGACAATTTCGGACGTGCGAATCCAGTACACGCAGTGGGACTCGCCATTGCGCGACTCGCTCGTCTCGAGGTTCCGGCCGTGCCACGCACGACGTATTCGGTCGGGAGAATCGGCGGAGGCACGTCCATCAATGCGATCCCGAGCGAGGCATGGATGGAAGTCGATCTTCGTTCGGCCGACGATGCGGCTCTGAAGCAGCTGGACGCGGGATTCCAGGCGTCGGTGCGCGCTGCGCTCGAAGAAGAAAACAATCGCCGGAAGAGTCACGAAGCACTCACCGTCGCCATCGACACAGTGGGGAATCGACCAGCCGGCCGAAGCGATCAAACCTCGCCGGTTGTCGAAACCGCAATCGCTTCGCTCAGAGCTCTCGGATTACCGGTCAGACTGGTCGAGGGATCGACCGATGCGAATCTCCCGATGAGCATTGGCATTTCGTCGATTGCGATTGGAGGTGGCGGCATCGGGCGGGACGCTCACTCTCCGCGAGAGTCGTTCGATACGACGGAATCGTGGCGGGGGACGCAGCTCGTGACGCTGCTCGCCGTGGCCCTCACCAGATAGTTACCCCCTGGCGTTTGCCATCCGTAATTTCACTGCCCGGTAGCTCTCCAGATCGACGGCGCGTTGCCGCGACGCGGCCCCTCGGGCGCGGACGAGGCGAACGAGAAACGCAGCGTGCATCAAGCCAATCACCGACAACTCGAGAGGCGTAGGAGAGGGCACGATTGCCGGAACCAGATTCAGCAGCGTGGCGACCGCGAAAATAACCGTGAAGAGCGGGTCGACGCCTCCCCCCGGTAGTGCGGGTCCCACCGCCATATTCGTTGTCTCCCATAGGGGGCCGTTTGAATCCCCCTCGTAGAAAACCTGGAGGTAGCGTCCGATGCGCTCGACGCCAACATGCATTGCGTGGATGGCCTCGAAGCCGCCGGCCAGCACCATCAGTGGGAACAGGGAGGTGACGGGATTGTTCCCCAGGACCGTGAGCGTTCCGGCCACCAGCGCCCAGCCGATAAAGGTCACCGGCAGGAGGGTCATTCTGGCGGTTCCGCGACTGGCAATAGTGTGACGGAGCACCGTGTACTCGGATTCAATTAGGTTCATGCAGGATGGCACCTTTCTTGGTATCGTCGTGCATGGCGAACAACCCTCTTGCACACTGCAGGAGGTTTGTTAGAATGCCGATACACTTTGTAACCGGCTGTCTAGCAAAGGGTTGCCTGTGATTTTCCCGCGTTTTTCGAAGTCTTCTCGCATTTGGTGCATCCTGACGGCGTTCGCCTGCCTTGGCCTGTCTACCGACACGGCGTCCGCCCAGTCGAGTACGGCGACCCACGCAGCCACGAAGAAGCCTACTACTAAGAAGACAATTACCCGGAAAACGACGACTTCCCGGACGTTGTCGTCATCGTCCGTTCGCCGGGCCCGGGCCCGCAGCCGTGCCGCTGTCCAGGCGCGACTCCTCCGGGAGGCGCAGGAGCCCCGCTTCCGGCTGGACGACTCAGGCGCGCTCGTTCCGGACGTCCGGGCCGAGGCCGCAATTATCTATGACTCGGCTACAGGGCACGTGCTCTGGGAGTCGAATTCCCAGAACCAGCGATCGATTGCCAGCATCACCAAGGTGATGACGGCCGTCGTCTTCATGGAAGACTCACCAGATCTTTCGGAAGAGGTCGTCGTGCAACCGAGCGACGTTCGCGCGGCATCGACCACCTATATTCGTTCGGGATATCGCGTGACGAAGGGCGACCTTCTGCATCTGACGCTCATGGCATCGGACAATGCGGCGGCGCGCGCCCTGGCTCGGGTGTCGAGCCGCGGCTCCGAAGCGTTCATCGAGCGGATGAACACGAAGGCAGCTGAGCTCGGTCTCCAGAGCACGAGCTACTCGGACCCGTCTGGGCTTCTGGCAGCCAACGTTTCGTCGGCATACGACATGGCGAAGCTCATCTCATACGTGTCGGGTGACGAGCGCATCGCCAGCGTCATGCGAAAGCAGACGTACACGGTCAACGCGGGCCGTCGCGTCGTCAACATTCACTCGACGAACCAGTTGGTCATGAACGGCGATGTCGATGTGCAGGCAGGGAAGACCGGCTTCATCAGCAAGTCCGGGTACTGCCTCGCCACTCTGCTTCGTTTGCCCCAGGGTGGTCCCCCGGTTGCCGTCGTGGTGCTCGGCGCGAAGTCGAACGCCGGACGCTTCTGGGAAACGCGGCACCTGTTCAATTGGTTCGCAAGCAAGGCCGAAGATCTCCTCGGAACCCCACTTCAAGCCGCAACCGCGACCGCGAACTAACACGCCAAGCTGGTAGGGGCGGGTCCTTAGACCTGCCCTCTAAGACTTTGAACCTTCGGGTTCTTCGTGGCCTTCCTGATTTTCGTGGTCTTCGTGGTTCAAGAAGAGTAGCCGCGCTGAATGGCCGCGGCGTCGAGAGGCAGGGTTGCCACCGCATCGACCATGGGCATCACCGGTCGACTGGCGCGGCGTCCGTCATAGGCCTTGAGGTAGCGACGGCACACGTCGCACGCATAGACTCGATACTGCCCATCAGGTGTTGCGAACGACGTGATCTTCGTGCGTTCGCTGTTGCGGCAGTACGGACAGGTCAACGATTCCCATTTCCAGCGCAGCTCGCATCGTCCACAGATCAAGTGACGTTCTGCCGACGGAGTGATCACGGAGAGGTCTGGTTGGCCGCCGCAGAGCGCGCAGTGCGAGTGCGTCCACGACGACAGTTCAGGTCGCCGTTGAAGCACCTCGGCACAACGTGAAAGAAAAGGTCGCATGGACAGCGTCAGCACCTGATCGAACACGTCGCTGCCATCCAACTCGGCAAACGAGGCAGAGGCCGGAATGCCCACGGCCGCGACCTGCTGTGCGAAGCCGTTTCGGAACCACTGTCCAGTTACAGCCAGCAGCTGCATGTCGCGCCCAAGTGCCTGCACCTTCTGATAGTCGTGTTCCTCGAGCGCGCCGTAGCGACGAAGTACGTCGGCGATCTGTCGAACCATCAGGCGCAGGTCACTCAGGTCGAGCGGGATGTCCTCGAAGCGCAGGATCGGCGTCGCCAACGACTGGTGCCGTTGAATCGAGGCGCTGGTGATCTCGAGCATCGGCAGAGGAACTCGCCCCTGAATGCGTCGCTGAACTTCCAGGAGCTCGAGGTGGAGGTCGACGGCAGACTGGAGTTGCGGATGCTGCGACCGGATCGCGCGAAGTTCCGCGGCTTCCCGGGATTCGGGCCGGGTACCCCGCGCTGCGCGCGCCGATGAATCAGTCACCGTGAGATCATATCAAGAGTGCGGATCCTAATGGTCGCGTCCGAAGTGCACCCTTTTGCCAAGACCGGGGGGCTTGCGGACGTCCTCGGGGCGCTGCCACCTGCGTTGACGAAGCTCGGCCACCAGGTCGATGTCGTGATGCCCAGATATCGCGGCATCACGGTCGGAGCCTCGATTGGCCAGATTACCGTCACCCTGGGCGGTCAGGTCGATGTCGTCGACGTCTCAGCCGTGGTCGACAGGAACGTGCGGTACGTCTTTGTTTCGCAGGCGCCGTACTTCGACCGGGAGTACCTGTACGGCGCCGCATCTCGCGATTATCCCGACAACCCCGAACGCTTCGCATTCCTGAGTAACGCCGCCTTGTCATGGGCTGCGTCGACGGGCCACCGGTACGACGTCGTACACGCTCATGACTGGCAGGCGGGCCTGATCCCGCTCCTCGTGCGTCGGGGAGTGCCTGCCTGGCGCGGGGCCGAGCGACCCGCGACCATCTTCACCATCCACAATCTGGCGTATCAAGGCATCTTCGATGCGAGCTGGCTGCCGCGGCTCGGGCTGGGGTGGGATCTGATGCGCATCGATGCGCTGGAATACTGGAACCGGATTAGTTTCCTGAAGGGCGGCATCATGTTCGCCGAGGTCATCACCACGGTGAGCCCCCGGTACGCCGAAGAAATCCAGACGCCCGAGCTCGGCTTTGGCTTTGATGGAATCCTTCGTTCCCGCGCCTCGGATCTGGTCGGCATTCTGAACGGAATCGATTACGATCAATGGGATCCTGAGCGGGATTTGAACCTTCCAGTGCCCTTCAGCGCGTCAAAGATGGCAGGGAAGGCGGCAGCCAAGCGAAGGGTTCTCGAAACATTTGGGTTACCCAAGACACCGGATACAGGTCGTCGTCCGCTGGTGGCGATGATTTCGAGGCTGGTCGATCAAAAGGGGTTTGACCTGTTGGGTCAGATCTCGGATGCATTGCCGGTCCTGGGAGCGTCTTTCGTCTTGCTGGGCTCGGGTGAGCCGCAGATCGAGACGCAGTGGCGGGAGTTGGCGATTCGGCATCCAAACCGTATTGGCGTGCGAATCGGGTTCGATGACGCGCTCGCGCACTTGATGGAAGGTGGCGCGGATCTGTTTCTGATGCCGTCGCGGTTTGAGCCGTGCGGATTGAACCAGATGTACAGCCTCCGCTACGGGACAGTGCCAGTCGTTCACGCGACAGGCGGGCTGTTTGACACCGTCCACAACGTGGACGAAACATCAGGCAACGGAACGGGGTTCACGTTCAACGAGTATTCGCCGGTCGCACTGCTGGGCGCGCTTGGACGCGCCCTTCAGATGTTCGAAAATCGACCGGCGTGGCGACGAATTCAGATGGCCGGCATGCGCGAAGATTTTTCGTGGGACGCGTCGGCTCGAGAGTACGTCAAGGTGTATGAGCGAGTGGCTGCGGCGAATCGAGCCGGAGCGCCGAGTGGAGTGTAAGACGACGTCTGGAGAAGAGAGCCGATGGCATCCGAAAAAGTGAAGACGTTCACCGACAACAATTTCGACGATGAGACCAGCAAGGGGGTCGTGCTGGTGGACTTCTGGGCGGAATGGTGCGGACCCTGCCGGCGGCTGGCGCCGACAGTGGACGCGCTCGCCTCGGAATTCGACGGTCGTGCAACCGTGGCCAAACTGAACGTCGACGAGAACCCGAACGTGCCTGGACGATTTGCCGTGCGTGGCATTCCGACGCTGCTGCTTTTCAAAGAGGGACAGCTGGCTGAAACGATCGTCGGCCTGAGAGCGAAGGAAGACATCGCGCAGATGATCGAACGCCATCTGGGAGCCTGATGTGGCCGATCGGAGAGTCACTATCATCGGCTCGGGACCCGCGGGTCTGACCGCTGCTCTGTACACCTCTCGCGCCAACCTCAAACCGTTACTCGTGGAAGGACTCGAGGCGGGTGGTCAGTTGATGCTGACCACGATGGTGGAGAACTGGCCCGGATTCCGCGACGGCATCATGGGACCCGATCTGATGACCGAGATGCGGGTGCAGGCCGAGCGCTTCGGCGCGGAGGTGATGCAGGGAGACGTCACGAAAGTCGATCTGCAGAATCGCCCGTTCACCGTGACGCTCGCTGACGGCAAGTCAATCACGACCGACGCACTGATTATCGCGACCGGAGCCTCGGCTCGCTGGCTCGAGATCGGATCGGACCGAAAGCTGTCAGGGCACGGCGTGTCCACATGTGCGACGTGTGACGGGTACTTCTTCCGCGGCCGACCGATTGCCGTTGTCGGCGGCGGTGACTCGGCGATGGAGGAAGCGATCTACCTCACGCGTTTTGCCTCGAAGGTCACCGTCGTGCACCGGCGCGACAGCTTGCGCGCGTCGAAGATCATGCAGGACAAGGCCTTCGCGAATCCGAAGATCGAGTTCATCTGGGACTCTGAGGTTGCTGATGTTCTCGATGAGGGGAAGGGCGAGGTGACCGGCATCGTGGTTCGCAATCTGAAGACGGGCCACCAGACCACAATGCCACTCGACGGCGTATTCATTGCCATCGGCCACACACCAAATACGTCGCTGTTTGCCGGACAGATTGATCTCGATGCCAACGGCTATATCCGCACACACTCCGGTTCGAAGACCAACGTGGCGGGCGTGTTTGCCGCAGGGGACGTGCAGGATCACATCTACCGACAGGCAATCACTGCAGCGGGTTCAGGGTGCATGGCAGCCATCGACGCAGAGCGTTACGTCGAGGGGATGTCGGGTCATCACGCCGGCGAAGCGGCCCTGCAGACCACGAGTTGATCCCGCACCTGCTATTCCTGATCGATAGCGCCTACGACCACGCGTCATGGCATGGGCCGAATCTCCGTGGATCGATTCGCGGAGTGACGCCCGAGCAAGCCGCGTGGCGGCCTGCTGCCAATCGTCACAACATCTGGGAACTCGTCATTCACGCCGCGTACTGGAAGTACGTGGCGTGGCGACGATTGACACATGCCAGGCGTGGTTCATTTCCTCTCGAAGGCTCGAACTGGGTGGTGCGGCCACAGCAGGTGACCGCGAAGGCATGGAAGGTTGACATTCAGTTGCTGGCGGATACGCATCAGACTTTGCGTGAGGCCGTCGCCGACCTGCGACCGGGGATACTCACGAAAAAGCCGAAGGGCAGTAAGGTCAGCTATCTTGCGCTCGTCACCGGCATCGCCGCCCACGATCTCTATCACGCGGGCCAGATTCAGTTGATTAAGAGGCTGATGCCCTGAACCTGAATTCTTGATTTGATGATCTGTGATTTTTGATTCGTTTTTGATTGTCGATTCCTGATTGTTGATTTCATGCTGGCCGCCCGCCAATCAGCAATCAACACTCACCAACAACAACTCATCAACAATCAACGATCGCAAAATCAACAATTCAGCGTGGCTCAGTCAATCCAACCCCCACCCAGGACGACGTCATCGTCGTAGAAGACAGCCGCCTGTCCTGGGGTGACGGCTGGCTGAGGCTCGTCGAATTCAAACTCAGCGCGTCCGTTATCCACTGTGCGCATACGCCCAGCCGCCGGCCGATGGCGATGGCGAATCTGTACGGTAGCAGCCGTCCACTCCACCAATGCGTTGCCCCCGATCCAATTGACGCCTGACGCTGTGAAGTTCGTGCGATCGAGCGCCGATCGCGGCCCCACCATCACGTCACCGGAGTCGGCGTCGATCTTCAAGACATAGAGTGGCGCTGGTGCCGCAATCCCGAGGCCCTTGCGCTGACCGATCGTGAAGCGGTGAACTCCGGCGTGGGTCGCAAGCCGCTCTCCCCGCTGATTGACGATGGACCCCGTCCGAACCTCGGGGGCGCGCGACTCGACAAAGCTCGCGTAGTCACCATCGGGCACGAAGCAGATCTCCTGGCTGTCTGCCTTGTCAGCGACCATCAGTCCCAGTCGACGCGCCTCGGCTCGTACTTCGGGCTTCGTGAGCGCGCCGACGGGAAATACGGCATGAGCCAGTTGATCCTGCGTGAGCGAGAAGAGGAAATACGACTGATCCTTTTCGGGGTCGATGCTGCGGCGGAGCAGGAATCGTCCATCAGGGCCCTGCTCGACTCGTGCGTAATGTCCGGTGGCGAGCCACTCGGCGCTGAGCCCGCGCGCGCGGTCCAGCAGCGTCGAGAACTTCAGGTCGCTGTTACAGTGCGCACACGGGATCGGCGTACGCCCTGCTGTGTACTCCGAGACAAAGTTCGAGATGACCGTGTCGGTGAACTGGCGCTCGAAGTTCACGATGTAGTGGGGGAATCCCTGTGCCGATGCCACGCGACGCGCGTCGTGCAAATCGTCCAGCGTGCAGCAAGTGCCAAACTTCTCTCCGCCGTTCGCCTGCCCTGAGCCAGTCGAAGGGTAGAGCTGCATCGACAGACCGATGACGTCATGACCCTGCTCTGCGAGCAGGGCCGCGGCAACCGACGAGTCGACGCCGCCGGACATGGCTACGACGATACGCATGAATTTGAAAAGTGGCAGGTCCGGCGAGCAGGACCCGTCCTACGCTCCCTACTGGTCTAGTGTCTGCTGCCCACAGGAGACCGCGTCAGGCTCCGGAGCTTTTCCACGATGGCGGGGAGCACGGCGACGACGCGTTCGACGTCCTGTTCGGTGTTTGCTCCGCCGAGGCTGAAGCGGATCGAGTTCTGGGTTCGATGTGCTGGCAGCCCCATCGCCTTCAGCACATGTGATGGTTCGAGCGTTCCTGACGAACACGCCGAGCCGGTCGACACCGCGATTCCTTCCAGATCGAGCGCAATGAGGAGAGACTCGGCCTCGATGCGATCGAAGCTGATATTCGTGGTGTTCGCCACGCGCGGCTCAGAGGATCCGTTGCGTGCAGTGCCCGGCACGCGACTCAGGATCTGTGACTCCAGCGCGTCCCGAAGTGCACCCAGCCTCGCCTGTTCAGCCCCCATCTTCGAGAGCGCCTCGCGCGCGGCGACGCCCATCCCCACGATCCCCGCCACGTTCTCGGTTCCGGACCGTCGTCCGCGCTCCTGCTTGCCACCGGTCAGCGCCGACTGCAACCGGACGCCTCGTCGAATCCACATGGCGCCAACGCCTTTGGGCCCGTAGAACTTGTGGGCCGAAATCGTCAGTAGATCAACGCCGAGCGCCTTGACGTCGA
>Ga0075421_100004597_pt1 | contig 16669 bp, 9 predicted proteins | sample SoiMetdeltSBSDD5_FD_75292 | JGI IMG/M metagenome (GOLD analysis project Ga0075421, IMG submission 75292) | Bulk soil microbial communities from a Populus tree surrounding site in Tennessee, USA - Soil MetaG P. deltoides SBSDD5 | ecosystem: Environmental > Terrestrial > Soil > Tree plantation...
CGGGAACGATCTATTATACGCTCGACGGCACCGATCCGCGTCTGCGAGGAGGCGCGATCTCGCCGTCCGCGCGGAGCTACGGCGGTCCGGTCGTCTTGACGGAAAGCGCCCGCGTCAGAGCACGCGTGTTGAGCGGCGGGGTTTGGAGCGCCTTGACCGACGCCACGTTCTACGTGATTCAAAACTTCACCGAGCTGCTCATCACCGAGATCATGTATAACCCGCCGGGCACGACCAATTACGACGGCGACGCTTTCGAGTTCATCGAGCTGAAGAATGTCGCGTCAACCGAGTTGGAGTTAAGCGGAGTCAAATTCACAAACGGGATCAACTACGTTTTCCCGCTGGGCACGAAGCTGAGTCCCGGCGCATTCGCCGTTCTCGTCAGCGATCCCGTCGCGTTCCAATTGAAGCATCCGACCGTGCCCATCAGCGGCGTTTACACCGGCAGGCTCTCGAATGGCGGCGAACGAGTGGATCTCGTTCATGCCGTCGGCACGCCCATCGTTTCGATGAGTTACGGCGACCGCGCGCCGTGGCCGCCTTCTGCGGACGGCATCGGCTTCTCTCTTGTGCCGGTCAATCCGAACTTGAATCCCAACCCTGACGATCCGGCCAACTGGCGGTCCAGCCTGTCCGCAGGCGGTTCACCGGGCGCCGACGATCCGCCCTCCAACCTCCCGCGCGTCTGGATCAACGAGGTGCTGACGCACACGGATCCGCCTCAGCTTGACGCCATCGAACTGCACAACCCCGGGCCCACAACGGCCGACATCAGCGGCTGGTATCTGACCGACCGGCGCTCGCAGCCGAAGAAGTTCCGAATCCCGAATACAACCATCCCTCCCGGCGAGTATGTCGTTTTCGACGAATTGGACTTCAATCCCAACCCGGGAGTGGAGCCGAGCTTCAATCTCAGCTCCCACGGCGAGCAGGTGTATCTTTACTCTGCCGACACCGCGGACAACCTGACCGGCTACAGCGACGGATTCAGCTTTGGCGCGGCTCAAAACGGGGTCTCCTTCGGCCGTTACACCACGAGCATTGGGGAGGTGGATTATCCAGCTCAGTTCAGCAACACGTTGAGCAATGCCAACACCGGCCCGCGCATCGGCCCGGTCGTCATCAATGAAATCCGCTACCATCCCGCGTCCGGCGATGACGAGTTCGTTGAATTGAAAAATATTACCGCCAGTCCGGTAAAGCTCTACGATCCCAATTTCCCGACCAACACATGGCAGCTGAACGGCCTTGGATTCTCCTTCCCGACGAACACCGAGATCGGTCCGAACGGTTTGATGCTCCTCGTCAGCATCGACGCCGCGACATTTCGCACGAAATACAGCGTGCCTGCAGGCGTGCCCATCTTCACTTATCCCGGCGCGCTTCAGGACAACGGGGAGTCGCTCCAGCTTGAACGCCCTGACGCGCCCGATGTGGACACTAACGGCACCGTGATCGTGCCCTATTTCAATATTGATCTGGTCCGGTATGACAACAGCGCTCCCTGGCCGACGAACGCCGCCGGACTTGGTCCGTCACTGGAGCGCCTCAACGCCTCCGCTTACGGGAACGACCCGATCAACTGGCGGGCCAGCCCCGGGGGTGCTTCACCCGGGTTGGAAAACACCGGCAACCGGATCCCTCTCGTGAACGCGGGCGCGGACCGAACCGTCCAGAGCTCGACCTTCCCCCTGGTCATCAATCTTTCAGCAACAGTGTCCGACGACGGCCAGCCCAATCCACCCGGCGCGCTGACTGTCGCGTGGACCCAGGTTGGCGGACCGGGCGCTGTGATTTTTGGAAGCCCCAGCCAGGCGGCCACCACTGCCAGTTTTCCCGGCGTTGGAACCTATGTGCTCCGCCTGGCTGCCAGCGACAGTGTGCTTCAGGCGGAAGATGATTTGACCGTCGTTGTCCAACGCGCCGCGATGCCCGCGACGTTCGTCACCCGCGGCTCGACCTGGAAATACCTCGATAATGGAACCGACCGGGGCACGAACTGGTATCTCCGGTCATTCAACGATTCCACGTGGGCTTCCGGGCCGGCGCCGCTCGGCTACAACGACACTCACATCGTAACCGCAGTCAGTTATGGCCCGGTCGCAACGGACAAATACATTACGACCTATTTCCGGCGGTCGTTCACGTTGTCGAACGCCTCGTCGGTCACTGCGCTCGCCGTCAATGTGATGCGGGACGACGGCGCGGTCGTCTATCTCAACAACGAATACATCTTTAAGAGCAATATGCCCGAAAGCGCGATTGATTTTCGGACTCTGGCCTCCGTGGCTGTTGGCGTACCGGACGAAACCGCCTTTTTCTCCTGGCCCGTGGATCCCACGCTGTTACTCAACGGAACCAACGTCCTGGCGGTCGAGATTCATCAGTCGGGAACGAACAGCAGCGACCTGGGGTTTGACCTCGAACTGACGGGTCTGGCGTACCCACCGAACCAGGCACCCCTGGTCAGTGCCGGCGGCGACCTGACTGTCACGCTTCCGGCTTCGGGCTCACTCAATGGCTCAGCCAGTGATGACGGTCTGCCCATTCCGCCGGGTCAGTTGTCGGTCATCTGGAGTAAGTTCAGCGGGCCCGGAACGGTCACTTTCGCCAACGCAAGCGCCGCAAATACCACGGCGACCTTCTCGTCGGCGGGAGCTTACGTTCTCCGACTCACGGCCAACGACGGCGCGGTTCCCGTCAGCGACGATGTCTCTGTGACGGTCAACGGCGGCGGCCAACCGGAATTGAGAGTCGATTCGATCCAGGTTACGAGCGCAACGCCGCCCGTGGTTCGTATCGGGTTCACCGCGGTCGCTGGGCAATCCTACACCGTTCAGTACTGCGATTCACTGACTGGCGGAATCTGGATCAGGCTGACCGACCTTCCGGCCTCTGGATCCACACAAATAGTTGAAGTGACCGATAACGGAATGTCCGCCTTGACGACCCGCTACTATCGGATTGTAACACCGCTGCAACCTTGAAGGGGTAGCATTGGAAATCGGGCTGGTACCCCCACCAGGAATTGAACCTGGATCAACGGTTTAGGAATCCACAGCAAACAATAGTAAAAGCTGGTAAAAAGGAGTGAATCTGACACTTCATCTGATACCGTTTCTCGTGATCTCATTCACTGCTCATTGTAGAGCAAATTCACCGAGTACTCAGCCCGTTGTAACCTCACCCACGCGCTCGTGCGTTCAGAAACGATACGTTACCCAACACGAAAAGTAATCCACATCTTTGCCAGGAGTGTTTTCCTTCTGGAAATCGCCGGCAAGAAATGCGCGTAGTCAGCCGGGACAGTCACGTGCCTGTCGACTCGCCATTCCAACAGTGCTCCGATCTGATTTCCGACGTAGCGGCATCGGCAACAGCTCACTCCGACGAAGTGGAGAACAGGTTCGCGCAAAAGTCTCTCTGGTGATAATCAAAATAGTCGAAGTCCGCAGGCTTCAACGTCCCGGCCAGATCCTGACAAGCCATGCCGACGAATGCGCCGGTGAAGTTCGGAAGGCCGGGCGGGTTCGCTTCGTCTGAGAGGATGCTCGCGTCGAATTGTTGCGACAGCCAGCGCCAGTCGTTGTTCGCACCCTCGACACGATAGGCAAAATGGAGCCGCTCGTAATCCACTTCAACGCGCAAATGCACGGGCTTGCCTGCGGGGATTGCGATGGGCGGCGTGAAGGCGTCGGCTTGCAGCGAGTCCGGCAGGGAGGACATCACACGAAGATGCTTCCCGATCGCTTCGTCGTGCGAGATGTAGAGGTAATGAAACTTTGCATTGTTGTAGTAGCAGACCAAGCCGGCTAGGTGTTGAAAATGCTCCGGCTCGAACCCGACGAGCGTCGCCGCGCTGAAACAATGCGACTGCTGGCGGCGCGCGACGAGTGATTGCCGGAAGACCGATCCTATCGTCTCGCGGCCGTGGAGTCGGAGGAAACCGGGCCGAGCGGTGAGACTGAAGATTTCTTCGGGCCACGGCGTGCGCAGCCATTGGAAGTCAATTGGGAGTTGTGGCGAGTTGAAGTCCTCGCGCTGAGGTTTTGTGGGAAACGGATGAGCAGGCAACGTCGATGCGGGCGTTTCGAGCGTCGGGATGCCCTGTCCGTCCAGCGTGCGCAGCCAGCCGTCTGTGCCCCACGCCATTTTCTGAATCGCCGTCTCGCGACCGAGCGTGCAGCGGCCGCGGTTGCGCAACGGTCGGCCAACGAGATAGACCATGTAGGCTTCGCCGTTCGGCGTCTCGACGAGATCGGCGTGACCGGCGCGCTGCAATTCGCAATCAGGCCGATGTCGCGCACTCATGATGTAGGTGTCGGGATGCAATTCGTAGGGACCGGTGAGTTTTCGCGAGCGCGCCATCGTGACGGCGTGGTTCCAGTTGGTGCCGCCTTCCGCGGTGAGCAGGTAGTGCCAGCCGTTGCGCTTGTAAAGGTGCGGCGCCTCGGTGAATCCGAGCGCCGTGCCGGCGAAGATGTTCTTCCGGTCGCCAATCAGCTTGCCCTCCTGGACCGAGTACTCCTGCAACACGATTCCGGCGAAACGATTGTGTCCGGGCCGATGGTCCCAAAGCATGTTGAGCAGGTATTTCCGCCCGTCGTCGTCGTGGAAAAGCGACGGGTCGAAGCCGCTGCTGTTGAGATAAACCGGGTCGGACCAGTCGCCGTCGATGGTCGGGCTGGTGACGAGGTAATTGTGGAAGTCGCGCATCGAGGAACCGCTCGCGCCAGCAACGCTGGCGCGACCGAAACGCTTCACGTCCGTGTAGATGAGCCAGAACAGACCATCCGCATAACTCAGGCACGGCGCCCAGACGCCGCAGGAATCGGGGTCGCCGAGCATGTTGAGCTGGCTGGCGCGATTGAGCGGGCGGGTGAGGAGCCGCCAGTTCACGAGGTCGCACGAATGATGAATCTGCACGCCAGGGAACCACTCGAACGTTGAGGTGGCGATGTAGTAGTCGTCGCCGACGCGCACGATGGATGGGTCGGGATTGAAGCCGGGGAGAATGGGATTGCGGATCGTCATGCAAGTTTGGTTTCAGTAGCGCCGGCACGGCGGGCGGCGAGTTCCTGCTCGATTTCGTCCACGCACTTCTGGTTCAGCGGGTAGATGAGCAGCGCGACGGCCTTGAGCAGAGCAAACAACGCCGGACCGAGCGAGAACGCGAGCGCGATGCCGAGCAGGGCCCTGGCGGTCTGGGTATCCGCGCCCTTCACGTAGCCGAATTGTGCCAGAAAAAGCGGGACGAGGAAGCCGCCAATCAGAATGCCCGCCTTGATAGAGAAGAGCGACGCCGAGTAGATGAGGCCCGTGGAGCGCCGTCGGTACTTAACCTCGCCGTAATCCGCTACGTCGGCATAGAGCGCCCAGGTCAGCGCGGAGGTTGGTCCGGCGCAGAATTGCGCCAGCATGTTCAACGCGATCATCACCCCGAACTGCCCTTTCGGAACGAAGAAGAAGGAGAGAAAGCACAGCCCGGTCACGAGGCTGAGGGCGACGGCGTAATACTTCTTGTCCACTTTGCGGGCGATGGGGCCGAGGCACATCGTGCCCAACACCAGTCCGAGCGCCCCGCTGGTCAGGAACAGGGTGGTACGATCCAGCCCCCACAGCACGGGGGTGGAGTCAAATCCTTGCACATACTTGAAGAAGAAAATGGTGCTGCCGGAGCGCAGCGCCGAGAAGGCGTTGGAGAAGATCGAGGTGATAAGCAGCACGACCCACGGCCAGTTCTTGAACAGCTCACCCAGTTCCTCGCGCACGTTCGTCTTCTGCTGGGGCGGCGACTTCACGCGCTCCTTCGTGGTGGCGAAGGTGATGAGGATGAGCGCCACCGACACGACGGCGAAGATCGCCATCGTCAGTTGAAAGCCGCGAATCTCACTTCCGGCCCCGAGGTATTTGACCAGCGGCCGGACAAACAGCGAGATCAGGAAGGCCGCTCCGAAGGCGCCGACAAACCGGCAGGTGGAGGCGACGGTGCGTGTGCGCGGCGACGGACTGATGACGCCGAGCATGGCCGAGTACGGCACGTTGATGACCGTGTAGCTCATCAGCATCAGCCCGTAGGTGACGGCCGCATAGATGATCTTGCCCTTCGGTCCGAAGTCCGGTCCCGCGAACATCAGATAGCCGCAAAGGCCGTAGGGAATGGCGCCAAACAGGAGGTAGGGCCGGAACTTGCCCCACCGCGTGCTCGTGCGGTCGGCGATGAGGCCCATGATCACGTCGTCCAACGCGCCAAAGGCCCGCACCAGCGGAAACAACCAGAGCAATACCGTCGCTGGAATCCCCCACACATCGACGTAGTAGTAGGTGAGGAAAATGTTGAATGTCTGGAAGAAGAAACCCGAAGCCGTGTCGCCCAGCGCGTAGCCGATGTATTCGCGCGGCTTGAGACGTTCGTCGGTGGTCGCTGGCGATGAGGCTGGATGGTTCGACATGCCTCGGCAATTTGCTCAGGGCTGATTCTTCACCGGCGCTTTGTAGCCCAGAAGCGAGAGCATTTTCAATCCATAGCGGGTGCCGAGTTCGCGGTAGCCTGCGGGGGTGAAGTGCAGGTGGTCGGGGCGGCCCTCGCATCCATCCGAAGAAACGAAGTGCGCAGTGGGGATGGTCTGCGGCAACTCGGCGATGATCTTGTTCATGCTCGCGCAGGCGCCCTTCTGGTCGGCGGGCACGAGTCCGCCAGCAAGGAGCGGCACGTCGGCGGGCTTGAGGTTCAGGTCTTTGAGCAGGCAGTCGTAAATTCCCTTCACCTTGTTCGGCCACTGCTTGTCGTTGTTGTTGGATTCACCCTGGTGCAGGAGGATGCCTTTGACGACGCCGTCCTTTTGCGCGAGCTTCGCCATGTCCACGAGGTGCTGGTAGGGGTTGCCGTCGTAGGTGTTGATGATGTTCTTCATCCACGGCGCGGCGTTCGAGGTGTAAGACTGGTAACTGGCCGGCTCGAAAAGTTCGATTTTGCAGCCCGCGACCGAGACGTTGACGACGCCGATCTTGATGGCGGGCGGAAGGTTGGAGACCAAGGTCCGGCCAAAATAATCGGCCGGGCAAAGCCCGGAGGAAGGCCGGCACAGCGGGGGCACGGCCGGATACCAATTCCCCGTCTTCCGCTCCAGCTTGGGGAAATCCACGGCGGCGAAAACCTGGAACCGCGCGTCCACCGGTTCCTTGTCCGCCGAGTCAATGCCCGGAAAGCCTTCCATGTTCGACTGGCCGAAACAGAGGAACACCCAGAAGTTGGTGTCCTCGGAGAAAGCGTTCGCATTGAGCAAGAGCAAGCCTGACAACGCGAGCAGTCGGAGTGAGCTTTTCATGACATTCGTTTTGATTCGTTGTGTTTGATCGAAAATTACTTCGCGACTTCTCCCGCGCTGACGGTGAATCCCTTAAGCGGCTTGTCGTTCGCGTCGAGAAAGCGCGCGCAAAAGTCCGTCGCCCCGCCGCCGTTGATGACCGCGCAACGCACGATGTTCGGCCCCTTCTTGAGCGTGAGCCGTTTGGAGACGCCGTCGTCGATGACGGTCTGGCGGTCGCCGTAGATGCCGATGACTTCCTGGCCGTTCACCCACCAGACCGACGCGGCGTTCGAGCCGATGGCCAGGCGCACGCCGGAGATTTCCTCAGGGCAATTCACGATGGTCACACCCCAGAGCAGCACGTTGGAGGTCGGCTTTCCGAGCGCGCGGGCGAAGTGGTAGAGGTTCACGTTGTATTCCTTGGTGTCCACCGCGTGCCAGATGAGTTCCGCGCTGTCGAACGCCACCTTGTCCCCGTCCTTGGGCACGACGGTGAACTGGTTGGGGAAATACTCCTTCTTCACGAGCGCCTGCACGGCACGATCCGTGAGGCTGTTGGCGCGGATCGGTTCGAGAATCAACCAGCGCTGGATGAAGCCGTCGGCGCTGGGCGATTTGCTGGCCGATGTCGGGCGCGTGAGCGTGGGCGCGGACGCGAGTCCCTCGGCAGCGTTGGCGATTGGCTGCATCGTCAAATAGGCGAGAACCAACAGAGCCGAGAGAATAATCTTGCGGAGCGCGGCTGTGTCGAAGACCAGCCGCAGCGGACTCGGCTTTCCGTCGTGCTGCGACTGGCTTTCAGCGCAGTCGCGCTCCGTGACTCCGGTTTCGTTGCTCCGCGTTGGCTGTTTTTCCATAGTCCGATCGTTTCAGGGCGTCTTGATCCACCAGCGTTGCTTGTCGCTCCTGGGGTCAAACTTGGAGAGCGTCGCGAAGCTGCTGCCGACGGCCGAAAGCGCGAGCGGCTCCTTCGAGCTGGCGGCGGACTTGGGCATGATGCGCCAGGTGCCGTCGGTGAGTTGGTCGATGCGCCAGAGCTGCTCCGGCGCGCCGGTGAAGGCGGGCAACGCGACCAGTTCGCCGTCCGCAGTCGCCGCGAGCGGGCGGTCGGTGCCGGCGATGGTGATCTTGAAATACGGCGAGCCGAGGTAGCCATCCGCGTTGGTTACGGCGGTGATGCTCCACTTCTGCTGCGCCTGGCACAAGTAGTTTGCCATGCGCAGGTCGCTGTTTACGGTGGGCCAGTTCGTTGAAACCTGCGCGACGTCCTGTGAGGGAATTACCCCGCCGGTTCCGCCAAAGAAGCCTCCGCCTCCGGGCGGTCCGCCCGCGCCCGGTCCGGCTCCGCCGCCAGGACCACCGAAGCCGGGACCGCCGGCTCCCGGTCCACCACCCCGCCGTTCGCGCCGGCCGCCGACCGGCACGCCTTCCACCGCCAGTTCGAGCACGGTGCCGGTGCGGACGGACTCGATTTGATAAGTTCCTTCGCGGAGATTTTCGCCGGCGACAGGCCAGCTGTCCTTCCACAGAAGCGGGCGAATGTCGAGGACACTGGCCCCGCCCCGGTCGAGGTCGGCCTCGTAATGGCAGGAAAACTTCTCCACGCCATCGCCCAGATTGATCCGACCGAAGTGACCGGGGCCGACCACGCGACCACCGGAGCCGGCGAACAACTTCCCGCCGCCTTGCATCATGTCGATGCCCTCGTGATCGAGGAACGGACCCGTGATTATCTTCGAGCGCCCCATGCGGATGTTGTAGCCGGAATCCGCTCCTCGACAGCAACTGCCGTGCGTGGCCAGCAGGTAATACCAGCCGTCGTGAGCGATCAGGATCGACGCCTCGCAATTGATGGCGAGGTTCACGGGCGGGTCGTTCGGATCTTTCCGTCCGCCCGCCTTGGGATCGAGTTCGACGAGCCGGATGTAGCCGAAGTAGGAGCCATAAACCATCCACAGCCGGCCGTCCTTGGGATCGAGGAGCAGTCCCGGATCAATCGCGTTGCAGTCCTCAATGCCATCCGACGACGCGACCACGCCGGCTTCCTCCCATTTGTAGTCGGGCGAATTCGTGTCGAGCGACTTGCTCCAAATCAGGTTGATGTCGGCTCGCGGCTGCGCTCCGACGTTTCGGGCGACATACATGAAGTAGCGGTCGTTGACGTGGATGATGTCGGGCGCCATGCCGCGGCGCGGCGGCGTGGTCCCGCGCCGCCACGTCCAGCCGTCGTCGGAGACGAGGCACGAGCCGCCGGTGCCGTAGGTGTAGTACTTGCCGTTGCACTGGACGATCGTCGATGGATCATGGATGCGCACATCGCCCTCCAACGCGAACGACGGCAAGGCCAAGGCGAGAATGGCGGCGGTCAGGGCCGGGGCTTTCATGGCGTCATCTCAAATCAGTTGGTCTTGGCCGGCTTGGCGCTCGGGTCGCCGGTCGGCGGTGGAGCGTGATCGGTCTTCGCGGGTGCTCCGAGGATTTCCGTGAAGATTGGTTTCAAGCCGTCGGCCCAGACCTGGTATCCCTTCAAGCCCGGATGCAACTTGTCCTTCGAGATGCCGTCGAAAAGTCTTCCGTCCTGGTCCGCCAGCTTGTCGTTCACGTTCAGGTAACGAATCTTCTTTCCGTCGGCCATCTTCGCCAGGTTGTCGTTGATGCGGTTGATCGTTGGGATGACGACCATGTTGTCGTTTCGCGGAAAGAGAGCTGTGAGAATGATCACGGCGCCCGGCGCCTTCTGCTGGCAGGTGCTCACGAGGGCCTTCAGCCCGCGCGTGATGTTCTCCACCTTCGCGTCGCCGCCCGGAACGGTTCCCACATTGTTGATGCCCGCGAGCACGACGATGATTTTTGGTTGCACGCCATCGAGTTCGCCGTTCTCCACACGCCAGAGCATGTTCTCGATCTGGTCAGCGCCCCAGCCGAAATTGGCCGCGCTCCAGCCGAAGAAGTTGGTCTTCCAGTTCGCGAGGAACTCCGGGTAGTCGGTCGCACCCCAACGCCGCGTGATGGAGTCGCCGAGGAAGTAAACATCAATGCCGCCCTTCCTCGCCTTCTCGATGAGTTGCTCGTGCGCAACCTGGGAATTGCGGTCGGCTCGCGGTGCAGGCTTGTCCGCCGGGCGGTTGAAACCACCGGCCGGTTGGGCGCTGGCAACGTGGCAGCAGAGTGCGGCGGCGAAAATGACCTCGATGAATCGCAACCAACGGTTCTTGTCCGGGTGGAACGGGCCACCGGCCCGACAGCCGAGCGCCATGGAAGCTTGTTGATCGGTAAAACATTCTCGCGTGTGCGAATCGGCGGCAAGTTGCCACCAAGAACGGCCAAGTTGGCCGTTCCACCCAACCCAACTGAATCGTTCCGGCTTCGATATCACAGGCTGCTTAGTCCCCTACTTCGCAGCAGTCACCTTTTTCGCTTCAGCAATCACAGCGTCGAAGGCGGGCTTGGGTTGATTGTTGCCGTCGAAGAGCAGCGGCTTGCCCAGTGCGCGCCAAGAGTTCGCGTCGTTCACGCCCCAGAACGTGACCAGCTTCACGGAATCGCGGTGTTTCAGGAACGCGCGGAAGATTCCCGCGTAGGCGTCCGCCAGTTTTTTGTCAGCCTCGCTCACAAGGCCGCCCTGAGTTGCCGAAGCGTTGGCCGAAATGTCAGCGCCGAAACCGCGCTGGCCGCCGGCCGCGCTGTTCACGTCGAGTTCCGTGATGTGAATGGGCAGGCCGAGCGTGGCGATTTCGGTCAGCGCTTGATCCATCGTCTCGAAGGTCATCGAGACGTTGACGTGCGTCTGCGAGCCGATGGCGTGGACGGGCACCTTCTGCTCCTGGAGCGACTTGATCAGCGTGATGAGCTTCTTGCGCTTGGCGGGATTCTCCAGCCCGTAGTCGTTGTAGCGAAGAATCGCATCCGGGTCTGCCTCGTGGGCGTACTGGAACGCCTTGGCGATGAAGTCGGGGCCGATGATTTCCAGCCAGAGCGAATTCCGCAGGACGTTTGTTCCCTGGCCGTCGGCGAGGGCTTCGTTGACGACATCCCAGACTTTGATCCGGCCCTTATAGCGGCCGACGACGGTGTGAATGTGGTCGCGCATCCGGTGGAGCAACTCGTCACGCGACGCGCGCGGGCCGCTGTAGCGACCGAACCCACCGCCACGCCCAAACCGGTTGGTCCCCGGCGCATTCGTGTCCGCGGCGGCGGCAGGCGCGATGTTCGTCGCGCCGGCCGGCTGCGGATTCGTGCCGGCGAAGACCCAGTTCGGCGTCTGGCTGTGCCAGACGAGCGTGTGCCCGGCAACTTCCATCTTGTTGCTCAGTCCGAAGTTCACCAGGGCGTCCGTCGGGCCGAAGTCGTAGCCATCCTGGCCTTCGCGCGGATGGATGAGCTGCCACTTTGTGTCGTTCTCGGCGACGATCTGGTTGAACTGCTCCTTGAGCAGAGCAACGTCCCTCGCGCTTTGCTCGGCGCTCCGGCGGAACCCCGCGCCGCCCGTGACCATGCTGCGGTTGACCGCCGTGCCAATCAGGAAATGTTCCTTGAACGCGTCTTTCACGGGGACGGGCGCGTCCGCGGGCCGGGCGGTCGAGGCCACGGCAAGCAACATCGCGGTGATCAGGCCGGCCCGGAAGTTGTCTTTCGATTGGCAGCGTTTCATGGGATTGGGGTCGTTGGTTTCGCGGCCGCGCCTCAGGGCGACAGTTTGATTTTGAGATCCGTCACCGGAGCGCCAGCCTTGTCCAGAAAGCGCATGGCTCCCTGCCAACTGTTCTGTTCGTTGATGACTTTGAACACGACGACGTTGACGCCCTTGTTCAGCGTGACTCTCCCTTTGTCGGCATCGAGTTCGAGAGGGCGCGCGTCGGTGAAGGCGTAGATGTCCGTGCCATTCAGGTAGAGGCGTCCCTGATCATTGCTGCCCAGCGTCATCGTCACATTGGTCATCGCCCGGTCGCACTCGATGTAGGTGACCATGAAACCGGCGGCGTGGTCGTTCACCGACTCCAGGATGGCGTTGAAGTCGAAGTAATTGGTCGAGGCGGTGATGTTCCGCCAGGTCAATTCCTTCCCGCCAATCTGGACCTTGTCGCCGGCCTTGGGTCGAAGCGCGGCTTCGTCCTTGATCTGTTCCTTGAGCAGTGCATCCGCGCAGCTTTCCCGCTCGGAGAGAGCGATGGGGGCGAGCATGACCCAATGGCGGATGTAACCGTCCGCGTCGGATCTCAGGGCATCAGCCGCGCCGGCCTCCGACATCAGCAGTCCCAGCAAGGCGGCCGTTCCAATGGTGGCAAACAATGTTTTCATGAGGCGGCTCGGTGTAGGAGTGGTTTCATGATGAATCACTGCGGCGCGAGTTTGAACACTTTGCCGCGCGTGCCGAATGCCGAGTTGATGCCGTTGGCCAGAACGTAAAGTTCGCCGTCGGCGTCCTCGCCCAGTGCCCAGATGAAGGACTTGATGCGTCCGTTCGGAAATTCCTTCAGGGCCAGCGGCTCGACTGTCCAGCGTGCATTCGCGGCGTTATTAGAAGGAATCGTGGCCACCAACATTGTGCCGTCGGGTATTGCCATGCTGCGCGACCAGTCGGCGAAGACATACTTGCCCACCAGGAACGGGAATGCCTTGCCACGATACACGTAGCCGCCGGTAATCGTGACGCCGTAGGATTCCGGATCCGTGCCGCGGCCACGCAGCGTCTTGTAGGTGACGACTGGATCGACAAACGGCTTGCCGTCGGCCCCGACGGTCACGGCGTTGGTCGGAGCACTGCGCGGGTTGTTGGGATCGAATCCGTCGAAGCCTTCGCGCAACCGCCAGCCGTAATTGCCACCGTTGACGATGACGTTGATCTCCTCCCAACGATCCTGCCCAACATCGGCGAGAATCAGATCATGTTTTCCACCGCGATCGAAGGACATTCCCCACGGATTGCGCAGTCCGTAGGCGAAGATTTCCGGCAGGCCCTTCTTTCCGTCAGCGTAGGGATTGTCGCGTGGAATGCCGTAGGGAGTTCTGCGATCCACGTCGAGGCGCAGGACCTTGCCGAGCAGGGTGTCGAGCTTCTGGCCGTTGCCCTCGGACGGATGGCCGCGTCCGCGCGCCACGTCGCCGACGTCGTTGAAGGCGCCGCCATCGCCCACGCTCATATACAGAAAGCCATCCGGCCCGAAGGCGAGACGTCCACTGTTGTGATTCCAGTCCGGCTCGTCGATTTCCAGAAGCACGCGCTCGGAGCCCAGGTCGGCGGCGGAGAAATCGACCCCGGCGGTTTTGAATTCGCTGAGCCGTTCGGCGTGATCCCATTGTGGTGGCGCGTTCGTCCGCAGCGGCGCGCTATAGACGACATAGAACTTGTGGTTGGACTTGAACTGCGGGTGCAGTGCCAGCCCAAGAAGCCCGCGCTCCTCCATGCCCTTGTTCAGCGCGACCATTTTCTCGCGCAGGTCCAGGAAGGGCTGCTCGGATTTCTTCCCGTCGCGGTCGAGCAGAGAGATGACTCCGCTTTGTTCCGCCACAAGCAGGCGTCCCGATCCGTCCGGAATGGAAGCCAGCGCCATCGGCGCGCTGAGTCCTTCGGCAATCAACTTCAAGGCGATGTTTGAACCAGCAGCCGCCTCGGCGCCGCTGGCCGGGCGCAAGGCGGCAAGAACGAGGAACGCGGCCAGCAGACCGGCGCGAACCGGGCGCGGCCAATCCGTGGAAAGATGCGAGATGTCGTGATTCATCGGTGGGGCTTCGTTGCTGCTATTCGTATGGGTTGGGTTTCTTCACGGGAACCGTAATTCCGTCCTTCGGCGGTATGGTCAGCGTCTGGAGATACGCGAGGATGTCCGCGAGTTCCTGCTCCTTCAAGAGCACGCCGAGGGGCGGCATGGGTGAAATGGTCAGACTCTCGAAGCCCTTGGCAAGTTTGGCGTTGGGATCCATGAGGCTCTCCGTGATGTAAGCCTTGTCGGCGCGGACCGCGATGCCGTCCAGTATGGGCCCGACATCGCCGCCTTTGGCATTGACGGTGTGGCAGGAGGCACAGGCGGCGACAGGGCTGTTGTGGAACAGAGCTTCACCCCGCTTCGCATCGCCCGCCGCAACCTTGACCTCGTTCTGGCCCACGGCGGCAACCTTGTGGATGCGGCCCAGCAAAGTGAGGGTGTCGTTCAGGAAGGCGTCGTTCGTGTTGGCGCCGATGCGCGGGAGTTGGGCGACGACGGTTTGAATCTCAGGAATGGTCGGAAACTCCGCGAGCTTCACCAAAGCCACCTGGCGCGTGAGCAGATCCTGGTCTTGAACCACCGGGCTGCTGAAGAAGAGCAGGCGTCCGGGCTCGTTCGCGGGCAAAGCGCGGATGGCGTTGCGGCGAAGCGCGGGGTCTTTGTCGAGCAACGCGCTTTGATGCGTATCCTTGTCGAGCGCGCCGATGCCTTCGAGCGACCAGAGGGCATGAATCGCGCCCTTGCCACCGCTGCCGGAGCGCACGCGCTTCTTCAACGCCGGGGCGGCGTCCGTCATTTTGTTGTCCACGATCAGGCGCTGCGCGGTGAGGCTCCAGAACTGGTTGCCGCTGTCGAGCGCCGCGACCACTTCGGATGTCTTCGCCTTGGCGAGTGATTTGATCGAACTGCGCGGACCGTCCTTCCACACGACGCGATAGATGCGGCCATGCGTCTGATCGCGCAGATTGCTTTCGGTCATGTAGGCCCCTCCACGCCCAGTTGTGGCCTGAATGCCCGCGGATTGAATGCTTGGCGTCGGATTGTGCTGGATGATGAAACTGTAGAAATCGATCACCCAAATCGCGCCGTCGGGGCCGACGTCGGCGAAGATCGGCGACATCCATTCGTCGGTGCTGGCGAGGAGATTGCCGCCGTCGCCGGCCTTGTAACCGCCGCCGTCGGGCTGGATATCCATGATGCCGATCAGCTTGGCCGTCGGCTCCGTCACCAGCGCCTTGCCTTGCAGGCGCGCGGGCAGCGCGTCGCTGACCATAAAGGCGTGGCCCGCCGCCGCCGTGTATCCGCCGAAGTTGTCCACCATGCGAACGTTCGGCGTGTTGGGATGTATCCTTATGCCCGGAGCCAGCGACTTGGCGGACGGCAGCCGGCGAACCTGGGGAGCGTTAGCGTCGCCCGCGTTGTCGGGGCCGAGCCGATAGCCGGGACGAAATCCGCCACCTCCGCGGCGGCCGAATCCCGACTGCGTCGGGTTCACGATGTGCGCGGGCAGGTAGCCGTAGAAGCTTGGGTTGCCGTTGGCCGTCGAGCCGAAGACATCGCCGTAGGCGTTCAGGCCAAAGCCCCAGGTGTTGTTATTGTACTGGTGCAGAAACTCGAGGGCGGATCCGTCAGCTTTGAAACGGAAAATGCCCTGCCCGAACTGAAGATCCTTGCCGCCGACGTTGCCGCGGAAGGTCGAGTAACCCACCGCGCCGCAAAGCCAGTTGTCGAAGCCACGGCCCAGATTGCTCTGCATCGCGTGCGTGTCGCCCGTGCCCCAGCCAGGCAGAATCGCCTCGCGAACATCCGCTTTATCATCGCCATCTGTGTCCTTGAGAAAAAGCATGTGGCGCGCTTCAGAAACTATGATGCCGCCATCCACGAAGACCAGCGAAGTTGCGAGATTTAGTCCATCCGCGAAGATCGTGAATTTGTCCGCTTTGCCATCACCGTCCGTATCTTCGCAAATTTTTATGTCGGCTTTGCCACGCTCTCCTTCGGCAACGAGGCCGTGCGGGTAATCGCGCGCCTCCACGACCCAGGCGCGACCGCGTTCATCCCAGGCAATGTAAATCGGCTTCGCGATATCGGGCTCCGCGGCGAACAATTGCAGGTCAAAATCCGCCGGAACCTGCGTGTAACGCATGCTGTCCCTCGGCGAGAGCGGGGCCTGATATTTCACTGCTTCGGGCCGCCGTTCGTAATTCGGCACATCGCCAGACATGCGCCGCAACGGAGCGCGCAAAGCAAGCAAAGCTTCCCACGCCGCCTTAGCCTTCTTGCTGACTCCGCCAACAACAGCATCCCGCAACGTCGAATCCGTTGGTCGCTCAGTGTATTTGATCACGTTGCCGGCGCTTCTGAAACTCTTGAGCATCTTCTGCTGGGCTGGGCCGATGTCGCTGTCCAGCCCGACCAGCGTCACTGCGTCGAAATGCTTCAAATACGCATCGGTCAGGTTTGTGAACGTGGTGAGATGGTCGAAATAGATCGCCTCGGGCGCCAGACTTTGCCCGGGCAGATAAACGTAATTCGTGCGCGAGCCGCCAAATCCGCGTCCGCCACTGCCGGCGTTCACCGGCCCGAGATACAGAACATGCAGCGGCCGTTCCGGCGCATCCGCTGCAATGGCGCTGAGGACCACAAGTCCCC
>Ga0075421_100004598_pt1 | contig 16665 bp, 11 predicted proteins | sample SoiMetdeltSBSDD5_FD_75292 | JGI IMG/M metagenome (GOLD analysis project Ga0075421, IMG submission 75292) | Bulk soil microbial communities from a Populus tree surrounding site in Tennessee, USA - Soil MetaG P. deltoides SBSDD5 | ecosystem: Environmental > Terrestrial > Soil > Tree plantation...
TGACCCAGGACGCCGACGATCGCGTATGCCACGCCGTCGATCGTCACGGTCTTGCCGACCGCGCTCGACCCGTCGCCGCCAAACTCGCGCATCGCAAAGGCGTGGGTCGCAACTGCCACGAACGCGCTCGACTCGATGTCGCTCCCGACGATCAGCCGCCCGTGGCCCGGCCGTATTCCCAGGACCGAGAAGAATCCGGCGTCGGCGCTGGCGATGTTCGAGCGCCTGACGCGCCCGTCCACTGCGATCGTAGCCTCTCGTCCCCGTTGCGCACCCACCGCAGTAAAGCTCCGCTGTTGCGCAGCCAGTGCGAGATAGTCCGCCGCCGAGAGGCCGAACCGATTCGTCGGCGAGTTCTGCTGGTAAATGCGGACGAGACGATCGTCGTCCGCATAGGGAAGCCGTGAGATGAGCACGGCGTCGACGGCACTGAAGATTGCCGTGCTGGCGCCGACGCCTAACGCGAGCACCAGAGCCGCCGTGACCGTGAATCCCGGACTCCGCCTGAGCGCGCGCGCCGCGTATCGAACGTCCTGTGCAAGCTCCTCGACCCACCGGACTCCGCGAGCATCGCGCTGCTCTTCGGCGAACCGGCCCACGCCGCCGAACGCGATCGCGGCTCTCCGGCGTGCCTCGTCTACGGGTATCCCGTGCACGCGCGCGAGGTCGTTCGCTTCCATCTCGATGTGCAGCCGCATCTCGTGATCGACGTCGCGATCGAGCGAGTCGCCGTGGATGAGCGCGCGAAGCCTCCTGGCGAGGCGACGAGTCCAGTTCGTCATGAGTCTGAGGTGGATACCTCAACCTTCGACAACATGGCCGCCGAAAGGGTTGGCCATCAAGGTCTCGGCGCGCGCCTATGCCGTTTCGAGAACGCTGAAGATCGCGGTGGCATACTGCCGCCAGGCGTTGGTTTCGGCTCGGAGCTCCTGACGGCCTCGCGCCGTCAGCCGGTAGAACTTTGCCTTGCGGTTGTTGTCGCTGACGCCCCTTCCGTAGCCGTGCATCGGCCCCCCACGAGAGCGTCTTGAGCACCAGCACGTCGAGCGTGCCGTGCAGTAGGTCAATCGGATCGCGGGCCATCATCTCCCCTAACCTAGTAAGAGGAATAGATGGCACCACCAACAAAGCTGTCCAGGCGGCCATCACGGGACCGGCTGGCCAGTTCGAAACGGAGTCCTCCTCGCCGCCGTGGAGGTGCCGCTGTGCCAGGTCACCGGCGACGGCAGCTACGATCAGTGGCGTCCGAGCCCCGGAACCTCAGGTCAACCACTCGAGGAAACGGAGCCTGATGCCTGATGACTGAGCCACTGGCCCACTTGGGACTCGTAGTTGGACTCATGACCGATCAAAGGCGATCAACGAGTCCACTCAAGGATGTTGTTAGGCGTCCCCGAACTCTCCTGCGGTCTGCGCCCGGTAGCGTCGGCTCCACATGAGTGTCGTGCCATCACCCATGACGACGCGGTAGTCGCCGTGGAACCAGGGCTGCAGCTCCTTCACCGCGTCGAGCCGTACGATCTCCGAGCGGTTGATCCGCAGGAACTTCTCCGGGTCCAGTCGGTCCGCCAGCGACGTTAGGCTCCGGCGCAGGATGAACGCCGTGCCGCCGCTGTGGAGGCGAACGTAGTTGCGGTCCGCTTCCACCCGGTCGATCCGCTCGACCGGAAGGAGGAGCGCCCGATTCGCCTGATGGACGAGGATTCGCTGCAGGTACCGCGGCCTCCCGGCCGCCACTGCGCCGAGCAGCGCCTCGAGCTTCCCGCGCAACTCGGTTCGCTCGGTCGCTGCGCGCGCGACCTCCGCTCGCGCACGGTCGATGACCGCGGCGAAACGCTCCGGTGTGAACGGCTTCAGCAGATAGTCGAGCGCGCGCACCTCGAACGCCTTGAGCGCATACTCGTCGAAGGCCGTGACGAACACGACGTACGGCATCGACTCCACACCAATCGCGTCGATCACGCCGAAACCATCGAGCTCCGGCATCTGCACGTCGAGAAACACGAGGTCGGGCTGGAGCTCGCCGATGCGCTCGACGGCTTCCACGCCGTTCTCCGCCTCGCCGATGATCTCGATGTCGGGGTACTCACCGACGTACCGGCGCATCTTTGCGCGGGCCGGCGCCTCGTCGTCGACAATGAGTATCCGCACTGCCGCCTGACCTAACGAGACGCCGCGATCGCAGCAGCGCTGGTGACGGGCACGTCCACGGCATCGGAATCCGCCGGCGCAATCCCGGCCAACGCCGCACGCCGAAGGGGCAGCACGATATCGACGGCAAACCCGCCCCCGCGATTAAGCGCTTCGAATCGGTGACTGCTGCCATACAGCAGGCGCAGCCTGTCTCGCGTCGCCGAGAGTCCGATGCCGGCCGTGAAGACATCGGTACCGGCTGGCGCGCCCGGCCCGTCATCCGCCACGCTCAGCAGGAGCGACGCGCCCACGCGCTCCACGCGAACCTCTATAGAGCCGCCACCGGCGTGCGACGCGTTGCCGTGTCGGATCGCGTTCTCCACAAGCGGCTGCAGCAGGAGCGACGGAACCAGCGCGTCTGCAACGTCCGGGGTCACCAGGATGTTCACGCGAAGTCGGCTGCCGAACCTTGCCGTCATGAGCCCGAGGTAACAGCCAAGCACCTCGAGCTCCTCGCGGAGCGGCACCTCTTGCGCGTGCGATGTCCGGAGCGACAGGCGCAACAGCTGTGACAGCTGGCCGATCATCCGGTCCGCGCTCCGCGGATCATCGTACATCGTCGACGAGATCGTGTTCAGCGCGTTGAACAGAAAATGCGGCTGCAGCTGCAGGCGCAGGTTCCGCAGCTCGGCCTGCGCGAGCCCTCGCTCGAGTTGCGCCGTTCGCACCTCACGTTGGCGCGTCACCCGGTAATATCGGTACAGCGTGATGATGGCGACGAACGACGCATAGCTGATCGCGTCCTCGCCGAATTCCATCACGTATCGCGCTGGCATGTAACCGTAGTCGTACGCCCCCATGCCGAGCAGCCGGAAGATTACCGTGCGGGTCACGAACATCAGCGTCGTGTGCGCGATCGAGTACGCCACGAGCGCGGCAGCGTGCGCCGGCACGCGCGAGCGCCAGCCGGGGCGATCGAGTGGATACCGCCACACAAATGCGACCACGGCGACGAACAACACTGCGGCAGTGTACGCCCCGGTCGATTCTTCGATCGCACGGCGCACCAGCGTTCCGGTCTCCCGGCGCGCCACGTCGTCGAAATACATGTACGTGAAGCGAAGCGCGCCCGTCACCGTGAACAGGGAGAGCGCGACCGCCCACACATGGTGGCGCGGGGGCGGGTCGAGATGATCAATCCCTGGAATGGCCTCGACGTCGCGCGCGCGCGCGATGAGCGTCATGCTCCCGAGCTTAGAGCCGTCTTCTCGCGCCCGCAACACGTCGGGTCCGAGCGGGACCAATGCGGGACGACCGGGCTGGTAGCGCTCAATCCGCGCGAAGCACGGTGACCGGATCGACGCGCGACGCGCGGCGTGCCGGTATCGCTGCCGCCAGCACCGCTACCGCGGTCACCACGACGGGAACCACGACGAACGTGAACGGGTCGGCCGCACTCACCCCATACACGAGCCCGCGGAGGACCCGAACGCCGGCAGCGGCAGTGCCGACACCAACAACGATGCCAACCGCCACGAGCCGGAGCGTATCGCCGATGACCAGCAGCTCCACGTCACTGCCCTGAGCGCCGAGCGCCATGCGAACTCCGAGCTCACGCGTTCGACGCGCGGTCGCGAACGACACCACGCCGAAGATCCCGACCGCGCCCAACAGCAACGCGAGCGCGGCGAAGCTCCCGACGAGCGTCACCTGAAACCGAGGCTGCCGCAACGCGACCGCTGCCAGATCACCCACGGTGGCGACCTGGACTGCCCGCGCTTCTGGATCCACGTCGGCCAGCGCCGAACGAAGGGATGCGGTGAGCGAACGCGGGTCACCTACGGCACGTACCACGAGATGGTTGAGCTTCCACGGACTCTGCGTGTACGGCACGTAGACATCTAGTGATTCCACGCGCGGGTCGCGGTACCGGGCCGCGCCCACCACGCCAATGACTTCGATCCAGGGCGCGGGCGAGCCGGGCGGTCCCCACTTGAGCCGCTTGCCGATGGGTGACTTGTTAGGCCAGAACCGTCGAGCCATCGCCGCGCTGACGACAACTACCCGGGCGTGGCCTCATCGTCGCTTGCCGAAACGCCCCTCCCTTGCAGAACCGGAATGCCGGCCGCCTGGAAGTAACCCGGAGTCACCGCCTCGTAGTTCACCAGCGGCTGCATCCGCTGGGTCTGGGCATCCATCCCCTCGAGCGAAAGAGGGTAGTCGAACCCATCGGGTCCGGCGAGCGGTCGAAGCAGCACCGCGCCCGCGGCCCGGACGCCTGGGAGCGAAGTCACGCGCGCCACCGCGTCCCGAAAGAACATGCGCGCCATCACGGGGTCGGCGTATTTCGCCTCGGGCAGATACAGCTCCGTCGTGAGCGTGTGGACACCGTCGAACCCAAGCGGCACGGAGGTGAGCCGTATGAAGCTTCGAAGCAATACTCCACCGCCGATCGCCAACACGACAGCCAGTGCGACCTCGGTCGCAACGAGCGCACGCTGCGTTCGCCGGGACGCACCGCTGCCCGTCGCGCGACTGGTGGTGGCGCGCAGTACCGCGCCCGGTTCGAGACGCGCTCCGCCAACCGCTGGCAGCACGCCGAACACCAACGTCGTCGAGACCATGAGCGCGGCCGTGAACCCCGCGATTCGACCGTTGATCTCCACGGCGGTTGCACGGTACAGGTCGGGTGGAATCATTGCCGCGATCAAGTCCCGCCCCGCCACGCACGCCACGAGCCCTACGACCGCCCCGACGCCACCCAACACCGCCGCCTCGACCAGCAGCTGGCGCGCCAGGCGGCCTCGGCTCGCGCCTAACGCGGTGCGCAGCGCCAGCTCACCACCCCGCGTCATCGCCCGCGCCAGAAGCAGGTTCGCGACGTTCGCGCAGGCGATCAGAAGCACGAGCGCGGCTGCTGCAAGGAGCACGAGCATGCCGCGGCGCGCGTCACCGACGAGCTCCGTGTCGAGCGGCGTCAACTGCACGGCGCCGGTCACCGTGTTCGACAGGCCTGCCGCCGCAGCCGACCGGGCGAGCAGACGTTCGGCGTCCTCTCGCGCACCGTCCGTCGACACGCCAGGTCGAACGCGACCCACGATGTTCAGAAACGCGATGCGAGGGTTGTCGACGAGAGTGTCGATCGCCGGGACGAGCGCAATCCAGGCCTCCGATGCGCGCGGGAATTCGAATCCCTTCGGCATGACACCAACGACGGTGTACCGCGTCCCGTTCAGCTCGATGCGACGTCCCAGCACGGATCGCTCGGCACCGAACCGACGTGCCCACACGTTGTAGCCGAGGACGATGACCGGCGCGGCGCCGCGCCGGTCATCGGCCGGCGTGAGCGCGCGCCCGATCATGGCTCCCGCGCCAAGGACGTCGAACAGGTTGCCCGATGTGCCAACCACGTTGAGTGGTTCGTTGGCCGTCCCGTCGGTCCGTACAGCGGGCTGCATGGTGGACGGTACGGCGGCGATGCCGCTGAACGCACGCGTCCCGTCTCGGACGTCGCGGTACTCCGGGTAGGTGCTCTCGACCGGCGCTTTGCTGCCGGGCTGAGCCCGCCTGACGAGTACCAGGCCGTTAGGCTCCTGGAAGGGGAGCGGGCGTAGGATCGTCGCATCGACGACGGCGAACACGGCAGTCACAGCCGCGATGCCTAACGCCAACGTCAGCGTCGCAACGACCCCGGGCTGCGACGAAGCTGACGAACAGCAAGAGACGCGTCCTGGCGAAGCTCGTAGCTGAACCGACGATCCATGGGTCGGGATGTTGAACTGGTTGGCGGGACGATGTTCAAGTCCGGGAAACGCATCGCGAGAATGTCCCCGTGACGCCAACCGCACCAGCGATCTGTGACGAGCCGACCACGCAAACAGATTCTGCCGAGACGCCGGTCATGTTTTTACACGCCGGTTAGACGGGACTTGTGGTGTGGCTGCATCACGATCGTAGCAGAGCGGCAGCACCGGACGCGACATCTCTACCGCTCGCGATAGCAGTGTCAACTTTGTAATCACTTGCAGTGTAGGAACATACCAACGACATGAGGTACCTCGGTCACCTTGTCTTTTTCGGTCTGGACATTTCTGCCTGCGCTATTACAATGGCCGAGTAGCTGGTTAAACAACGCTAACGTTTGAAGCCTGCGTGACCGTCTAACCGGGCCAGTCTCCGCCGAGTCGAGTTGGCGGATGGCCCAATTCGTGTCGCCGGGCCTGACAGGGCGCCAGGAGCGATGAGGCTGAGACTTTCTGTCGGACGTTTGCTGTGGCGAACCGCGCGTGAGGTACAGCGTGCTCGCTACAAGCTCAGTTAGCGACGTCAGGGGCGAGCGCGTCGCTCGTCGCCGACCATGGGTGAGTGTCGCCACGCACGTGATCCTGTTCGTGCTGGCGTACCTTGCCGCGTACGCGCTGCGATTCGACTTCGAGTTCGATTCGTTCAGGGCGTGGCAGTTCCTCGTGACGCTGCCCCTGCTCGTGCCAGTGCGCCTCATCGTGTTCTGGCGGTGGGGGATGTTCCGACTCTACTGGCGCCACGTCGGCTTCCGCGACCTCATCGGGCTTCAGACCGCCGTCACACTCAGCTCTCTCCTGTTTGTCTTCGTCCTGTATTTCGTCGGGCTCATCCAGGAAATGCCGCGGTCGGTGTTCATCATCGATTGGCTGCTGACGGTTTTCTTCTGCGGCGGCGTGATGTACGCCACTCGGTACGTCCGGGAGATGCGACCGCGCTTCGAGCCGGCGGTCGGTAGACGAACGCTCCTCGTCGGCGCCGGGGCCGGTGCCGAACAGCTCCTCCGACACACGCAGCACAACCGCGAGCACGACCTCGCGATCGTCGGCATCGTCGACGACGATCCGTCTACCCACACGCAGCTGCTCCACGGTGTGCCCGTGCTCGGCAGCACGCGCGATATGGCGCGGCTTGCTACGCGGTTCCGCATCGAGCTCGTCGTGATCACGGTGCAGCACGCGACGAAAGAGCAAATGCGTGATCTCGTCGACCGATGCTCGGCTACGGGGATCGAGTACAAGATCCTGCCGTCGCTTGCCGAAATGCTGTCGGGACCGACGCCGGGCGGGCGGCTTCGCGAAGTACGCATCGAAGATCTGCTGGGTCGCCAGCCCATCTCGCTGGACCTCGGGCCCGTCGCGCGCGAAGTCACTGGACGCACCATTCTCATCACGGGCGCCGCGGGCTCCATCGGTTCCGAGCTTGCCAGACAGCTTGCCGCGTTTCGTCCCGCCCGACTGATCCTCCTCGAGCGCGCGGAGACCCCACTCTACTTCGTCAATCTCGAGATCACGCGCGCACACCCGCAAATCGACGTGGTGCCTGCGATGGGCGACGTGACCGACGCCAATCGCGTCGAACGGATCGTCGCCGGCTTCCAGCCGGACTACGTGTTTCATGCCGCGGCATACAAGCACGTACCCATGCTGGAAGGCAACGTCCGCGAGGCAGTACGAAACAACGTACTCGGCACCAAGAACGTCGCGGCGAGCGCGATTCGTCACGGGGTTCGGAAGTTCGTTCTGATCTCGACAGACAAGGCAGTCAACCCGTCGAGCGTCATGGGTGCAACCAAGCGCATCTCCGAGCGCCTCCTGCTCGGGTCGACGATGTGCCGCAATGCATCCACGGATTTTCGTGTCGTGCGGTTCGGGAATGTCCTGGGCTCCGACGGCAGTGTGATCCCGCTTTTCCAACGGCAGCTCGCCGCCGGCCACCCGCTCACGGTCACGCACCCGGAAGTGCGGCGGTACTTCATGACAATTCCGGAAGCCGTGCAGCTCGTGTTGCAGGCCGCGGTGCTGCCCGAGGCAGCTACACGGATCTGCATGCTCGAGATGGGCGAGCCCGTTCGCATCCTGTACCTGGCCGAGCAGATGATTCGATTGTCGGGGCTCACGCCATACAAGGATGTGCCGATTGTGTTCACCGGCCTTCGCCCCGGCGAGAAGCTCGATGAGGAATTGACGTCGGACGTCGAAGCGACGATGCCGACAGTCGTGGAGAAGATTCGATTGGTGAACACGGACGAGGTCGACGCCGAAACACTCGCCTTCGGTCTCGACCGGATCGATTCACTGGTTGCGGTGGGAACAGACCAGGAGGTTCGCGAAGCGATTCGGGCTCTGGTGCCAGAGTATTCGGTGTTCACACCGCACGTGCCATTCGCAGATGTGGAGGTGCCGCTCGGCACGACGGGGACCGCCCCGCTTTTGCGACCCGCGGCGCCGGTTGTCGCTCCCCTGGGCGGTTCCCTCGAGCCAGGTATGACTGCTCCCGTGAACGTGGCCCGCGCTTCTTGAGCAGCCGCTGAGGCAGAGGTCTGGCAGTCGAGGTTGGACGTTGTCTCAAACGATGCACAACACCAGCGCACAGGGAGTCTGCTCGGAGCCACCCTGTGCGCTACGCGTCTCACCGACGGAGGAGAGAGATGACCACAGTTGAGCAGGACATCCGCGTGTTTTTGGCCGAGAACTTCTCGCTCGGTAGGGACTTGAGCCACCTTGCCGGCGGACAGTCGCTCACCGAGCGTGGGTTCATCGACTCCGTCGGCATCGTGGAGCTGCTCACGTTCCTGGAGACGCGCTTCGACATCCAGATCAGTGACGATGAGACGGTCCCCGAGAATATCGACACGATCGATAACATCGTGCGGTTTGTGGGCGAGAAGCGGGGCGGGCTGGCGACGGTCCGTGATGCTGGCGCCTGAACCCGAGACCGGTCCTCCGATCGTGTACATCAAGACACCAACTGATGGTCTGACGAAATGGCTGCTGATCTCGTTCGTTGCCCTGTGCTGGAGTCACTCGGCGTGTGCCCTCCAGGCACAGTCGTCTATGTCGGCGAGATCCGGCAGTAGCGCCACGCTGAGCCCGGGAGATCTCATTCGAATTACCGTGTACCGGAATCCGGAGTTGAGCGGTGATTTTGCGATAGGGGAGGACGGAAGCATTGTCCATCCCCTGTACCGAACACTCCGGGCCGTGACAGGCATTCCCATGGCAGACGTGGAATTGCGGCTGCGGCGATTCATCGGCGAGTTCACGAAAGCCGACTCGCTCTTCGTCGCCGTGCCCCTCCTTCGCGTCACGGTCTCGGGCGACGTGCGCACGCCTAACGTCTACCGCCTTCCACCCGAAACCTCGCTGTCGCAGGCCATCGCAGTCGCGGGTGGTCAGACGGAACGGGCCAGGCGCGACCGCGCGCTATTGATTCGCGACGGGCGAGAGACCCAGATCGATCTTCGGGGCGTCGCGCCCATGGCGCAGGCTCCTATTCGGTCCGGGGATCAAATCGCCGTCGAGCGGGAGCGATCGGCGTTCCGGGACTGGGTGCTGCCAACCGTTACCTTGTTTGGATCGATCGCGGCGATTGTGAACGTTGTCCTCTACAATCACCGCTAGGAGCTACGGCGTATGCTGCGCTTCGAGCGAAACACCCACTCCGTCGTCGCGGCTGACGGGCTGGCGGGTGACGAGAATCGGGTCCCCGCACTGTTCCCGCCTTCGCCCCCGTCATCCGGACGCGAGTTCTCGCTGGGTGACCTGATTCGCATCGTTCGACGCCACGCACTGCTGGTCGCATGCGTCGCGGTCGGGTGTGAAGCCATCGCGGCGGTATTCGCGATGCGAGAGCGGCCCGAATTCCGTACGACCGCGGTCCTGCGGGTCACCGACCCGCGCAGGGCGATGCCACAGGGGATCGGATCGGCGGACCGTGATCCCGCGCCCACGCCCAACCTCGTGTCGTCACAGATGGAGCTATTGCGCTCCAAGACGCTGATCGGCCTGGTCGTCGATTCCTTGAAGCTCCGTTTGCACGCGGCGGCTGATGGTGGTGTGAATATCCCGCTGGCTGGAGTGCAATTCAAAACGGACGCTCGGGACACCATTTCCCTCCAGTTCGCGCCTAACGACATCACGGCTAGATCGGGCGCGGTCGTCGTTCGCGCCCGATACGGCGACACCGTCACAGTCCCTGCGGCGACATTCGTGGTACCTGCTCGTCCGCGCGTCACAGCGACGCAACTGGTCATGGCGACGCGAGACGAGGCGATCGACTGGTTCGATACGCGGCTCGATGTGGCACAGCGGGGCGAAACCGACCTGGTCGATGTGAGCTTCACGTACGTCGACCCGGAGGTTGCGCAGGCCGCCGCCAACACGCTCGTGGATCGCTACGGCAGATGGAACATCGCCACATCGCAAGCCGAGGCTCGTGAACGTCGACGATTCCTGAAGGAACAACTCACGGAGATCGACTCGCAGCGACTGAGCGCCGAACGCGCCCTAACCGATTTCAGAAGAGATCAGCGAGGATACGGATCGCGAGAGAACATTCAGGCACAGCAAAGCGCGCTGTTCACGCTCGACATGCGGAGCCAGGAGCTCAACGCGGATCGGAGCGTCTATACGTCCTTGCTGCATCGCCTCGAAGACGCACACGCATCGAACGACGGGAACGCGACGCGCGCGGTCTTCTCTGCACCCGACCTGAGCTCGAATCCGGTCGTAGGTCAGCTCTATACCCAGCTGGCCCAGCTTCAGGCCGCGCGCGACTCGATGACCGGTGGGGTTTGGAGCAGCGCACCGACGAATCCCGACGTCAAACGACTCGACGACCTCATTGCGTCGGCCGAGCGGCGATTTACCGCCGTCGTGCGCGGACAGATCAGCTCACTCGACGCCCGCATCGGTGCCCTGGATACACTTCGACGGCGGACGGTCGGCTCGCTCCAGTCCCTGCCGCAGGCACAGTCGAGAGAAGAACAGCTTCAACGCGACGTAGAAACGCATCGCAGCCTCGTTGCCGCGCTTCGCGCGGATTACGAGAACGCTCGTATCGCGGAGGCTGTGAACCTCGGCACGATGCAGATCGTCGACGCCGCACCCTTACCGTATCGACCCATGCGCAGCCTGCGCTTCGCAAAGCTCGCGCTGGGGTTGACGGTTGGGTTGCTGCTCGGCGGAGTCGCGGCGCTCGCGCGTGACGCAACCGACGCAGCCATCCGGCGACGCGACGGGCTCGAGGATCGACTCCGGATGCCTGTATTGTCGATCATTCCCAGCCAGACGCCTTCGCGCAGTGAATCGTGGCGGGCCCGCGTTGCCACCGGTGAGTCCTCACGAGGCGGTAACGGCCGCATGCGCGGCATCGGTTCGGGCAGCGGCGACGATGACAGTGCGGCGAGCGAGGCGTATCGAGTTCTGCGCACGAACCTGACTTCGCTGCACGGCTGGAACGGCACAGCAGGCCAGACATTCGTGGTGACGAGCGCGCTGATGCGCGAGGGCAAGACCACCGTAGCCGCGAACCTCGCGCTCGCATTCGCGCTGGAAGGCAAGCGCACGTTGCTCGTGGATGCGGACCTCCGTCGATCGCGCCTGCACAAGGTGTTCAGAGTGCCGCGTGAGCCGGGACTCGCCCATGTACTCCGCGGCTATGCCGAGCCAGCCACGGTGATACGGACGACGTTCGTCGATGGCCTTTTCGTCCTCACGGCAGGTCGGCTCCGTTCGCATCCATCAGACCTGCTCAGTGCGGATCGCATGCGGAAACTGCTGTCGCGCGTGGCAGACCAGTTCGACGTGATCATTGTGGACACACCGCCGGTGCTGCCGGTTGCGGACGCAATCATTATCGCACCGCTGGCCACCGGAGTCGTCATGGTAGCCCGGGTCGGACAGACGGAGCGCGAGGCATTCAACCAGGCGCTCAATCTCCTCCAGAACGTGGACTCGCATATTGTCGGTGCCGTGCTCAACGACCCCAGTGATGAGGCCGAGCAGTACGGCGGGTATGCCTACGAGATGGCCGACTGAGTACGAATGTGAACATTTTCTCCACGGCATCGATCGTCTGTCTTTCTGCCGGGGTCGCGCTGTCGTCGGCAACTCAATTGCGCATCCCGGGAGCGCCGTACGGTGTGGGCGAGTTCCTTCTCGTCAGTGGCTCGTTAGGACTCATCCTGAGTCTCCTCACCGGTGCACGCCTGGAGCGTTCCCGATTGTTGTTGGCGTTCGGGGGCTTCTGGTTGATCGCGTTGGCGACGCTTACCGCCGGCGCGCTTTCGATCAGCCCCGATACGGTTCTCAACGACTTCCAGCAAACCGCCTTCCTTCATGATGCGCGCGCGTTCGTGTTCGTGGCGGTCGTCCTGTTCGCGTTACTCGCCCCGGCTGGGACGGAGTCACGCATCCGGCAGGTTGCCGTCCTCATGCTCGCGTTTTCGATCCTTCCGCTCTCAGCGCTGTGGCTCATCGCTCGGCACGCGACAACCATCGGACCACTGAACCTCTGGTACGGGCCGCGGTTCCTCGGCTGGACACAGAACCCCAACCAGCTTGCGCTCGTCGTCATCACCACTCCGTTCATTGCCTTCTATCTGTGCACGCGCGCGCGGCGCCTAACGTCTCGCCTGCTCCTGGCCGGTGCCGGTCTGGCCGCCATCGTCCTTGGAGTGGCGTCGCAAAGCGATGCCCTGACCCTGAGCTGGGTCGTCGGCGGGCTCACGCTCATGCTGGTCCTGTGGGGCAAGCTTGCAGTCCGAGGGCGTCGCGCCGGGATCGCGGGTGCCTTGGCGTACGCCGTCGCCCCAGCCTCGCTTCTGCTCGTTTGCCTGTGGGCCGGGCCAACTATCGAGCGGCGAGTTGTCCGCTCGTTCGAGAAGACCGCCGATGAAGGGCATCAGGGATCGACGCGTGTCGAGCTCTGGAAGCGAGGGTTTCGTTCGTTCCTGAGCGCCCCCGTTTTCGGACTTGGGCCCGGACCTCATGCCGGTGACGAGCGTGTGCGCGGTGAGGAGGCGCATAACACGATGATCGATTGGGCCGCCAGCACGGGCATCGTGGGGCTGTCCGCGTATCTCGCGCTTCTGGCTTGGGTCGGCATCGTCACGTGGCGGTCTGGAAACGAGTTGCTCATCAGCGGGTTCATTGCCCTGCTCTGCTTCTCCTCGTTCCATTACGTGCTCCGCCACCCCATTTATTGGCAGCAGTTGCTCGCGATCGCCGCATTCGCCCTGCCGCCGGCACCGGTGGCGGTGTCGAGTCGCGCGGCGCTACCAACCCGGCGCCCGCGGTTCACCGCCAGTGCGAGCGGAGCACGATCTCCGGCCGGCTAACGGCGAGGCACCATGTGTGGCATTGCAGGATTCTGGGCGGACGCTGGCGACCGCTATCACAGCGCCGATCGTGCCCGCGCGATGGCCGACGCCATCAGCCATCGCGGGCCTAACGATTCGGGCACATGGGTCGATGGCGATGTGAATCTCGCCCTGTCGCATCGACGACTGTCCATCATCGACCTGTCGCCGCACGGCCACCAGCCGATGATTTCGCATAGCCAGCGCTACGTCATTTCGTTCAACGGCGAGGTCTTCAACTTCGAAGAGCTGCGCCGTGAGCTGACCGCTGCAGCGGGACACCGAATCGCGTTTCGTGGCCATTCGGATACCGAGGTGATGCTTGCTGCCATCGACGCCTGGGGACTGCACGCAGCCGTCCGTCGCTTCGTCGGGATGTTTGCGTTCGTGCTCTGGGACCGCAGGGACAAGACGCTGCACCTGGTGCGTGACCGGCTCGGCATCAAGCCGCTGTATTACGGTTGGGCCGGAAACACGCTGCTCTTCGGCTCCGAACTAAAGGCGATTGCGAGTCATCCGGAGTTCCGGGGTGAGCTCGAGCCAGGCGCCATCGCGCTCCTCATGCGGCACAACTGCGTTCCGGCGCCGCATTCCATTTATCGCGGCATCTACAAGCTGTTGCCAGCTTCCATCGCGACATTCACGGGGCCGGAACCCGGCAGGGTTTCCTCATCCACATATTGGTCAGCACGCGACGTGGCCGAGAGCGGGCTGAGATCGCCGTTTTCCGGGACCGACAGTGAAGCGATCGCCGAGGCGGACCGGCTTCTCCGCGAGGCGGTGCGACTACGCATGGTCGCCGATGTGCCACTCGGCGCGTTCCTCTCGGGTGGTGTCGATTCGTCCAGTGTCGTCGCCCTCATGCAGGCGCAGAGTGACCGACCGGTGCGAACGTTCACGATCGGCTCGACGGATGATGCCTTCAACGAAGCGCCGTTCGCGAAGGCCGTCGCGCAGCACCTCGGCACAGATCACACGGAGCTGTACGTGACGGCCCGTGATGCGCTCGCCGTCATCCCGACGCTGCCGACGCTCTACGACGAACCATTCGCCGACGCTTCGCAGATCCCGACATTCCTCGTCTCGCAGCTCGCTCGCCGGCACGTCACGATCGCGCTGTCTGGTGACGGGGGCGACGAGTTGTTCGGTGGCTACAACCGTCACGTGTGGACGCACACGATCTGGAGGCAGAGTCGCCGCCTTCCTCTGCCGGTGCGCCGCGTGAGTGCTCACGCGATTCATTCGATATCGCCAACGACGTTGAGTCGCTTCGCCAACGAGCTTGGGCGCGTGCTGCCGGCACGACTTCGCGTGAATCACGCCGGCGAGAAGCTGCATAAGGTCGCGGACATTCTCGTGTCGCGTGACGCCGACGCGATGTATCACCGGCTGGCGTCGCACTGGAACGACCCCGAGGCAGTGGTCCGCAATGCGCGTGAACCTGTCACCGCGATCACCGATCCCGCGCGTCGTGCGACGCTCGAGGATTTCACCGATCGGATGCTCTATCTGGACCTGGTGACGTACCTCCCGGATGACATCCTCACGAAGGTGGATCGAGCGAGCATGGCAGTGAGCCTCGAAGCTCGGGTTCCGCTGCTCGATCATCGCGTGGTGGAGTTTGCGTGGAGTCTGCCGCGCGCCATGAAGATTCGCGCAGGCCAAAGCAAGTGGCTGCTCCGGCAGGTACTCTATCAGTACGTTCCGCGCCACTTGATCGAGCGGCCCAAGTCCGGATTCGGCATCCCGCTCGACTCGTGGCTCCGCGGTCCGCTTCGCGACTGGGCGGAATCGCTGCTCGATGAGCGACGGTTGATCGAACAGGGCATTTTCGACGCTACGGCCATCCGGCAACGGTGGGCCGAGCATCTCAGTGGCCGCAGGAACTGGCAGTACCACCTGTGGGACGTGCTCATGTTCCAGGCGTGGTTCGACGAGCACCGACTGGTTGCCAGCGGGACCACGGCGCCGGTTCCGATGCCTGAGCTGCCAGCCGCGGTATGACCGCACGTGTGACCGTACCGCACGCCACCTCCCCTGACCGGCCGTCATCCACCGCGGCACGTCGCGACGAGGTGTGTCTCGCACACGTGACGACCGTTCCGAAGTCGTTAGGCTTCCTGACCGGGCAAGTGGGGTTCATGAAGGCCCGTGGGTTCGCGGTAACCGCGATATCCTCGCCCGACGACGACCTCGCCTCGTTCGCGGAGCGAGAGGCAGTCCCGGTGTACGCGGTGCCGATGGCCCGCCGCATAACGCCGGGCCGAGACCTCATCGCGCTTTGGCAACTGGCGCGCGTATTTCGGCGAGTGCGCCCCGACATCGTGCACGCCGCAACGCCGAAGGGCGGCCTCCTGGGAATCCTGGCGGCGTCCCTCACGCGCGTTCCGGTTCGAGTCTACCACATACGCGGGCTGCCGATGATGACGGCAACCGGCGTACGGCGAATGCTGCTTCGGTGGTCCGAGCGCGTGGCGTGTGCAGGCGCCAGCCAGGTGTTGTGCGTGAGCGGATCGGTGCGGGATGTAGCTGTTCGTGAGCACCTGTGTAAGCCGGAGAAGATCAAGGTGCTCGCCAGCGGAAGCGGGAACGGAGTCGACAGCACGGTCCGATTCGATCCGGATCGGGTAGCGGACCGGCGCACGATCGTGCGTCAAGCGCTTGCCATCGACCCGGACGCAGTTGTCCTCGGGTTCGTCGGCCGGGTCGTGCGAGACAAGGGGATCGAGGATTTGCTCGAGGCGTGGCGTACGCTGCGCGACGCGTGTCCCTCGCTGCATCTCGTCATCGCCGGCGAGCTCGAGGACGAGGATCGCGTCCCCGACGACGTTAGGCAGGCACTCTCGACGGATCATCGCGTACACCTCCTCGGGCGGTGGCGGGACACGCCAGCGCTTTATGCCGCACTCGACGTGGTCGTCCTGCCGACGTACCGTGAAGGGTTTCCGAACGTCCCGCTCGAGGCGAGCGCAATGCGGCTGCCTGTAGTCGCCACGCGCATCCCGGGGTGCATCGATGCGGTTGTCGATGGGGTTACGGGGACGCTCGTACCGGTTCGCGACGCCACCGCGCTTGCCGCAGCGACTCGGCGCTATGTCGACGATCCGGCGCTGCGAGCCGCTCACGGTAACGCCGGCCGCGAGCGCGTCGTGCGCGACTTCGCGCAGGAAGTGATCTGGGAGGCCCTGCACGCCGAGTACGTTCGCCTGCTGGACGCGGCCGGCGTGAGCGAGCGGATGCATCGCGAACCTTCGGCGCGGAACCGGGTAGCCACGGCCCGGTGATCTTGCTCTCGCGAACCGGCTCATGGCGGGCGCGTGCCAGCGCCCTCAGAAGCAGCACCGAGGTCGATGCTGTGCAATTGTCTC
>Ga0075421_100004599_pt1 | contig 16663 bp, 11 predicted proteins | sample SoiMetdeltSBSDD5_FD_75292 | JGI IMG/M metagenome (GOLD analysis project Ga0075421, IMG submission 75292) | Bulk soil microbial communities from a Populus tree surrounding site in Tennessee, USA - Soil MetaG P. deltoides SBSDD5 | ecosystem: Environmental > Terrestrial > Soil > Tree plantation...
TGGAGCAGGATTATTTTGGGCCGGTCCAAGTGCTGTTCGGTGTTGCTTCCGAAGATGATCCCGCAGTCGAGCTCGTCCGCAACAAACTCAAGGCTGATGTCATCATCTGCCCCAAGTCGCTCGGCCCAAACGCAAAGGTCTCGACCTTGGCCCAACTTGAACCGCTCATTCAGCACGAGCTCGTGATCATCAGCGATGCGGACGTGGCGGCACCGCGAGACTTCCTGAGGCGCATTGCCGGGTTTTTCGAGTTCGAACGCCCTGCGGTGGCGAGCTGCCTTTATCGCCTTTCGGGCGCGAGCAACCTTCCTATGCGCCTCGAAGAATTCATGACCAACTCAGACTTTTGGAGCCAGGTCCTGCAATCGCTTGCTCTCAAGCGCATGGATTTCGCACTTGGCGCCGCTATGATGATCACGCGCTCCGAGTTGGCGAAGATCGGTGGCTTTCACGCCCTTGTGGACTATCTGGCCGATGACTTTCAGTTGGGCTACCGCGCCAGCGGCAAAGTCGCCCTTTGCCCTGCGGTGGTGGAATGCCGCTCATCGGCGATGACTTGGCGCCAGGTCTGGGCGCACCAGCTTCGATGGGCACGCACCATCCGCGTCTGTCAGCCCGTGCCGTTCTTCTTTAGCATTCTAAGCAATCCGACCCTTTGGCCATTGGCGTGGGCGACTGCCTCCGGCACGTGGATGGCAGCGACCGCAATGTTAGTTTTGCGCTGCATTGCCGGTGCGTGGCTGGAACGCAAGCTCACGAAGCGGTTTCGCCTATCATCGTTGATTATTGCTCCATTAAGTGATTTCTTGCGCGTAGTCTTTTGGTCCCTTTCGTTCGCTGGCAATCGGATTTATTGGGGAAGCCGATGGTTTCGCGTGTTGAGGGGCGGCAAACTGGCTCCTGAAACGACAGGAGGGTGAAAGTTCCGAGAGTTGCTGGCAGCCAAACCCAGACCGCGCTGAAACAGCATTCGTCTCGTTCCCTTCACCCTCCCGATATGGCATCCGATGCCACTGACGGCCCCTGAACCCAGGCGGGTGATCCTGGATTGCTGGGCCGAACCCGCGCCTCGCGCCCGAACCCCGGAGGGGCCGAGGCGCGGGTAGGCCACTAACAAGTCAGCGCTCGGATGCGTCTGCTGCGCTGGTTGCGAGGAAATTCAACTGCGGGTGCGGCCACGTTCATCCTGGAATCCTTTCAGCGCGATTTTCTTCGAGCTAAATGGAAACAAGTGCGGGTTGATCGCCTTCTTAACGATGGTGAGCGTGAAACTCCCGCGATTTGAGTGAATAAAACGCAGAGGAATATGTCCATTCGCTTTCATACTACTAAGACTTTTCGTTCATATTCCGGCTTTCCGGTTCTAATAGCATACGCGTTGCCATGTTCTGGAGGGGCATTTCGGGGGCGGATTTCAGCGCTCTAGGCGCTGGCGGGATTCGAAAAGTACCTAAGGGCCAAACTGCACAGTGATCGCGTAATCATCGGCTCCGACCAGATTATCGGCGAAATGGATGACCAGCGCGTCGGCGGTGGCTTCCGCCGCGGCCAAGTCACGGCCTTTCCTGTCGATTACGCGGGCTGTGGCGAAATTGATGTCGGCCGGGAGAAACCTGGTAGGACCTTCGTTCGGCAATGTGGTGGTATCAGGGCCAGGCACCCATTTTACCTGATTGAGCCACACCTCACCAGGCCAGTCCCAGTAGCGATGCTTCCACTGCGCATCTGAGGCCGTGATACGCAATTGATCACTGCCGTCGATCCGAGCCTTGACCTTCAATGTGGCGGCGGCTCCGGGATTCTGCGTGGTGAAATTTGAATCGCGAAGCGGCACATGCAGCCGGAATTCGTAGTCGTCTGCGCCCAGCAGCGTGTCGCCAAGGTGAATGGCCAAACTTGTTTCAGATCGCTCCAGGGCGACTATATCCCGGCAACGGACCCGTTCGAGTCTTGCGGCCGAAAGATCGGCTTCTTCCGGCAAAAATCCCGCCGCTCCGCTTGCGGTAATGATATTCTTTTCGCGCGGAATCCATTCGATGTCATTGAACCAAACCGTGCTTTGGGGCCAGTCCCAGTTCATATGTTCCCACACCGCACCCTCACGGGTGATGATGATCTTGTCCGTGCCATCGATTTTCCCGCGGATACGCAGGACCACTTCACTGGTTATGGGCTGTATGCTCTGAGCGGACGCGGCTACATAGCTCAATTCAGACGACAGAGTAGTTTGGGCGGGGGAATCCGCGCGCACCCGGAGCAGTTGCGCCTGCGCCAGGCGAGGCAAACGGAAAACGAAGTCACCCCCGCGCTGCTCCACGGGTATGCTGGCGCGTGGTTGCCAGGCGTTGGACCTGCCGGAGCTGCCGCCTTCGAGGATCAACCGTTCGAAGCCAGCGTCGACAGAAACCGTGATGGCGATGTTTGTGCCCTCGAGGGCAATCTGCTTGATATGGGGACGCGGCGGTCCATTGGTGACGCTCAGAAAGCCGCTCAGAAAAACTGACAATACTACGTCGAGGCTCATGTTGTCCTGCCCTATTACAGCAGACGGACTGCCAATTAGACTGCTTATCACAGGCGCAAACCGGGGTCAATTGGAACTTGGCGTTTCCGGCGTGGCCTTTATATTGCTAACCGCTGCGGGGCGCAGCCCTGAAGCCTGGATATGGAAATACTACAGATCTTGTTCGTTGTTTTTGAGGTCGTGCTGCTTTTCAACCTCCTCATTTTCGTGCATGAACTCGGCCACTTTCTGGCCGCGCGCTGGCGTGGCCTGCATGTGGAGCGATTCGCAGTATGGTTCGGCAAACCGATTTGGAAGAAGAACATCGGAGGGGTGGAATACGTCCTCGGCTCGATTCCTGCCGGTGGCTACGTCTCGCTGCCGCAAATGGCCCCGATGGAAATCATGGAGGGCAAAAGCAGCAAGCCTCGCGAGGAGCTGCCACCGGTTTCGGCCAGGGACAAGATCATCGTCGCCTTTGCCGGCCCGCTGTTCAGTTTTGGACTGGCGATCTTTTTTGCGCTCATCGTCACAGCCGTCGGCCGCCCGGTCACCGAAGCTGAAACGACCACTGTCATCGGTTACGTGGACAAGGACTCTCCAGCGGAGAAGGCCGGTCTGCAGGTGGGGGACAGGATTCTGGAAATCGACGGCAGGCGCGTCACCAAATTTGGCGGCATGGGCGACAGCGTGGTGTGGCACATTGTCCGCAGCGAGGGCGCGAACATTCCCATCAAAGTCGAGCGAGAGGTCAACGGCCAAAATCAAGTGCTGACATTCGAGGCCACGCCACACCGGGAACCGACGAAATTCTGGCAGCGGAAAAGTTTGAGGCAGCTTCTCATTGATCCTGCGCAAACACCGATCGTCGGGCTGGTGTTCTCGAACAGCCCTGCGGCACGCGTTGGTCTGCAACGCGGCGATGAAGTCCACACGGTGAATGGCCAAAAGCTGTATCACCCTGCCAATTTCGCCGACTACACGGAGAAGCATCGAGGCCGTACGCTTATCGTGACCGGCAGCCGGAAGGGCGTGCCGTTTGAGAAGACGCTCGTGCCCGAAGTCCCCTTGAATGCGACCAATAACATACCGCGGGTCGGCATCGATTGGGACACCAGCGGCGGGAAGATGGACATTGCGAAGCCCGGCATCGTCGAGCAAATCGTTGGCAGCGTGGATGCGATGGTGCGGACGTTTGACGCGCTGTTTTCAAAAAAATCGGACATCAGTCCGCAGCACTTGAGCGGTGCGGTGAAAATAATGAACATTTATTACGTTCTGTTCAAGAGCCCGGAGGGATGGCGGCAGGCGCTTTGGTTCAGCGTGATCATGAACGTCAATCTTGCCATCCTGAACCTGCTGCCGATTCCGGTGCTGGATGGCGGACACATCATGTTGGCGCTGATCGAACGCATCCGCCGCCGGCCGGTGAATGTGCGCATCCTGCAGGCCATTCAGACGACCTGCGCAGTGGTGATTATCGGTTACATGGTTTACATCGCGATCTTCGACGTGCAAGAGTTGCCCTGGAAGCGGGCCAAAGAACGGCCGAAACTGGAGTTTGCTCCCCCGGCTTCCGTCACGCCGGCCCAATGAGATATTGCGCCTCGCCATTTCGGTATGAGCGACGGCGGACGCGGGAAGTCGTCGTTGGGGATCCCGCGCGCGGCGGCATTGTCATAGGCGGCAACCATCCCATCGTCATGCAGAGCATGCTTACGTGCGACACGATGGATACGGGTGCATGCGTGCAGCAAACATTGGATTTGGTAAGCGTCGGCTGCCAACTCGTCCGCATTACGGCGCCGACGGTCAAGGACGCAGCGAATTTGCAGAACATCGTCGCGGAACTGCGCCTTGGCGATTGCCATGTGCCAATCGTAGCCGACATCCATTTCAAACCCGAAGCGGCAATGGAAGCCGCGAAGTGGGTGGAGAAGGTCCGTATTAATCCTGGCAATTACGCGGACTCGAAGAAATTCGCTATCAAAGAGTATACCGATGAGCAGTACGCCGCCGAACTTGCGCGCATCGAGGAACGCTTCACACCGCTGGTAAAATTATGCAAGGAACTCGGGCGTGCCATGCGCATTGGCACCAACCACGGCTCGCTCAGCGACCGCATCATGAACCGTTACGGCGATACACCCCTGGGCATGGTTGAAAGCGCTCTGGAATTTGCACGCATCGCCCGCAAGCACGATTACCACAACTTCGTGTTCTCGATGAAAGCGAGCAACCCCAAGGTGGCAATCGAATGCTATCGACTGCTCGTCGCGCGGCTGGACGAACTGGGGCCAGACTGGGGTTATCCGATTCACCTGGGCGTGACCGAAGCCGGGGAAGGCGAAGACGGCCGGATCAAAAGCGCCATCGGAATCGGGTCGCTCTTGTGCGATGGCCTTGGAGACACCATTCGCGTATCCCTCACAGAGGATTCGCCGAACGAGATTGCAGTCTGCCGCGATTTACTCGAGCAGGTGCCGGTTCTTTCCAACGCGAGGCACAAGGTGGAGGCGCGCCTGCCGTTCGATCCGTTCGCCTTCGAACGGCGCCCGACGCCAGAAATTGAGCTGACTGCGGACATGAAATGCGGCTGCGAACAAACCGTGCGTGTTGTTGTCACTCGCGCGACCTGGGATAAAGTCGCGCCAAACATCAAAGCCAACGCCGACGTCCGGCCCGAAGCGGCATACGAAGACTTAAACGTTCTCGAAGTTGATCCCACCGAACGTTTTGATATCAACTGCGATACTCAACTGGTGACCGTCAAAGATGGCGTCGCCTTGCCTGCAATCACCGCGTTTCGCTTGCTGGCCTCGCGCCTTAAAGATATCGGCCGCAATAATCCAATCTTGCTCAAGGACTGCCTCCAATTTACGGATGTGCCCCTGGCGCCGAACATCGCGCTTCTCCGCGCATCGGTCGTGATTGGCGCTCTGCTTGCGGACGGAATCGGGGACGCCATTCTCATTCGAGGGGAGCCCGGCGCTGGTCAGTCGTTACGGCTCGCATTCAACATTCTGCAGGCGGCCGGCTGCAGGTCATTCAAAACCGACTATGTGGCGTGCCCGTCCTGCGGCCGCACCCTGTTCAACCTCCAAACCGTCACGGCACGCATCAAAACGCGGACCGAGCATCTGAAAGGCGTTAAAATCGCGATCATGGGTTGCATCGTGAACGGACCAGGTGAAATGGCCGACGCGGATTTCGGTTACGTTGGCGGGGCGCCGGGAAAGATCAACCTTTACATCGGTAAGAAGCCGGTGAAATTCAACATTCCTGAAGCCGAAGCCGTGGACCGCCTGGTAGACCTGATCCGGGAGCACGGCAAGTGGGTCGAGCCGCTGAGTTCCTGAGCATTATTTCACGATCGCCGTCGGTCGGCGCGGTTCTTCCACTTCCAGGCGCCGGCCGTATCCGGTGCTGGTGAGCTTGATTCCGCGGACGTTTGTGACCATGTTCTCGAAGTCCTCGTACTTCAATGGCTTGATAAGGAAGGAGTGGGCGCCGAGTTCGTAGGATTGCCTGATGGCCATCACATCCGAACCTGTGAGAACGACGACGGCAACCGGGAACTCGTCCTGGTGGTTCTGCGTCCAGCGGAGCACATCAGAGCCGTGGCCGTCCGACAGGTGAAGGTCCAGAAGCACCAGGGCAGGAAAAGGGTACAGATCCCGATCGGAAAATCGACCCTGGCCTTTGAGGTAGCAGATCGCGTCCTCGATACTGTGAACGACGCGAACCGGGTTAAGAATGCGAGCGCGCTTGAACATGAGCTGCAGCAACTCGACATCTTCGAGGCGGTCTTCCACGACTAGAATTGTCTTTGCGGGTACAGCCATAATCCATCTACGGGACTATCACGGGGATTCCGCCGCAAGGGGAGTAGGATAAACAACCCAAACCTAATCAGGGAAAGCCTTACAGCGCACGTCTTCGTCACGGTAAGTCTACGATACAGTCGGCGCAATTTCTTAAGAATTCTAGCAATGTGCCGATAATAACAGCGATCGCCGGACATTCGGGCAGCCGGGGACGTTGAGCACGATAATGAAACGAGTTCTCGTAGTCGAAGACGACGATGCGATGTGCAAGCACCTGCAGGATCTTCTGGTCTATTTCGGCTATGAAGTTCGCATTGCATTCAATGGGAACGCGGCCTTGAACACCTTGAAGACATGGTCCGCGGACCTTGTCATCCTGGATGTATTCATGCCGGAAAAGGATGGGTTCGAAACGCTGCTCGAGATACGCCGGGACTTTCCAGCAATGAAAGTGCTCGTGATCACCGGCAAAGAGCACCTGATCTACGGCAAATCGATTAAGTTCGCAGAAAAGCTTGGGGCCAATTCGACACTCGTAAAACCCTTTACCACCCGGGAACTTGAGGGCTGCATCCAGTCCATGGCTCTCCCCTCAGCCAGCGCCCCACGCGCGTAAGCGCCGGCGCATCTGACCCGCTCAAGCATTCAGATTTGCCTCGCTTGAGGCATGCATTCTGTGCCACAATATGGGTTGCTCCGCGACCATGCATGGCACGAGTCATTATCTTCAGCCAGGCGGCGAAGGATCTCAGGCCGGCGCCGGCTTTCAGAGCACCTTGTGGAGTCGGGTCCGCGCAGCCGCCGGGACCGAGACACCTGAAGCAAAGTACGCATTGGAAGCACTCTGCCGAGTGTACTGGCACCCGATCTACGCATTTCTACGTCGCTGCGGACACGACCGCGATAACGCTCAAGACCTGACACAAGGATTCTTCGTGTACATGCTCCAGGAGGGGCTGCTGCAAAAGGCCGACCGCGAACGAGGACGCTTTCGCTCTTTTCTTCTCGGTTCGCTCAAGTTCTTCGTGTCTAACGAGCAGGCCAGGGCGCGATCAATCAAGCGCGGGGGCAGGGCGACTTTTATTCCTATTAACGCCGATCCATCGACCGATCTTGCGCTGTGGACGCAGCTCACACCCGAGCGCGTGTTCGAGCGCAAATGGGCGCTCGCAGTCATTGGCCGTGCCATGGAACGCCTCGAGCGCGAATATTGCCGCGCGGGCGTGGGTGAGGAATTCGCTGCCCTGCAGCCCTATCTTACGGGCGAGCCGGAAGACCATTTGTCCGATCTCGCCGTGCGACTCGACAAAAGCCACAGCGCCACCCGGGTCATGATGTTCCGCATCCGGAACCGATTCCGCCGCCTGATTCGGGACGTCATTGCGGAAACGCTGTCGGACCCATTGCAGGTGGAGCAGGAATTGGCCGAGCTTCAACAGGCCCTGCGCGAGCAATGAAAGGTAACACGCGGCCACGCATTTCATAAGGAATCAGTGACATGCGCACCATCAGCAAAAGAGCCTGCCGGGGCATAACATTGATTGAATTGCTGGTCGTTGTTGCTCTTGTTGCCATCCTGATCGCCCTGCTGCTCCCGCCGCTTGCCGCCGCAAAAGCTCGTGCCCGCCGGGTTGAGTGCATGAGCCGAATGAAGCAGTGGGACATGGCATTCAGCACATTCGCAGAAGACAACGATGGTTGGATCGCGCGGGAGTGTTACGAACCGCTGGGCGAGGTCACCATCAATAACTGGAGCCAGGTCAAAGGAATGCCCCTCCCGGATGGAACCACCGACAGTCGGGACGTCTGGTACAACGCCTTGCCGCCCGTGGTCGGTCAAGTGCCTGCGAGGACTTTTGCGTCGCTGCCCGACCGGAGGCGATTCTTCGATACCGCGAGTCTTATGCACTGCCCGGCTGCGCGTTTTCCGCGCTATGCCCTGCTTCCGACGTACGTCTTTCCCCTGTTCTCGATCGCCATGAATTCGCAACTCATCCAAACCGGGCCGAGCATAAGGATGAGCCTCATCGAGCAGCGCGATTCGGCGCGCACCGTCGTCTTTCTCGACAATTTGTTGGAAGGCGAAACTAAAGTGCATCCGGCTCAGGAGACCACGCACCTCGGCCAACCGGGCGCCTACGCAAATCGTTTTGGCGCGCGTCATCAACGCGGCGGCAATCTGGCGTTCGCCGACGGGCATGTCGCGTGGTTCAAAGGCTCCGATGTAGTAGAGACGCGTGAGGACAGTCCGTTGGTCGGCGGGCAGATTCTCCCGCCGCGCGACATCGTATGGGAGCTTTACCCGTAGGAGCTATGCGTGCTACGTGGATGTGTTTAGTGTGGCTCGTGGGAACACTCGCCCTCCCGAGTAAGGCAGTTGCGCAACTTGCGATCACCGAAGTGCTGTCCGTCTCCAGAGAGAACACGAATTCACTGTTTCACGGCGCCGAGTTTTGGGAGCTCACGAATTTCGGCACTAATGACGTTAATCTGCATAACTACGGCTGTCGCGATTCCAAACCCGGCTTGCGGAGGGCACTTTTTAACAACCTTGTGATTCGAGGAGGAGAGTCCGTAATTTTTTTTCGGATCGAGCCAAACAACGATTGGGTGGTGACGCCCGACGACTTCAAAGCGTGGTGGGGCCAATCAAAGCTGCCGTCGCAGCTCCAGTGCCGCACGTACGAAAAGCCCGGATTAAGCGCGTGGGATGGCGATGAGCTCTGGGTATTCGATGACGCTGGAAATCTCGTCGACTCAGTGCGCTTCGGTCCGACGCATTACGGTTTCAGTTTCACATACGACCCAGCAACTGGGCTATTTGGAGCACCCAGCGCAGCGGGAACGAATGGCGCGTTTACCGCCGATCTGACGCCCGACGTCGGCTCGCCGGGAACCACAGCCGGGCCAGTGCCTGTTCAGTTCCTTACGGAACCTGCGGACATCGCAGCCGACGGCGGAATGACGGTGACATTCCACGCGGTGGCTGGCGGCTTGCCGGCGCCGAGGTATCAGTGGGTTTTCCAAAATCTTCCAATTCCCGGAGCAACCAGTTCCTCACTTACATTGTTCAATGTGCAGACGTCTGACGCGGGCCCATATCGACTCATTATCACCAACGGTCTCTCGGCGGCCACCAGTGCCGTGGCCCGTCTAAGCGTTAACACAAACCCCACAGCGGCAAGCATCGTGACTGCGCCGGGGGATTACAGCATCTTCGTCGGGCAAACCGCGGCCTTCGCCGTGAGCGCTCGCGGATATCCGCCACCGGCTTATCAATGGCAGATTAACGGAGTTAATATTTCGAGCGCTGTGAGTCCTACGTTGGAGCTTATCAATGTCGGCGCTGATTTGAACGGCGCGCATATTTCCGTGATTGTGTCCAACTTCGTCGGATGGACCAGCGCCTCGGCAACATTGACCGTAGCAAGCTGGCCGGATCTCAGGTTCACGGAGGTCATGGCGTTTCCCGCCCGGGCCGCGGAGAACCGCGTTTTCGGATGGGTGGAGTTGACAAATTTTGATACGAACACAGTTGATCTCTCTGGCTGGCGTTTCGCAGAGGAATATTCGTTTGACCGGGCTGTTACGATCACCAACTCCATCCGTCTCGCGCCTCGCGAATCGCTTGTGATCGCAGAGCGATTGGACAAAGTCCGGTTCGGCAGGTGGTGGGGTGAACGCGAGTTGCCCGAAAACTTCAAGCTTCATACTTACAGCGGCTTTGGTTTGGAAACCAATGGAGGCGCCTTCTTTCTGTGGAACGCCGCCGCCCGCGATCCGTCCACCGAGTTCGTCGCTGAGCTCACATGGGCCTCCTCCACTGCCGGTGTCAGCTATGAATGTGAGTGTCTGCTTTTAGAGGGAATCTGCATGAACGTTTTTGAACCGTCGCATCTGAGTACATTGGGCGTCGGCGGCGCCTTCCGCTCCAAAGACGGGCTGGATCTCGGTTCGCCAGGCTACACCAGCGCGCCTGCCGTGAAGATCATTTCGGTCACTCGAGAACCCGCAGCTCGCGTGGCGATCACCTGCAAGGTCACTGCCGGCAAGAGCTATCAATTGTGGCGCTCAGGATCGCTCGCCCCGCCCGCATGGCTGCCCGCCCAAACAGTCACAGCTTCAAATAACGTCATCACGTTCATTGACGAAGCCGGCGACGCGGCCGCCTTCTATCGCGTGAAGGAGCTTCCGTGACGATACAGCAAACTTGCGCCGCGTGTGGTTCACCTTTGCCCCCGGACGCCATCGCGGGGCAATGCCCCTCCTGCCTTATTCAGCTCGCCTGCACGGCTCCGGACGATCTCCCCTTTGATCTGAATAGCCGGCAATTCGGCCAGTACGAACTCGGCCGGCAGATTGGCGCGGGCGGCATGGGCGTGGTCTATGAAGCTCGGCGTATCACCGATGGCTCGCGAGTCGCGCTCAAGTTGATCCGCAACATTCACGCAGCCGCGCCATCGGCCTTGTGTCGCTTCACCGTCGAAGCCGAAGCTGCCGCGCGCCTGGACCATCCCAATATCGTGCGCCTCCATGAAATTAGCGAAATCAACGGCCAGCCCTTCTTCAGCATGGATTACATCGACGGCGAAAGCCTTCAGGCGCAAATCGTCCGTGGCAACTTCGCGAGCCAGCCGCATGGGGAGATCGCGCGATTGATGGCTACAATCGCGCGCGCGGTGCACCACGCTCACGTTCGTGGCGTGGTGCACCGCGATCTCAAGCCTGCCAACATCCTCATCGACTGCGAAGGCGTCCCGCACCTGACGGATTTCGGCTTGGCGAAGATTCTTCAGCCGGAACCCGGTGCCCCTCATCTCACGGGCTCGGGGGACCTGCCTGGCACCCCGAGTTACATGTCGCCGGAACAGGTTCGCGGCGGCGACGTCGGTTGCGCATCAGACATATACTCTCTGGGTGCGGTGCTCTACGCGATGCTCAGCGGCCATCCGCCATTTCAGGGTGCGAGCCAGCTCGAGATCTTCCGCCAAATCGCAGACGAGCCGCCCCCCAGGCCTCGTGGTGTCCATCGCAATCTGGAGACGATCTGCCTCAAGTGCGTCGAAAAGGATCCGTTGAATCGCTACAGCTCAGCGGAAGCTTTGGCGCAGGACCTCGAGAATTTTGCCAACGGCCGTCCTGTCCAGGCCAGGCCAATCAGCTCCCTGCATCGTCTCACCCGCTGGATGAAGCGCAATCCTGTTGGCGCCTCCCTGATCCTCAGTCTCTGCGCGGGACTCTCGATCGCCTTGCTGCTGCTGCAAACCGTCAGTGAACAGCGTCGCCAAATCCAACTCGACCGCGACCTCGCCTTCGATGAAGGCATGGAAAAGATTAGCCGCCTTTGGCGCGAGCCTAATACCCAATCCGTCATGATTTCCTCGCGCGAACTCGCGATCCTGGCCGGGGTCTCGCCCATCGACGTGCGCAATGCCAAATACCAACTCACCTTCGCCGTGAGCGCCGATGACGGCCCATCCTCCATGGCGCAACGCTACGCTCGCCTGCTCAGCAGCTTTCAAACTCACATGCATCAGCAACTCGGCGAGAAGGTCGCATTCCAATTGCTCTTGCTTAAGCGCTTCAGCCAGGAGGAGGAAAGCCTGATCCGCGGCGACGCCGATTTCATTGTGCTCAGCGCCGTGGATTTTCTTCGCGCGCAACGGGCGGCGCCAGGAGTGGCTGCAATCGCGCAGGCGAAGGCCTCTCGCGAAGGCGTGATTTTCGCCCGCACGAACCTCGGTGTCGGCGAGCTCCGCAATCGCTCGATTGCTTTTCCGGACGCTGACCTCTCTTTAACAATTTGGGCCAAGGCCCGGCTCTTCGCTGCGGGCTTACGCGCGAAGGATTTGCAATTCACAACCAATATCGTCGATCAGGGGCTTGAGTCGGGACAGACCGTCATCAGCACCGCGGAGACAGTTCGTTTGGTTCTCCACGGAAACGTCGACGCGGGAGTGGCGTATCGCTCCCACTTTGAACGCCACCGCCATTTGGGGCTCGCACCATTAGAAATTTTTCCCGAACCGCCTCGCGTTCTCGCAGCGCGTGCTCAACTCGATTCCCGCATCATCGCCGCCTTGAAAAGCACGGTCGGCGACGCCCCGTGGCCCGAAAACAAATTTGCCCCCGAAACGACAATGCTGGACCAGCTCCGCACCGCCCTCGAACAGGCCGAGCATTTCGACCGGTAACACCCCGAACGCGGATTCATAAGTACTGGGTGGAATGATCGAACGTGCTGCATTCAAGGCGTTTCTGGGCACCCTCCTGACATCACTCTGTTCAGCTCAACCATTGATGATCGACTCCGCCACGCGTTCGGGCGAGCTGTCCCTCTCGGGCGCCTTCACGAACGGCATCTGCACCATCGAATCCGCCGCCACCATTTCCGGCCCCTGGCAGGCAGTGAAGAATCTGTTTACAACCTCTGCGCTTGCCGAAACCAGCATCACACCAACCGGCACAACCTCATTTTATCGCGCATTGGCGCGCGATCTGGGCGGCGGACGGGCTGGATTCACGAATCTTACCCTCGCATACGGCAAGCTCACTACGATCGCCGGCGCTGGCGGTATCCAGGACTTCAACAACTGGCGGCCCGAGTTCGAAGGCGCATTGGCCACCGAAGTCCTCCTCTCCGGCCCGCATATCTCCATGGCGGATCGCACAGGTGAACTCTACATCGCCGACAAGGATTCTCACGGCATTCGCAAGCTGCGCCTCGATGGCAGGATCGTGACCGTCGCTGGCATCAATGCTCCGGACAATGGGCCCGACACTTCCATGCCCGCGACCACCTGTGGGTTGAGAGAACCCAATGGTCTGTGGGTTCGCTCCGATGGCACAGTTTTCATACTGGACACCGGCAATGGCAAAGTTCGTCGTCTCGACACCAACGGAACGATCCGCACGCTCTTCACGGTTCCCGGTGGAATCGCAGTCGGACGCGGGCTCTGGGTCAGCGATGATGAGACGCTGGCGTACCTTTGCTCCTCCACCGTTGTGAAGCGGTGGACCGCAGCGGGTGGGGTGACGGACTTTGCCACCGGTTTCCTTGCACTGGGCAACCTCGTGATGGATCCTTCCGGCCGCCTTGTCGTCACCGATCGCGACGGGCACCGCGTCTACCGTTTCGATGCCCAGGGAAACCGCACTGTGATTGCCGGCAACGGAACTACTTTCGGCGGTGGCGACGGCCACCTTGCGACCAGCACGGCCTTGAATGAAGTACGCGCCGTCTGGTTTCTGCCGACCGGTGCTTTTTTTGTGGCCACGCACCGCGGCAGCCAGGTCTGGTACGTCGACACCGCCGGCTTCATTCATCTTTTCCTCAACGGCGTTCGCAATGGCTTCCCCGCCGGCGACGGCACCTGGTTCTACAATCCTTTCGAAGCCCGTGTCAGTGAAATCCGCGCTGTGACCGTGGATCACGCCGGGAATCTTATCATCACCGAAAATGACATCGGCTTCATCCGCAAAGTCGAATTCCTTCCATTCGCCCCGTAACCGCCCGTATGTTCTCGTCAATGTTCCGCTGGCTCATCGTGTTAAGTTTTCTGTGCGCCACTTTTCAAAACGCCGCCGCGATGTTTCCCTCAAACGACTCATTTGCAAATGCACACGTCCTCGTCGGTCCATCCGGGATCATCCTCGACCACACGGAAGGCAGCACACTCGAGCCCGGTGAAGAAGTGCTTGACGCTTACGCTGAGGGATCACTCTGGTATCAATGGACGCCGCCGACGAATGGCACCTATTACTTCAAAGTGACCTGCGGCAGTGTCTGCCGCCAGGAACCGCCGATTTATACTGGCACCGCAATTTCCAATCTCGTTCGTATGCCAGTCCTGGACGGCGGTGTGCTCGCAAGCACCGGTGTTGTCTACCGCATCGCAATCGTGGCGCTCATTCCCTGGGGCCCAACTCCCTTCGCGCTTACATGGAGTTTCGCGAGCCCGCGGAACGATGATTTCTTCGCCGCCCAACCCGTCACCACGCAAACCGTGGCGACTGCATGGTCCGGTTCACTCACTGGCTCCAACCTCGGAGCCACCTGGCAGTTCGGCGAGCCGGAATTCAACACCGGCCATCGTTCAGTCTGGTATCTTTGGCGCGCCCCCTTCAGCGGCATCGCCACTTTCGACACGCTCGGCAGCAGCTTCAACACCCTGCTTGCGATCTACACCCAGCGCCCGAAATACGTCTTCACCGCCGACTCGATCGGAAACCTGGAACTGGTCGCCCTTTCCGATGACATCGATCCCCAGACGAACCTCCAAACCCGCGTTTCGTTCAGCGCGGAGGGCGGCCATAAATACTGGATCGTGGTTGATGGCACCGGCGGCGCCGAAGGCAACATCGTTCTCACCTGGAATCTGATTCATGACGGTCGTTTGCCCGACATGATTGTCGGTCCGTTCCTGCCTTCGCTAGGCACAGGCACTTTCGAACCGAACGACTGCGTCATTGGCCACCAATGTGCGACCGTCGGCACGCGCCGGCTTCTGAGCTTCGGCACCCTGGCGATCAACATCGGAAACGCCGATCTCTTTCCCGGCGGCATGCCGGGCCTGCAATTCGAGTATCATCAGTGCCACGGCCACTCGCATTTGCTGGGCTTCGCAGAGTATCGCCTTGTCACTAACGGCGGATCCACCGTCGTCACCGGCCAGAAAGCCAGCTTCTGTTTGCAGGACAGCGGGCGACACGACACCAACGCGTCCGAACATGCGCGTTATTACTGCAATAGCTCCCTCGGCACCGGTCAAGGCATCCAGGCTGGATGGGCCGACTATTACTGGCCCGGCTTGCCCTGCCAATGGCTCGACGTCACCGGCGTTCCTCCTGGTGTCTACACCCTGGAAGTTGAGATCGACCCCGACAATCAATTCCCCGAACTCAACGATGCCAATAACACACAACGCGTCCTCATCACTCTTCCACCCGAGCCTTACACGCACCTCAATGATAATTTCGAAACCGCTTACCCGATCCGCGAGTCCAACTCATGGCATGGCGAATGGCTCTTCGTCCAAAACGCCGGCGCCACACGCGAACCCGGCGAACCCATCATCGGTGATGGCCGCACCGTCTGGTTTCGCTGGACTGCTCCCAGCAACGGCCCCGTCACCCTCGACACCGTTGGGCCGCGGTCATTCCCCACGTTTAACACCGTTCTCGCAGTTTTCATCGGAGAACACGTCACAAATCTGACCCTCGTCGCGATGAACGATGACATCAACCCGTCCAACCGCAACAGCCGCGTCCGGTTCAACGCCCAGGCAGGAACTGTATATCACATCGCCATCGACGGCGCTGCCGGTCAGAACGGCCACTGCACGTTCAACTGGTGGTTCGGGCCCGCCCCCATGGACAATCTGGGCGACCTCGAACCGCCAGAGTGGAATATCGGGCTCGATAACACCTGGAGCAATGTCAACGCTACCAAACAGCCTGGCGAACCGAACCACGCTGGCAACGCCGGTGGCCATTCCGTTTGGCGCTCGATCACGGCCGAGATGTCCAGGCGCATCACCGTCACCACCGCCGGCAGCAACTTCGACACGCTCCTCGCCATTTACACCGGTCCGAATGTGAGCAACCTCACCCTTATCGCCAGCAACGACAACTTCGGCACCAACCGCACCAGCACCGTCGAGTTCTGCGCCACCGCCGACGTCACCTACCACATCGCCATCGACGGCAAGGACGGTGATTGCGGCCGCGTTGCTGTCGAGTACCGCTACGAACAAATCGATCCATTCTTTGAAACAATTCGCCTCGCCCACGGCGGAGTCGAACTCACCCTCACCGCCGACGATGATGAACCTTTCTCCATCCAGACCTCATCCAACCTGATCACCTGGTCCGAACTCACCCGCAGCCGAACCGACCGCGGCACCCTCCGCGTCCTCGACACCACCATCACCAACTCCCATCACCGCTTCTACCGCGCCATGGCCCTAAGAGACGATTGACCCGTATCGCAGGTTGTCGAATACCGGATTGTTTGTATTGGTTTCAGATTGGTTTATATTTATTCGTAATCGGTCAGCCATGTATGCCATACCCGAGTGCTTCGCGGGCCGCTACGAAACATCGCGAACTAACTGAATCTTCACGTGAAAGGCTGCATTGTAGCTGGAATTCTGATCCCCCTGATAATGTTGCGAACCAGTGTGGCGCAGCAGGTCATTCCCGTCACCTGGCCCACGAGGCATGCGTCAAAGCCTGTCAGTCTGCAAAAGCCCGCCGCCGATTTCCTGCCGGTATTCCGCATCGGCCTGAAATTCGCGCCTGAGTCGAACATCGTTGCACTTGCGTTAAGTCA
>Ga0075421_100004601_pt1 | contig 16660 bp, 12 predicted proteins | sample SoiMetdeltSBSDD5_FD_75292 | JGI IMG/M metagenome (GOLD analysis project Ga0075421, IMG submission 75292) | Bulk soil microbial communities from a Populus tree surrounding site in Tennessee, USA - Soil MetaG P. deltoides SBSDD5 | ecosystem: Environmental > Terrestrial > Soil > Tree plantation...
TGTCTCCTCTTTCTTCCCGCTCCCCCTCCCGCCCCCGCTCCCGATCTCAGTCCATCGGGCGCGGGCCATGGGTGCGGGGGGGATCCCCTGAGCGTCTGACCATCATCGCTGACACCCCCACCCACGGAGGCCCTCCATGCGCACGAAGTTCGCTCTACTGGCCGTCCTCATGGCGTCCTCGACCTCGCTTCGAGCCGGGGAGCTTCGCACCGACGAGATCGCCTCGAAGGCGGTCGGGAAGACCCTGAAGGTCAACGTCCTCCTCCCGGACGGCCACGGCGCCGACGATCGCCGCTTTCCCGTGGTGTACCTCCTTCACGGATACGCGGGGGACTACAGCCAGTGGCAAAAGATCGGCATCGAGAAGGAGGCCGCCGGTCTCCCGGTGATCCTGGTCATGCCGGACGGCGGCAACAGCTTCTACGTGAATCACCACGAAGATCCCCAGGGGAAGTGGGATGACTACATCACCCAGGAGCTCATCGCCCACGTCGATTCGAAGTACCGCACCGTCCCCGAGCGTTCGAGCCGGGCCATCTCGGGGCTCTCGATGGGCGGCTACGGCGCGCTCATGCTGGGGTTCCGACACCCGGAGCTCTACGCCGCAGTCGCGAGTCACAGCGGCGCCGTCTCCGTGCCGGGCACGTCCGTACAGGGCGAGATCGCCGAGCAAATCTCGAAGATCTTCGGCCCCCCAGGCTCCGAGACCCGGAAGTCCTACGACCTGGTCGCGTCGATCGAGGCCCTTCCGAAGGAGAAGCGTCCGGCACTCTACCTCGACTGCGGGAGCCGCGACTTCCTCCTCGAGTGGAACCGCAATCTTGTCCGGAAGCTCTCGGAGCTCAAGCTCGACTACGAGTACCGCGAGGTACCCGGCGGCCACGACTTCGGCTACTGGAAGGCCAACGTGCGGTATTCCCTCGAGCGCCAGCTCGAGGCCCTGGCGAAGGCCCGGGCGGAGAAGGATGCGGCTCCCAAGGTGGCCTCCCCGACGCCGAAGGGCACCGGCGAGATCGCGGGAGAGTGGGACCTGATCGTCACCTACAACGAGGAGAACCTCGACTACAAGCTCCGCATCGAGGGCCAGGGGGAGTCGATGGCCGCGATCCTGGTGAGCCCGAGGAGCGGGGAGCACCGCTTCGAGAAAATCGTGTGGAAGGAAGGGGCTCTTCACATGGAGATCCTGCGCGACGTGGGCGGAAACACCGCCAAGTTCCTGTACGACGGCAAGCTCTCCGATGGAGCGCTCGACGGCAAGGTGACCGTCGAGGGCTTCGATCAGTTCCAGGGCACCTGGAAGGCGAAGCGCAAGGCGGAAGAGCTGTAGCTCTCGGTCTACGGACCGGGAGCGGGAGCGGGAGCGGGCAGAAGGAACAGCGCTTCAGCTACCGCCGAACGCCCGGCGGATCGCGTCGCAGATCTCCCGCGCCAGGGCCTGGATGCGGGAAGCATCGGGCCCCTCGAGCATCACCCGCGCGAGCGGCTCGGTCCCGGAGTACCGGAGGAGCACCCGGCCCGTGGACCCCAGCGCCTTCTCCGCCTCGAGTACCCGCTCGAGGACCTCCGGCATGGACTCGAACGGCCGCTTCTGGGGAACGCGCACGTTCTCGAGTACCTGCGGGTACTTCTCGAGGGCCGAGGTCTCCCCCTCGAAGTCGAGCGCATCGCCCTCGGCGAGGTCGGCCATGCGGACGGCCGCGAGGACGCCGTCGCCCGTGCGCGTGTCGTCGAGGAAGATCACGTGCCCCGACTGCTCCCCGCCGACGGGATGGCTTCCTTCGGTCATGGCGCGGTACACGTGTCTGTCGCCCACGTCCGTGCGGATGAGCGACAGCCCCTCGCCTCGAAGGGCGATCTCGAGGCCGAAGTTGGCCATGACCGTGCCGACGATGCTTCGAAGCGGCAGCTTGCCGCCTCTCGAGTAGCTCCTCCCCGCGAGGTAGAGGACATGGTCCCCGTCGAGGACTCGACCGCCGGCCGTGATGGGGATCATGCGGTCGGCATCGCCATCGAAGGCGAAGCCGGCGGCCGCCCGGACGTCGGCTGCCATCGCCGCGAGCGCCCGCGGGTGGACCGCTCCGGAGTCGAGGTTGATGTTCCGGCCGTCGGGCTCGCTCGCCCGGCACGCAATGCGCGCCCCGAGCCGGCGGAACACCTCGGGCGCAACGCGGTACGCGGCGCCGTTCGCGGGATCGAGAGCGATGATCCGGCCCTGGAGACGTTCCGGCCGGCGGCACAGGCTCACGAGGTGCGAGACGTACGCCTCGAAGGCGTCCTCGCTCCTCTCGTGGACGCGCGCCCGCGCGACCTTCCCCGCGATCGCATCGGCTCTATGCCCCTCGTGGAAGGCATCCGAGATCGCGCTCTCGAGCTCGGGAGAGGCCTTGGCGCCGGTGGGCGACGTGAACTTGATCCCATTCCACTCGGCGGGGTTGTGAGACGCCGAGATCACCACGCCGAGCGCCGTTCCCGGCCAGGCGGATCCGATCCAGGCGACCCCCGGCGTGGGAAGGACACCCAGGTCGTGCACCTCGTACCCGCATCGGGCGAAAGCTCCCCCCACGGCTTCCGCGATCCATCTGCCGGACTCGCGCGTGTCCCGGCCGAGGACGACGCTCCGGGACACCGGACCCGGGAGGTCGGCGGGGAACCGCGAGCGGTCCTCGAGCACGGAGACGGTCGCCTCGACGATGCGGACGATGGCCTCCGGCGCGAGGAAGCCGCTCCCGGCGCGGTCCCGCACTCCGTCCGTCCCGAAGATCCCGGGAGCGGAGCCGCCTCTCACTTCGAGGCTTCCTTGACGGGGATGACCGTGTACGACCAGGCCACCTTCCGCTCGTTCTTCCGGCTCTCGTGCTGTCGGATCTGCACTCCCGGAAAACCGGGAAGCTCGAGGGAGTCCTCGGTGAACGTGAACTGGCCGCCTTCTTTGCGGTCGAAAGTAGGCACCCGGACTCCGAGCGAGAAGCCGGGGTCCGTGCGGAGACGATCCTTCAGGCGCGCGATCTCGTCCTTACGGCCGTGGAGCTCGACGGGGATCGTCTCGGCCGCTCCGTCGTCGAGCAGGATCCGGATCGGCACCTGGACCGGAGGCACGCGGAAGGTGACCCGCATTGCCTCCACGGGGAGCACCTCCATGGTCGCGCGCAGGACGATGGTGACGTTGACCTGTGGCGGCGTCACACGGACGCTCCTCCGGAGGAGCTCGGGGGGGATGTCCTCGTGCTCCGGCACCACCTCGACGTCCACCTTGCCCTCGAAGCGCTCGAGGATGTGCTCCATGGAGACGCGGGCCACGACTCCGAGCCGGTCGATGATGGATGCCGGGGCGGTGATCACCACGGCCTGCTCCACCTCCCGGGTGGCGACCTCGAAGCCTTCCTTGTAGTCCGTGACGAGGACCTTCTCCGCCATGTTCTTGAACGCCATCGTCGCGGCCTCTTCCTGGACGATCTGGATCGACTCGGGGAAGAACTGGAGCACCTCGACTCCGTCGCGGGGGAAGCCGAAGTCGCTCTCGCGGAACGTGTGAACGCTCTTCTCCCTGGAAACCTGGAGGGTGAAGTGGCTGGGAGGGTCCTGGCGGAGCTTGTCGATCTGCTTGCGGGGTCCGGAGAAGAGAAACCGCACCCTGCCGTCGAAGTCCATCAGGGACTGCGTCTGGACGTCCGTCCGCTTCACGCTGGTGATGAGGGTGGTTTCGGGATCCGAGGACTTGATGTCCACGCGGATCAGGGGGCCGTACTCCTGCTTCTCGGACTGGAACGCCACGAACCAGATCGTCACCGCGAAGAAGAGCGCGATGCCCTTGTTGCGCCAGTTCCCGAAGAGGAGGTCCCGGACCCACGCCGTCATGCCACGCGGCCTCCTCCCACCTCGGTTGCTTCCTTCTCCTCCTCGCTCTCGGTGGGTGTGATCTCCTCGAGCTGCGCGTAGTAGCGGAGGAGGAGCGAGCGAAGCTGCTCGACGTTGAGCGGGCGGTCCATCTTGCCCCTGTGCGCGAAGGAGACGACCCCGGTCTCCTCGGAGACGGTCACCACGATGGCATCGCTCTCCTCGCTGATACCGAGGGCAGCCCTGTGCCTCGTTCCGTAGAGCGTTCCCAGGTTCGGGTTGTCGCTCAGGGGGAACAGGCACCCCGCGGCGGCGACGCGCTCCTTCTGGATCACGACCGCTCCGTCATGGAGATCCGAGCCGGGAAAGAAGATCGTGCACAGGATCTCGCTCGAGACGATCGCATCGAGCAGCGTGCCACGCTCCACGTAGTTCTGAAGCCCGACCTCGCGCTCGATGGCGATGAGCGCTCCGATCTTCCGGCGCGACATCCGGAAAGCCGCCTTCACGATCTCCTCGACCATCCCCTCGGTCTCTCCCTTGAGGAAGATGCCGAAGATCCGCGTCTGTCCGAGGCGCACGAGGGCGCGGCGCAGCTCGGGCTGGACGATGATGACGAGGACAGGGATGGCCGCGGCTCCGAAGAACTTGATGATGACGAGGAGCCTGTCGAGCATCTTGAAGCGCTCGCCGATGATGGTGACGAGCATCGGCACCGTCAGGATGAGGAGGGCGATGCCCTTCAGGATCCCCTCGCCCCTCGTTCCCTCCATGAACCGGAGGAACGTGTAGATGATGATGTAGATGATGAGGATCTCGATGACGAACTCGAGCGGCAGGCGCGCGAGGTTCCCCCGGATCGTCTCGATGATCTCGCTCATCCCCTGGGTGCGCTCCGGATCGCCTCGAACATCCTGACGAGCGCGGCCGTATATCTCACGTTGTGGACGCGGAGCATGTCGGCTCCTCCGCAAAGAGCGAAGGCATTCACGATCACCGTGCCGGTGTCAGGGTCGAGAGCCGCCGGCCCCATGGCCTTCTCGATGAAGCCCTTCCTCGATGCTCCGATAAAGACAGGGTATCCCAGATCCTTCAGCACGTCGATGTTTCGGACCAGTTCCAGGTTGTCCTGAACGCGCTTACCGAAGCCGAGACCGGGATCGATGATGATGCGCGACCGATCCACCCCCCACTCGAGGAGCGCCTTCGTCCTCGCCTCGAAGAACGCCCGGACTTCACGAGTGACCCCCTGCGGGTAGCGAGGATCGACCTGCATGTCGAGGGGCGTCCCCCGCATGTGCATCACGACCAGGGGCGCCTTCCATCGGGTGACCACGCGCTGCCAGCGCCCGTCCCTGAAGCCCGCCACGTCGTTCAGGATATCGGCGCCCTCCTCGAGCGCTCGCTCTCCCACTTCCGGGTCCTGGGTGTCGATGGAGATCGGCGCGGCCGTTCTTTTCCGGATCCCCGCGAGGACCGGCAGCACCCTCCGGAGCTGCTCCGCGGCGGGAACGGGGTGGGAGCCGGGCCGGGTCGACTCTCCGCCGATGTCGATCCAGTCCGCGCCCTCCTCGATCATCCGGAGCCCCGCCTCGACGGCGGCCGGTGGATCGACATGGATCCGTCCATCCGAGAAGGAATCGGGGGTGACGTTCAGGATCCCCACGACGAGAGGGCGCTTTCCGGCCTCGAGCCGCCGCCCTCCCTCCAGTTCGAAGACCCAGCAGCGCGCCCCCGGAGGCCCGGGCGCCCCTTCAGGCACTCCCGTTCCCTCCCCCGGGCGGCGGCGCGGCGAGAGGCTTGCCTTCGACGAGAGCGGCCACCTCCTCGCCCGTCAGCGTCTCCTTGACGAGCAGCGCCTCCGCGATGCGGATCACGGCCTCACGGTGCTTCCGGAGGAGCTTGTCCGCCGACTTGTAGCATTCGTCGATGATCCGGCGAACCTCCTCGTCGATGCGAAGCGCAAGCGTCTCGCTGTGGTTCTGGGTCCGGGTGACTTCCCTGCCGAGGAATACGGTCTCCTCCGCCTCGGCGTAGTTGATGGGGCCTATGTCGTTCGACATGCCCCACTCGCACACCATCCTTCGGGCGAGGTCCGTCGCCCGCTCGATGTCGTTCGAGGCTCCCGAGGTGATGTCGTCGCAGAAGAGGCTCTCGGCCACGCGGCCCGCGTAGAGCACCATGAGGGTCCCGATGACCTGCTTGCGGCTGAGGTGGAACCGGTCCCTCTCGGGGAGCTGCATCGTGGCCCCGAGCGCCATCCCACGGGGGATGATGGTGACCTTGTGGAGCGGCTCGACATCGGGCAGGAGGTGCGCCGCGAGGGCGTGCCCCGCCTCGTGATAGGCGGTGATCCGCTTGTCCTCCTCGGCCATGACGCGGCTCGTCTTCTGGCGCCCCCAGCGGATCTTGTCGCGCGCCTCCTCGAGGTCCTTCTCGAGAATGGAGTCCTGATCATGCATCACCGCGATGATGGCGGCCTCGTTGACGAGGGCGGCCAGCTCGGCGCCGCTGAAGGAAGGGGTCCCGCGAGCGATGCGGTGGATGTCGACGGATAGGTCGAGCTTCACCGCGCGCGTGTGGACCCGGAGTATCTCCTCGCGGCCCCTCAGGTCCGGGAGATCGATGACGATCTCCCGATCGAAGCGGCCCGGCCGGAGGAGGGCGGGATCGAGGACGTCGGGGCGGTTCGTGGCGGCGATGAGGATGATGCCCTCGTCCGAGTTGAAGCCGTCCATCTCGACGAGTATGGCATTCAGGGTCTGCTCGCGCTCGTCGTGCCCGCCGCCCATGCCGGAGCCGCGCCGCCTGCCCACGGCATCGACCTCGTCGAGGAAGATGATGCAGGGAGAGCTCTCGCGCGCCTGCTTGAAGAGGTCGCGGACCCGCGCGGCCCCCACCCCCACGAACATCTCGACGAAGTCCGATCCGCAGATACTGAAGAAGGGCACCTCGGCCTCGCCGGCGATCGCCTTTGCGAGGAGAGTCTTTCCGGTCCCCGGGGACCCCACGAGCATGACCCCGCGGGGGATCCGGCCCCCGAGCCTCTGGAACCTCTTCGGGTTCTTCAGGAACTCGATGATCTCGATCACCTCGTCCTTCGCCTCCCGGATCCCGGCGACGTCGGCGAAGGTCACTCCCGTGGACTCGCGGCTCGCGATCTTGGCGCGGCTCTTCCCGAAGGTGAGCACGTTGCCGCCGGCGCCTGGAGCCCTGAGCTGCCGGAAGAAGAGGAAGTAGATGATGACGAGGCAGAGCACCCAGGGCAGGCACGCGAGGAGGAAGTTCCAGAAGGCCGAGTTCGACTGGGTGACCTTCCAGTCGATCGTGTGCCCGGGACGCTCGGCGTTGTAGCGCTCGATGGCTTCCTTGCGGAAGCGGTTGATCTCCTCGTCCGTCGCGAACTCGACGGCCACGCGGGTGATATCGCCCTCGGGCCTGACGAGCCGCGCCTTGAAGGTCCTCGTGTCCTCGACGAGCTCGAGGGTCCTCGGATCGAGCTTGCCGTCGAGCAGGTACTGCTGAGCCCTGTAGTAGCTTCGCTCCACCCCCATGCCGTGGTCGGCCAGGAAGGCCGCAACCGCGAGGAGGATGAGGAGGGCGGCGGCTACGAAGACGAAGCCGTGAGGCTTGCGGGACTTCGCATCCATGCTTCTCCGGGGCCGGCGAAGGCCCGGATCCCCTGGATCCGGCCGTGGCGGGTCCGGGGCTCTTCCCTGTTCCTGTTTCATCTCGTCAAGGCAACCTGCGTGGAGGGGCCATCATAACCCTCGCTTTTCTGGAACGCATCCTCCGGCGAAAGGCCCCGTGGCCCTCCCGCCCGGGCGGCCGCGTTCTCGTCCTCGCCCCAGAACTCGATCGCCTCGAGCATCCGCTGCGCCATGTTCTCTATCGCGCGAGCCCTTGCCTCGTCGAACCCCTCTCCCCCGATGTAGGAGAGCGGCTCCTGGACCCGGACCCGCTCCTCCCAGCGCCTGTTGTTCCGCCGGTCCTCCATGATGAGGAGCACGTCGAGGAAGAGGCTCGACTCGATCTTCTCGTCCCTTCTTCCTTCCGCGACCACCCTTTCCCGGAAATCCACTATGGTGCCATGGACCACCATGTCGGCGTCCCCATGATCGACGATGGAGAGGGCCGTCCGTGACTGAATTTGCCTGCGAAAGGCGGAGGTGAGGTCGTACTCCACCTCCCGGCGCAGGGGGAAGGTGTGGTTGTCGAAGATGGGGACCGAGATCGTCGAGACCGAGCCGGGGGTCCGGTATCCGGGCGTGTACCCGCACCCGGCGGCGGCCGCGAGGACCAGGGCCGCCGCGGCGAGGAGGCGCCGGCCTCCCGAGACGGGAAGGACCGCGTAGGTCATCCTTCCTGTTCCAGGGCATCGAGCTGCCGCTGGATCTCCCGGGCCTCGCGGGCCGCGGTGGAGGTGGCATAGCGGTCCAGGACGACTCTCAGGTACACCCTCGCGGCGCGCATCTGACTTTCCCGGAGGTAGAACTTGGCGATGCCGAGGTTCTTCGCCCCCTGCATCTCGGCGATCTCGGCGAGCTTCTCGCGGACGGCCTCCGCCTGGGGCCCCCTGGGCTGGTCCTCGAGGTAATTCCGGAACTTCCGCTCGGCCTCGAGGATGATCTTCTGGTCGTACTCCGAGCCCCGGATCTGCTTGAAGATGGAAAGCGCGAGCTGGTAGGCGGCGAGCTCCCGCCACTCGCTTTTCACGTCCTGCGCCACGCGCTCGTAGAAGGGCACCGCCTCCGGGTACTCCTTCCGGTTGAAGTAGTAGGCGGCGATCTCCATCAGCGCATCGTCCGCGAACGTGAGGTAGGGATACTGGGTGATGAGCCCCTCCTGGCCGACGAGGATCTCGATCCCGTGCCCCGCGCAGCGGTACGAGACGAAGAGGAACTGGCAGCTCGCCTTCCCCCGGAGGTAGTCCATGGCGATGTCGTAGATCCGCTGGAAGGTCCGGTCGAGGATCTCCTGCGGAGGACGGTTCTTCTTGTAGACGTCCTCGTAGTACTCGAGCGCGGACTCGTAGTTCCCGAGGTGGTAGTAGCACTCCGCGATGAGGTAGTTCGTCTCGGCCAGGGAGGTGTCGTCGGAGGCGAGCCGCTCCCGGAGGACGAGGAGCCCGGCGAGGGCATCCGCGTACGCGGCGCTGTCGAACGCCTTCCGCGCCTCGGTACGGAGCTGCGCGACGTTCCCCCAGCTTCCCTCGCTGGGCTGAACCCAGCCCTTGTCCTCGTTCCAGGTGTAGGATCCGGCCCCGGAGACGGGGGTTACCTGGGGATTGCCGGGCCGCTCGACGACCGTGGCGGAGGAGCAGCCGAGGAGGACGAGGCCAAGCAGGGCCACGGGGGGTCGGGAGGTCGAGGGGTCCAAGCGGCGGGGGATTGTAGCAGCCGGGGCCCCGGCGCCCAAGGGGGGCTCGCCACCTCGCTCCCGCTCCCCCTCCCGATGGCTGGGGCAAGATCGAAAGCAGGGTGCCGTGCGGTCGAGGATCCGTCCGCATGCGGCAAAGGCGCGGTCAGTCTTCCGCCTGAGCTTTCCCAGCGCCGGCCTTGTCCATCCTTCGCATTCGGGAGGGGGAGCGGGAGCGGGAGAGTTCAGCGGGAAAGCCCTGTGCTCTTCTCACGCCCGCCGGCCGACCCGAGCCCGCCCGGCGGTCGTCACGCGTGGGAATGCGGCCCTCACACGCTAAGCAGGTTCAGCCGCAGCCCCTCGAGCGCCCGCGAGACCGGCTTCCCGAAGTCCTCCCACCCCGCGGGCTCCGCTTCCCCGAGCGTCTCCTCCTCCTCCGCCAGCGCCTGGAGGATCCGCGCGGCGGGCGCCGGGAGCGCGATGCCTCCCGCGGAGCGCCCCGCGCCCGAGCGGCACCTGGCGCAGAGGATCCCCCCCGCTCGCGCGCTCACGAGGACGGCCCTGTCCCCGGGCCAGGATCGGCCGCATCCCACGCACGCATCCAGGGGGGCGAGGAGCCCCAGAATGCGCAGCGCCCTCGCATCGAAGCGGGAGGTCACCGCGTCCGCCGGGGCGGCCCGCGCCTCGAGGCTCGAGAGGGCCCACGCCGCGAGCGCGAAGAGCCCGGGAGCGGGGTCGAAGGGCATGGCCGCCGTCCGGAGGAGCTCGAGGATGTGGCAGGCCCCCAGGTAGGGCTCCCAGGCCCTCCTCAGCCCGCGGAACCCGTCCAGGATCTCGGCCTCGGTGAGGAGGCAGAGGCCGGAGCGCCTCTCGATGAACACGATCTCGTGGAGCACGGCGAGGTCGAACGGGCCCTGGAAGGGGTTCTTCTCGCGGTGCGCCCCCTTCGCGATCCCGTCCACGAGGCCGAAGTCGCTCGTGAAGAGGGAAACGACCTGGCTCGAGTCGCTGTAGTCGACGCAGCGGATCGGGATCGCCAGCGTCTTCCGCTTCACCCGCTCGACTCCACCTTCCCGACCTTCCCGGGCTCGGGCTGCGGCTCCCCCTCGGCCTTCTCGCTCCAGGTCATGCGAAGCCGCCGGATGCGCCTCGCGTCGGCGCTCGTGACCTCGAACCGGACCGAGTCGTGCTCGAAGGCCTCGCCGGCCCCCGGGATCTTGCCCATGTGCGATGAGAGGAACCCCCCCACCGTGTCGTAGTCCCCCTCCGGGATGTCGATCCCGAGCTGGTCGTTCAGGTCCGCGATGCGCACCGACGCGTCCACCTCCACGGCGTTGGGGCCGAGCCGCTTCAGGCGCGGCTTCCCCACCTTCTCGTGCTCGTCCGTGATCTCGCCGACGATCTCCTCGATGATGTCCTCGATGGTGATGAGCCCGAGAGTGCCCCCGAACTCGTCGAGGATGATGGCGATGTGGAATCGCTGCGTCTTGAACTCCTGGAAGAGCTCTCCGATCTTCTTCGTGAGGGGAACGAAGTGGGGCCTCCGGACCACGTCTTCGAGACGGAACGGGAAGCCCCCGTTGGCGGACGCCCGTCCGTCGTCCTGCCGGGGCCGCTCCGCCACCGCGCAGAGCCCCGGCCAGTACCGAAGCAGGTCCTTCACGTAGAGGATCCCCGTGATGTTGTCCTTCGTCCCGCGGTAGACGGGTATGCGCGAGTGCCCGCACTCGATCGCCGCCCGTATGTTCTCCTCGAGAGGATCATCGAGGTCGAGGCAGACCATCTCGGTCCTCGGGGTCATCGCCTCCGACACCTCGACGTTTCCGAACGACATGATGGACTCGATCATGTCGATCTCGGGGGAGGCGAGGAGCCCCTCGCGCTCGCCTTCCTCCGCGGCGGAGAGGATCTCCTCCTCGAGGATGGCGGAGCTGGTCCTCGGCTCCTCCCCGCCGAGGATCCCGGATGCCCAGCGCACGAAGGATGCGTAGGCCGACCGGAACGGAGCGAGCACCCTGTAGATCCCATGGATCATGGGGAGCTTCTTCCTCAGCCGCTCCTCCGGGCGAATGCGAGCCACGATGCCCGGGATGATCTCGAGGAAGACGAGGAAGATGAGCACGACCTCGAGGGCGAGGAGGAAGGCCTCGAGCGCCGCGCGCACGAAGGAGGGGGGTGAGCCCACGGCCGCGAAGCGCCCCACCGCGAGGCTCAGGACGAGGAACAGCCTGATGAGGAGGTCGGCGCTCCGCAGCGTCGTCGCGTACTCGTCCTCGTTCTCGAGATAGGCCTCGATCCGGGGCTTTTCCGACTCGGGGACCGACTCCACGAGGAACCTCCGGGAGAACGCCGCGAGGAGCTGGCGGCACGTGGCCACGTACATGCCCGCGGCCAGCAGCGCGGCCCCGATGAGCACCCACACCAAGTCGTGCTCGAGGAACCTCATGACAGGATTCTCGTCCGTTCCGGCTTCAACGCTGGAAGATCGGCAGGTAACCGAGCGGGACCTCGAGGATGAGCACCGCCACGGCGGTGGCGAACTCCCTCGAGTAGCGGTCCTCTTCCCAGGAGCCGTTCGCGCGCTGCTTCGACAGAAGGTGGTCCCGTATGCCCGGATACCACCGGCTCCACATCTCGCCGCCGCCCTGATAGAGGGCCTGGACGGCATAGAGGTTCGCGTAGAAGGCGTGCTCCTCCTCCGCGGCCTTCCAGGGGTTCCGCACCGAGTCGAGCGATTTCTTCATGAAGTCCAGCCCCTTCTCCAGGGCTTTCGACTCGTACACGCCCGCCGCGTTCAGCGTCGATATCGCCGCGACCGACAGGGCATACGTCGTGCGCCTGAGCTCCTTCGTCGAGTAAGCGAAGCTCCCGTCGGAGGAGTCCTGGCACTTGAGGACATAGCGTATGGCGCGCTGGATGCGGTTCGAGTCCACGTGGAATCCGACGTTGCGGGCCGAGCGCAGCGCCTGTAGCGCGCAGACGGTGACCGAGGCCTCATCCTCGTTCTCCGGGTTCTCGGGGTAATACCACCACCCCCCCTCCTTGCTCTGCGCGCCCTCGATGATGAGGACCGCGCGCTTGATGAGCCTCGCGACTTCCTCCTCCTCCTCGGGCTCGAGGGAGCCCAGGACCTCGCACAGGAAGAGGACCGCGTAGCAATGCCCGTGCATGCGGCTCTCGCTCTCGTCGCCTTCCGTGATGAACCCCCGCCCGCTCCGGCCCGAGTCCAGTATGTAGCGGATGCACCGCTTCAGCATGGGCCCGTAAGGCTCCTGGTGCGGCTGATAGCCGGCCCCGAGGACGGCGAGCCCCGCGAGGCTCGTCACGGCCACGGCGTACTTCCCGCTCACGGCGCCGCTCTCCCGGAGCTGCTGGGACCGGAGGTACTCGAGGCCGCGCTCCACGGGGGCCCGGGCGCCCGACCACTCGCGAAGCAGGCTCGGGGCCAGGTCCGAGGTCTGAGAAAACAGCCCCGGGACCGGCACGAGGAGGCAGAGGAGGGCCGCCGCCGCCATCGATGCTCCCCCGAAGAGGCCCTTCTGCATCACGGCTCCTCGGGCTTCCCCTTCTCGACTTCGCCGTCGCCGGGGCGCTCCTCGGCGCCCGGCTCGGCATCGGGGTCTCCCTCGCGGCCCCCCTCGAGGGCCTTCTGGAAGTCCTTTTGTATCTCGACGGTCATGCGCGTCACGCTGCCCTGCTTCTGCATGAGGCGGTTCAGCGCCTTCTCCCAGCTCTCGCCGATCTGCCCCTCCGATGCCTGGCGGACATCCTCCAGGTCGCGCGTGCCCCGGTTCACGTCGATCTGCATTTCCTTCAACATGCGGAGCTCGGCCACCACGGGCACGAGGCGCCGCCTCTCCTCGCCGCTCATCTGCGGCCCTTCCTGCTGGCTCTGCTTCTCCGCCTCTTCTTCGTCCTTTGCCATCTGCTCCTTGAGGACGGCAATCAATCTGTCCACATCCTGGATGACCTCCTTCTGGAGGAACTGGGTGAAGGTTCCCGTCTCGAGCTCCTTCAGGGACTCGGAGACCTGGCGCATGTCCGCGCTCACGTTCCTGAGAACGAAGGTGAAGACTCGCGCAAACTCCTCCTTGAGCTTGGCGTTGAGCCCGTCCACCTTCTCGGCGAGGGCTCCCTGGTCCGCCACGAGCTTCTTCACGGCCTGCTCCACCTTGAGCTTCTGCCGTCGGCTTTCCCGCTCCTGGCGCCCGGCGTGGACCTTTACGGTCTCCGCGTGGATCTTCTCCTCGGCCGCCTTCACCTCTCCGAGCTCCGAGACCATGGAGAGCATCTCCTTCTCCCTCTGGAGCTTCGCGAGCCTCTCCTCCTCCTCGGCGAGCTTCTCCTTCGCGCTCTGGAGCTTCTCGAGCGCCTCCTTCTGGCTCTTCTCGGCCGAGCTCGGATCCTGCTTCTCGAGCTCCTCCGCCGCGGCGTCCATGTCCTCCGCGGCGCCCTGGAGCTCGTCCGACCGGCCCTGCGCCTGGTCCGAGCCCTTCGAGGCGTCCGCGAGCTTCTTCGCGACCTGGCGTGTGAGGCGCGCCAGCTCCTCCTGCTCCTTCTTCTCCTTCTCGAGCTTCTCCTTGTCGAGACGCTCGAGCTCCTCCTTCTCCGCATCGCCCAGGCGTTGCGCCGCCGCACCCAGGCGCTCCAGGGCCTGCTCGCCCTCCTTCTTCGCGGATTCTCCCCGGCCCTGCCCGCTCGCCTCGGCAGCCTTCTGCATGCGGCGGCCCGCCTCGCCGAGCTCCTTACTCGCCTGCCCGAGCGCGCCCTCCTCGCCCTTCTTCCGGAGCTTCTTCTCGAGCTCCTCGACTTCCTTGCGGGCCTCCTCGGTCTTCCGCCCGAGCTTCTTCTCGAGCTCGCTCCTCTTCTCTTCCGCCGTCCGGGCGCCGAGAGCCTTCTTGCCCGCCTCGATCGCATCGCGGGCCCGGGTCAGCTCCTCGCCCGCCTTGCCGCCCTGCTCGCGGGCGCCGCTCCGGTCTCCGCCCTCGAGGGAGCGCGCCGCATCGCCCATGGACTTGGCCGCCTGGCGGAGCGCCTCCGATCCCTTCGCGAGGGAGGACCGTGCCGCCTCGCTCGAGCCCTTCTTCGCGCCCTCGTCGAGCTTCCCCGCCGCGTTCGTCGTCTCCTTCTCGAGCACCGCCTGATCCTGGATGGCGCCGGCCGCCTCGGAGGCGTTCTGCTCCTCCATCCCCCGCAGCTCCTCTGCAACCTCCGCTCGCGCCTTCCTCAGGTCGTCGCGCGCCTTGCGCGCGCCGTCGACTCCCCGCGGGAGGTCTCCTTCGCCCAGGCTCCGGGCGCTCCGGTCCGCGTTCCGGGCCGCGCTCTCGAGGGAAGGCTTCGTATCGGCCCCGGCGTCCTCGGGGACCTCGCCCCCCAGCTTCTGGATGTCCCGCGAGAGGTCCGAGGCCGCCCTGGCCAGGGCGGCCTTCTTCGCATCCGCGGCGCGGCTGGACCGCTCGCGCTCGAGGTCGCTCGGTCCGGGCTGCGGGCGCGCGGCGGCCTCTCCGCCCTCCTTCGAGCCGGAAGACTCTCCGGTCCTCGACTCTCTGCCCTTGGCGCCCTCGCCGCCTTCCTTCGACTCACTGCCGGAGCCTGCATCCTGCGAGCCCGAGTCCTTGGAGCCGGCTTCTTTCGAGCCGCCACCCGTCGAATCCGAGCCCTTCGAGGCCGCTTCCTTCGAGCCCGCCGCGCCCTTCGACCCGGCATCCTTCGCGGACTCCGCGCCCGAGTCCTTTCCGGACTCGGCTCCGCCATTCTTCGACCCCGCATCCTTCGATCCGGTAGACTCCGAGCCGGCACTGTCCTTCGAGCCCGCACCGTCCTTCGAGCCCGCGGGATCGCCTTCCGCCGGTCTCGCCTCGGCTCCCTTCGATCTCTCGCCCGATGGCCTGGATTCCCCGGGGGCGCTCTTCGCCTTCGCGCTCGAGGAGCCCTTCTCCGGCCGGGACTTCGCGTCGGCGCCCGAGCGCTCGGCATCGGAGAGCGCTTCCTCGGCTCCATCGACGATCTCTCCGGCCCTTTGCAAGAGGTCGTCGAGGCGCTGCGCCAGCTCGCGGGCGGACCGGATCGGGAGGTCCTTTCCCGGAAGACGCGCCACCTGCTCTCCGGTCCGGCGCTGCTCCGAGAGCAGCTTCTCGAGGAGAGCGGCGGCGTCCCCGAGCTCCTTCGAGTCCGCGCTCTCCGCGCCCGGGTCCAGCTCCTCGGGGCTTTTCCCCTGATTCAGCCCGGCCTGGAGGTCCCGCAGCTTCTCGACCTCCTTCTGGACGCCCCGAAGCGACTCGATTCCATCCCTGCGCGAGAGGGCCTGCCGCGTCTTCGAGAGGAGGTCCTCCTGGGACCGCGTCAGCTTCGCCGCGTCCAGCGCCGCCTGCGCGATGGCTTCGAGCTTGCTCTCGAGCTCCTGGCCATCGAAGCGGGATCGCTCGAGGAGCTGGATGATCGAGTCGAGCTCCTTGATCACGGTGTCCTGGCGGCCGATCGCCTCGAGGAAGCTCGAGCTCGTGAGCAGGCGGGTGACCTCCGCGAGCAGGTCATCCATGCGGGCGTTCCTCATCCTCTCCGCCGCTTCCCTGAGCCGCTTCGCCTCGTCCGGCTGGCCGGCTTCGAGCTTCCGCGCGAGCGACTCCATCTTCCCCCTCAGATCGAGGATGACATCCTTGATGTCGCTCTGTTCCTCCGGGAGCTCGGACTCGTCCGAGCGAAGCGCGGCATTGAACGGCTGGAGACCGAGAGCGAGGACGGTGCACGTCACGATGCGGAACGAGGCTCGGTGGTTCATCCGTTGGGCTCCTCGATGGATTTCGGCTTGGCCGGCGCGGCCCCGCCTCCCTCGACGCGCTTGCGCACATCATCCCTCAGCTCGAGCTGCCTGCGGCGTATCTCGCGAAGGCCCTGGAGGAGCGCGCTCAGATCGCCGAACTCCGTGAGACGCAGGTCGATGTCGTGAAGCTCCTTCTCGACGTCCTTCTGCGCCCCCGTGAACGGAGCGAGGCTCGCCGCCTCCTGGGCTTCCTTCGAAGCCGCCGCTCGGAGCGAGTCCAGGCCCTTCTCGATCTCGGGCGACTTCCTGCGGGCGAGCTCGTGCACGTCATCGCGCACGCCCTGTACCCAGGTCAGCCACTGCTCATCATCGATGGAGTTCGCCTGGGTCCTCGAGATGATGCGCTCGAGCTCCTCGAGCTCCCTGCCGAGGGCCTGGCTCACCCGCTCCTGGTTCTGGCGGTGTCGATAGAGCTTCTGGCTCTCGGGCCCCGACAGGGCCTTGAGGCCGAGCTCCCTCTGCAGGTCATCGAGGTCCTTCCTCGCGGACTTCTGCCGCCGGCCCGCCTCCCGGAGCTGGTCGCGGATGAGCATGAGCTGATCCGTGAGAGCCTTGACCAGATCGTCCTTGTCGACGACATGCACCTGGTGCGTCGTGGACTCGCCGATGTTCCCCCCCTGGTCCGACGCGAGCGCCATGAACTGGAAC
>Ga0075421_100004602_pt1 | contig 16658 bp, 17 predicted proteins | sample SoiMetdeltSBSDD5_FD_75292 | JGI IMG/M metagenome (GOLD analysis project Ga0075421, IMG submission 75292) | Bulk soil microbial communities from a Populus tree surrounding site in Tennessee, USA - Soil MetaG P. deltoides SBSDD5 | ecosystem: Environmental > Terrestrial > Soil > Tree plantation...
AGCGGCGAGTCGTCGCTGCGGCTCGCGCATGAGCTTCGCGCTTCGCACGATGCGGTCATGGTCGGCATCGGCACCCTGCTCGCCGACGACCCGCGCCTCACCGTCCGCCTCGCCGAGGGCCCCTCGCCGGTCCGCGTGATCGTCGACAGCACGCTGCGCGTGCCGCTCTCGTCGAACGTGTTCACCGATCGCACCGCGCGCACGATCATCGCGACGACGCCCAGCGCGCCACAGGCGCGAGCACGCGAGATCCACGCTGCGGGCGGCGAGGTCCTGCGCGCGCACGCCGACGAGAACGGCAGGGTGGACCTCACGGATCTCCTGCGGCGGCTGCGCGGGCTCGGCATCGGTTCGCTCCTGATCGAGGGCGGCCGCGGGATCATCACGTCCGCACTCGACGCTGAGCTCGTAGACCGCCTCACCGTGTGCATCGCGCCGAAGGTCATCGGCGAGGGCGTGTCCGCCGTTGGCGATCTCCACATCGATTACCTGCGCGAGGCGCTCACTTTCTCTCGCGCGCGCTTCGTCACCTGTGGCGAAGACCTCATCTTCTACGGTGAACCACAATGGGGGGACATGCGAGAGAGCGCGTGACCGTCACCGCGACGAGCGTGTGGTTCCCGCGTGCGCGCGAGGTCGAACTGCGCGAGGAGACCCTCCGAAGGCCCGGACCCGGCGAGATCCGTGTCCGCGCGATCGCGTCGGGCCTGTCGCACGGCACGGAGATGCTGGTGTTCCGCGGCGAAGTGCCGGCGGATCTCGCGCTCGATCTGCCCACGCTCGCGGGCAGCTACGCCTTTCCGATCAAGTTCGGCTACGCCAGCGTCGGCCGCGTCGTCGAGGTCGGTGCGGGCGCCGGGCTCACGCCGGGCGATCTTGTCTTCGTGCACCACCCGCACCAGCAGGAATACGTCGTGAGCGCGGCCGCCGCGGTGCAGCTCCCGCCGCGCCTGCCACCGGAGTTCGGCGTGTTCCTGGCGAACTGCGAGACGGCGCTGAACGTCGTGCTCGACGCGCACCCGCGCCTCGGCGAGGAGGTGGCCGTGTTCGGCCAGGGCGTGGTCGGCCTGCTCGTGACGCAGCTTCTGAATCTGGCCGGCGCGCGCGTTACCGCCGTCGAGCCGATCGCGATCCGTCGCGAGCTCGCGCTGCGCTGCGGTGCCGAAGAAACGGTGACGCCCGACGAGGCGCTCGAAAGGATCGCAACGCGCACGAACGGACGCGGCGCGGATGTGGTGATCGAGGCGAGCGGGAACGCGAGCGCGCTCCAGCTCGCGATCGGCGCGGCGGCCTTCCAGGCTCCGGTCGTCGTGTGCTCGTGGTACGGGGGCAAGCCGGTCAGCCTCGACCTTGGCTCACGTTTCCATCGGGCACGGCTGCGCCTGGTCAGCTCGCAGGTCTCGCAGCTCGATCCGGCCCTCGCGCCGCGCTGGGACCGTCAGCGAAGGCTGGACACGGCTCTTTCGCTGCTCGGGGAGCTCGTCATCGGCCCGCTCGTCACACACCGCATTCCTTTCGCTCGCGCTGCCGAGGCCTACGCGCTGGTGGATCAACACCCCGAAGAGACCGTGCAGGTGATCCTCACCTACGAGTAAGGGTGCGGTGCTCATCGTCAGCGGCGACACCGCGCGACGGACGGGCGGGAACCTCTACGACCGGCGCATGGAACAAGCCTGCCGGCGTGCCGGCGTACCACTCCGAATCGCCACGGTCGCGTCGACGGCGCAAGCGCGCGCGGCGCTCGCCCGCGCGAAGCCACGGGTCGTCGTCATCGACAGCATCGCGATCCCGGTCGCCGCGCCGCTGGTTGCCTGGATCCGCCACGAGCTGCGCGCGCGGATCGTCGTGCTCATGCACATGCCGACCACCGTGCGTGGGTCACGCGCCGTTCTTCGATCAGCGGATCGCGTCGTCGCCGTGAGTCCCGACCTTGCTCGCAGGCTCGCGCGTGGCGGCGTGCCGCGGTCGCGCCTCGCGGTGATCCCGCCGGGATCTGACGGGATCCCCCGTCTCGCGCGTGGCCGTGGGGCGCGCGACCAGATGCGGGTCCTAGCGGTCGCGAACTGGTCTTTGACCAAGGGCATCGCGACGCTCGTCAGAGCCGCGGCGCACGTGCCGGATCTGCGCCTCGACCTCGTCGGCGACACCGGCACCGGCTCATACCGCGACCGCGTCTACACGCTCATCAGGTCACTCGGGCTCAAGACGCGCGTCGCTATTCACGGCCCGCTCGGCGACCGCGCGCTCGCGCGGTGCTACGCGGATGCGGATGTCTTCGCGCTGCCGACCGAGCGCGAGGGCTACGGGATCGTCTTCGCCGAGGCGCTGATGTGCGGACTGCCGGTCGTCGCCGCGGACATCGCGTCGGTGCGCGCGATCGTCGGCGATGCCGGTGTGTTCGTCCCGCCGCGGCGCGTTCGTCCACTCGCGACCGCCCTGCGGCTCATGACCGAGCCGTGGCTCCGCGGCAGGCTCGCGAGAGCGGCGCGGGCCAGAGCGCGCGCGTTACCGCGTTGGTCGGCCAGCCAGGCTGCGTTCGTCGCTCTTGTCGAGAGTGAGATGCACGCCGGCGTTGCCCGGTCGTGATCGCAGCGTTTCGACAGCGGTCGGGTCGATGCGCGTCCACTGGTGACCGTCACGGGCTCCGGCGGCACAGTACGCCCACGCTTTCTGCTCCAAGGTGACCGACGGATCGCTGCGACTGTCGTGAGAGGCGATGCAGACGAATTCGATCGGCGCGGCCATCGCAATACCCCCCCGTAAACCCCTACCCGTGATGCTCGACCCGCGCCGGCCGACATGCTTGACGGCGCGTAATCTTTCGGAAGTGATTGCGTTGCGGTTCAAGTTCGCCGACGCGAGCTGCTCGGCGAGGACGCGCGATCGCTCGACCGTTTGCGCCCTGCCGCAAATTCTCGAATCCCGTGACCGACGGCGCCGCGCCGAGGACCGGTCAGATGGGCACGCTCGCTGCATGAGCGAGAAGAAAATGCACGCCGAAGTCGAGCTCGTCGCGGCACGCTTCGAGGGCGATCGCCTTCGCTACCTGGTCGGCCGCCACGCCTGCGCCCCCGGGCTCGATCCGGATGAAACGGCGCGAACGGCCACGGCGAGAGTCTTCCCGGAGGTTCCGCTGCGCCGCATCGTGGTGCACTCGACCAGCTGGCGCTACGAGCACGGGAGTCTGCTGCTCACGTACCTCGCCTACTCCGACGACCTACCGTTCCATGGTCTCCCCGACGTCCTCCCACGCGAGGGGAATGCCGTGGGTGCCGGCGTCGCCTCGGTCGTCGCTCACGCCATCCGCCATCTCGCCTTCCTCGTCCGCGAGGAGCCGGATAGGTACGGTCGTGCGCTCTCGACGGAAACGCTCGCCCATCTGGAGCGGATCGAGCCCAAGGTCGCGGGACGGATATACGGGGAGCGGGCCGCCTAGCGGCTAGCGTGCGCGCCGGCGCTGGTGCGCGACGAACTCGAGCAGGTCGGCTTTGGTGATGATCGACACCGGCCGGTCGTCGGACGCCGCGAGCAGCGCGGGCGCGCCCGAGGAGAGCTCCGCGTAGAGGCGCTCGATGTCCTCGTTCGCCTGCACGACCGGGAACGGTTTCTCCATCAGGCGCTCGACGCGCTCGTCGACGAGACCTGGCTCACGGAACACGCGGTCGAGCATGGTCGTCTCCTGGACGCTGCCGACAATATCGCTGACGAACGCGGCCTCGCCGTCCGCGACGACCGGGATCTGCGAGATGCCATAGCGCTGCATCGTGTCGATCGCGGATCGGATGCTCTGCCCCTTCGACACGACGATGAGCCCGGGCGTGCCAGCCCGGTCGCGCACGACGTCCAGGACCGTCGCGTGCACCGGGAACCGTTCGAGGTAGCCGTTCTGGCGCATCCATTCGTCGTTGTAGATCTTCGAGAGATACGAGCGGCCCGAATCAGCGAACAGCACCACGACAAAAGCGTCCTCGTCCAGCTCCTTCGCGACCTCGAGCGCCGCCCACATCGCGGTGCCCGCAGAGCCGCCGACCAGGATCCCCTCCTCGCGCGTGAGCCGGCGCGCGGTCAGGAACGAGTCACGGTCGGAGACGCGCAGCCAGCGATCGACGAGCGTCTTGTCGAACGTACCGGGGTAGAAGTCTTCGCCGATGCCCTCGACCTTGTAGGGATGTATGCCGCCGGTGTAGAGCGAGCCCTCCGGATCGGCCCCGATGATCTGGAGCTTGGCGCTCCGCTCCTTTAGATAGCGGCCCGCGCCGGTCACGGTGCCACCCGTGCCGATACCCATCACCAGGTGCGTGATCTTCCCGTCCGTCTGCTCCCAGATCTCGGGACCGGTGGTCTTGTAATGCGCTTCAGGATTCATCGGGTTGTAGTACTGGTTCGGAAGGAACCCACCGGGTGTCTCCTTCGCGAGCCGTTCGGCGACCTTGTAATAGGACTCGGGGGATTCGGGCGGCACCGCGGTCGGGCAGACGACGACCTCCGCGCCGAACGCGCGCAGCAGATCGCGCTTCTCCTGGCTTTGTTTGTCGGCCATCGTGCAGATGACGCGGTATCCCTTGATCGCCGCGGCCATCGCGAGACCGACGCCGGTGTTTCCGCTGGTCGGCTCCACGATCGTCCCGCCCGGCTTCAGCAGACCGCGGCGCTCCGCATCTTCGATCATGCGCAAGCCGATGCGGTCCTTGATCGAGCCGCCGGGATTCAGATGCTCCAGCTTTCCGACGAGCGTCGGCCGGAGACCTCGCCCGATACGCGAGAGTCGGACCAGCGGCGTGTTCCCGACGATGGCGAGGATGTCCGGGGCGAGATCCACTGCCGGTGATGGTAGGCGTGCCGGCGGCAAGCGGTACCGTAGAGCGATGCAGACGACCGATCAGGACACACTGACCCGCGAGCTGTTCGTGCGCGTTCCGCCGGGACGCGCGTTCGCCGCGTTCGTGAATCTGAGCCGCTGGTGGCCGCGCGAGTACACCTGGTCGCAGGACGTCCTGCAGACCATCGGCATCGAGCCGCGGCTCGGCGGCGCGTGCTTCGAGCGCGGGCCGCACAACTTCGAATGCGACTGGGGACGCGTCCTCGTCTGGGAGCCACCGGGGCGGATCGTGTTCAGCTGGCAGATCGCGTTCGACCGCACGCCGGAGCCGAACCCGGAGAAGGCGAGCGAGGTCGAGGTGCGATTTACCGAGGAAGCGCTCGGGACGCGGGTCGTGCTCGAACATCGGGCGTTCTCGCGGCACGGCGAGAAGGCCGCCGCGTACCGCGCCGGCATGGACTCGCCCAGTGGATGGCCGATGATGCTGGAGCGCTTCGCGAAGTCGGTCTAGTCGAAGAGCGAGACCATATGGCGGACGCAGGTGGGGACACGCGGGCGAGACGGCGCGACCTTGTGCGCCGTGGCTACGACGCGATCTCGCGTGCGTACCGTGACGATGAAGGTAGGGCTAATCCTGGAAGCGACGAAGGTACGGATCGCTATGAGGGATGGGTCGATGAGCTGGCGAAACTGATACGGCCACGCGCGAGAGTCCTCGATCTTGGATGCGGCGCCGGGATTCCCGCGACCAAGCTCCTCACCGACAGGAACTTCGACGTGCTCGGAGTTGACATCTCCGCAGTGCAGATCGCGCGCGCTCGTCAGCTGGTGCCCAAAGCCAACTTCGAGTTGGCTGACATGGTCACGTGGGAACATGAGCCGGCATGGTTTGATGCGGTGGTGTGTTTCTACGCGCTGATCCATGTGCCCCTCGCGGATCAGCAGGACCTCCTAACCAAGATCCGTCTTTGGCTCCGCCCGGCTGGCTACCTACTCGCCATCGTTGGTTCGCAGCGCTGGACGGGGATTGAGGATTACTTCGGGGCGGCGATGTTCTGGGACCATGCGGACCGAGGCACGTATCTGGACTGGCTCAAAGCGGCTGACCTCGCGCCGGTCTGGGATCGCTTCGTGCCCGAGGGCAATGCCGGTCACACGCTCGTGTTGGCGCAGGCGACCTAGCGACGGTCCGCGTTAGCGCTCGGCGAGCATGTAGATGCCGACGGCCAGCAGGATGAGCGGCACGAAGTAAGGCTGCAGTGCGTCCGGCAGGTGCAGGCCGACCTGACCGGCGAGCGCGACGATCGCGAGAAGCGCCGCCGGGACGAGCAAGCCGGGGTGCCGCCGGTACATCAGGAACACGATCACGAGCGCGAGCGCGAGCGCAGCGAGAAAGACCGTCGCTTCCAGGCCGGCCGGCAGCGACAGCCACGTTGGGATCAAGATCCCGAGCCCGAAGCCCAGCAGGATCGCGGCGGGCACGATGTACACGTATTGACGCGTGCCGACGAACCAGGCCGCGAGGAACGCGATCCCGAGCGTCCCGAACAGATACGCGCCGGAGTTCGGTATCTGCAGCGCTTGCACCAAGGACCACACGCCCACGGCCACGAGGACGGCGCCGCCGAGGATGCCGCGACGGACGCCCATCGGTCGCGTGGTCGCGCGCAATCTCGTCTCCCTAGTCGCCGGCGCGGCGCGTGTCACGCATCCGGCAGCGCACCCGCGTCCAATCGGCGTGGAGCCTCACCCTGCAGCGACTCCGCGTACTTTAGCCCGCTGCCGGTGTTGAAAACGACGACGTTCTCGTTGTCGTTGATCCAGCCGGCACGACGCAGATTGGCGGCGGCGGCGATGGCCGCCGCACCTTCGGGGCACACGAGCATCCCCTCCGTCGCGCCGACGAGCCGCATCATGTCGCGCGTCTCGTCGTCGGTCACGGCGATCGCGATGCCGTCGCTCTCGCGCAGGGCGCGCAGGACGATGAAGTCGCCCAGCGCCTTCGGCACGCGGATTCCCGCGGCGAACGTCTCTGGGTCCTTCCAGGGCAGCGATTCGCTCGCGCCCTCCTCGAATGCGCGCACGATCGGCGCGCAGCCCGTCGCCTGCGCGGCCACGAATCGGGGCATGTCGTCGCGGGCGATCCAGCCGATCTCGCGCAGCTCCGCGAAGCCTTTCCACATCCCGATGAGTCCGACGCCGCCTCCCGTCGGATAGACGATGACGTCGGGAAGCGTCCATTCCAGCTGTTCGGCGAGCTCGAAGCCCATCGTCTTCTTGCCCTCGATGCGGTACGGCTCCTTCAGCGTCGACGCGTCGTACCAGCCGTACTCCGCGCAGGCGCGCTTCACGACCGCGCCGGCATCAGCGATCGAGCCCGGCACGACATACACGTCCGCGCCGTACGAGGCCGTCTCGCGCACGATGGTCTGCGGCGTCGTGTCGGGCATCACGACCACGATGCGAATGCCGGCGCGCGCACCGTACGCGGCCCACGCGGCGCCCGCGTTGCCGGCGGTCGGGAGCGCGATCGTGCTAACGCCGAGCTCGAGCGCGCGCGTGACCCCGACCGCGGCGCCGCGCGCTTTGAAAGTCCCGGTCGGTAACAGCCCTTCGTCCTTCACGCGCAGTCCGGGGATATCGAGCTCCTCCCCTATCCGCTTCGCGTCGAGGAGCGGCGTGTTCGGCTCGCCGAGCGTCACGACGCGCTCGGGATGCTCCATGGGCAGGAGCTCCTGGTATCGCCACAGCGTCGCGGGACGGCGGGCGAGCACCTCGCGTTGCATCGATCTGTGGACCTTCATCAGGTCGTAGCGGACGAGAAGCGGTCCGCCGTCCTTCGTACAGGTCTGCTGGAGCGTGTCGATCTGGAAGTCCTCGCCGCAACGCGAGCATTCGAGGTGGGTCGCGAAGGATGTCACGCCGCGCGTTCGATCTTCGCGCCGATCGCTCGCAGCCGAGTGTCGAGGTCCTCGAATCCGCGATCGATCTGCTCCACGTTGCTGATGACGCTCTGCCCCTTCGCGCAGAGCGTCGCGGCGAGGATCGCCATGCCGGCGCGGATGTCGGGGCTGCGCAGATCGGTCCCGTACAGCTGCGAGGGGCCGACCACGACGACCCGGTGCGGATCGGCGAGCACCAGGCGCGCGCCCATGCGCACGAGCGCGTCGACCCAGAACATGCGCGCCTCGAACATCCACTCGTGGATCAGGACCGTGCCCTCCGCCTGCGTCGCCATGGCGGTCGCGATGCTCGTGAGATCCGTCGGAAAGCCCGGCCAGATCTGGGGTTTGATGTGCGGGATCGCGCCGCCGATGTCCGGCTCCACGACGTAGTGGTCCTTGCCGGGCACGTGAATGTCCTCGCCACGGACCTCGGTCTCGACGCCCAGCTTCCGGAAGACCAAGCGCGTCATGCGCATGTGCTGCGGTACGGCGTTCTTGATCGTCGCGTCGCCGTGGGTCATCGCGACGGCCGCTATCACAGACCCGACCTCCATGTGATCGCTGGAGATGGTGTGCTCGACGCCTTTGAGCCGCTCGGCACCGTCGATCGTGATCGTGTTCGTGCCGATACCGACCATCCGCGCGCCCATGCGCATGAGCGCCGCGCCCAGCTCCTGCACGTGCGGCTCGCTTGCCGCATTCCTGATGACTGTGCGCCCCGGCGCGAGGACGGCGGCCATGAGCGCGTTCTCGGTCGCCGTCACCGACGTCTCGTCGAGCAGGATCTCGGTCCCCTTCAGACCCGTGGTGTGCAGGCCATAACCCGAGGCGCTGATGTCCATCTCGGCGCCGAGCGCCTTCAGCGCGAGGAAGTGTGTGTCGTTGCGCCGTCGGCCGATGACGTCACCACCGGGCAGACCGAGCTTGACCTTCTTGTGTCGCGCGAGCATCGGGCCGGCGAACAGAAGCGAGGTTCGGATCTCGCCCGCGAGCGCCTGCGGGACATCGGTGGTCTTAAGTCCGGCCGCGGTGATGCGGACCGTGGTCGCGTCGAGCTCTTCGACCTTCGCGCCGAGCGCGCTCACGATGTCGACCATTCCGCGGACGTCGCGTATGCGCGGCACGTTGTGCAGCGTCACGGGCTCGTCGGTGAGGAGGCTCGCGGCGATCAGCGGCAGCGCGGCGTTCTTGTTGCCCGCGGGTCGGAACTCTCCGCGCAGCGGCGTGCCGCCCTCGACGATGAAGCGTGCCATCCGCGGCCTAGCCTAGCCCGATAGCGACGGCGGGCTTGTTCTGATCGACGCCGCCGCGGAGCTTGCCCGTCTTCGGATCGACCAGGATCGCGTTGGGGCGCGCGAACCACGCGGACATGAGCGTCTCTTCCTTGACCTCGACCTGATGCCCGAGCGCGGCAAGCCCGTCGCGCACCTCTTGCGGGATACGCGAATCGACCAGCAGACCCTCGCCCTCGTCGTGCACGCGGGGGCGATTCACGGCGTCCTGCGGTCCGTCGCCGAAGTCGATCACGTTCACGATCGCCTGTGTCACAGCGCTCATGATCTTGCGGCCACCGGGCGCGCCAACCGCGAGCAGCGGCCGGTCGTCGCGCGTGATCAGCGTCGGCGATCCCGCCCAGAGCACACGCTTGCCCGGTGCGATCGAGTTCGGGTGCCCCGGCACGGGATCGAACCAGGTCATGCCGTCGACCAGGACGATGCCCGTCCCCTTGGGCACGAACCCCGAGCCGAAGCCCTGGCCCAGCGTCTGCGTGAGCGACACCATCGTCCGATCCTTGTCGATCGCGTTGAGGTGCGTGGTGTGATCGGCCAGCTGCGAGAAGCGATGCAGGAATGACGCGCGCAGGGCCTCGGCGATGAGGTGCAGGTGATCGACGCCACCGCGCTCCTTCTTGCCGACCGGGAACGCGTCGAGCACGGTGAGCGCGCGCGCCACCGTCGGACCGCCCGAGAGACCATCGAGCGTGCTCACCCGATGACCGCGGTACATGGTCTGGAGCGGCGTGCCAACGCGAGCCTCGTATTTCGCGAGATCCTCCGCGGCGAGGACGCCGCCGTTCGCGCGCACGTCGCTCACGATCGCTTCCGCGATCTCGCCGCGGTACAGCACATCGGGGCCGTCGCGCGCGATGCGCTCGAGGGTGTGCGCGAGGTCCGTCTGGACGACGCGGTCCGACGGCTCGGTCCCGATGGGCGGACGGAGCGGCGCACCGCTCGGCCGGAAGAAGATCCGTTTCGCCTCACCGGCCTTCCACAGCCGCTCGGCGTACATCGCGAACGACAGCGCGACGTACCAGTCGATCTCAAAACCCCCGCGCGCCAGGCGGATGGCCGGCTCCATCACTCGTGCGCGAGGCAGAGAGCCATAGCGCTCGAGCGCCAGGCACAGCGCGGCGGCCTGACCGGGGACGGTCACGGAGGTCGCGCCGTCGATGTTCGCGCCGTCCTTCACCGCCGGCCAGAGGTACATCCCGGCGCGCGCGCCGTCCCCCGCGAGCTCGAACATGTCGGGACGCGCGCCCAGCGGCGCCCGTGTGCCGCCCTCGACTGAAGCGACGCTGCCGTCCGCGCGGCGTAGGACGAGACCGGCGATCCCGCCGATGCCACTGGTGAACGGCTCGACGACGCCCATGACGAACGCGGCCGCGACCGCCGCATCGACCGCATTCCCGCCCTCGCGCAGCATCTCGACGCCGGCCTCGGCCGCATGGTGATGCTCGGCGGTGACCATGCCGCCATCAGCGGCTGGCTCGGTCTTGGAGTGATGCCACTGGCTGCGGGCGTCGGGCATGCGCGCGGATACTAGTTGTCAGATGCGGTACGACGCTGTCGGCTTCGATCTCCTCACCGCGCTGCTCGACACGTGGTCGTTGTTCGCGGATGTCGCGGGCGGGCGCGACCTCGGCATGCGCTGGCACGCCGCGTCGCAGTCGCTTCTGCGCGGCAAGCGGTACCGCCCGTTCGAGGACGTCCTGCGCGAGTCCGCGGGCGGGGTCGGCGTGGACACGGCGAAGGCCGACGAGCTGATCGCGCGCTGGGGGCAAGCCTCGCCGTGGCCCGACGTGCCCGGCGTCCTTCCACATCTGAAGTCGTACACGCGCTTCATCGTCACCAACTGCTCTGAGCGCCTCGGCTCGCTGGCGGCCGCGCGCGTGGGCAAGTTCGACCTCGTGATGACGGCGGAGCGCGCCGGCGCGTACAAACCCGATCCGCGGCCCTACAGCGCTGCGCTCGACGCGCTCGACCTGCACCGCAAGCGCGTGCTGTTCGTTGCGGGCTCGGCGCACGACGTCGGTGGCGCGACACGCGCCGGGATGGACGTGTACTGGGCGAACCGCGGACGCGTGCCCGCGCCGACCGATGGGCGAGCTCTGCGCGAGGAAGAGGACCTGCGCGGACTCACCCAGGTGCTGGAGGGCTAGCGATACCCCTCGGCCGCGACGCCATCGTGCTGCGCGACGACGGCCTGCCCTGCGATCCGCACACCGATCTCGAGTGGCTCGACTGGGTCGCCGCCGGCGAGACGCGCAACTGGTGCCGCAACGATCTGCTCCTCGACTGGCTCGACGAGTACCCGATGGTGCACGGCTTCGCCCGCGACGATCAGCTTCCCGGATACGACGAGACGTTCGATCTGGGGCGTTTCTTGATGCGGCAAGGCCGCGCGTTCGAGAAGGCGGTCCTCGCAGACCTCGCGGAGCGCTGGCAGGTCGTACGCATCACGCACCGGCCCGACGAGGCGCGGCTCCTTTCAGCCGCGACCGCGACGCAGGAGGCGATGCAGGCCGGCGTCCCGATCATCGCCGCGGGCGTGCTGCGCGATCCGCAGCTGCGCCTGTTCGGCGTCGTCGACCTGCTTGTCCGCTCCGACGTCCTCGGCCAGCTGAGCCCCGGGGCGTTCGTCGGGGATCCGCTCGAGCTCGCCGCGATCGGGCTCTCGCATGGGCGCCATTACCGCGTCGTGGACGTGAAGTTCAGGACGCTCGACCTGCTGAAGAACGGCGGACTGTCGACATCGCCGAGCGATCTCGACACCCTCGCGCAGGCCTGGATCTACAACGAGGCACTGGGGCGCGTTCAGGGCTACACGCCGCCGGCGTCGTACGTCGCGGGGCGCGCGTGGAAGCAGGGCGAGGAGCGGGGCAACCGGTGCTGGGAGCGACTCGCGCGCGTGCCCCACGACACGCTCGTGCGTGGCCGCGGCATCGATCTCCGCGAAACGGTGCAGCAGGCGGCGGCCTGGATCCGGCGCGTGCGCACCGAGGGCGCGGAGTGGCGGGTCCTCCCGTTGCCGTCGGTGCCGGAGCTCTGGCCGAACATGAAGGCGGACCAGGACGGTCCGTGGCACGACGCGAAGGCGAAGATCGGCCTGGCGCTCGCGGACCTCACGCTGCTGCCGCGCGTGAACATGACGCATCGCGCGCGCGCGCACGATGCCGGCGTCACGCGCTGGGACGACCCGCGCCTCTCATCCGAGCTGCTCGGGATCAGCAGTGAGAAGGAAGCGGCGATCGTCGACGCGGTGCTCGCGGTGAACCGACCGGGCGGAGAGACGATGCGGCCAGCGCGCATGGTCGCGGGGACGCAGGAATGGCGACAGCGTGCGGAGGTCGAGGCGTTCGTCGACTTCGAGTTCCTGCAAGACCTCGATGACGACTTCGCGTCGTTCCCGCGCAAGGGCGGTCAGTCGGTGATCTTCCAGATCGGCTGCGGCACGTACCAGGGCGGCGAGTGGCGTTTCCGGCAGTTCACCGTCGACGAGCTGTCCCTCGCCGCGGAGGCGAAGATGATCGACGACTGGCTCGCGCACCTGCATACGCTCGCCGCGGAGGCCGGTCGCGACGTTACCGCGTCACGCCTCGTGCACTGGTCACCGGCGGAGACGAGCAACTTCGAGCGCGCGTACGACAATGCGCGGGCGCGCCATCCGGATCGCGACTGGCCGGTGCTCTCGTGGTTCGATCTGCTGCGTGAGGTCGTGCAGGCCGAGCCGCTCGTGGTGCGCGGGGCATTCTCGTTCTCGCTGAAGCCGATCGCGCGCTCGCTGCACGCGCTCGGCCACATCCAAACGCACTGGGGCGAGGGACTGGCCGACGGCGCCGGCGCGATGGCCGGTGCATGGAACGCGGCGATAGAGGCGAAACGCAAGGGCGTGACGCTGGGCGAGACCGAGGTCATGGGCGAGATCGCCGCCTACAACGAGGTCGACTGCCGCGTGATGGCGGAGATCCTCGACTACTTAAGACGGGAGCGCTGAGAAGCCCGCTTTCAGAAAATCGTCATCGAAGGCGAACGCTCGCGCGATCCCACGCTCGCGCATGACTTGAAAGCTGACGAAGTCCACCAAGGAGACGTCCGTCGGCAGGGCAGCGAGCAGCGCAGCCAGACCCGAGGCGTGCGTGGCCTCGTCGACCCAGACCGTGCTCAGCACGGGAAGAAAGTCCTGAGAAAAGCGCCGAACTGCCTCTGCGCCGAGGCGTCGCTGGGTGAGCGCGATCATTTCGACGACAACGTAGCTGTGGGTCACAACGTCCTCGCCCGCAAGCTCCGCGAATGTCGTTCGAGCGGCGGTGTGGAAGCGGTCGTCTCTATCCAGTAGGGCGTATAGCGCCGACGTATCCGCGAAGACCGTCATGACCGGAAGGCATCCGCCAGTTCCCGATCATGGTCACGGCTGACATCCGACTGTCCCGACGCGAACTTCCCAACAACGCCCATCGCGCGCTTCATCCGATCCTCATCACGAACGTGGCCGCGGGCACGAAGCCAGAGCTCGACTGCTTCGCGAACGATCGCAGCGTCCGAGATCTTCCTTCGCGTGGCTTCACGCCGAACCGCGGCGGCCTGCTGCCGGGTCAGCTGGAACTGTCTGCGCTCCATGCCATCATGATGGCACCGCCTGAAACGATGTCAAGACAAGATATCGGAGGCCTTATCGATCACAGCCTTGCGGTCGGGGCTCGTCGCCCAGTGCTTGCGGGCCGCGATCACACCTTCGCGAGGGCTCCGTCGAGGTCCGCGAGGATGTCTTCAGGGTCTTCGATGCCGACCGAAAGACGCAGCGTGCCCTCGTTGATGCCTAGGCGCGCTCGCTCCTCGGGCGCAACGCGACGGTGCGACGAGATCGCCGGGTACAGCACCTCGCTGAAGAGGTCGCCCAGGGTCGTCGCGGATGCGGCGAGTTCCAGCGCGTCAAGGAAGCGGAACGCGGCAGATTTGGTCGCGTCCTTCAGATCAAATGTCACGACGCCGCCGAAGAGCCCACCGAACTGTCGCTTCGCGAGCGAGTGCTGCGGGTGGTCGGGCAGGCCCGGGTAGCGAACGCGAGCGATCTTCGGATGATCGTTCAGATGACGTGCGACGCGGAGGGCGCTTTCGCATTGCCGGCGCACGCGCAGCTCGAGCGTGCGCATGCCCCGTATACAGAGCCACGCCTCATGCGGGGGCAGGTACGCCCCGTCCAGGATGGTGCGGTCGCGCATAGCCTTCGCGACCTCGGCGCTGCCCGCGACGCTGCCACCCATCACGTCGCCGTGTCCGTTGACGTATTTCGTGAGCGAGTGGATGACCACGTCGGCCCCAAGGGCGGCGGGCCTGAGCAATACCGGAGACGCGAACGTCGCGTCGACCGCGAACGTCGCGCCGCTGCTGTGCGCGAGCTGCGCGAGGCCGGCGATGTCCGTGACGCGGAGAAGCGGGTTCGAAACGGCCTCGACATACAGGAGCGCGGTCGGCGCTTCGCGGAGCGCCGCCTCAACTCGAGCGAGGTCCGTCGCGTGAACGAACACGATCTTCGCGCCGCGCTCGCGGATCCAGCGCTCGAACAGCGCGCGAACCTGGCCGTAGATGTCCTCCTGGGCCACGACGCGACCCCCGCTCGCGATGGCGCAGGCGTCGACGTACGCGGCGATCGCCGCCATGCCCGATGCGAAACATGTCGCCGCCGGGGTGCCTTCGAGCTCAGCGAGCGCGATCTCGAGCGCGGCGGTCGTCGGGGTGCCGTACCGGCCGTAGACGTAGCCCGAGCGTTCGTTCCCGAAGACCTCGTCCTGCGCCGCCGCCGAGCGGTAGTCGAACGCGACGCTCTGAACCAGAGGCGGCGCGACAGGAACGCCTTCGCCGACAGGCAGAGCACGCGCTGACCGAACGACGCGCGTGCCGGTCCGCATTTCCTTCCCCATCGTCCGCGAGTCTATGTCTGTGGGCTAGCGGCCGACCTCTTCTTCGAGGGGCTCTTCCACGACCTCGACCGGACGGGGATGCTCGGCCTCCATCGACTTCGCGCGCTCGATCAGGTCCGCGACCTTCTGTCCGCCCTTGCGGCCGATCCGCTCGAAATGACCGGGACCGTATTTCGCAGTCACGGCCTTTCCGCCCTTCTTGCCGATGCGGCCAAAGAACTCGGGTCCGTACTTCGTCGCGGTGCTCGAGCCGCCCTTCTTGCCGATGCGCTCATAGAACTCAGGACCGTACTTCTCGCTGACGAGACGCCCGCCCATGCGGCCCGCCTCGGCCACCGTCATGCCGCCACCAGATCTACGCGCCATGGCTCGCTCCTTTCAGTAGCGGCCAAGGTGACGGGCAGGATGGATGCCGCACGCCTGTCGCGCACGCCGACAACGGGTAACAACTGAGCAACGATTCGTTATGCGGCGCCGATATCGACCTCGATCGGGTCTTCGCGGACGAATACGAGAACGATCGCTGATGACAGCAGCGCGACCACCATGCAGAACACGCCGATAGCGGCGAAGCCGATCGTGTCGACGAAATACCCACCGGTCGATGCACCCACGACGATCCCGAGCGACGTTACCGCCGATGAGAACGCCAACAGCGTGCCGCGTGCTTCGGGCACCTGCTCCGTCAGAAGTGAGGTGTTCGTCGCGAACCGCGCTCCGATGACTCCGCAGAGCGCAAAATTCATCGCCGCCGCAACCAGCAGCGGAGGCGGCGCGTTGGTGAGCGCGAGGAGGATCAACCCGGAGATGACGATCGTGCCCGCCACGACTCGACGGTGTCCGATGCGATCGCCGAGGCGTCCCCCGATCTGGCTGCCGACGAGCACACCCACACCGAGCGTCAATGAATACGTCGACGCGGTGCCCTCGCTGAGGCCGTAGGTCTGCTGGAAGAACACCACCAGATACGTGACCCAGGTGAACCAGTAAAGAGATCCGAAGAAGCTCGACACGATCGCGGCGACCGCCGACGGGTTCCGGAGGATCAGGCGATACATCGACCAGATCCGCTGCTCGTTGATGTTGCTCGTCGTCGGCCGGAGGAACACGATGAGAGAGACACCGGCCACGATCGCGATGACACCGACGAGTCCCACCGACACACGCCAGCTCGTGGCCTCAGCGACGATGCCGGCGACGGGCACGCCGATGACGCTGGCCATGGTGTTGAATGCGATCACCGTCGCCATCGCGCCCCCGCGCTCGCGATACGGGAACAGGTCGCCGATGAGCGCATTCGCGTTCGGGAAGATCAGGGAGCCGCCGATGCCCGCGATCGCGCGCGCGGCGATCAGAGTCTCGAAGGTCGGCGCGAGCGCCGACAGGATCATGAAAAGACCCATGATGAGCGCACCCGCGACCATGAAGCGCTTCCGGCCGAAGCGGTCGGAGTACGGGCCGACCAGCAGTGAGATGATCACGCCGGGTCCGCCGTAAGCGGCCGCAACAAGGCCCGCGGTCCCGGTGCTGACACCGAACTCTTCCGACAGCAGAGTGAGAACGGGCGCCATGACGAGTGTCGCGTAGACCGACGCGAAGGTCAGCGCTCCGACGATGGAGAGGACGAGGCGCTTCTCGCCGCTGGTCAATCCAGCGGCTTACCCGCGAAGGCGTGCAGGAATCGGCCGAACGCGCG
>Ga0075421_100004603_pt1 | contig 16657 bp, 16 predicted proteins | sample SoiMetdeltSBSDD5_FD_75292 | JGI IMG/M metagenome (GOLD analysis project Ga0075421, IMG submission 75292) | Bulk soil microbial communities from a Populus tree surrounding site in Tennessee, USA - Soil MetaG P. deltoides SBSDD5 | ecosystem: Environmental > Terrestrial > Soil > Tree plantation...
ACGTCAGGATCAGATGCGTGTTCGCGGGTGGTTCCTCCAGCAGCTTCAAAAGCGCGTTCGCGGCGAACTCCGACCCCTCCTGCGGGACCATCCGTTCGGCGTCACCGATGAGGAAAACCTTTCGCTGCGCCATGGCGGGCGTCATGCACGCGAGTTGTACGATCGCCCGAACGGTGGCGACATAGATCCCCTCGCTGCCGCTGGATGGTGCGTACAATCCACCGGCTGCCACTCGGTCAGCGACCGCGTCGCGATAGTCCGCGACGACTTCGTCCGCGGTGGGGTCGCCGTCGCGCAGGCGTGGCCGCGGGAAGAACCAGTGAACGTCGGGGTGGGCGAGCGCACTCGCGTACCGACACGCCTGACATCGCCCGCAGGGTTCGGCCGTTTTCGTCGGGCTCGCGCACACCAGCGCTTGACCGAGCCAGAGCGCCAACCGTTGTTTGCCGACGCCGGCGGGGCCATGCAAAAGCAGGCTGGCGGGAAGTGTGCCCCGGCGAAGGGCGCCGAGGAGCCGCTCGCGGAGCGCGGCGTGGCCGTAGAGCGGAACGATCGACACGTCCGGAAAATGAGCGGGGAGTGGATCGTGGGCCAGTCGGCATCGGCACGAATCCTGACACAGCCCGACCCGAGCGCCCGGGACGTGGGAAATCGTCGAGAAGCCAATGCGGGAAGCGATCTGGTTAGCTTTTCAGCGAAAAGTGCTTGACAACTGTAAGCCCGCTGGCTACGCTCCACCATGGCCACCGTGCGACCGCTGCGCCCCGATCCGGTGGAGCGCGACCCTGCACTGAGCGACCGGGCACTCGACAACCTCCGCTTCATCCGGGACACGATGGAGCGGGCGGGGACGTTCACCGCCATTTCGGGATGGGGGATCGCGTCGGTTGGCGTCGTCGCGATCATGGCTGCCGTCGTCTCACGCGCCCGGCCGACGGTGGCATGGATGGTTGGAACCTGGGTTATCACGGCGGCGGTGTGTATCGCGCTGTCGCTGGCACTGACGGCGCGGAAGGCGCGACGGTCGAAGCTCTCAATGGTATCGGGGCCGGCGCAAAAGTTGGCGCTCGCATTCTCGCCCGCGATGGTCGTCGGTGCGCTGCTGACGGTCGCGCTGCTGCGCATTGGGGCTAACGATCTCCTGCCGGGAGTGTGGTTGCTGCTGTACGGAACGGCCGTCGTCGCAGGTGGCGCGTTCTCGGTCCGCATCATTCCGGTCATGGGGCTCTGCTTCATGGTCCTTGGGGCGGGCGCGTTGTTCGCCCCGGCGGCCGTTGGTCAGTGGCTCATGGTGGCGGGGTTCGGGGTTGCGCACGTGGTGTTTGGAATTCAGATCGCGAGGAGGCACGGTGGCTAGACACAGCGCGGTCCCCGAACCGCGGGGGGAAAGGCGCCGGCGGGAGGAGGAGAAAGAGGCGTTGCGGAGCGTGCGCGGTCGCGCCGAGGCGACGCCGGTGTCGCTCGATCGTCTGATTCACGAGCGCATGCGGCTCGGGATCGTGAGCGCCTTGGCAGCGAACGAGTCACTGACGTTCAACGAGCTCAAGGCGCTGCTACAGACCACGGATGGCAACCTGAGCGTCCATGCCCGGAAGCTCGAGGAGGCCGGGTACATCTCGTGCACGAAGTCGTTCGAGGGCCGCATGCCGAAGACCGAGTACGCGTTGACGGCCCCGGGGCGGAAGGCGTTCGAACGCTACCTCGACCACATGGAAGCCCTCATCCGCGCCGCGAGAGACGCGTGACCGAGCGTACGGCCGCCTGACCTTATGAACCCGAACACGATCGATCATACCCACCCGACGGGGCGGATGCCTCGGCACATCGCGGTGATCATGGATGGGAACGGCCGGTGGGCGAGTGCACGCGGACGTCCGCGGACGTTCGGGCACGCGGCCGGCGCGCGTGCCGTCAAGCGTACGGTGGAGACAGCGCGACGGCTCCAGATCGAAGCGCTGACGCTGTACGCCTTCTCGTCCGACAACTGGCGTCGACCAGAGTCGGAGGTCGCCGCCCTCATGGCGCTGTTTCGCCGGTACCTCGCGGCAGAGACCGAACGCTGCATCGAAAACGGGATCCGGTTCTCGGTGGTGGGGCGACGTGACCGTCTCGGAAGTACGCTTCGGCGAGCGATCGCCGCGTCGGAGGAGGCGACGGCACACGGTCGCGACATGCACCTGCGTGTGGCCGTGGATTACTCAGCGCGCGATCTAATGCTCGATGCCGCGGCGCGCCTTCGTGGTGGCCCCTGCACGCGCGAGCGCTTCGCTGCGGCGCTGGCGGCGGCGGCACACGTGACGGATCCGATCCCCGACGTCGATCTGCTCATCCGGACGGGCGGAGAGCAGCGGCTGAGCGACTTCCTACTCTGGGAGTGTGCCTACGCGGAGCTCGTGTTCACGCCACGAATGTGGCCCGAGTTTGCGGCCCGCGACCTTGAAGCGGCGATCACGGAATATCAACGCCGCGAGCGTCGGTTCGGCGATATTGGCGAGAGCGAGCCGGCCACCGCGTACGGCGGCGCCTAGCAGCAGCAAAACGGGCAACGCGGAGACGAGGCACGTTAGGCCGCCGTCCCCCCGTATTACAGAAATCTGATCTCCCACCGATAGTCGGCTCGCTACGGACTCGCGTTAGAGCGCCCTAAGGCCATCGGTGGCGCTGGCGCGGCGCATCGCGGCAGGCGTAACATTCGGCTCCGCAATGCAACGTCCAGCAACCCATGTCTCGACTGTGAACCCGAACGGGCGATATTCGTTAGGTGCCATGCCGCTCGTCGGCCGGCGATCGGAGATCCAGATGCTCACGCGCGCGCTCGACGCCGCCGAGCGCGGTGCGCCGTCGACGGTCTTTCTCGCGGGAGAGGGCGGTATCGGCAAGACCCGACTCGCCGAAGCCATCAGTACCGAGGCAGGTCGGCGCGGCTGGGCGACAGCCGTGGGGCGTGCCTACCCGGTCGAGAGTGGTGTGCCGTACGCATTGTTCTCGGACGCGCTCCTCCCGACGCTCAAGGCGCTCGACACGTCGGCCCTGTCCGTGTTGTCGCGCGGCGGCGAGGCCGAGTTGGCGCGACTCTTTCCCGCACTGGGCCTTCGCGCCGACTCTCGCGGCCGCGATGAAGCATCGGCGGATTTCAAGGCGCGGCTGCTGTGGAACTTCGCGCAGTTCCTCGGACGCTTCTCCGCCAAGAGACCTCTTCTCGTCGTGCTCGAGAATCTGCAGTGGGCCGATGCGTCATCGCTCGAGCTGCTGCACTTCACGGCTCGCCAGCTCGGCAAACACCGACTGCTGCTGCTCTGTTCGTACAACGACTCGCAGCGCGACGCGAACGTCGCACTCGGTAACACGGAGCGCTCGCTGGTCGGCCTCGGCGCGGCGACCACATTGCACCTTCAGGCTCTCACAAGGGCCGACATCGACGAGCTCCTCGTCGCGGTATTCGACGCCGACCCAACGGTGACCCGGGACTTCGCGACGCTGCTCTACGAGCGGACTCGAGGAAACCCGTTCTTCACGGAGGAGATGGTCAAGTCCCTGGTCGATTCCGGGAGACTGCGGCGTGACGAGGGCCGGTGGACGGGGTGGAACGTTAGCGACATCGATCTTCCTCGTACTGTGCGCGACGCGATCGTCGCGCGACTTGCGAGGCTGCGGCCAGACGCGCGCACCATTGCCGATCTCGCGGCGGTACTCGGATCGCGCGCCTCCTACGCAGTGCTTGCGGCAGTGAGCGAGCTTCCGGAAGCCGCGCTCGTTGATGCGCTCGACGAGCTGCGACGCGAGCGCGTGCTCGTGGAGGGCGAGACGGGCGACGGCATCCATTACGACTTCACACACCCAACGCTCCAGGCCACCTTGTATGCGGAGCTGGGGCGGGCGAGGACGCGCCTCATGCACGGGCGAATCGCCGTCGCGCTCGAGCGGCTGTACGACGCCTCGGCCGACGCGCACGCCGACGAGCTCGCGTTCCACTTCTCGCGCGGCGCGTCGAGTGAGACGAATTTGAAAACGGCCCGGTACCTCGGTGCGGCCGGCCGGGCCGCCCTCGCGAAGTATGCGACCCGCGAAGCGGCGGCGTACCTAACGTCCGCGCTCGAGATCGTCGACCGCGTTGCTACTTTGGAGAACGGAGAGGGCGGAGCAGGGAACGTCGCCGCCCTCGTTGCCGACCTCGCGCGCGCGAAGCAGCGCAACGGCGAGTATGACGCAGCTCGTGAGCTCTGGTCGCGCGCCCTCGGCTACGCCCACGCGGCGGAAGACTACGCCCGCGTGGCCACGATCGAGCGACGGCTCGGGCTCGCGAGCTTCTGGGCGGGCAGTCGCGATGACGCGTTCGCACACTATGCCGCCGGTATCGCGGCGGCAGAACGTACTGGCGACGAGGCAAGCGCGGCAAAGCTACGGATCGCAAAGGCGGCAGCCTCCCTGGAGCTCGGGCGCGCTGACGACGCCCGTCGTGAGCTCGACGAGGCGCTGGCGATCTCTCAACGATCCGGAGATGACGGTATGCTCGCGCGCGTCCACCGCGCGCTCATGCAGGTGAACCTGTTCGTCGGTCGAGCGGCGGAGGCCCGCGCCCATGGCGAACGTGCAATCGCGCATGCAACGGCAACGAACGAGCGCGCGGTCGAGTGGTCCGCGCGATGGGGGATCGCGGTCCTTGCGGGGCTGACCGGGAACGCGGCGGAGCTCGACCAGCACATTCACGCCGCGGAACGGATCGCCGAGGAGCTTCGCTCGCCGGTGTTGGCTGCGTGGACGAGCGAGGTCTCCATCGAGTATGCGTCCGGAATCGGGGACTGGGAGGCTGGGCTTTCACTCGCGGATCGCACGATCCCGATCGCTCGTGCGGTGGGGCCACGAACGCTTCTGCCGCGGCTCCTCGTGTGGACGGGGCTCATGCACCTCGGTCGCGGGGAGCTCGACAAGGCACGATCGCTGTTCGAGGAGAGCTGGTCCCTCTCGCGGGCCGGCGACACGACGCGCGCGACCATGGACGTGCACACAGTCGTCCCGGCGCACACCGGCATGGCCGCCTACGCGTTGGCGACGGGTGATCGGGCTCGCGCGATCGAGCTCGGCGAGGCGGGCGTCGCGATCGCCGACCGGTTCGGCTACGTCACGTGGTCGATCCACCGTCTGATCCCGATCATCATCGAGGCCGCCCTCTGGATCCAGGACTTCGAGCGGGCGGAGCGCTACGGCGAGCGTCTCCGGCGCGACTCCACGCGGATGGGACACGCGTTAGGCATGGCCTGGGCGACCGCGAGCGATGCGCTCGTGGCGCGGCTCCGCGATCGCGACCTGGCGCGGGCGGCCGAGCTGCTACACGCGGCCGCGGATCAACTCGACGCCGTACCGTTCGTGTTCGACGCGGCGCGCATCCGGCGAAACCTCGCGCAGCTCCTCAAGGAGCTCGGCGACCGCAGCGGAGCGATGCGCGAATTGCGGCGGGCGCACGACGTGTTTGCCCGCATAGGGGCCGAGGCGGAGTTGAACGCGGCGCGCGAGCAGCTCCGCGAGCTCGGCGCGCGGCCGCCCGCGCGGGTGATCGTGGAGGGCGCGGGGTCGCTCACTGGACGCGAGCACGAAATCGCTCGCCTCGTTGCGGCGCGCAAGTCGAACAAGGAGATCGCGCGCGCGCTCGGTATCTCCGCGCGAACCGTGAGCACGCATCTCTCGAACGTGTTCGAGAAGCTCGGTGTGGCATCGCGCGGCGAGCTCACCGACCGCGTGCGCTCGGACGACGCCCTGCGCGACTAGCCTTTCCCGATGGCCTCGGTCCAGTGCGCGATCTCCGTCGCGGTCATTGGCCCGCGCGGTGCCATTCGCGCGTCGGTGTAGCCCCATTCGAGAATGTCCACGAGATACTGCTCGCGTGAGATGAGCGTGCCGCGACACAGGCGTTCCTCGCACCGCGGCGCGTCACACTGCCCGTTCAGGCGACCGAGGAGGGAGTCCATCACCCAGCCGGGTGCCGGAGAGTGCTCGCCGGGATAGACGAACCCATACAGGATCAGGTTGGCGAGAAGGATTCGCCAATACTCTGCGAACCGGTCCACGAGACGCGACCAGTCGAGGCGCGGGCCGCGGGTGTGGAGAATATGAATCACGTCGGCACCGTCGTAACGCTCGCGCTCCATCACGAAGGACTTCGACCACAACAGCTCTTCCGGCGGGCAGATCCGCACAGGAACGCCGACCGCCTCCGCCTGGATGGCATACTCGAACCAGACGTCGTCGACGGACGCGACACCATTCCCCGACCCGAATATGAGATCGACGAGGAACTCGTCGGAGCGGGCCTTCCCCAGCCAGTGGGGGAATGTGAGCTCCGTGCGGAACCCTTCGTCCGCGAGTACGGACAAGGCGCGCTCGATGTGCTCACGCCGGACGAACAGATCGAAGTCCTTCGTCGGTCGCTGGATGCCCGTGAAGTAGGAGAAGGCGAACGCACCCCCAACCAGCGTTGGAACGTCGGCGCGCTCGAGTGACGTGAGGACATCGCGATAGAACCGCCGGGTGTACCGAGCGGTGCCCTCGCGGTCGATCTCACCCGGCGTTTTGGCGTTTGGCACGTGCGGCACGGAACGCTTGTTGAAGGGGAAGGTCAGCCGTATGCGCGACCGCTTTGCAAGACTAGGGCTAGCTGAGTACGCCGGGCGTACGGCGGAGACCGCCTGATCCGATGGGTGCCATGAACGGAATGGTGCGCCTGGCGGCCATCGGCGATATGCACGTCACCAAGTCGGGGCAGGGATCGTTGACCTCGATCTTCGCGCAGGTGTCGGAGCAGTCCGACCTGCTCGTGATGTGCGGCGATCTCACCGACTATGGTTTGCCCGACGAGGCGCGCGTTCTCGCGCGCGAGGTGAGCAGTGCGCTTCGTGTGCCTTGCGTGGCGGTCCTGGGTAACCACGACTACGAGGCAGGAAAGGCGGAGGAGATCCATCAGATCCTCGTCGACGCGGGCATCACGGTCCTCGACGGAGACACGTGCGAGTCGCACGGCATCGGCTTCGCGGGCGTAAAGGGATTCTGCGGTGGCTTCGGCCGCGGCGTTCTGGGGCCGTGGGGGGAGGACGCCGTCAAGCTGTTCGTGCGCGAGGCGGTGAACGAGGCGTTCAAGCTCGAGAGCGCGCTGGCGCGGTTGCGCAGCGCCCATCGCGTCGCGCTACTGCATTACTCGCCAGTTCGCGCGACGGTGGAGGGCGAACCGCTGGAGATCTTCCCGTACCTCGGATGCAGCCGCCTCGAGGAGCCGCTCGCGCGATACCCGGTTACGGCGGTGATTCACGGGCACGCACACAACGGGGCGCTCGAGGGACGCACGAACGCCGGTACACCGGTCTACAACGTAGCCATGCCGCTGTTGCGGAAGTGCTGGCCCGAGCGGTCGCCGTTTCGCGTGATCGAGATCGGGGGGTAAGCGCCCGCAATGTGCTGGGGTTCAGGGCCGCAGCGCGCGACGCCCGCTGAGCACGCGCTCCAGCGCCTCGTCGCCTGAAGCGCCGACGGCCGATAGGTGCCCCATCTTTCGGCCCGGCCGTGCCGCGGCCTTGCCGTACAGATGCAGACGCACTGACGGCACCTCGAGCGCCGCGGCGAAGTCTGGTGCCCCGTCCGTCCAGAGGTCGCCAAGCAGGTTCGCGATCGCCGAAGGACGTAACAGATCCGGGCTCCCCAGCGGCAGCCCGCACACGGCGCGGACGAGTTGCTCGAACTGGCTCGTTGCGCACGCGCGTTCGGTCGCGTGAAAGGTGTTGTGCGGTCGCGGGGCCAGCTCGTTGACGAGCAGGCTGCCGTCCCGAAGGATGAACAGCTCGACTGCGAGCAGCCCTTCGATACCGAGACCCGTCGCGATGCCGCTCGCGACATCCGTTGCCCGCCTAACGATCACCGATGATACCGGTGCTGGAAGGACCGACCAGTCGAGGATCCCGGCGGTGTGAAAGTTCAGCGCCGGCGGAAACACGACGGGGGCGGGAGCATTCGGGCCGACGGCCGCCCGTCTCGCCACCTGCATCGAGATCTCGACTTCGATGTCCAGGAATTGTTCGACCAGGCACGGAACGGCACCGAGGGCCTCCCAGGCCGCGGCGGCACCGCTCTCCGAATCGACACGAACCTGCCCGCGGCCGTCGTACCCGCCGTGCGCGGACTTGAAGATGCACCGCCCGAGGCTCGTGAAAGCGGCGACTGCCTCGTCGCGCGACGCAACCGCGCGGAATGGTCCGACAGGGAACGCGTTGTCGCGGAGCCACTCCTTCTGGCGGATGCGGTCCTGAATGACGTACACCGCGCTGGCGCCGGGGCGAAGCGGCACTCGATCGGCCACCGCGCGCAGTGCCGCCGCCCCAATTTGCTCGATCTCCAGCGTGACCACCGCGCATCGCTCGGCGAGCGAGGCGGCCGCGCCCGCATCGTCGAACCGCGCCGCGACGACGCGACTCGCGATAGCCGACGCGGGACAGTTCGGATCCGGGTCGAGCACGTGGACGTCGTAGCCGAGCGAGCGAGCCGCGAATCCCGTCATTCGCCCGAGCTGACCGCCCCCAAGAATCCCGATCGTCGCCCCGGGCTCGATCATCGGCGTTAGGGGAGTTGGTGGCCGAGGACGTCGTCGCGCCGCTTCTCACGCCACGCGCGAAGGCGCTCCCGGACCTCCGGGTGACGGATGGCCACGATTTCGGCAGCGAGGATCGCCGCGTTCGTCGCCCCGGGCTTGCCTATCGCCAGGGTTCCGACGGGAACACCGGCCGGCATCTGCACGATCGAGAGGAGAGCGTCCACGCCGTTGAGCAACGTCGCGGGGACGGGCACGCCGAGGACCGGGAGCAGCGTTTTCGCGGCAACCATGCCGGGCAGATGCGCGGCGCCGCCTGCGGCGGCGATGATCACGAGTAATCCGCGCGATTCCGCCGTGTTCGCGTACTCGAACATCCAGTCCGGCGTACGATGCGCGGACACCACGCGTGCTTCGTACGCAACCTCCAACTCATCGAGCAACGCACACGCCGGGGCGAGATGCTCGTAATCGCTCTTGCTTCCCATGATCACGCCGACGAGTGGCCCTGACATAGGATCGTGTGGTGGAGTCGAGGATGGAGGCCGGACGAAGTAGGCGGCGTAAAACGTCGTCGTCGCCGCACCGGAATCGGCGGCGACCGCAAACTAGTCGGACCGGGGCCACTGCCACAGTCGGCCCGGATGTCGGGCTGGGCGTTAGAACCCGGCGCGGAAGGTCAGTCGCACGCCGTTGCGTGACGGGACGAGTCCCACGCGCCCGGGGAGGGGCACCGCTGTCCAGTGCTCTTCCTTGAAGCGGTACCCGTACGCTGCCCCGGCGGCTGCGCCCACTCCCGCTCCGATGACGGCACTCAGGACCTCGTCGTACTCGTTGTCGCTGGTTCCTTCGAGAATGACGGCGACGAGCCATCCGGCAAACGCGCCGGCCGGGGCGCCGATCAGTGTCCACTTGGTGATCGGCCCTCGGTTGCCGCCCTTCATCCCCGCGGTCACTTCGAGCTGGTCGACCGTTGATGGCGCAAAGGACCAGAGTTGCCCCGCCGTCCCATCCTCGATGACGACGAGCGTGTCACGGCGCATTCCCTGGTAGCTGCCTATGATCGGCGCCACGACTTCGGAGGACTTGACCCGGACACGCGTTCCAGGCGTGAGCTGTTGTGCGAGGGCGGTGGCGGACGGGATGGCGAGCCATAGTGCCAGGGCCACAACGTTCATCGAGCGACGGAGTGTTGACATGCTGTGTTCTAATTGTGGCCCGAGTCGCGGCGCAAGTGAGCTAAAGCTCGGTGTGTTTCCAATGGGACACGAAAACTGACGCACGCGCGCGACCGCTGTCACGTCGCGTCGACCGTGGCCAACGGGTCGCACGGCGAGTGGCGGCGGGCGTCGCCTTCGAAAGGGCGTGCGCGAGCGCACAATTCGCGCCGTGCCGCGCGGTCGCCGGTGCGTGAACCCGGCCTCGGGTTATTCGTCTTTGTTGTGTCACGTCGCGCGCGGAAGAGGGCTGTGTCCTTGCCCCGCGTCCAGGAGCGTCCCTAAGCCTGACCGAATGCCGAGAGTGCCTGTCCGCGTGCTGATGGCGATCGTCCTCGCGGTGACTGGCTGCGCCATCCCCGCCCGGGCGGCCGCACTGCAGACGTCGAGTCGCCTCGCGTCGCCGGACACGACGGGCGGTCGCGAACGCATCGACTCGGTGACGGCGCTCGCGACGTTCGATTCGGCGTGGCGAACGGTGGACGCATCACTCCAGAGTCGTGGCGTGAGGCGTCTCGATTGGGACACGGTCCGGCTCGAGCTTCGGCCGGCGGCGGCGCGTGCAACGTCGAACGGTGCGTTGCGCGGCGTCATCGATGCCATGCTGCGCCGCGTCGGAGAATCCCACTTCGCCATCATGCCGCCATCCGACGCTGCCGCGCGGCCGGCCGCGGAGCGAGGCAAGGCGCCGACGTTAGGCAGTGCCGGCATCGCCGTTCGGTTCGTGGAGGGACGGCTCGCCGTCTGGCGCGTCGACAGCGGCAGTGGCGCCGCGCGCGCCGGCGTAACGCCGGGCGGCGTCGTCGAGCGGATCGATGATCTGATCCTCACGCCGGTCGACGCGCGCGACACCGTCGGCATGCGTCGTTTGACTCTGCTCACGCGCGCGATGCGCGCGCTCGCGGGCGACCCAGGGACGCCCGTTCATCTCGCTCTCCGCACGGATGCCGGTGCTTCCCGAGAGGTGATGTTCTCCCGCGATAGCGTACGCGGACCGGTCTCGCGCTTCGGCAACCTCCCGCCGCTGCCGGCAACACTCGAGCTCCGGCGCATCACGCTCCCGGGCGCGCGCTGTGTCGGCGTGCTCCGGTTCGAGTACTGGTTGCCGCCCGTGATGGCCGCGCTCGACCGCGCCGTGGATGACGTTCGCGACTGCGCAGGGGTGGTCATTGACCTCCGCGGGAATCTCGGCGGCGTCGCCGCGATGGTGATGGGTGTCGCTGGCCATTTCCTGAACGACACGCGGACCCTCGGGACGATGCGCACCGGCGGCGAGGAGATGCGCTTTATCGCGAACCCGCGACGCGCCACTGCGGAGGGGGTAGCCGTCACGCCTTACGCGGGGCCGTTGGCAATCGTCGTCGACGGCCTTTCTGCCAGCACCTCGGAGATGTTCGCCGCGGCGCTGCAAAGCACGCGACGCGCGCGCATTTTCGGCGAACGCACGGCTGGCCAGGCGCTACCGGCCATGGCGACGCGTTTGCCGAACGGCGACATCCTGATGCATGTGATCGCCGACTTCGTCACCCCGGACGGCACGCGCCTCGAAGGTCAGGGCGTGATCCCGGACGAGATCGTGCCGCTGCGGCTCGCCGAGCTCCGCGCGAGGCGCGACGCGCCGTTGGATGCGGCACTGCGATGGGTCGAGCGGGCTCGGCCAGACATTCCGCCACGCTGACGGCGAGAACGCCCCTTAAGCCGGCTTCGCCGCCATATTTCCCGTGCGCTTCGGCGCACCACTGCCTTGCTCTAACGCCCCAGGAGCCATTTCATGCGCGATTCTGCCCACTCGTCCTCCTCGTCGACGTCGATCGCGAGCGCGTTGTTCGCGCTGCTCATCGCGGGCGCGGGCTCGCTCTCGGCCCAGACGCCCGCTGGGGCGCTGCCGCCAGCGAAGGAACTCATCGCGAAGTTCGTCTCGACGACGAACAGCGCGAGCGTCCTCGCGAAGCACACGTCGGTGACCGCCAAAGGGAAGCTCGAGATGCCGGCGGCCGGCCTCTCCGGCGATCTCGAGATCACCCAGGCGCGCCCGAACAAGTCGGTGATGCGGATCAGCCTCTCTGGGGTTGGCGAGATGCAACAGGGATTCGACGGCACGACGGCGTGGTCCGTGAACCCCATGCAGGGACCGCGTCTCCTCCAGGGCCGCGAGCTGGACGCGGTGCGCGAGGAGTCGTCGTTCGGGGTCTCGTCGCGCCAAGGACCTAACGTGGCGTCGGCCGAGACCGTCGAGAAGACGGAGATGAACGGCGAAGCGTGCTACAAGGTGAAGCTCGTCTGGAAGTCGGGCCGCGAGACGTTCGACTGCTACAGCGTGTCGACGGGGTTACTCATTGCCTCGGTTGTCAAGCAGGAAACGCAAATGGGGACGATCGAGGTCACGAACCTCATTGGCGATTACAAGGACTTCGGCGGCCAGAAGGTAGCGACGCGGGTGGCACAACAGGCGATGGGTCAGGAGCAGGTCATGCGATTCACCGCGGTCGAGTACGACACGGCTACCGATACCACGTTCGCGATGCCGCCATCGATCAAGGCACTGACAGAGAAGAAGCCCTAACGGGGCCGTGATGCGGCTGCTCGTCGTTCGCCACGCGATCGCGGGAGATCGCGACGCGTTCGCGGCTTCGGGGCAGGACGACGGCCTGCGGCCTGTTACGACGGCCGGCGCGAGGAAGATGAAGCGTGGCGTCCGCGGGCTTCGATGGCTGGTGCCATCGATCGATCTGTTGGCGGCGAGTCCGCTGACGCGCGCGGCCGAGACGGCAGAGATCATCCGCGCCGAATACGGGCTCGACGCCGTCGTCACCGTCCGCGAACTTGCTCCCGGCCGCGCGGTCGACGAAGTCGCGCGCTGGTTGGCAACGACGAGCGACCGCATCGTCGCGATCGTCGGGCACGAGCCGCAACTGGGGCGGCTCGTCTCATTCCTGCTCGCGGCGGGGGACAAGCCCGCCGTAGAGTTGAAGAAGGGAGCCGCCTGCTTGCTGGAGGTCGCGAGCGACGCAACGGAGGGATCGGCTCGGCTCGTCTGGTCTCTTCCGCCTCGCGTTCTCCGTCGCGTCGGCGCGTAACGAGCGGGTCAGGCGTCAAAGAGAATCCGGGGTCATTCTGACCGGTCGCGACCCGTGGTGATCGCGGTCGCGGCCGCTGGCGCGGACGATCATGAAACTTGCAGCACTCTAGCGACCCGTTCTCGTCGCCTTCGTGGTTCGCCACGAAACGCCGATAGTGGAGGCCACGGGCTGCGCCAAGCGCTGTCGACGGGCGGGAAAGCGATCATTTGTTGTGTCCGCGCCGTTGCGTCACGGCCTCATCGCTCGCAAATGCAGGTGAGGGTTGAGAATGAGCCGATCCGCCGATTCAGGTGTGCAAAATGACCGGGGAGCCCTCCGCCAGCTCTTTGCGACGTCGTTCTCGGAGCCGGCGCGCGACGAGGAACGACTGCGCCATGCGGTGCTCGATTACGTCCGTGCGGCAAAGGCGGAATGTCGAAAGCCCGAACTGGTGATCGTGACGCTGAAGCGGGCCATCGTCGATGCCGCGGCGGCGAGAATCAGTTATCGAGCGGCCAACGAACTGACGGACCGGGTCGTCCACTGGTTCATTGACGGCTATTACGGCTCGGATTCGCCGCAGGGCGAGCGGGGAATGGATCTCCGACTCGGGCCCGCACCGCGAGTTACATAGCCGGTTTGGCGGCCGCGGCCTATCGGTCCGCAGCCGAGAGCGATATCCTCGGCGCCGGTAAAACGGTGTCGAGGCGCTTTTTGGCTCCAACCGTTACATTGTCTGCCAGAGTTGCCACTTACTGCATCGTCCGACGTATTAGCAGCTGCTAATAGATCGGCTCGTCAATCTCAATGACTGCAACTCGCCCAGAACCCAGCATCGATCTTTCCGAGCTCGAGCGCGACTACATCGTCAAGCGCGAGCTCGGCAAGGGGGGCATGGGCTCCGTTTTTCTGGCGCGCCATCGCACCGCCGGACACGACGTCGCGATCAAAGTCATCGCGTCGAAGTACATCGCGGATTCGGACGCCCTCTCGCGGTTCGATCGCGAAGCGCGCCTCATGGCGCGTATTCGGCACCCCAACATCGTGCATCAGTACGAGCTGCGGCGGCTGCGAGGCGGCCACGTCGCGCTCGTCATGCAGTACGTGCGCGGCGAACCGCTCATTGCGATTCTGCGGCGCCGCGGCAAGCTGCGATTCGATGAGTGCACGCAGATCCTGCGCGACATCGGCACGGCGCTCGAGAACGCGCACGCGAACGGCATCATCCACCGCGATGTCAAACCGCACAACATCCTGATCGATGCGGACAAGGGCGTCGCCCTGCTGTCCGACTTCGGCATCGCAAAGGCCACGCAGGGGGATGCCGAGGTAACCGCGACGGGCATGGCGATTGGTACGCCGGCGTATATGGCGCCGGAGCAGATCGACAACGCGGCGGTCGATGGCCGAGCCGATCTCTACAGCCTCGGCGTCGTCGGTTGGGAGCTGCTGTCAGGCCGCCGCGCGTGGGAAGGCGAGAGCCTGTTCGGCATCATCTACAAGCAGAAGCATCAGGATCTCGCTCCGCTCACGCTTCTTCGGCCGGATACCCCGCAGCGGCTCCTGCTGGCGCTCGAGGGTGCGCTCGAGAAGGATCCCGAGCGGCGCTGGAGCTCGGCTTCCGAATTCGTCGAGCAGTTGCAGTCCGATACGCCGACCGCCGCGATGCTCCGGCGGCGAGAAGCAGCGGGCGCCCTATTGTCGAGTGGCGAAACGGCGACTGAGCCTCCGGCCGCGGGCGCGTCCACGATTCCGTTCCGGAGAGCGGCCACCGATCCGTCAGCAAGCACGGCCCAATCGACGGTCGAGGCGAACGCTGCGCGAAAGGAGACCATGCCGGCGGCGGCGTCGCCGGTGCGGCTGGGATTGCTCATCGCAGGGAGCGCGCTCGCTGGGGCGTTCGGCTTCTACGCGCTCTTCGGTGCCGGGAAGAGCAATGAGGTAGCCGCCGCCCCTCGTCCCGACGCGCGTGTCGCGGCGACCGGGCCTTCGCGCGACGGCGGTGTGCAACAGCCAAGCGCCGATGCGCCGAGGAATCGCATCGAGGGAGTCGACGCCGGAAGCTCGGTTGCGACCGTGGAGGCACCACCGCCGGAGCGATCCCGGGAGCCGTTGGGGAGTCTTCCGATATCACCGACTGCTTCCTCCGAGGCGCGTTCCCGATCGCTTGCGATAGGACCGCCCGCATCGGCGGCACCGATCGCCGCGGCTTCATCGTCGAGCGCCGCGCTCGTGCCGCGGACCCCGACGTTGACTCCGCCCGAAGTGATCGACCCACGTGCACGCGCGTTAGCGAGCGCCGCCGCCGCGCTACTCCGATCGCGGCAGCCGCAGGCGGCGCGACGGATGATCGACAGCGCGCTGGCGATCACGCCCGCCGACGCGGATGCGTACGCGTTGCGTGCGCGAGCGAACGCCGCGCGTGGCGATCTCCGCGCCGCGTGGGCAGACGCGGAGGTGGCGGAGCGGCTCGGCGACAGCTGGCAAGCGCAGACGCTGATCGCAACGTTCGAGGCGCGCGTCGGGGAGCGGCGCGCGGCGTTGAATCGGCTCGCCGCGCTCGCGAAGCGAGTGCCACAGCGCGTCCCGTACACGGCGGTGCAGGGAAGCCAGCTCGCACTGGCGTACGTGGCCGTCGGCGATTCACGTCGCGCGCTCAACACGCTCCTCAAGACGCGTGACGACGGGACGCTGAAGACCGCGCTCCGCGACCCGGGGTTCGACCCAATTCGCGGCGAACCGAGATTCCGCGACATACTCCGCGCCGTCGCGCCCGACGCTCATTAGCGGCCTCCGCATGGCGCACGGCCGCCTCGCCACGGGCGGCGCGAGCGCGGTCCGATGGGGACCACTTGTCCGTCGCGGGTGGCAGCTCTGGGATCGAGAGTCCTCAGTCGTAGGCGGGCGTCATGTCCGATCCCAGTTTCGGCTCGTTCGCGGAGGCGATCGCCGACCGCTACGTGATGCAGGGCGAGATCGGGCATGGCAGCCGGGCCACCGTCTACCGTGCACGCGATGTGGCGAGCGGCTCGACGGTCGCTGTCAAAGTCCTCCACGCCGACCTCGCCTCCGCGCTCGATGCCTCACGGTTCCTGAGGCAGATGCGGAACGCGGCGCGCGTCCGTCACCCGGAATCACGCCGTTGGTCGATGTTGGCGACGTCGCGCAACGGCTGTTCTGCGTCTCGCCGTTCCTCGAGGGTGAATCGCTCCGGGCGCGCCTAACGCGCGAGCGCCAGCTTCCACTCGCGTCCGCCGTCGCGATCGTTCGGCAGGTTGCCGAGGCACTCGGCTACGCGCACGCCGAGGGCTTGCTGCACAAGGATGTGAAGCCGGAGAACATCTTCCTTTCCGGATCGCGGGCGTTAGTGACCGATCTTGGGCTCTCGCGCGCGATTACGCGGTAGATCGACGAGACAATGACGGGCACCGGCCTCACCCTGGGAACGCCGGCGTACATGAGTCCCGAGCACGCGCTTGGCGGCGTCGAGATCGATGCGCGAACGGACCTCTATAGTCTTGGCTGCGTGTTGTACGAGATGCTCGCCGGTGAGCCACCGTTCACGGGTGCCGAGCCACGAGCGGTGTGGATGCGAACCGTGACCGACAGGCCGGTCCCGATCGGCGTGGTACGAGACGCGCTCCCCTCTGATGTCGGTGTCACGCTCGACCGGATGCTGGCGAAAGCACCGTCGGCGCGGTTCCCTGACGCCGCACACGTCGTCGAGACACTGGCGAGGCTCTCCACCTAACGTGTAAGTCCAGGCGGCCTTACGGCACACAGGTAGACCGCGCAACTGGCAGACCGTTGACGCG
>Ga0075421_100004608_pt1 | contig 16651 bp, 13 predicted proteins | sample SoiMetdeltSBSDD5_FD_75292 | JGI IMG/M metagenome (GOLD analysis project Ga0075421, IMG submission 75292) | Bulk soil microbial communities from a Populus tree surrounding site in Tennessee, USA - Soil MetaG P. deltoides SBSDD5 | ecosystem: Environmental > Terrestrial > Soil > Tree plantation...
GGTCGGGACGAGAAAATCTTACGAGCGGGCGTGGTGGGAAAGAAGGCCGACATCGGCGGCACCGGCCGGTTTCGGCCGAGACGCCTCACGCGTCCTTGAGTTGGAGAACTCCCATTTTCTTTCGCGGACGGCATCAAGACTCATGTCCACGAGCGCAACAACGTTTCCGGCGCGATTTGCCGACCTGGTACATCTGCTGGCCTACGAGCCGGATGCGGTGTCTGAGCAGCAGCGCGTGCTTAATGAGGCAGTCGCCGCCATTGCGGCGGCCGACACATCGCTGACGACGTCGCAGCTCAACGTGGACTTGCTCGACGACGGGCAATCGCCGGAAGCCGTGCGTTTGCACGAGCTCGTGATGCGTATGTCGGCGCATTCGGCGCATCGGATCGACTTCCTGATGGCTGCCCCGCGCGAACAGGTCCTCGGAGTCGCGCGGATCCTCGCGGGCGAGGCGCATCCCAACGACGACGGCGCGGCGTTCGACTACGATCTGATCAAGGTCGGCATCACGCACGTCGAAGTACATCTCGGCCGAAATGGGTTTGTGCGCACGGGAAGTCTCACCCCGAGCGCCTCGCCCCGTGTCAACGGAGCGTCGAGCCACGCCTCAACCTCACATCGCCGCACGCCCCCGTTTGCCTCGCTCACACCGCCGCGATCGGACGCTGTGTCGCCGACCGGAGCGAACCCACCGGCTCCGGCGTCGCCATCGAACGGCGGTCACCGGGCTACACCGCGTGGCGGGGCACTGACGCTTGGCGCGGAGATTCCTGGAGGCCTGGCGGCACGTCGAACGACGCCGGTCGTTGGCGCACCGGCCATTCCCGACGAGTCCAACCGGATCATCGAAGGCGCCTTCAAGACGAAGTCGCTCACGACGATGTCGGACGATGAGCTGATCAACCAGATCCGCAGGGGCGTGACGTCCCACAATGCCATGCGCGTTCTCGAGGACATCGGCATGGTGGCCGAAGCGCGGGCGCAGGAAGGCCGATGGGAGGTTCTGGCGCGCGTGTTCGAGGCGTATCTGGCTAACGAGGCTGCGGCAGAGCACGATGCCGATCTGCGTCGCGCCTACACGATCGCGCTGCGTCGCCTCACGAAGCCGACGCTGATCCGCGGCATCGCCGGACTGCTGCCTCGTCGTCGCGAGCTGCGCGAGCCATTACAGGCGGTGTTGCTGCGACTCGGTCCCGATGCCGCCGAGGTGCTCATCGAGCTCCTGACGTCGGCCGATTCGATGACCGATCGTCGTGCCTATCTCGCCGCGCTGGTGAAGATTCGCGATGCGGTGCCCACGTTGATCCATCTGCTCGGCGACACGCGGTGGTACGTGGTGCGGAACGCGGCCGATCTCCTGGGCGAGATGCGCCCGCCCGAAGCAGAGAGCGCCCTGCTGGAGGTCGTGAATCACCGCGAGGAGCGAGTTCGTCGATCCGCCGCGACGGCGCTGGCCCGCTTCGGGACCGCCCGATCGACGCAGGCTCTCGAACGCATGTTGACGGATGCCGTGCCGGAAGTCCGGATGCACGCGGTGCAGGGCCTCGGAAGCGCGAAGTCACCGCGTGCGGTCGGGGCGCTCGCGCGCGCGCTGGATCGCGAGGCCGACCACGAGGTGCAGGCCGTCATCTTCGCCGCGCTGGGCCGACTGGCGACGGACGAGGCAATCGCCCACCTAACGAAAGCGGCAGAGCCGGATGGTCGGTTCTTCAAGCGCAAGCCGACGGCACTTCGGGTGTCGGCGGTGCAGGCGCTTGCCGAGGCGAACACGCCCGCCGCGCTCGCGGCGCTCCGGCGGTTCGCGGCCGACAAGGATCGCGAGGTGAGGGACGCGGCGGCTCGGGCGTTGAGACCTAAAGCGGGGGACGGGGGACGGGCGGCGGGCGACGGTTAAACGGCGGAAAACCCTCGGGATGCATCTCGCGGTGAGATGAGCCTCCCGAGGGTTCTCGCTTTCAAGCCGTCGCCCGTCGTCCGCCCCCCGTCCCCCGCTCTAACGAGCAGTAAAATCCGTCTGGGCATTGAGCGCTTGGCACGTCTCGGCGATCAACGACGCGGCACGGTCGAGGTCTTCCAGACTCACCATCTCGTTAGGTGAGTGCATGTACCGATTGGGGATCGAGAGGAGTCCCGTCGCAATTCCTTCACGCGCGACGTGGATCGCATCGGCGTCTGTCCAGGACTCGCGACCCGCCGCGTGGATCGTGTACGGGATCGCCAGCCTGGCTGCCGCGTCGCGCAGCAGTGCATACACGACGGGGGAAACGATCGAGCCGCGCGTGAGCACAGGGCCGCCCCCGATCTTGTGATGGCCGTGCTCCTTCTTTTCGGCCGTGGGATAGTCCGTCGCGTGCGTTACGTCGACGACGATCGCCATCTGTGGCCCGATCCGCGTCGCGCTCACGCGGGCGCCCCCGCCGTGGAAGGCGATCTCCTCCTGCGTCGTCGCGACGGCAACCACGCGGGCGCTGCCGGGCTGCTCGGAGTAGCGGCGCAGTGCCTCGAGTACGATGAACGCGCCGATACGGTCGTCGATGGACCGTGACACGATGCAGTGATTCGGGAAGTCGATCGTACGCGAATCGATCACGCCCGGGTCGCCGACCGACACGAGCTTCTCGGCGTCCTCGCGCGACGCCGCGCCGATGTCGATCCAGAGGTCCGTCATCTCCGACGCCTTCTTGCGGTCCTCGGCCTTGATGACGTGAACCGGCTTCTTCCCGATGACGCCATACACATCGCCGTTCCGGCCCATGATGCGGATCCGTTGGGCGACGAGCACCTGAGGATCCCAGCCGCCGATGCCGGAGATGTACAGGTAGCCCTCGTCGTCGATGTAGGTGACGATCACACCGATCTCGTCGATGTGGCCGGCGAGCATGACCGTCGGCGCGCCATTCGGGTTGACGACCGCCATGCTGTTGCCGGCGACATCGTTCGTCACCTCGGCGAACGCGCGCGCCTCTTCGCGCCAGACCTTCGCCGGCGCCGATTCGAAGCCGGATGGTCCGGGCGTGTCGAGCAGTCGCTTGAGGAACGCGATGGAAGATTCGGAAAGCATGCCTCAGTAGATTAGTGGAATGACGATGCTCTACATCTTAATCGGGACCGGCGCGGGAGTGTTGGCCGGCCTTTTCGGGATCGGCGGCGGCGTTGTGATCGTTCCGGCGCTGCTCTACATCGCCCGCATGTCGCAGCTCACGGCGACCGGGACCTCGCTCGGTGCGTTGCTCCTGCCGGTTGGCGCGCTCGGGGCGTGGGAGTACTATCGCACCGGCAATCTCGATCTGCGGGCGGCGCTCGTCATCGCGATCGGGCTGTTCTTTGGCGCGTTTTTCGGCGCGCGACTCGCGCACGTTCTGACGGCTATTCAGCTCCGGCGGGGGTTCGCGGTCTTCCTCGTGCTCGTCGCCATTCGCGTGTGGACGACCAAGTGACGTTAGGCGCGACCGTCCGCGGCGGCCAGCTGTCGGGCTGCTGATGGCGACGGCGTGCCGAAGAGCGTCGGGTGGAAGACCTGCGCCAATAACTCGATCCCGTCGATCACGCGCGGCCCGGGGCGGCTGAGGAACGAGTTTGCATCGAGCGCCCAGACCTGTCTGTCTCGCGCCCAGGCCCAGTGGTCCGCGGCGACGACGCGCTCCGCATCCGCCGCCGCACGCTCCAGGTCGAAGCCGCACGGGGCAACGAGAACGAAGTCCGGGTCGGCGTCGCGCACCTGATCCAGCGTACGTGTCGTCGAGTGTTCGCCCGGCTGGGCGAGCGCGTCGACTCCGCCGGCGCGACGGACCATCTCCGGAACCCAGTGGCCGGCCGCGAAGATCGGGTCGGTCCACTCGATCACGGCAACGCGCGGCCGCGGTGCGCGCGCGGCCTTGAGTCGTTCGTGAATCGCGAGCATCCGAGCCCGCAAGCGATGCACGAGCTCCTCGGCGCGCGCCGGCGCGCCTAACGCGTTCGCGACGCGGCGGATGTCGTCGAAGATCCCGTCGAGCGACGTCGCACCGAGCGTCACGACCTCCGGGCGCGGCGACATTCGTGTCGCGAGGGCGCGCACGTCGTCCTCACTCACCGCGCAGACATCGCACACGACCTGCGTCACGAGGACGTCCGGCGCGAGTGCACGAACGCGGTCCTCGCGCACGTCGTAGAGGGCGCGGCCGGTATCGACGAAATCCCGCACCTGCACGTCGATCTCACCCGGAGCGGCTTTCGAGTCGATCGAGCTCGACGTCACGACCTCCCGCGACCGAACGTCGGCAGGAAAGTCGCATTCGTGCGACACGCCGACGATCGCATCGAGGTGGCCGAGTGCGGCCACGATCTCGGTGGCGGATGGAAGAAAGGAAACGACGCGCACGCCTAACGGGTATAGCGAATGGGAAAGATGAAATACGTGAGCAGGAGACACGCAACGCCGTACAGATACCACTGCGAGTCCCCGAGCAGGAGCCAGAAGAGGCCACCATAGATCGCCGTGGCCTCGCCGAGTGCCCAGGCCAACACGCTGAGCGACCCGCGTCGCTCGGGCCTCGCGCGGCCCGCGAGCAGGAACAGCGCGAGCGTCCCCACCGTCATGACGCCCCACACCGCCTGGCCGGCGACCCGCAGGGCCCTCGGATTCACGAGATAACCGGTGTCACCCGAGCGACGTAGATGCCAGACGATGCCACCGAGCGCCAGGACGCCCACCAGGAGCGCGATGCGTATCAAGCCGAGCGTGCGGGTCGCGCTCGGCGTGGTCACGGAACGACTGACTTCCGCTCGTAAACTGCTTTGCCGCCGACATACGTCGCGAGCACCTGCGTGCTCAACACCTGCTCGGGTGCGACGCGCATGATGTCCTGATCGAGCACGACGAAGTCGGCGAGCTTGCCCGGGGTCAGCGAGCCCATGATGCGTTCCTGGAATGCTGCGTACGCGGGCCACAGGGTGATGGAGCGCAGCGCTTCTTCGCGCGTCATCCTCTGCTCGGGATACCAGCCGTTAGGCGGCCAGTTGTGGGCGTCCTGACGCGAGAACGCAGCGTGGAACGAGATGAGCGGGTTCACCTGCTCGACGGGAAAGTCGCTGCCGTTCGGAATGATCGACCCGTTGTCGAGCAGCGACCGCCAGGCATAGGCACCTAACACGCGAGTCGCGCCGAGCCGGTTGCCGGCCCAGTACATGTCGCTCGTCTGGTGGCTTGCCTGCATCGACGGGATCACACCGAGCGACGCGAAGCGCGGGATGTCGCCGGGGCTGATGATCTGCGCATGCTCGATCCGGAAGCGATGGTCCGCGACAGGTATGGCCTTCAACGCCTGTTCGTAGGCGTCGAGGACGATCCGATTCCCGCGGTCTCCGATCGCATGCGTGTTCACCTGGAACCCCGCCTTGAGCGCCTGCTCGGCCACCGCCTCGAGGTGCTCGGGCTTGGAGACGAGGAGGCCGTTCGTGCTCGGGTTGTCGCTGTACGGGTCGAGCAGTGCCGCGCCCCGTGAGCCGAGCGCTCCGTCCGCGTAGAGCTTCACGCTGCGGATCCAGAGCGTGCTGTCGTAGCCGGCGACGAGGGGCCCGCGCGCGAACCACTTCGCGATCGTGGCCGAATCGTCGGAGATCATCGCGTAGAGGCGGAAGTTGAGCGCGTGTGCCTTTCCCAACTCCTCGTAGATCTCGAGCGTCTGGGCCGATGCGCCGGCGTCGTGGACGCCAGTGAGCCCCCACTTCTGCGCATCGGCGATCGCGGCCTGGACGTCCGACTTCACCTCGGCACGTGTGGGCTGGGGGACCACGCGCTCCACGAGACCCTGGGCGTTGTCGACGAACACTCCAGCCGGCGAGCCGTCGGCCGCGCGCTCGACGTGTCCGCCGTCCGGGTCTTTCGTCTGGGCGGTTATGCCCGCGGCTTTGAGCGCGGCGGCGTTGGCAAGTCCGGCATGGCCATCGACTCGCGTGAGGTACACCGGGTTGTTCGGCACCGCGGCGGTGAGCTTCTCGTGCGTCGGGAAGCGTGTGTCGCCCCAGTCGTTCTGATCCCATCCGCGGCCGATGATCCACTGACCCGCCGGCGTCTTCTTCGCGCGGGCGACCACGCGCGCGATCACCTCGTCGTACGACGTGGTGCCCGTGAGATCCACGATGCGGAGCGCCAGTCCGAGGTTGTCCACGTGCCCGTGGGCATCGACCATCCCCGGGATCACAGTTTTGCCGCCGAGGTCGATCACGCGGGTGGACGTCCCCTTGAGCGCCATGACGGCGCCTGACGAGCCAACGAACTGCACCTTCCCACCTCGCACCGCCATCGCGTCAGCGAGCGGGTGCGCCTCGTCGACGGTGTAGATCCGCGCGTTGGTGATGATGAGATCGGCCGGCTGCTGCTGTTGCTGCTGTGCCGCCACTGCGAAGGGGAACAGCAGCGGGAGAAGAGCCCGGTTCATTCAGTAGCTGATGGCTGATGGCGGTTAGCTCTGACCCACAATCGTGGGTCAGAACGGCATGTCGTACGCCGGCGGCGTGACCTTGTTGAGCCGCAGATATGGAATGAGCTGGCCGAACGTCCACACCGCGTGCTCCTTGGAGAGGTCCAGCCACCGCCACGCCGGTGCCGCGGGCTGATTGTACAGCGCATAGGTTTTCGAGAGCTGCGCCGGCGTCGCCGCCTTGAGAGCCTCGAGCAGGTAGTCGTACGTCTTCACGGTATAGTCGCGAAGGGCGGCCTTCTTGTGAAGATAGGCGGCTGTGTCACCTAACGACGGTGGTGCCTTGAGGCCTTTGAGCGTGAGTGCCGCGACCTCTGCGTTCGTCCCGGCGAAGTGCTGGATCTGCTGCGCGAAGTTCCGCACGCCCGGCGTGGGCGCGAAGGTGATCGCGGAGTCGGGCATGGCATCGATGTACGCGAGCACGTTCTTCTTCTGACGCTCCCAGTCGATGATCATGATGGAGCGCGGGGGCATCTCCGCCGTCTGGGCGGCAACTCGTGCAGCCGGCGCCGCGGCGACGAGCACGGAGAGCGCGAAGCGAGCAAGCGTCGTGGGCATGATCGGAATCTCCAGCGTGATCCTTCTGACAAGAATCTATTTCTTCTTCAGTACGCCCTGGCGCGTCCAGATGGCCACGACGCCGCACGCACTCTCCCGCCCTCCGAACTGCGGTGGCACCGTCGCACCGCCGGGGTACACCTCGATCGCGCCGATGTCCACGACCTGGACCATGATGTCGATGGACTGTCCGTACAGCGGGTAGCTCGTGCCGTCGATGTAGTATCGCACGGGACAATAGGCAGTGCTGCCGAGCCGCGTGGAAACGACGGTTGGTGTCCCGTCCTCGCGCACCAGCTTCACGCCGGATACCGAGCGGAAGAGATCCGTCGTCACCCGCGGGTTCTTCTTCTCGATCTGCTCGCGCGTGATGAAGGTGCCAAAGCCGCGAGCCTTCCGCGACTCGAATCCGCCAAACGCTTTCTCGACCTCGGGTGCCTCTGCCATGATGGAAATGGAATCCATCACCATCGCGACCGGTGAGAGGAGGACGCGAATGTCCCGCAACTCTCCGTCGCGGAGGTCGAGCGCGATCTTCGCGGGCGAAAACCCGAGCCGACGAACGACGACGTCCACGGGTCCCGACGGCAGCCCCGTGAGCTCGAAACGACCGCCGCTGTCTGTCTCCGCCCGGAGCGTGGTTTCCGTGACCAGAATCTCGGCCTTCACAATCGCCGATCCAACGGCGTCATGAACGCGACCCGTGAGCCGAATAGGGTGGGCCCCGGCGTTACCGCCCTGGACCGCTCGGAGCGGCGACGCACCCACGATGGATGCCGCGATGCAAACGAACGCTGCCGCAGCGCAGCGGGATGAGAGGAGATGCTGCATCAGTCCTGCTCCAGCCTCGCGTGAATCCTTTGCCGCCGAATGCATGCTCCGACGGCACCAGCACGCCATCCCTAAATATGGGACACGGTACTCGCGGGCGTCGAGGCAAAGCAGGGCAGCCCTGGTTCACCGCTTAACGCAGCGTCAGGTAAACTTCCCGTCGTTGAGCTCATTCAGGATTGTGGCGGCCTCCTCACCAGACGTCGAACGTCCATGATTCACGTTCGCCCAACGACCCTCGAGGGATACGGGGTGCGGCTCGAGCCGCTCCTGACGGAGCATCACGACGCCCTCCACGCGGCCGCAGCCGACGGAAACCTGTGGGAGCTCTGGTTCACATCGGTACCGGAGCCCGAACGCGTGGGCGCGTACATCGCGACTGCGCTCGACGGCCAGGCGAAGGGACACATGCTGCCGTGGGTAGTCCGCGAGCTCGACACGGGCACGATCGTGGGGTCCACACGGTACCACGACGTTGTCGCCGAGATCGATCGGGTCGAGATCGGCTACACGTGGTACGCGAAGCGGTGGCAGCGCACGCACGTGAACACCGCGTGCAAGCTGCTGCTCTTCGAGCACGCGTTCGATACGCTCGGCTGCAAAGTTGTTGGTTTGCGGACCGACAACTTCAACTTCGCGTCGCAGCGCGCGATCGAGCGGCTGGGCGCGAAGCGCGACGGTGTACTTCGACATCATGTGGCGCGGCGCGATGGAACTGTGCGCGACTCGTACATGTACAGTGTGCTGGCGGCAGAGTGGCCCGATGTGAAACGTCACCTCCGGCTTCGACTCGCGCGCCGGAGCGATGAACCGCGGCCTTGATTCGGAGCTCATCGGCGCGGCGATATCGCGGGTGCCGGGTGAGGTGGCTACGTTTGCAGAGACCTTCCTCGGCCCATACCCGTGATGCGTACCGCCCGCATTCGCACTACACTCTCCGTCGTCGCGCTCGCGACTGCGGCCTCAGGCCTCTCGGGCCAACAGACCGACAACTCGCGCGCGCTTCACTGGCGCCAAATCGGTCCCGTCCGCGCCGGTCGTGCGCGGGCGCTCTCTGGCGTGCCGAGCCAGCCGAACGTGTTCTACGCCGGCTTCGACAACGGCGGCGTTTGGCGATCCACCGACTACGGCTCAGTATGGGTGCCCATCTTCGACGACCAGCCGACCGGCTCGATCGGCGCGATCGCCGTCGCGCCCTCGGACCCGAACATCATCTACGTAGGCTCGGGGGCGGGAATCATTCGGCCGGATCTCGCGACGGGCGACGGCGTGTACAAGTCCACGGACGGCGGGAAGACGTGGACGCACCTCGGGCTCCGCGACTCGCAGATGATCGCGATGATCGACGTCGACCCGCGCGACCCCAACCGTCTGTTCGTCGCCGCGCTCGGCCACCCATACGGGCCTAACGCGGAGCGCGGCATCTTCCGGTCCACCGACGGCGGCCAGTCGTTCCAGAAGGTGCTGTTCAAGGACGAGTACACGAGTGGGAACGACGTTCGCATCGACCCGAGCGACCCCAACACCATCTACGCGACGCTGTGGCAACAGCAGCAGAGCTTCATCGAGGGTCAGGGGTTCGGCGGGGCGGGGAACGGCATCTTCAAGTCGACTGACGGCGGCACCACCTGGAAGCAGCTCACCGAAGGGCTGCCGAGCATCATCCAGGCGAACATCGCGCTCGCGCAGAGCAATCCGCGACGGCTCTACGCGGCCGTAGCGGGCACGCCTAACGGTGGTCGTGGTCCCGCGACGACGACTGGCGTCGTCGGGTTCTACACCTCGACCGACGGCGGCGAGCACTGGACGCTGGTCGTGAACGCCGCCCAGGGCGGCACGAACGTGAAGGTCGACCCGCGCCCGCTGGCGCGCATCGGGGGTGGCGACCTGCCGACGGTCACCGTGGATCCGAAGAACGAGCAGGTCGTCTACACGGCGTCGACGGTCATGTGGCGCAGCGAAGACGGCGGGACGAACTGGTCCGCCGTGCGCGGGGCGCCGGGCGGCGACGATTATCAAAAGATCTGGATCAACCCTAACGATCCAAAGATCATTTTCAGCGTTGCCGACCAGGGGGCCGTCGTCTCGGCCAACCGTGGCGCGTCGTGGAGCAACTGGTACAACCAGCCCACGGCGGCGATGTATCACGTGACGACCGACAACGCGTTTCCCTACCGAGTGTGCGGCGGACAACAGGACTCGGGATCGGGATGCGTCGCCAGCCGGTCGATGGATGGCGAGATCACGTTCCACGACTGGCATCCGGTGAACATTCAGGAGTACGGTATTGCCGCGCCCGATCCGAAGGATCCGGACATGGTGTTCGGGAGCGCGCGCACGAACGTGTCGCTCTACAACCGCAAGACGGGTCAGACGACGAACGTGGGGCCGAGCACGGATCAGCGTGCGGGCGGGTTCGGGCGAAACGTGCGGACGATGCCGATCCTGTGGTCGCCGATCGACAACACGACGCTCTACTACACGTCGAACGTGGTGTGGAAGTCGACCGACCACGCACACTCGTGGACGCGCATCAGTCCGGACCTCGCGCGTCAGACCTGGGAGGTGCCGGCAAACGCCGGTAAGTACGCCAGCACCGTCACGCCGTCGCCGTTAGGCAGCATCACGGCCCTCTCGCTGTCGCCGCGGAGCCAGAACGTGATCTGGGCGGGAACCGACGATGGCAATATCCAGGTGACGATGGACGGCGGCGCGAAGTGGACGAACGTCACGCCGCCCGCGATCAAGCCGTGGACGCGCATCTTCAACATCGATGCGGGTCACTTCGACAACCTCACCGCGTACGCCGCTGCGAATACGATGCGGGTCGACGACATGAACCCGCACTTCTGGCGCACGCACGATGGTGGGAAGACGTGGACGGAGATCGACACCGGCATTGCTCCTGGCGCCGTGTCGAACGCGATCCGCGAGGATCCGCGGGTGAAGGGCCTGCTCTACGCCTCGACGGACCTGCAGGTGTGGTTCTCGCTCGACGACGGTGACCACTGGCAGTCGATGAAGTTCGACATGCCGGCGATCTCGGTGCGCGACATCCAGGTGAAGGATGACAGCACGTGCCACTGCGCCGATCTCGTCGCCGGCACGCATGGCCGAGGGTTCTGGATTCTCGACAACTTGACGCCGTTCAGGCAGGCGGCCGATGCGCGAAAGGCGCAGGCGGCGGGCGACGCGTACCTGTTCAAGCCGGCGACTGCGGTCCGCGTCAGGTTCGGAACCAACGATCCCACGCCGTGGCCGCCCGAGCTGCCGGCGGGTGAGAATCCGCTGCCCGGCGGAATCATCGATTACAACCTCGCGAAGGACGCGTCGGCTCCGGTGACGCTCGACATCGTCGACGCCGGGGGTAAGGTCGTTCGGCACTACTCGAGCGACGACCGCGTGCGCAACCCGAACCCGGCGCTCGATCCGGTCGCCTACGACAAGGTCTGCCAGCAGAACCCCGCCGCGCCTGACTGTGCCCTGCCGCTCTACTGGCCGGCTGCGCCGATACGACTCTCGACGCGCGCGGGCTTTCATCGCTTCACGTGGGACCTGCACTTCGACGCGATCGGCGAGGACCCCGATGCGGGAGACGAAGGCGCGACCGGCGCGGTACCGCATCACACGTACGACCTGCCGTACTCGCCCTGGGCGCCGCCCGGCAACTACACGGTGCGCCTAACGGTGGATGGCAAGCAGTCCACGCAGCCGCTCGTGCTGCGACTGGATCCGCGTGTGAAGACGTCGGCGGCCGGTCTCGCGCAGTTGGCGTCGGTGACGCGGGAGACCTACGATGCAGCCGTTGCCGCGCATGTGGCCTACGAGGAGGCGCGCGCACTCTCGGCAAGACTCGCAAGTGCGGGCACGAGCGAAGCGTCATCGCTCAAGGCTCAGATCGATTCGATCGCCCCCGCGCAGACGGGAACAGGAGCCCGACGGCGACCGGGCTTTGGTCCCGGTGCCGGTGCCGCGCAGAGTCCAACGCTCGAGAGCGCAAGCAACACACTCATGGCGGCCGCGATGGCGATGCAGGGTGCGGATGTGGCGCCTACGGCAGGGCAGGTGGCGACGGCAGCGAAAGCGCGTGCCGACGCCCGGGCGGTGATGCAGAAGTGGGCGGCCCTCAAAGGGTCGAAGGCCGCATCGGCAGGTCGGTAGGAATTTCAAGGGGTCTGACCCCTTGAAACTGAGCCGGGCCGCAACCTGGCGACGGTGTCCACCGTAGGGGACAGACACTCACTACCTGGGAGTAGCCAGAAATGGATGGCGATGTTCTGGTGTTTGCGCAGGTCATGACGGTCATCGTGATGTCGACGGGGGCGTTCGTGGCGATCGGGCTCGGTGCCCGCATGCTCTGGCGTGCCGGCTCACGCGTGAAGCAACGCATGGCCCCGTCCATCGACGACGCCCGGTTCGAGCGACTCGAGGCTGCGGTGGACGCGATCGCGATCGAGGTCGAGCGGATCTCGGAATCGCAGCGGTTCACCGTTAGTCTGCTCAGTGACCGACTGCCGGCGCGCTCCGACCGGGTTGGCGAGCTACCGGTGGCGGGGTCGATGAATCGGGTGAATACGCCGCACTAAGGCAGTCGACCGATCACTAATGACGAATGACTCAGAACCCAAAACCAATGACTCGCGAGGGCATCGCGTGATGCCTGCCCGAGTCGTCGGTCGTGGGTTCTGAGTCATTCGTCATTGGTCATTGGTGGAGACACCGCGACAGGTCAGTCCCCCGACACCGCCCCCGCTGCTGGCGGCGTCCCCCCACTCGGCCGCCACGGGATGTAGCGCCTAACGCCCAGCCAGGCGAAGAAGACCACGACGCCTAACGGGATGAGCACGCCGAGGCTCGCCACGAAGGTCGCGACCAGCCCGACGAGGTTCTCCCAGGCCTGCCGGAACGCGACGAGGATCGGCCCGTCGCCGGCGACCGGCACGATTACCGGCGCACGCTCGTGCACCGCGATCGTGAGCGTGCTGATGGACGCGCGGGTCCTCAGGTACCGCATGCGTCCCTCGTAGCGCTCGATCTCCTCGCGCACGCGCGCGAGCTCGTGCTCCACCGATAGCACGTCCTGCAGCTTGCCCGTCCGATTCGCCAGCAGGTCGATGATACGGGCCTCGAGGCGATGGGCGTTCTCGACGCGGGCGGCGATGTCCACGTACTCCTCGCCGACGTCCTCCGCGCTCACGTTCACCGACTCGACCTTGCCGATCGGCGAGAGGCCCGTGATCGCGTCGTCGAATCGTTCCGATGGGACCTTGAGCTCGAGCGACGCCGACCGCAGTTGATCGCGCCCGCCCTGGATGGTCGTGTTGGCGACGAACCCGTTGACGCGACTGGCGAGTAGCCGCACACGCGCTATCGCGTTATCGAGCGAGTCGACCTCGATGCCCGCGGTGCCGGTGCGGATGATCATCGCGCCTGTCGACGCCGGTGCCGTGACGGCTCCTGCGGCGGGCATGCCCACTCCTGTCCCGGTCGCAGCAAACGAGACCTCCGATCCTCCCGCCGACTTCTCGTCGGCGGTTTTCCGCATCATGGGCGCTGGAGCTTCTGCAGCGACTTCGTTTTGTGGTGCAACCGTAGCGCTCAACGGCCGGATCGCGCGCGTCACCACGACATCCTTGGACGCCGTAACGCTCTGCAACTCGGCTCGATCCTTACTGCACGACACGCCCAGGATGGCGACCGCGCCAAGGGCCGCGGCGACACCAACGGTGCGGCGGGTACCGCGAGGATGCTGACCGGCGATCTTCTGGTGACGAATGGTTGACGCGCGCATGAGTTCAGGTCCGGCGAAGGGATGAGGAGCAGAGGTTCCGGTGTGGTGCCTCGGGCTCGAGCGCCGACCAAGTTCGGGCGGGCTCTCCAGGGAGACGTCACGACAGCCCGATTCATGCACACGCGGGCAGCCGCGGGGTACATTCCAGCCGGTCCCGTCCCCCTTAGTCCATTGCATCGCATGCTTTCGCCATTCGGTTGGCTTTCGGCCGCGGCTCTGACCCTCACGCTTCCCTTAACGAGCAGCGCTGCCCAGCCTACGGCGCAGTCCGCGCCGATCAGCGGCATTCGCTACGAGGTGACGTTCGACGCCCGCACCGCGCCGGCGCGTACGCTGCACGTGGCAATGACGTTCGACGTAGGCGGCCCCGGTCCCGTGTTGCTGTCGCTCCCGGCGTGGACACCTGGCGCCTACGAGATCACGAACTTCGCGCGCTGGGTCTCGAACTTTTCGGCCGCGTCGGGCGGCAAGGAGCTTGGCTGGGACAAGCTCGATTACGACACGTGGCGCATCCGCGCCGACGGCGCGAAGAACGTCACCGTGACGTTCGACTACCTCGCCGATTCGCTCGACAACGCGATCGCCTGGGCGAACGGCAATTTCGCCTTTTTCAACGGCACGAACGTCTTCCTCTATCCCGAGGGTCGGCCGACGGATTTCACCGCGACGGTCACGGTGAAGACCGATCCGACGTGGATCGTCACGACGGCGATGAAGCCGGCCGCTGCGCCGCGCACGTACACGGCGTCGAGCTACCACGACCTCGTCGACATGCCGTTCTTCGTCGGCCAGTTCGACGTGGACAGCACACAGATCGCCAACAAGTGGGTGCGGATGGCGTCGTGGCCGAAGGGTGCGCTCAAGGGCGCTGACCGCGCGATTTTCTGGGACCACCAGAAGAAGGTGATCCCGGCGATGGGCGCCGTCTTCAATGAAATTCCGTGGGACAACTACACGACGTTCATCGTCCTCGACTCGACGTCAAGCGGAGGCAGCGCGCTCGAGCACCAGAGCTCCCACCTCGGGATCTACACGCCCCTGCTCGTACAGAGCATCCTGTTTCCGTCGATTACGGCGCACGAGATGGTTCACGCGTGGAACGTGAAGCGCCTGCGTCCCGCGGACATGGTGCCTTACAAGTACTCGCAGCCGCAGCCGACCCCGTGGCTCTGGGTGAGTGAAGGCATCACCGATTATTACTCGGACGTCGTGCTGTCGCGCTCGGGCGTGATCGACACGGCGGGGTTCCTGATCCTCACGCAGGGGAAGATCGACGAGACGACCGCGGCGCCGCCGGTGGCCCTCACGGATGCGTCGCTCTCGACGTGGATCCATCCGACCGACGGGACCGGGTACCTCTACTACCAGAAAGGATCGATTGCGGGCTTCCTGCTCGACATCCTGATCCGCGACGCGAGCGACAACACGAAGGGCCTCGACGACGTGTTCCGGGAACTGTATCAGACGACGTACAAGCAGAAGTGGACGGGGTTCACCGGCGAGCAGTGGTGGTCGGCGGTGAGTCGCGCGGCGGGTGGCAAGTCGTTCGACGATTTCAACGCGAAGTATATCGATGGCCGCGAGCCGTTCCCGTACGCGTCGGTGCTGCCGCTCGCGGGTTTTCAACTCAAGGTCGACACGATCCGCGAGCCGCGACTCGGGGTGTCGAGCGCGCCGGACTCGTCAGGCGTCCGGATTGCGGATGTGCAGGCGGGGAGCCCCGCCGACGCCGCGGGTTTGCGTCCCGGCGACTATCTCGTGCAGGTGGGGGACATCCCGGTTCGCGATCAGACATTCGGCGAGCAGTTCCGGTCTCGTTATGCAAAGGCCGAGGGGGCGAAGCTGCCGGTCAAGATTCGGCGCGGAACCGAGACGCTCGATCTGCAGATCGACGTGCGGCTGGCCGAACGGACGGAGCAAAGATTCATCATCAATCCGTCCGCATCCGCCAAGGCTGTAAAGATCCGCAACGGTATACTCAAAGGGACCTAAGGGCGCTAAGCGAAACTGCGCAGGGCACTGACGGCCAACTGATAACTTCGCAGGGCACTAACTGCGCTGGGCACGGGAACGGCGCACGGCACGAGCTACGCAGGGCACTGACTACGCAAGACATTAACGGCAACCGCGCAGGACCGACACATCGTGAAACGGCGCGGTCGGTTCGCCGTTGGTTTCGCCGCTCGCCCTTTGCGCTCTGGCCGTGAATGCCTTGCGCAGTCAGTGCGGTGCGCAGTCAGTGCCGTGCGCGGTCAGTGCCGTGCGCCGTCAGTGCCCTGCGTCGTAAGTAGTGGGCAGTTTCAGGCGCTGCGCCCTTAGCGTTCCCTGACGTGGCGCTGACATTCGTCTCGTCGCGACGCAAGCGCGAGTTGCCGCGATGCCTTCCCACCATGTAGTGTGGGCTCATGTCTGATGCCCGTCTTTTCCGCGGCGTCCGTTCGAGAACAACGTCGCTGGTCGCGATCCTCATGCTGAGCGTCGCGCTGGCGGCGTTTCTCGCGTTCGAGGCGTGGGACGCCGCGCACCGCCACCGCGTCACTGCCGAGCGCGCCATGACCGACTACGCGAAGTTCGCCGCGTGGGAGTTCTCGGCCAGCGCCAAGGAGCAGTTGTACTCGACGCTGGTCTGGGCGTTCAGCCCGACAGGCACCATCGACGCTCGCGACCTCGACGGACCGCTTCCCGGGCCGTCCATCCTCGACCACGAGAAATCCTCACAACTACTTTGCGCGCGCGATTCCTCGCGCTACTTCTTCCGGCTCGACATGCGTGACGGCTCGTTGGTGACGAGCGGGGAAGAGCCGGCAACGTCGATGCGCGCGTGGATGCTGGACTCGCTGCCCAGGAACGCCAAGACGTACAAGTCGGACTGGGTGTACGAGGTCGTGACGGGCAGCGTCGGCGGGGCTTCGCGGTCGGTCGTCTACCAACTCAAGCGGGACCGTGCCGGTCGGCCGGGGGTGGCGTACGGATTCGAGTTCTGCTTCGCCCAGTTCGCCGTCGACGG
>Ga0075421_100004609_pt1 | contig 16650 bp, 16 predicted proteins | sample SoiMetdeltSBSDD5_FD_75292 | JGI IMG/M metagenome (GOLD analysis project Ga0075421, IMG submission 75292) | Bulk soil microbial communities from a Populus tree surrounding site in Tennessee, USA - Soil MetaG P. deltoides SBSDD5 | ecosystem: Environmental > Terrestrial > Soil > Tree plantation...
ACTCTCCCAGCCAGCATAGGTCGGGAGTCGAGTGCCATTGCGGCCACCTTCCCCGCTTGCATTCAGCCACGGGTATCGAATGAACGAGTCGGAGCACTAGGGCCTGCCCTCACGGCGATGGCCTAAACCACGCGCGCTGACATGGAGGGCGCTCTTCAACTATCGGATGGATGGATAGGCCCTTCCTCGTCAGGCGCCCGATCTGGATCTGGATGCATATCTCCGCGGGCCGGCTCAGGGCTTGCGAGGCGCTTCAAGGGCTCCGTCAGGAGGTGTGACTCTGAACTCGGGAGCGAGCGCGGCTGCTCGCCGTGCACGGCGTAGAGCCGCGGCGCGGTTCGATTGACGCGGAGCTGGAAGATGTCCGGCCGATTGTAGTGGCCCGCAAAGTCATGGCGCAGCTTCATCGCAACGCATGTCTCGATGTCGCAATCGGCGTAGAGAATGCCTTCCTCGGCGCCCATCGGCCCCGCGATCACCCGCAGGTTCGGTGCGACGATCACGCTACCTCCGCAGGAGTTCGGATCCCGAACGATCTTCTCCTGATCCGGGGGCAGCTCGAGCTTGCGGATCATGTCCTCGTCGACAACCCCGCATGCCGAGACGACGTACGCCTTGCTGATCTGGGCGAAGGCCTGGCTGTCCACGGCGACGCGGACTCGCATCGGATCGCCGCTCGTTGGGAAGTAACTGGGCCAGCTCATCACGTGGACGCGGGTGCCTTCTGCAGTCAGCGCAAAGACTGCAAGGGGATTGGAGTTCTCGCCGCAAATGAGGCCGCTCATCGGCCCGAAGCCGGTCTGAAATGCGCCGAAGGTATCGCCGAAGCCGCCGGTATGGACGAGCCTCTCACCCACGGTCGGCATGATCTTCTGGTGCTTGCCGATGAGGGAGCCGTCCGGACCCAGATACACCTGGGTGTTGAACATGGTGCCCAGGGTGTCGGGAACCTTCTCGCACACGCCCACCACGACATAGGCATTGGCGTCGCGCGCCGCGGCTGACAACGCGACGACCTCCGGGCCGGGAATCGTGACCGCGTTCTTGAAGAGCTCCACGGCGAAGCGATTGGAGAGCGCTCCGGTAGCTGGATGACTATGGTACCAGACCGGATGCGCAGGGATGAAGCCTTCCGGAAACCCGATGAGCTGCGCGCCATTGCGGCCCGCCTCATGGATCAGCCGGCACGCCTTCTCCGTCGACCCTTCGCGATCGAGAAAAACGGAAGCCGCCTGCACCGCTGCGATTTTGATCCTGGGATAGCTGTCGCCCATGGCCTGTCGAGTTCCCGGACAGCCTGCGCACACATCGCGCAGACCTGGTAGCAGCGTCGAGATATCAACGACTCCATGGTTCGTCCACTCCGGCCCGCTTCGGTCTCGATGTCGCGACGCAAGAGTCCGAGAGGCACATGTGCGTCGAAAAAATCGCGGGCACCACGCTCGGCGAGGCCAAGCCGTTGGCGCAGGGCCTCGCCGTCGAGGGGGCGCTCGGCGAGCGCGATGAAGGCCCATCTTGCGTCCCCGCCCGGCGGAAGCCGAGTTTCTTCATCTCCGCATCCCGCATCAACAGGGCAGCAGCAGCGTCACGCTCGTGCCACGACCAACAGCGCTCTCGATCTCGATCCGTCCCCCGAGCTGATCGACGAAGCGCCGCACCCTTGGAAGTCCAAGTCCTTTTCCTCGTCCCGCCGGCTTCGTCGTGTGGAAGGGCTCGAAGGCTCTCATAAGGCCGGTTGCTGTCATGCCGCAACCTGTGTCGGCAACCCGAATGCCCACGTACCGCCGTCGTGGAACTGCGCCGGCTGCAGGCATTAGAGCTGTCTCGATGCTCAGCCTTCCGCCGTGAGGCATTGCGTCACGGCCATTGATCGTCAGGTTCACCAGTGCGCTCTCCAATTGGACACGATCGCAGCGGATGCTTGGAAGGTCCCGGCCCAGCCTCAGGTCCAGCTCGCCCTGTCGCCCGAGGGCGCATCGGAGCAGGCCCTCGATCGCGAGTATGACGGCATTGACTGCGGTGGGTTGTGGGTTCGGCGCACACGGGGCGCTCGAGGTCACGAGGCGCTGGGCCAGGGCCGCGGCGGCCTCGAGCGACCGCAAGGCGGTCTCGATACGGTCCGACACATCGAGGATGCGGCCCCCTGGCATACGGCGTCGCATTCCCTCGAGGGAGCCGATTGCGATCTGCATATAGTTGTTGAAGTCATGCATGATCCCGGCAGCCAGCTCTGCTGGGGCAACCGGCATCGTTCCCTCCGGAAGAGCCGCATCCAAGGACGGAAGGCTACTGTCTCGGAGAACCAGATGGCATGCCGGTGCGGCGCCGTTGGCTGGGGACGCATGCGTCGTTGGGCTGTTCGCCGTTTCTGACATGGGACAACCTCCTGCTCTGCCTTGCTTCGCCGTCCTGCTCTCGCATCCGGGACGCCAGCGCGTCAGCCTCCATCCTCATGAGCATGGCCCGGACTACGGCCCTCTCGGCCTGGTCGATGCATGTTCCGACGCGTCGCAGCGCCGCCACAGCATATCTCTCCGATAGCTTGGCGGCTGCGGCGATGTCGGCCAATCCGCCATCGACTCGCTGTGACGATCCGCTTGCCGTCTCGGGAGAAGCCGGCCTTCTGTGGACGGCATCGTGAGATTGGCCGTCGCGTTGCGACCGTCTGCGATCGATCGTGGCAAGCCGGCTGTACCCGTCGACGATCAGGCCTTCCGGCGCGTTCGATGCACTCCGCTCCAGGTTTTCGGCATGCCTTTCCAAGTCGCCCAGCTTCGCCCGCAACATGGCGATCGCGGGCAGCTCCATGCAACGCGCCCTGCACCAACGCTTTCGACCCATCTGGTCACCCGAGATCTCGCCTCTCAGCGTGGCCAATCTGCGGGGCCCGACGCCTCGGAATCTTGTAGGAGATTGCTTCCCTGGAACGTCCTTGCCCTAACGGTATCTCGACCGCACCGGGCCAGATCGGGCGCGAAGGGACGGCGGACCCGCATGTGCCCTATTCTGCGCACCGCTGCGATCGGCGGAACGCGCTGGGGGGGAGGCCGACGCGCTTCCTGAAATGGCGGGTAAAGTGGCTTTGGTCCGCGAAGCCGCTCATGAGCGCGATTTCGGACAGGCTTGTCTGGGTGCCGTCGAGAAGGGTTCGAGCGTGTGCAATCCGGCGCTCGAGGAGATAGTCGTGAGGGGTCGTTCCCTGGGACTGCTTGAATGCGCGCGCGAAATGAAACACCGATAGTCCCGCAACCGCGGCAAGCCGCTCGACGCTGAGGCGTTCCCCGAGATGGCTGTCGATGTACTGCCGAACCCGCCTGAGCGCGCCGGACGGCAGTCCGCCACGATGAGGGGAGGGCTCGGAGCTCCACGAGGCGGCGGGTGCGGGAAGCCGCGCCTCGATGGCGCGGGCGGAGGCCTTCACCAGCGCGCCTGTCAAGGCGTGTGCGCCTTCGGAGAGGGTCGGATCGAAGGACGACACGTCCAGAACCGCGACCAGGCGACCATTGCCGTCGAGTATCGGCGCGGCGGAGCAGCTCAGGCTCACATGCCTGGCGCGGAAATGCTGCGCACGATGCACGGTAATGCCGCGATGCTCGGCGATCGCCGTGCCGATGGCATTGGTTCCTTCGACATCCTCCGACCAAAGGCCTCCAAGGGTAATGCCCCACCGCATGAATTCATGCGCGTCCGCACCGTGAGCGCGATAGTCGACGACGACGCCCCTTTCATCGCAGAGAAGAACAATGTAGCGCAGCTGTCCCACCACGCTGTGGAGACGGTCCAGCTCATCCGAGCCGGCGCGGATCAGCTCCTCGAGCGGTCCGCGGTGATCTTTCAACTCTGCAGTCGTGAGAATTCGTACCGGCGCGCCGACATTGGGATCGAGGCGGTGCTCGGCGACGCAGCGATCCCACGAGGAAAGGACCTCCCGCTCCCTCGTCGCGTGCGCCTGCGCCTTCAGGATGGCCCGGACGCGATCGGCATGATGGGAGGGCATTTCAGCCATTGCAAGGGTCCTCCGTCCGCTGCTGTCCTCTCTCCGCGCGACACCGGCATCCTGGGCCGATCATGTCCCTGATCGCGGCTGCCATCAGCACTTCGAGGTCCCCCTTCTCGCCCTCGATCAGCGGCCTGACGCAAAGCACCTCGCGCAGGATGCCGACTCCGACCATGAAGCCCGCGATCAGCGCGGCGCGCCGCCCGGGCGACTCGTCGAGCTTGCGGGCGAGCGGCCCGATGAAATGCTGGGAGCAGACCTCGCGCAGGACACGCAACGCCTCCGGGCTCGAAAGCGAACGGACCATGATGTCGAGGGGCGCGACCGTCCGGCGGCAATCTTCGCCCGGTGCCGCAGCACGTGAAAAAACCTCGGCTGCCAGCGTCGCCGGCACGCTCCTCGCGTCGCCGGCGAGGAGGCGATCGGGCTCGATTGTCGAGCGGACGGCTTCGGCGAAGAGGCCTGCCTTCGAGCCGAAGCAGCGATGCACGTAGGCTACGTCCACGCCCACATCCGCGGCGATGTCCCGCAATCCGGTCTGCTCATACGAGTGCCTGGCGAACCGGATAGCCGCGGCCGCCAGGATGCGCTCGCGCGTGCTGGCCAGGGAGCGGGGCGTTGTCCTGGCGTGTCGGCTGTGTATTTCTCCCGGCATCGTCATCACGTAATTGCGACGACACCCCAAATCAACCGCGGTTGATATAAACCGCCATCGACGCCGATTGCATGGGATCGAAAACCTCCGGATGCACGGGCATTCGTTGCCGCGCTCCAAGAAAGCGGGCCCGGCAATTAACCATGCTTGAAAGATCGGCGGCGGCTGAAACCACCGGCTCGGATCACGCGGAGTCCGGAGCATAAGCCCAAGGATGGCTGGCGTCGTGGCGGGCGGGTCATCACTCGGCGCCGCTTGTCATCGATGGCGTCAGCAAGACGTTTACTGTCGAAAAATCGGCTTCAAGGTCAATGAACGGCAACAGCTGTCCGGGGAAGGCTGGCGCATGGTCCCGAAGGGGCGAGTCTTGCAGCAATTGGCAACCTTTTGCTCGACACTCTCTCTCGCCGGCGGTTCGGACAGAGCTCCGGTTCGCGCCAGAGGCCGGCCTGCCGCAGCCTGGTGCCCGTAGCATCGGCATGCCCGGCTTGCTGTCTCCCTCTGCAGCCAGCTGTTGATCTTCCAGATTGCAACGAACAGTGAGCGCGGGCTTCTTCCGCTCGTCCTGGTCCTCATGTTCGCCGCCGTCGTGCATGGCTCTTCTCCTTCGCCAAACCGCACATACGCACCTTCGCCGCGGCAAGCCGCTGCGGGCACGGATCAGGTTTGGTGAGTCCCGGAAAGAGCCCTTGCATCCGAGTGGGCGAGCTTTCCAGGCCTGGGAAGGCTAATCTGTTGAAAACGCTGGATCTTGGCGCCCCGTAGGGGACTCGAACCCCTGTTACCAACGTGAGAGGCTGGCGTCCTGAACCGCTAGACGAACGGGGCCCGATGCAGCGATCCCATCTATAAGGGGGCCGGGGCCCGCGATCAAGGCCGCCCCGCCGAAATGCGCCCCCCATCCTATGATCCCATGCCAGCCAATGATCCCCAATGATCCCCGAGGTCCCGTGAGCGAGGACGAGCCCAGTCTCGAGCGCTACGAGGTCGGCACGGCCACCGAGGACGCGGGGGAGCGGCTCGACCGCCTTCTGGCGCTGCGCCTCGCCTCCCTCTCTCGCGCGCGCCTGCAGGCGCTGATCCGCGCCGGCAACGTGACCCTGGGCGGCCTTGCCGTGCACGACCCCGGCCGCCGCGTGAAGGCCGGCGAGCGCTGGCTCGTGGAGCTGCCCCTGCCGGAGCCGGCCAAGCCCGCGCCCGAGGCCATCGCCCTCGCCGTCGTCTGGGAGGACGCCGACCTTGTGGTCGTCGACAAACCCGCCGGCCTCACCGTGCATCCGGGCCCCGGCCATGCCTCGGGCACCCTCGTCAACGCCCTCATCGCCCATTGCGGTGCGTCCCTCTCCGGCATCGGCGGTGTCAAGCGCCCCGGCATCGTGCATCGCCTCGACAAGGACACCTCGGGCCTCATGGTGGTCGCCAAGACCGATCGGGCGCACCGGGGCCTCGCCGGGCAGTTTGCCGCTCACGGCCGCGACGGGCGCCTCGAGCGCGGCTACCGCGCGATCGCGTGGGGCGTGCCGGAGCGCGCCCGCGGCAGCATCGAGGCCGCGCTCGCCCGCAGCGCCGCCAATCGCACCAGGATTGCCGTGGTGAGGGCGGGCAGCGGCCGCCACGCCGTGACCCACTACGAGGTGCTGGAGCGCCTTCCCGCCGCCGCCAATACCAAGGGGGCGAAGCAGGCTATGGCAGCCAAGGCAGCCAAGCCGGTCGCCAGCCTGCTGCGCCTCACCCTCGAGACCGGCCGCACGCATCAGGTTCGCGTCCATCTCGCCCATATCGGCCATCCCGTGCTCGGCGATGCAACCTATGGGGCCGGCTTCAAGGCGAGCGCGCGCCAGCTCCGCCCCGAGGCCCAGGCCGCGCTCCAGGCGCTCGGCCGCCAGGCCCTGCATGCGGCGGAGCTGGCCTTCGTGCACCCCGTGAGCGGCAGGCGCCTTGCCTTCACCTCGCCCCTCCCGCCCGCCATGGCGGCCCTGCTGGCTGCGCTGCGTGAGCCTGCGTGAGCCCCGGGCCCTTGAGCCCGCGGCGCCTCTGTGCCATAATCCCGCTGGTACGGCAGGCTATTGGGAGATGCATGGCCTTTGCAGGGAGTGCGATGCGCGCAAGAGCGCAGGAGAGCTGTCGAAACCGTTCATTGAAGGTTTGGCCGTACCCCGGCCTTTCGCCTGTACTTTTTGCCGAGGAACCAACGCCCACTGCCGGGACTTACCAACGCGTGAAAGCGCGTTACTAGAGGTACACGGTAACGTGCACTATAGGTGCCGCCGTGTCGCCAATCTTGCCGCCCACCCTCTGCTATAATGCTTGCGGTCCAGAGGGGACCGCCTGGAGCAGCCGGCGCCTTCGTTGAACGGGAAACGCCGGCTGATAAGGAGAGATGATCGCGAAGCTTCCGACGATTGCCGCCGATTCCGGCGGGCTGGTGCGGTATCTGGAGGAGATCCGCAAGTTTCCCATGCTCGAGCCGGAGGAGGAGTTCATGCTTGCCAAGCGCTGGCAGGAGCATGAGGACTCCGACGCCGCCCATAAGCTCGTCACCTCGCACCTGCGCCTGGTGACGCGCATTGCCATGGGTTACCGCGGCTATGGGCTGCCGATCGGCGAGGTGATCTCCGAGGGCAACGTCGGCCTGATGCAGGCCGTCAAGCGCTTCGAGCCCGACAAGGGCTTCCGGCTCGCCACCTACGCCATGTGGTGGATCAGGGCCTCGATCCAGGAGTACATCCTGCGCTCGTGGAGCCTCGTGAAGATGGGCACCACCGCCGCGCAGAAGAAGCTCTTCTTCAACCTGCGGCGCATGAAGGGGCAGATCAGGGCGCTGGAGGAGGGCGACTTGAAGCCCGAGCAGGTGAAGAAGATCGCCACCACCTTGGGCGTGCCCGAGGACGACGTGGTCTCCATGAACCGCCGGCTCGGCGGCGACGCCTCGCTCAACGCGCCGGTGCGCAGCGACATGGAAGGCGGCGGCGAGTGGCAGGACTGGCTGGTCGACGACGCTCCGGACCAGGAGGAGAGGCTGGTCGAATCGGAGGAGCTGTCGCAGCGCAGGGCGTATCTCGCCAAGGCCATGGCCACGCTCAACGACCGCGAGCGGCGCATCTTCGAGGCGCGCCGCCTCGCCGAGGACCCGGCCACGCTGGAGGACCTCTCCGAGGAGTTCGGGGTGAGCCGCGAGCGCATCCGCCAGATCGAGGTGCGCGCCTTCGAGAAGGTGCAGGCCGAGGTCCAGAAGGCCGCCCGCCGCGACGAGGCCGGCGTCGCCGCCCCCACGCTCCACTGAGCGGACGGGGTCAGACCCTGCGGGTCTGACCCCATGATCCGCACTTTGTCATGCCGCGGCTTGCCTGCACCGGCGAAGGCCGGTGTCCCCGGCATCCATCTGACCGCGGGCGCTGGCGCAAGCGGCAAGATGGATTCCGGCGACAAGCGCCGGAATGACACGTTCGATGCGTCGGAGCGGCGATCGCGGCGATCATCACCCGGCGATCCTCGAGAAGTCGGCGACGGTGAGCGTGGCGGCGCGGATCTCGGAGAGCAGGGCGAGGCGGTTGGCGCGCAGCGCCGCGGCGTCGGGGCCGTCGGCGATGTTGACGGTGACCTTGTCGAAGAAGGCATCGACCGGCGCGCGCAGCTCGGCGAGCGCCCGCATGGCGCCCGCGAAGTTCTCGACGTTGATGGCGGCGGCGGTGTCGTGCTTGACCTTCTGGATGGCCTGATGGAGCACCTTCTCCTCGGGCGCGCGGAGCAGCGCGGGATCGGCGGCGCCGGCATAGCTCCGCTTGTCCTTCTTCTCCTCGTCGCGCACGATGTTGATGGCGCGCCGCACGCCGATCAGCAGGTTGGCGCCGTCATCGGTCTTCAGGAACGCGCCCAGCGCCTCCACCCGCTTCACGATGAGGGCGAGGTCGTCCTGTCCGCCGAGCGAGAACACCGCATCGATGAGGTCGTGCCGCGCCCCCTTTTCGCGCAGATGCACCTTGAGCCGGTCGGCGAAGAAGGTGAGGAGGTCAGACACGAGAGGAGCTACCGTCAAGCCGAGGGCTTCAGCGGGCACAGTCAGCGTACCGGCCGAAAAGCCGAGAGCCTGGGCGGGATCAAGCCTCCCCTTCGCGATATGAAGGCCTAGCGGGAATGTCAAAGCTCTCACGAGGGGCACTCGCAGATCATTCTCCAGAACAATGCGGATCACCCCCAGTGCCGCCCTCCGCAGCTGATAGGGATCCCCCGAGCCCGTCGGCTTCTCGCCGATGGCCCAGAAGCCGACCAGCGTGTCGAGCTTGTCGGCGAGCGCCACGGCCACCGCCACGGCGTCGCCCTCCTCCACCTTGGGCACCGTATCCGACGGCCCCTTGGGCTTGTAGTGCAGCTCGATGGCGCGCGCGATCGCGGGCTTCGTGCCCGCGGCTTGCGCGTAGTAGCGCCCCATCAGCCCCTGCAACTCCGGGAACTCGCCGACCATGCCCGAGACCAGGTCGGCCTTGGCGAGCTGCGCCGCGCGCCGCGCATCCTCCGGCACCGCATCCACGGCGCCGGCGATCTGGAACGCCAGCTCCGCGACGCGCTCCACCCGCTCCTTCTGGCTGCCGAGCTTCTCGTGGAAGGTGATGCCGGCAAGGCTCACCGCCATCTCGTCGAGCGGGCGCTTCCTGTCCTGCTCCCAGAAGAACTTGGCGTCCGAGAGCCTGGCCGCGATCACCTTCTCGTTGCCGGCGACGATCGCCGCGCCGCCGTCCGTGGGCGTCAGGTTGGAGACGAGCAGGAACCTGTTGGCGAGCTTGCCGGAGCGCGGGTGCTTCAGCGAGAAGCACTTCTGGTGCTGCTTCATGGACACCATCAGGCACTCGGCCGGCACCTCGAGGAAGCTCTTGTCGAAGGTACCCATCAGCACCAGCGGCCACTCCGTGAGCCCGGCATTCTCGGCCAGCAGCGCCTCGTCCTCGACCAGGGCCAGATCGTGCTCGGCGGCGAGGGCCTGCGCCTGCCGGGCGATGAGCCCGGCGCGCGCCCCCGCATCCAGGATCACCTTGTGCTCCTCGAGGCTGCGCACGTAGTCGGCGGCATTTTCCACCGCGAACGGCTGATTTCCGTGGAAGCGGTGGCCGCGCGTCACCCGCCCGCTCTCCACCTCCTCGATGGCGAGCGGCACCACCTTGCCGTCGAGCAGACACACGATGGAATGCAGCGGCCGCACCCAGGTCGAGCGGCCCGCGCCCCAGCGCATCGACTTGGGCCACGGGAATCTCGCAGCCACCGCCGGCACCAGCTCGGCCACGATCTCCTGCGCCGCCCGCCCGGGCCTCTCGATGCGCACGACGTAGAAGTCGCCCTTCTTGTCGTCCTTGACGACCTGCGCCTCCTTGATGGACTTCAGGCCGGCCGACTTGACGAACCCGGCAATGGCCTGCTCCGGCGCATTGACGCGCGGGCCCTTGCGCTCCTCTGACACATCGGGCGACTTGGGCGGAATGCCGCCCACCACCAGCGTGAGCCTGCGCGGCGTGGCGAACGCCTTGGCCTCCTCGGTCGCGAGGCCCTGTGCCCCGAGCCCCTCCAGGACGAGCCGCTTCAGATCCTCCGCCGCCCGCGCCTGCATGCGCGCCGGTATCTCCTCGGAGAACAGCTCCAGCAACAACTCAGCCATCGTCCCGCTCCACAGAGGTAGGCGCACTTCCGGGCGACGAGCGCCGCCCGGATTCCCTCTCCCCGCTTGCGGGGAGAGGGTTAGGGTGAGGGGCAGCAAGAGACGCCGACGTCGGAGCTCGTGGCCGCCCCTCACCCCATCCCTCTCCCCGCGCTGTTGTAGTGCGTGGCGAGGTCGGCGTAGCGCGGGGAGAGGGAGCAGGCAACATCACTTCTCCGGAATCCGGTCCACCGTCGTCACCACGGCGAAGCGGTCGGCGAGCTCGGCCAGCGCGGCGCGGTGCAGGGCATCCGCGCCGATGACGCCGCCCATGGGATCGGGCAGGTCGCGCGTCGCCGCCGCATCGGCCGCCACGGTGGCCTTGTAGCCGAGGTCGAGGGCGGCGCGGGCCGTGGATGAGACGCACATGTGCGTCATGAACCCGGCGATCACGAGCTGCGTGCGCCCGAGCTTCTTGAGCGTGGCGTCCAGGTCGGTGTTGGCGAAGGCGTTGGGCAGCGGCTTCGACACGATGCTCTCGCCGCCCACCGGCTTCACCGCATCGATGATGGCGCCGCCGCGCGCATCGAGGTCGAACAGGCCGCCGGCCCGGCCTTTGTGCTGGACGTGCACCACCGGCGCCCCGGCCGCGCGCGCCTTGGCCAGCAGCCGCCCCAGCGCATCGACGGCGGGTGCGATGCCCGGCAGCGCCAGCTTGCCGTCGAGGTACTCGTTCTGCGCGTCGATGATGACGAGCGTCGAGTTGGCGAGCGGCGCGGGCTGCAGGTCGGCGCCGGACATCTCCAGCAGCGTCTTGGGCGTGCTCATCAGGAGGCTCCTTTGCGTCAGTCGAGGCCTGGCCCCGCGGGCTGGAGCACAGGCTCGGGCACGATGCTGCGCGCGATGTCGTCAGTCCGCGTAGGTTGGGTCAAGCGAAGCGCAGACCCAACATCCTATCCGATAGGTCTGTTGGGTCCTCGCTGTCGCTCGACCCAATCTACGGGGGCCACAATCCATCACGCCCCGCCTCCCTCCGTCTGCAACCATGCCGCGCAGCAGGCCTTGGCCAGCTCGCGCACGCGCAGGATGTAGCTCTGGCGCTCGGTCACCGAGATGACGCCGCGCGCGTCCAGCAGGTTGAAGATGTGGGACGCCTTGATGCACTGGTCGTAGGCCGGCAGCGCCAGCTTGTGGCGCTTGTCGTTCGAGCCGGGTTGCGGCGCGCCGGCCGCCAGCAGCGCCTTGCACTCCGCCTCCGCGTCGCGGAAGTGCCGCAGCAGCATCACCGTGTCCGCGAGCTCGAAGTTGAAGCGCGAGTACTCCTGCTCGGCCTGCAGGAACACGTCCCCGTAGGTAAGCTTGCGCGCATCCTCGCGGCCGTTGAAGTTCAAGTCGAACACGCGGTCCACGCCCTGCACGTACATGGCGAGGCGCTCCAGCCCGTAGGTGATCTCGCCCGACACCGGGTTGCAGTCGAAGCCGCCGACCTGTTGGAAGTAGGTGAATTGCGTCACCTCCATGCCGTCGCACCACACCTCCCAGCCGAGGCCCCAGGCGCCGAGCGTGGGGCTCTCCCAGTCGTCCTCCACGAAGCGGATGTCGTGCAGCAGCGGGTCGATGCCGATGCGGCCGAGGCTCTCGAGATAGAGGTCCTGGAAGTCCGGCGGCGAGGGCTTCATGATCACCTGCAGCTGGTAGTAGTGCTGCATGCGGTTGGGGTTCTCGCCGTAGCGGCCGTCCTTGGGCCGGCGCGAGGGCTGCACGTAGGCGGCGTTCCAGCGTTTGGGGCCGAGCGCCCTGAGCGTGGTGGCCGGATGGAACGTCCCGGCGCCCACCTCCATGTCGTAAGGCTGCAGGATCACGCAGCCCTGCTCGCCCCAGAACTGCTGTAGCGCCATGATGAGATCCTGGAACGACCGCATCGGCTGCAGCCCTCCGGTTGCGCGGGGGGATGCAGGGGACACCTTCGGGAGCGCCTTCTGGGACGCCGTCTTGGCGGCTTTCTTCTGCATGGGTTCGTGTGGGCCGAGGTTGCGGCGCGCACTATACGCATTGGGCGCTGTGCGTCATCAGGATTCGCGGCAGGCACCGTTGCCGACGGGACAATATACACATATCATGTGTGTAGGAGGTGCCCATGACGAAGATGGTCCGCAAGCACGTCTTGATCACCGAGGAGCAAGACAGGCGATTGAAGGCGGTTGCAGCGGCGACGGGTGTTTCCGAAGCCGAATTGGTCCGCGCCGGCATCGACCTGCGGCTGAAGGAGAATATGGAGAAACCTGATTGGGACACCATCGCCGCCAGTCTCTCAGGCAGCTGGGCCCAGCGCGAAAACCTCCACGAGGAAATGCGGGCGATCCGTCGGCGCTGGAATCGGCGCGATCAGTTGTTGGGTCGTCGAGGGAAGCGCAACTGACCCGAACCAGCATGAGGCTCACATGAACAAGATGGTCCGGCAGCAGCTCTTCATCACTGCCGAGCAGAAGCGGCGGATCAAGACGCGGGCTGCGCTCACCGGCGTATCGGAGGGCGAGATCATCCGTCGCGGCATCGATCGCGAGCTCGCCCAGGGGGCCGCCGAGGCCGAGGGTGACTGGAAGGACGCTTGGCGTCAGGCGGCCGGCATGTGGGAGGACCGCGACGATCTCGACGGGCTTTATGCAGATATGCGCAAGCGTACCCGCAAGCGCATTGAAAGGACGCGTAGGCTCCTGAGTGCCAAGTAATGTCGCTATTGTTCGACTCGAACATTCTGATCGGCTACTTGCGCAACCAGCGTGAGGCTCTGCAGTTCTTGGAGGCTCAGACTGAGCAGCCTGCTGTGTCTGTGGTTTCGATTGTCGAGCTATATGCCGGGGCAAAGAGCCGGCAGGAGGAGCAGAAGATCGAGCTGCTTCTCGGACAGGCCAAGCGCCTGCCCCTGAATGTCGAAATAGCGCAACGCGCCGGCGCATTCGTGCGCATCTATCGTGGAAGTCATGCGGTCGAGCCGCTTGACGCCATCATCGCAGCGACCGCCGAGCACCACGGGCTGAGGCTCGCCACGCTCAACGTCAAGCACTTCCCGATGTTTCCGAAGCTCAAGCGGGCGTACTGAGCGGAGCCGCGCCCCGGCGCGCCCGCGCCTCAGCCGCCGCGCCGGTGCTCCTCGAGCCGCGGCATGATCTCCACGAAGTTGCAGGGCCGGCGGCGGTTGTCGAGCTGCTGCACCAGGATGCCGCTCCAGGCGTCCCTGCAGGCGCCGGGCGAGCCCGGCAGACAGAAGATGTAGGTGCCGTGTGCCAGCCCCGCGCACGCCCGCGACTGGATCGTGGACGTGCCGATCTTCTGAAACGAGATGGCGTGAAACACGGCGGAGAACCCGTCGATCTCCTTCTCGAACAGCGGACGGATGGCCTCCGGCGTGACATCCCGCCCGGTGAACCCGGTGCCGCCGGTGGAGACGACCACGTCGATGCCGGGATCGGCGATCCAGGCCCGCACCTGCGCCCGGATCGCCTCGATGTCGTCCTTGACGATGGCGCGTGCCGCCAGCTCGTGGCCCGCCGCCTGGATCATCTCGCCCAGCGTCCCGCCGGACTTGTCGTCGGCCGGCGTGCGCGTGTCGGACACCGTGAGCACGGCGATGCGCACTGGGATGAAGGGGCGGTTGGGGTCGAGCTTGGACATGGCAAATTCTAGCAGTTGAACAATCAACCCGTCATCCCGGAAGCCGAGCCCCGGCCCTCGAGCCGGGGCGAGCCTGTCCGGGACCTCGCCGAACGAGTCGGGCCCCTGCCTCCCGAGGTCCCGGATCGGAGCGTTGCTCGCCTTCGGCTCACATCGCTCCGTCCGGGATGACGGGTGGGTTATGCTTTGAGGGCCCCTTTTACCGCCAGCAGATCGCGCCAAGCGAGCCGCTTCGCCGACGGCGTGCGCAGCAGATACGCCGGGTGCAGCGTGGCCAGCGCCCGCACCGTGCGCGCCCCCAGCGTCAGCTCGCGCCACTTGCCGCGCACGCGCATGATGCCGTCGGCGACGCCCAGCACCTCCTTGGCGGCAGCGCCGCCGAGCAGCAGCACAAGGTCGGGCGCCACCAGCTCCACCTGCCGCTCCAGGAACGGGCGGCACACCTGCGCCTCCTGCGGCGTCGGCGTGCGGTTTCCGGGCGGGCGCCAGTAGACGATGTTGGTGATGTGCACGTCGGCCTCGCCGAGGCCGATGGCGGCGAGCATCTTGTCGAGCAGCTGGCCGGCGCGACCGACGAACGGCTTGCCCGCCAGGTCCTCGTCGCGTCCCGGCGCCTCGCCGATCAGCATCAGCCGCGTCTTGCCCGCGCCGCGGTAGAAGCACAGGTTCTTGGCGGTCGCCTTGAGGCCGCAGCCGTCGAAGGCGGCGAGCAGCGCCTGCAACTCTTCCAGGGTGCCGGCCTTGCCGGCCGCCGTGCGGGCGGCCGTTACGGCCTCCTCGGGCGAGGCGACGGTGTCAGACCCAGAGGGTCTGACACCAGGGGTACCACCCGTCATCCCGGACGGACCCCGGATCACGTCCGGGGGAGCCGCAGGCGAGCCGCGCACCGATCCGGGACCTCGGGACGCAGGGCTCGACTCGTTCCGCGAGGTCCCGGATAGCCTCCCCCGGCCTTCGCCGGGGTCGGCTTCCGGGATGACGGGTAAGTGGGTGTCAGACCCGGAGGGTCTGGCACCCGTATCCCCACGGCTCAGCCAGTCGACGGGCGTCTCGCCCACCAGGTCGGTGACGCCCATGTCACCGTACCAGGCGAGCAGCGCCGCCAGATCCGCCTCTATGTCGTTGCTCGGCATGCCCGGCAGTTTAATGCCCTTTGCACGCCGATACCAAGCGGGGCCCTTCTGCCGGGATAACCCTTGGACGCGCCTGCGCGTTGTGCCTAACTGTCCCCGAATTGGCGCCGCAGCCTGGCCCCGGCCTTCGACGGCCCCGTGGAGCGGCGCAGGGGAGGCGAGACATCATGACCGGTCCCGAAGGCTCGGCCCCCGCCCCGGGCACGCTGCCCCAGGCCGTGCGCCGCGATTTCTCGCGCGTCGGCTACGACGAGGCGATGCGGCGGGCACGGGCGCTCGTGCCCGTCCTGCGCGAGCGTGCCCAGGCCGCCGCCGCCGCCCGCATGCTCATCCGCGAGAACGAGCAGCTGCTGCACGAGGCCGGGCTCTTCCGCTTCCATCAGCCGAAGGCCTACGGCGGCATGGAGCTCGACTTCGTCGCCGTCGTGGACATCCCGGCGGAGCTGGCGCGCGGCTGCCCGTCCACGGCCTGGAACGTGGCCAACCTCGGCTGCCACCACTGGCTCCTCGCCTACTACCATCCCGAGACCCAGCGCGAGGTGTGGGGGGCGACCCCCGATGCGCTGATCGCCTCCTCGATCGCGCTCGCCGCCGGCCGCGCGCGCAAGGTGGACGGGGGCTTCGTCATCTCCGGGCGCTGGCCGTTCTCGTCCGGTGTTGACAACTCGGACTGGAACATGCTGGCCGTCACCGTCTACGGCGACGACGCCAGGACACCCGTCGACTGGCGCCTGTGCCTGGTGCCCAAGTCGGACTACGAGATCATCGATACCTGGGACACCGTGGGCATGGAGGCCACGGGCAGCAAGGACGTGGCGGTCGCCGAGCTGTTCGTCCCCGAGCGGCGCGCGCTCGCCCTGCAGCTCTGCCGCGGCGGCGCGGAGCATCCCGGCGGTGCGGCGAGCCCGGGACCGCTCTACCGGCTGCCGATTGCGGCGGCGACCGGCCATCTGCTGACGGGGCCGGCGCTCGGCGCGGCCGAGGGCGCCTACGAGCTGTTCGTCGCCGCCATGGCGAAGCGGGCGGGCACCTTTACGGGCGCCAGGGTGGCGGACTTCCAGGCGGTGCAGATCAAGGTCGCCCGCGCGCGCTGCCTCATCGATTCCGCGCGCCACCTCCTGCGCCAGTCGGCGATCGCATTGCAGGTGAGCGCAGGGCGCAACGCGGTGCCGGACCTGCCGGCCAAGCTGAGGCTGCGCGCCTATGCGGCCTTCGCCGTCACCCAGGCGCGCGAGGCCGTAGAGGCGCTGTGGTCGTGCTACGGCGCGCAGGGCCTCTACCGGCGCGATCCGTTGCAGCGGCATCTGCGCGACGTTGCGGCCATCAACCAGCACTTCTCCTTCAACTTCGACATCGCCGGCAGCGCCTTCGGCCTCGACGCGCTCGGCGGCACCTACACCAACCCGACCATGTAAGAGGCACCCGTCATGTATGGACGGCCCCCGGTTGGCAAGGGGTTTTGACAGCGTGACGACTGGGGTCTCGGGAGCGGTCATGTATACGGCCTGTTGATGCGGCCGTTGCATGGCCGCTGGCCCTGATGAAGTTCGCGAGGCCCGAGCTCCAATCA